>Ga0265797_10000635_pt1 | contig 63425 bp, 39 predicted proteins | sample P2T30metagenome_FD_192433 | JGI IMG/M metagenome (GOLD analysis project Ga0265797, IMG submission 192433) | Plant litter microbial communities from East Loma Ridge, Irvine, California - P2 T30 | ecosystem: Environmental > Terrestrial > Plant litter > Unclassified | place: USA: California... | reverse complement strand
ACACGCATACTACATACCCTTCATCGTGGCAAATGACTGACCTGATACGCTTTTAGTACGGACTGTCAAGTGTGGAAGTGATGGGCCAGGTCGGCTGCATCTACATGAACTTTGGACTGTGGGCGCTCGCTCTCTTTCCGAGTTGGCTGGTAGTCAGGCAGTTTGGCCTTGATTCTGATGACAAGAAGATTGATCGGGAGAAGCGTCGGTGGAATAACGCGGATGTTGGAGAGGCTGGAGTGAGGTCGCCACTCAAAGAAGATGCGGTGTGAGAAGGTCGTCGTGATGGGGATACTGTAGACTTGTCCACGAACGGTGAACGGCTGTTCGAGTTCCTTACAGCAGAAAACCAAACCGTCTTAGTCCGATGCCTAAGCCTCGAGGTCCGTTTAGCAATGTGCCGAGTCTGCTGCTCTTGGTATGTGGTTTTCGGAGAGAAGTAGTTCCGGGCCAACATCGCATCTCGGCGCAAGCGCGGGATCGAAGCGGGTGTTGACGCAGAACCGGCATTTCGCACGCAAAAAGCAGATTTACTCGTCCTCACCCGGATCAATATATCTTGATCGATATCGATCCAAAAATGACTGTGATATAGCAAACGACAGCCAAAAGAGCTTTCACTGAGTATCGAACTCAGGACCTCGTCCGATCCCAACACGAGAGTCAGCAACTCAGCGCAAGTGTGAAGGACGCGTGATAACCACTACACCATGAAAGCTGGGGGGGTTGATTGATTGGACCAATCGCATGCGTTGACAGTGAAAACATATAATATATCCGTTTGCAACAACTCATCAAGCTCAAGTGCTCAATCGATCGATCATATGAGCAACACCGCAGAAAGGTCCAATCTTTTGTTGTTAGTGAGTACAGTAACATTTGAGGCCAATTCGGACTTTTAGCTCGAATGGATGCCCTCAAAGACTACCCTCATCGAGACCCAAATACGCTCGAGAGCTGGTGTTGATAGAGTTGTTGATCATCAGTTGGGCTCTCTCGCTGTGCATATGTGTCGAGATTGACCTTTTGGCAGTTAGGTTTCGACATCATTACACTGCAACACGCTCTGTCGGACAAAGAGCACATCTAGACTCTCCCATTGCATGAAACAGCGTGCGTCATAATCGAAAGATCATGTTGGAGGTCGTTTGATAACGAAAAGACATTGGACCAATCGTTTGGCCCATCTTTAACCCCAACCCTGAACAACACGCTAACGACTCACTTGGTTTGTCAAAATCAAATGCTGCGACGCATCTTTCTTACTCAAATTAACCACAGTATATCAAATCCAAGCCTCGCACTTCGTTCTCATCAAAATGTCAAGCACGCTTGCGATGATATCTACCTATACTTCTTCTGCAAGTATACGCACACAAGGAACGATCTGTCATTCGCTGAAACATGCGGAGAACCTCTGGCTCAGCTGGATCAACAATCCGTTTTGGAGGTAGCGTACCTCCATCCTAGCTACCTCTTCACCCATCTATGCCTGATAAGCAGCGTCTGCTGGTAACACGGACATGCGATTGGCCGGAGCGACTCTGAGCTGCGATACGTAGCTCCCAAAGATGGCAGGAATGTCCTTTGTAGGCGCGCGGGGTCGTCGCTGCGTGGATGCAATCATGCGACACGACTGCCTTGCCTTTCACTACTGATAACAGAGAGAACAGCATGAGCGCATGTACAAAAACGGAGACCTGTCTCTCACGACTAGCCAGTCTCTAGATGATCCTTGGAACTATCTACACATGATCCCGAAGAGGAGGTCTTCTTACCGTCCACATCATGATGCTATCCCTTATCGCGATCGTTCTCGGAGCTCTGTTTGCCGCTTCAGCAGTAGCAATCCTGGTCTTCGACAGTAAACAACGCGGAGTTGTACTCCAACGTTTTGACATTCGACGCCGGAGGGCAACAGGATCGCTAACACCGCCTCGATGTCTATCACCAGAAAAACAAGGCTTGCCGTCAAACAAAGCATCCTCGGAGCCTGACTTTAGCAACGCGTTCCCACCAAGTCGCCGCGAGGCATTGGGCAACTTGCCACCCGATGCTATGCGTGGGTCTGGCAAGACCGTCAAAGAGCTTTCGCTGCTGTTTCCAGAATATGCGAAGGTGGCTCCGAGTGAGGAGGTTTGGGATCTCGACAAGCTTGCTGACAGCGTCACGGCTACTGGCTTCTCTTTGGACGAGATCAGGCGCCTGGGTGATTTTCCAGATTATTCCGCACTTAGTGGCATTCCATTGCCAGAGGCATATGTTGGATTTGACATCACAAAGGCGAAGGCGAGGCCTTTCCGGCCGATGCGATGGGCGTATCATCAAACCATGTGTAAGTTTTCTGATTCTGACAAGTGTTGATGTACTGACAGAACCCAGCATTGACGAAGCTCGAAAGCGATTGGTGGTTGGAGCTGGAAAGCAACTACGTCGAGCGCATCAAGCAGCGACAAGAGCTCTATCAAAAGTATGGCCCGATGGTACTCCAGCAACTACCAGGTGGAGAATTTGCAAGCAAGGAACTCATGGAGATGTGTCTGGAGTTCCTCTGCGCTCGTTACCCGCAATATTTCCAGCTCGATAAAAGTGCAATGATCTTCCACAATCGCATTCTGGACAACACGACCGATCTCAAGATGACCAAACCTCTACACGTTCTTCTCAACAACGTACCGGAAGACTTCGCTTGCATGATACGTCATCCAGACACTGGCATCTACAGCTTCCGTAGCGGTGTAATCTGTTCGAGCCTAGGTTGGAACGTCGGAAGCAAGATAGGTCTCAAACTCCACGAGATCCACGCCCCAATCCCGGACTACAAAGAGAAGATGCAATTCTCGATGGATCGATACTTCTCCAAGATGCCCACGGACAAGCCCATCCAGCGCGGCTCCTGGGGTCTCGAAATCGACGAACCACTATTCATGCCACCAGGTGATCCGCACGAACAACTTCGCGACGCTCAAGATCCGGCGCATACGATCGATCGCTGCCATCTGCGTGTCGATTGGCAGACACTGCGACGATTGCCTCTTTCAGGCGCTGTCATCTTCAATTTCAAGGCAGTCTTTACACCCGTATCAGAGTTTAGAGATGAGCCGTACATCCCGAGCTTGTTGCTCAAAGTTCTGAGAGAGGGCAAGAAGAGTCTGATGGAGTACAAGAACACATGGCACACTGAGCATGTCGTCGTTCCTGCGATGGAGGAGTATGAGCGAGAGCAGATCGACAAGGGGTTAACTGAGAAGGATTGGGAGCCGCATACGCTCGAGGAGTCCCCTTTCTACCCGGGGTGGGAGGAAAAGTGGCACCGACAGCAAGGATTTTGAATGGGTCGAATGGGATCTGTGTTTTACGTCGCACCGTCATGCGTGTGTAGATGCGTATGGCAAGGAGTGAGGGCCGGCTGAGAATCTCACGATCGACGACAAGGCCTGGCCCGACGTGTCACTCCACCCTTGTATGTATTTGTGTTGTTCTGGAAACAGTCTTGGTCGAAGCTAGATCCGTTTTCGCCCCGTTCGATCACAGTTTGTAGTATAGACAAGTACGTATCATGCGTCAGGCCCAAGGCATCGCATCTCGCCTTGACTCGGTGAGCTGCTTCTTGTGGCATGGGACGCCCAAAACTCCAAGCTGAGAGACAACCTCACAAAGCCCATATGTGAGAGACTGAGAATGCTCATTGTGCAGGGATCGGCGCAGCCCTGTGTTGTGCATCGCGGCATCCTGCATACGCCGCTAGCGTCTACCGCATGTTTGCCATGCAAGAGACTCCCGAAATAGACATCAACAAAGAATACCAGCCACGCTGCCTACCGCTCCAACCTCGTACCAACCTTCGATACTAACCTCTGCCTTTTTGCTTGCAGCATTTATAAAGCTCGTATATTGCCTGCGTAACCTCAAGTTTGCTCAACACAAAGACGACCCACCACCGGAGTTCCGAAAATTGACTTCGATAATCTATCACTAGCCACGCGATAGTACTCCACAGGGGGTCAGCCATTCCGCCCAACTACAAGGCCAGAATAAGACGAGGATCAGCCTAGTCAGCATGGCTTGGCCATGCAATGCAGCACAGCCCGCTGCAGGAGAGCGTTCGCCTGTCACCGAATGCATGATAGGGCTCGAGTCTTATTGTTTGGCTCCAACTTTGCCACTTGACAGCCAGTAAGCTGAGGCTGCTGATGTCACACCACTGCAGCATTCAGCCGTGTCCGTATCCAAATGTGTAACTCAAGCCTTGGTAATTTCTTGCTGCGGTACTTGTCACGCCTTGATCTGTTAGTCTGGAGGCTTGGGTGTTGGTATAAGATTCCCAAGCTTGCCCCAAGACCGCTAAACTCTACCACAAGCATTTCACCAACAACAAAAGCAACTTGACCATCTCTCTACTCTTCTGCAACTCACTCGCTTCTTCACAAACAGTCGTTGTTGCATCCAACAGTCCAACGTAGCACAACAGTCTCCCGCACTCCCGAACCGCATATCAACGGTCAAACCAGCAATCAGACACAATGCCTTCCTTCAGCTCCCTTGCACTCGTCTCTCTCGCCGCACTCGGCGCCGTTGCCGCTCCGGCAGAGAGACGCCAGACCACTGGCTCAACATCCCAATGTATGACCGAGGCTGAGGCCGACCAGGTCGCAACTGCCTGGGGTACATTGATCGCCAGCTACAACGATGAGCTCGCCGACGCCGTCCTCACCGAGAACTTCACCGACTACTCCGAGTCGGTCAACACCCTCATCAACTCATGCCCTCAAGGCGACGCCGCAAAGCCCCTTGACCTCCTCGCCCCGAGTTTCACCTCCCGTGAGATGTTCAAGATTGGCCAGGGTCAACAGCCGGCCATCAACTTCGAGCGCCTGAACATCTGGCCCTCGTGCAAATCCGTCAACATCCGCTGGAAGACCACCAACACCGCCCCCATCCCCAACCCCAAGCCCGTCGTCGGCCTGATCGCCATGGAAGTCGTCAAGAACCAGAACGCCGGCGCCGAATACCCCTGGCTCATCAGCACCGTCTACAGCGAGTTCGACGCCGGTGCATGGCTCCAAAACCTGGTCGAGGCCGGCATCTGCTCTTCTGGCGCCGGTCTGCCATCCACCGGAAACGGAACCGAGACTTGCTCTTCGCCTCCTCCTCCTGCAAACAACGGCACGGTTGTTCCTCCCGTCACCTCCATCCCGGTCTCGTCTCCGACTTCCACCTACACTGCCGAGCCCGAAGAGACCGACTGCGCCGAGGAGGACGAGCCCACCGCATACGCCAAGCCGACCGCCTACTAGGCAATGCAGCCAACGCGTGTGCTCAGCAAGTTTGGGTTGCCATCTTGCTATGATTGTAAATGTCCCTGCCGCCATCGTTTGAGCATGGTTTGCGTTTTTTTTCTTTTTCTTTGACCTCTTTTCTCGTATCTCTTGTCGGGATCGCAAGTGCCTCACGAGGCCAACGATGGTAATGCTGTTTGATTAGAACCGGATTTGTTCGGAATGAATGACTGTGTATATCATCTCAGAATATATAACCGGAAAAAAAACCTTTATACTTTACTTCAAGTCTTTCCTATGGCATCACAGCCATCGTTCTCCATTCGCAGCCAAGCACTGTTATCTCTACGTGTGGGCATTCTTGCATCGATGTTTGTTGTTCGACTAGAGGTTTGATAAGAGATGGGAGGGTCATTGTTATTGGAAAGGGAGACAACGGCACTAATCAAACGCACGGCCGAGCAGTTCTCCACTTTCCCCGCCTTCAAAACCGCCCTTGATCCGTCTTGTGCTTGACGACATCACTTCCTCTCGCTCTGCTTCTATGCAGAGGGCATGCTCTATCGCCGTAGTCCTCGTTGGACCGAGGTCATGGAGCCCAAGCGAGCTTCATCGCTTGATCACTACCTAGGTAGCAAACGAACAACGTAGGTCGTCGTTTCATCTCATTCAATCTCGCCACATCTCTGCATCCCCTCTTCCAAGTCACTTGCCCGTATATACCGTGCAGAACCCCACCGTTACCACCGAGGACCAATCCGGAAGCCACACAAGACTCGCAAACATCGCAATCATGCCGGGCGATATGCCATGGCCCGAAGTGAAAGTCGGCAACGCAAACCATGCCGACACCGCCGTGCTGATCGTCGGAGCCGGGATCTCGGGGATATGCACCGCCATCGACCTGGTCCGACGCAACAACTGCCGCAACTTCGTCATTGTTGAAAAGAGCGCCGGAGTCGGGGGAACGTGGCACGACAACAAATATCCGGGCTGCTGCTGCGATGTCTGGAGCGCGCTGTACAGCCTGAGCTACGAGCAGAACTGCGATTGGACCCGCGAGTATCCCGGGCAGGAAGAGATCCTTTCGTACCTGGTGGGTGTTGCGCAGAAGTATAGAATCTACGAGCATGTGCGCTTCAACACGTCGGTTGAGAACGCTGTTTGGAACGATGAGACGAAGAGGTGGCACGTTGATGTCAAGACGGCCGAAGGGAGTAAAGATGCAGAGTTCAGCCCGGCATATCAGATCAAGACGGACTTCCTCGTCAGTGCCGTTGGCCAACTGAACCAGCCCAAGTGGCCTGAAATCGATGGCATCGAGAACTTCGTGGGAAAGAAGATGCACTCGGCTCGGTGGGATTGGTCTTACGATCTGAAAGACAAGAAGATTGCAATTCTCGGAAATGGTATGCATCCCTCCCCTCACATACACACAGGCAAGCCCGACATCGCTCTAACGCCGTCAAGGCTGCACGGCCGCTCAAATCGCCCCGGAAATCGCCAAAGTAGCCAAAAGCATCACCATCTTCCAACGCACTCCGAACTGGGTGATCCCTCGCATGGACGCGCCCGTCACCCCCTTCTGGCGCAGCGTGTACAGATACGTCCCACCGATCCGCTGGCGCCGTCGCGCAGCGATGATGGATTTCCGCGAATCCTTCTACGACGCCGTCATCGACGGCCAGCACCCGTTCGCCGAGGAGCTGCGACGCCAGAGCAAGGATATGATGCGATCGCAACTCCCCGACCAGCCGGATCTGTGGGAAAAGCTGACGCCCAAATACAACCCCGGCTGCAAGCGCGTCATCATCTCCGACGACTACTATCCCACTCTTGCCCTGCCGCACGTCTCGCTCGAGACTCGACCGATCCACCGCATTGGTTCGAACAGCGTTAGTGTTATTGGCGAGGATGGCCAGCCTGATGTCGTAGAGTCAGACTACGATTTGCTGGTCTGCGCTACTGGGTTCAAGACCACGGAGTTCTTGCACCCGATCCAGCTCACTGGCAAGAATGGCCGCAAGCTGAGCGACGTCTGGCACAAGGGAGCGCAGGCGTACAACGGCACTTGCGTAGAAGACATGCCTAACTTTGGGGGTAAGCAATAACACCCCTTGCACACGTACCATCCAAAAGAAACGTTTACTAACATGCTCGCAGTACGTTTTCCATTCTCATCACCATACAATCCACCTCTACTAGCAAATACCATGGGTGAAACAACACAAACGAGCACTTTCAAGCTAACAAACCCTCACCAAAAATCAGATGCTCTACGGCCCCAACACAAACCTAGGCCACAACTCCATCATCCTCATGATCGAAGCCCAATCGCGCTACATAACCACCCTAATCGCCCCCGTCCTCTCCGCCCGCAGCGCGAACCAAACCCTTTCCCTCTCACCCAAACCAGCCGTAGTAGCAGCCTACAACGCGCGCATCCAAGCCATCCTGCAGAATTCGTCCTTCAACGACCCAGACTGCAACTCGTGGTACAAGAACGAAGCGGGCCTGATAACGAACAATTGGAGCGGGACGGTGGTCGAGTATCAGAAGCAGCTTGAGGAGGTTGATTTCGGCGAGTATGAGGTTGAGGGGAGCGGGGTGGGGGTTGTGCTGAAGAAGGAGGGTGGGGCGCGGGAGGTGAGGAGGGTGGGGAGGGTGAGGGAGGAGACGGTCGTGGGGGATGGGTGGGTTGCGGTTTTAGGGGTGGTGAGTTTGGGGGCTGTTGTGGCGGCGGGGTGGGTTTTGAGGGGGTCGAGGGGGCTGAGGATTCGGTAGGGGTTTTGTTGCATGCATGCATACATAGGTACATAACATTGGGATGTTTTTTGGTGGTGTTACATAGTCCGGTACTGACAATTTCAACGCGAGGAAGACGGTGAGGCGAAAGAGAGACGTGGTTTAGCCTCCAAGTTCATGGTCGTAAGTTGAGTCTATAAAGCGATGGTGGATTCTCTACAAAGCAAGCTACTCACGACGGAGCACTCTGTTGCTTTCATACATAATTAAGGTCGTATCACAACAGCAATATCTTCCAACATGGTCAAAACTCCGTCCCTCGCAAGACTCGACGCTACACAAGAGCCAAATTGCTTGGACAAGACCACTCCACAGACTGGGAGTGACATGAAAGTTTCTACGATTGACGATCTAGCGAAGTGTAGACCTGGATTTTTCCCATTGAGCTAGAAGACTATAGGATCGATATACTGTGTTCAAGGCGTAGACATGATCTATACCGGGGCGGGACATCCGAAAGCTGTCGATTCACGGTTAGCAGAAGTTCAAGCAGAAGCAGGGAAAAGGAGTGAAGAGAACTTACAAGTCGCGACAGTGCCACCCTCGCCAAAGACCGAGATCAGACCCTCGATAGCAGCCCAGATTCCCATGCCGCAGCAAGCCAAGCCAAGGATGACATAGATGGTAGTGGGCAGACTGATCATCCAGCTCTTCTTGAAACCGCGGATCCAGCGCTGGCGGCCCTGGTCGATCCTGGTGGTCACGCGGGTGTAAGGGTTGAAGCCCTCGCCTGGCAGCTGGGCGGCTTTCTGGATGGTGTGGCCGAGGTACAGCATGCCGGGGAAGCTGTAGGTGAAGTTGATCATGAAGAGGGCGCCGACGAAGCTGACGATGCCGCCGATGTTGGGGACGGCGGCGGCGACGACGAAGGCCAGGATCCAGTACACGGGGCCCAGGCAGTACCAGGCGATCTTGCCTTTGCGGGTGCTGATGGGGGGGAAGCCGAAGCCCTGCTGGAAGACTTCGAGGTAGATTGTCTTCATGCCGATGTTGAAGTACATGACTGTGGGGTTGTTAGTGTCGGAGTACATCATGGAGGCGAGGTTTTTTTTCTCTTTGTGCACTTACAGACTGCGATCAAGCCTGTCAGCAAGGTAAATATATTACCGGCCGTTTGAAGTGGGTAAGGTCTGATGACGTTGACGATGTTGTTGGCGGAGTACTGGCCCCAGAAGGAGTAGACGAAGACGCCGAACAAGAGGTAGACGATGCAGATGAAGGCCTGGGCGCAGAAAAGGCCCTTCCAGAAGTCCAAGGGGTTGCGCATCTCAGCGAGGAAAGCAACGAAGAGGAGAGCACCAGCGTAAGCATCTATGACGGATTAGTGGGTGAAGCCACGACGGCAGAGTGGAGTGATACTTACAAACCATGGTGTTCACGGCGTTGAATTGCGAGGCGAATCCTGGAACCTGCTGCTGGTACTGGTTCGGAGGCTGACCGGCAAATACAACGACTGGCTCAATCGACTTGATCAACGTCGATCTAGTGACAGCTGAGTACAAAGGCTTGTAGCTGGCAGCTGCAACCATGATGATCAAGAAGTTGGCGATGTTCATAAACACCGCTGCGTTGGATAGCCAGCCGATCTTCGACAAACTGCGAATGATACCAGACAACATGCCGATGCCGAGAATGATGACCATGATTGCCGAAAAGCAGACGTGTCCCTTTGAGATTTGCGCGATGTTGGTCGATTTACTCAAGATCAAGACGGCCACCGTGAGGAATTGCTGGAGGGATTGCGCTACGTTGATGAAGTGACGAGATCGTTTGCCGAAAAGTCGGAAGAATGGGTCGCCGTAACTCATCATTGGGTAGCGAGACGAATCGAGGTCCAGGTAGACTTTCCAGATGGCCCAGCCAGAGAAAGTGGCAAAGAGTCCGAAGATAATGTACAATGCGACACCGGCGCCGTATCCGACGCTGGAGAAGACGAACCTACAACGATGAAGGTTAGCAAAAGTAAGATCCGCCTCAGCGTACGTGTATTCAGGACAACTTACGGAGCACCAGACCAACCAAGGATATCAGTAGTGATAAGGAAGAACATTTGGCCCCAGCTGGCAGTTCTCATCGCACGTGCCGCGCTACGCCATTCCGAGTCGGTAGCCTTGAGAGGGTCTCTGGAGACCTCCTCAGATGCCGGGGATTGAGTAGTGAGTGCTCCGGCGCCGGTCTTCTCGTCGACGAGAGGTGCTGGGTTCGACTCGACAGAAGCTTGCAGTGCCATGGCACGCTCCTCCTTCAGCCTCTTTTGGTTTGCTCGACCTTCGGCAGAGAACTTGGATTTGATCAGATCGATCAGAGGGAAGTTGCCATGCTCGGCCTTGAACTTGATCGCTTCCTCTCTCTCCATCTCGCGCTCGATCTTCGCCCAGTAGACGTATTCTTCCCAGGTCACGGTCTCGTCGACACGGGCTGCGAGACCCCAGACACGCTCTTGGATGACTGGCTTTTCGACGGAGCCGGCCATCGATGGCTTGCGTGCTTGCGCATCAATGGCCATCTCTGCCGCATCGGTGCGGTCATTGATGGCGTTGACTGGATAGGCGTCCATGGTGAGGGATAAAGTCTCACAAGGACTTGAGAAGGTGAGGTGGGTTTGGACTAGAGGTGCAACGACGATCAAGGGCACATGGGAGGGGACCGAGAGCGTCTTTAATATGCGCAAGACATGCACAAGACATGCGCCGGCAGCACACCATTTGGTGTTGCGATTCCCCAATAACTGATAACGCGCCTATGCTGACAATTGCCATTTGCCGGGTAAGGTTAGACGGAGCGCATCTTTGGAGGAAGCCCTAGGGTCCCGGAGCCAGTGTCACGCGAGCGGAGTACAACATTGTGCGGTGTGTACCAGTCAAGATACAGGCTAAGATTGACCCCTCGGCCAGCGTTCCAGTACGGGTTACATCGCGCGCCAGAAGGATGAGGGGTGTAGGCGAGAGATACGAAGTAGAAAGCATCGCCTAAGCATCCGAAGACTTGACCAAGCTTTACTGGCAGCCGCCACACCACCCAGAATCGTCTTGTTTCGAATAGGCAGGAGCAATGGCATGCTGCATTCTGATACGCGACCCGACGGCCGGCTGTAGGCCGAGGAGCGGAGTCTGCACTCGTCTAGGCTAGAGGTTACTTTTTGGTTAACGAGAAAGTGAGATTAGCGGCCGTTCTTATCTCACGCTACTGTTGACATTCCTGGGGATAGATATCTGGTAGCGACCAACCCGATCGTGCCGAGTAATGTAGATACAGAGCAGGCAGGCCCAGGTCGAGTCTCGACCCAAGCTGTATGTAGAATCGTAAGTGAAGGCCGACTTGCTTGTTGAGCTTATCAGGGAGGGCTTGTCGGCAACCAGGCTTGTTCTCCGCAACGGCGCTCCGCGAAAAAGCTTGAGCGATTTTAAACCCGGTGCCACCAGCGCTGTGGCGTCGTAGATAGTGTGATACAGCACGTCAATACGTGTATGATGGTGTATCTGTCGAAACCGGAAGGTGGGACTTAGAAGTCGCGCAATCGCAATAATAATCGATATTAGATGCACACATGTGCGTGTTCTTCTAGTTATTGCGCATCCTGCGAAGTCAGCTATCGGCCAATAGCCTTGCCACAGAATGCGATGAGCGTGGAAGCTTAATCAGACCAGACAGGCGATGTGAGTCGAGCTCAAGAGGTGGGCATCCGAAATGTCAAAGGAGACCCTCCGGTACGCCGTATACTTCACATATTCGCATTTGGCCGAAACATCTTATTCCTCGTCTGCCACTTGTGTCAGGAGCTGCCGTGTTACATGCAAGAACGGGTAATGATGGGCGCAAGCACGTAGATCTTACGTTTTCGGAACGTGAAGTAGCCGCGGCCTCACGTGGGTCTCACGCGGAATCACGTGGGGGGGAAATAAAGTGTTTGGTTGGAAACAACCACACTTTCCATCCACCGTCGTGCACATCTCGAAGCGGGGCCGCGTATCTGTCACAGTAGTGTCGCCTATGTAGCTTGTTTCCATCGTGTCGTCTCGTCGGTTAGCTTTGGGGGTCGTGTAGCGTTGCAGCCGCAGGATCATTCACTAGACCAATCCGAGTTCTTTATCTAGTATTTTATCGAACTACGATTGGCTTGGATCCAAGGATATATGTACGAGGTCGGCCCCCAGTCCTCTTCAGGGCGATGCTGGGCTACCGTACCCGCAGGGTCAGAAAGAAGTCCTTGAAGAACGTGGGCCGTGAGGAACGCACACGCCTTCATCACCAAGAGAGAACTGGTTTCCGACCTGAATCTGGTATCTGCAATCGGCACTCGGCACTCTCTTCAGCTGCAAAGTTGAGATCATGGACCATGTCAAGTGGACAGCACGCGTCTTGCCGACCTTGCTTGGCTGGACGGTACATGAAGGACTCATCACGGGGATTGACTCTCATCAAGATCCTCGACCGGACGTCGAAGTACAACAATTTCTTACACTCATTGTCACCAACGCGCAACATCAACATAGACTACCCGCTAGGACTTTTGTGTAGGTCCATCGAACCATTCTACATCCATTAGCTTCGTACTACGTTGAGAGTACCTAATCTGGATGGGTGTGTACCTATCGGTCATCAATCCCGCCATGCCATCGAATCTTCCGCAGGCGCCACATGAAGCCCGCGGCGTGGACCACCACCAGAAACCAGCAATCGCTCTCGAGAGTGCTGTGAGGAATGCCTCTCTCTCGCCAGAATTGTTTCCCTCATACTTCATGTCGACCATGGTATGTAAGCTCGTAAAATCATCACTCATTCCGTCCTCCCCAGGCTTGTCCCGCGAGAGTGTCTTGGCCGCGCAATCGGCGTTTGCCAATCGCCCTCAGCTTGCCTGGCGTTCGCGTTTCTTAATGTCGGTGCGATCAGGCTATCTTTGGCATCATGATTTGCTCTCTGGACCGATCTCGCTTTGGATGTTCGGATATGCGCCCTCCCTCGGCTTCAAATGTCGTCACCCGAGTTGTTTCTCTTCTTTCCCTTTCTAGGCTTGGGCTTTGCCTCTTCCGAGTCGCTTCCTGTCGCTTCCTTCTTCTTGGAAGCGGGCGCGTCGGGGACTTTGGCGATGATGTCTGTGAGAAAGTCGAAAGTCTCGTCCGCCTGGATCGCTCTCTTCAGATGTTGCGCCAACACCCTTTTGGGTCCCTTCGAGGCGGCAGCAGAAGCCGGTCCACCCCTTGCCTGGTCGGCAGACGCGGTGATGAGCTTGATCATAAAAAGTTCGAGCGCGCGACTGACAGCGTGGGGCGTGACTTGGGCGACTTTGCCGATGTCTTCGTCGGCTTGCATAATACGCTTGATGCGCGCGACTGGGAAAGATGTCTTAAGGACGACGCCGTGTGTTGGGTCTTGAGGAGCCTCCTCTTTGATCTGCGCCTGAGGATAGCCCATGGACGAGCCATTGGTGGGCATGTAAGGATTGGTGTTCCGCGAGCGGCGCGCGTACGCGTCGGGCATGTAGTCCTCGTCTTCTTCCTTGATGTTGCCGGGCGCCATGTTGTACGGCGGCAGGTTGCCAATGTAAGGCTGTGGTTGCGGTGCTGCGACGGAGCTGGGCTCGAATGAGGTGATGGATCCTCGGTACGCCGACTCGGCAAACGGTGGATTGTGGGTGATAGGATGGTGTTGAAAGGAAGCTTGGGCGGTGGCAGCACTGAGACCGGAAAGATCGGGACTCTGTGGGCGGTATGGTTGAGGAGGATAGGAAGTCAACTTGGGGGATTCAGGTCGGTAAGACATGTTGATCGAAGTAGTGAATTATTAGATCTTCAAGCGCGAACGCGAGTCAGGTGCGCCGTCTGCCTGAGGCGATAGATTTTGTATGGCTGGTGGCTGGTGCCCAGTGCGTGCCCAGAGCGCGTGGAGTTCTGACGAGGTTTGGGGAGGTAAAAAAATCTGGAGGATGCGATGACGATGTCCGAGCTTCTTGCATGTGAAAAGACTTGAGGCGCGTGCGAGGAGCCCACAAGAGGTCCGGCGGGCTGACGCGAGGGGTTAAATAGGTCAGATGTGAGCGGCGGCTGCCTGTAAACAACGCTTGAGCCATGACCCTGACCTTGGCATGCAGGTCCCGTTACTGCGAGCGAATCTTTGAACCGTTTAACTTGATCGTCCTTTCATTCAGACATGCTCATGGTCATGGCCGACGAGGAAGGACAAACAGATCGTTCAGCATCCATCAACAGACGAACAGTATGCCATGTTGGCCACATCTATCACCGCTGGAGGCGACGAGAGGCGCTGGCAAGTTCATTCGTTCCAGACGTTTCATATCTCAGAGCCTCGTAATTGCGCAATCGATACATTGCGATCTACCCGCAACGCTGTTGATCAAACCATGGAACCCTTCTTCAAGGTGTTCACGGGGATGAGGCTAATCTAGACCGTTCAAATAACCTGACGAACAGCACGTGTCGTCTTGAGATGAGAGGCATCATGACAATTTTATGAAAGTGGCTCATGAGACATGTTCAGCTCGCAGTCAGGAAGCCAAGCAGGACGATGTTTATGGGTACAGCGCTGCTCTGGTCGTCTCTCTTGATACCATAGTCGTGCTATAGTACTGCATAAACATGAGCCGGAGATCGGGGCGATTCTTCATGTATCTGATCGAGGCTGAGGTCGGAGTGTATCACCAACGTGGTCCTGTTTTGAAGGAAACGCTCGAATCCATCCAAGGATCCCTCTGGAGTCAAACTTTGCGGGCAACGCTTAACGACGCATTAGCTTATTTACGGGAGGGCGCCTTGTCAGCATGGCTTGATTATATGAGACAGAGAGGTAACACATATCAAGTTTGTGACCGAAATGCGGTATGATGTTCTTGAGACAGGTTCCCCCAACCCGAACCCTGATGTTCGCGAAGCCTTCACTTACCCGAGAAGCTCTGATTGGCCGCAGGTGCCCGAAACCAATCAGAGCACTCGGAAATGCCCGGGGCTAAGAACTCGTCAAGATATGGCTTTTGGACACCCCTGCACTCAAGATGCACGTAACTTCACCAATATTGCACGGAATAAATTGTTAGTTAGCGCATCTTGAAGCTGATGGAGCAGGGTATAGACGCTTGTCTTTGGTTCAATTATGATTTCCAATTTTTGTCGGGTTGGGTTAGTGACGTGGAATCCTCAAGGCTGCTACCTAGGTAACCTAGCTCTTACTCTGCACGTGATCAGGCGTCGAGCGTCACTTCCCCCGAAACGCGAAGCGCGTCTTCTACCTCGTCCGCTTGAAGTCGATTGTCTCACTCGCCTCATCGCTTGACATGATCAAATCGCTACCTAGGCATGATCGCGAATTTCAGAAGGCATGACAGCCGCAGTTCACCGCATGGGCACGCCGTCGCTCTCAGTCCCGCCTACTCAAAACACCGCTCCAGTCCTCGAATTCAACTGCCTCTACACCCATGACATTCGCCGCAAGCAGAAGCGCTGGCAAGATGGTTTCCTCCGCTTCCATACGTTCAACAAGCGCGTCATGGTGTATGATGTTCCGCGCAACTTCATTGGGGACATGCACTGGAAGGAAGACACAGCCTTTGATGAAGGTGAAGAATTTACATTGGAGAGAGATGCTGTACTGGTGCAGGTCGCGGAGAGCGTGGGCAGGACAGAAACGGATTTGACGGAGCTGAAGCAAAGTGCAAAGAAAAGCAGACGAGAGGGAGGCGGACAAATGTCTAGTCCACCGCAGACAAACTTGGCCACACCATCAAGATCTATGGGACCACCCATGGCGAGACCTCGCGCTGGAAGTGTCGCTGGTGGCAATACACAGCTCAAGCATAGATCGTTGAATGCTCTGCTAGGAACACCAAAGGGGCGGATCGGAAAGGCTGCTGTGCCTACGAAGTCTCCCTTCGAGATGAGGCAAGCAGAAGAAAACGAAGAGTGGGAAAGTGGACGTCCGTCTAAACGGTCAAAGCCGGAGCCTTGGAATGTGACACGAACCACGACAGTACCATCTCCAGCTGTGCGTAGGGAGACACCGCTGTGGAAACGCACATCGGAAGCACGAGCAAAAGCCGCGAAGCAGACGCCTTTACCACGTGGCCAGCAGAAGCTCGGTACCAAAGAAGTCATAGATCTGTCCGACGATGGCGAAGACTCCCCGAGCAAATTTCTCCCTGGATTTTCAAGTGACGCTATCGGCCCGGCCTCATCTCCTGTTAGAGAGGTACCTCGATCGGCTCCAGCTGCTCGAAAACAGACGGTTCGATCGAGTTCGCCAGTATTTCAAACACAGCATGCTGCAACGGCTAAACGATCTGAGAAGGAGCCTTTGATCCAAAGATCTTCAAGACCAGGAAACACTTCACATGTCGACACACCAGCCAAGGCCCGCGGTGCGCCAGAGAGTGAACCTAGCCCGGAGCCACTGGCGCAACCATTCTTGCCACCACCTCCAACAACAAGCAAAGCAAGCCAAACCCTGCGTATGGCTACAAGCGCACCAAAAAGGAAAACGCTTGCCTGCCTTGACCAGGTCTCAGCGTCGCCTGTAGACGATCCAAAGCGAACGAGAATGACCGAGTCAGAGAAATATACTACTGTCAAACGGAAAACACAACGGGAACTTCTTGAGGAACGCCTAGCTAAGATGAACAAGATGGCTCAGCAAAGAGCTGCTGATTTGAACGATATAGTTGATGATGCTGATGCTACAGCCTTCGAGATCGATCAGATGGACCAGACGGCTCTGCCGCCTCTATCGACAGAGCCGCAGTCAGACAAGCCAGATCCAAGTAAGCCCGAACGGCCATTTCGAAGGGTAGTATCTGAGACTGGCACGTCTGCTTCTACAGCCACATCTGCGAAGAGGCTTCCCGGCGCACCCGTTCGCTTTACGCCTCCGCCTACGACTCGAGTTGCAAGACCGGCGGATCCTCCCAAGCAAGGCCCACCCCAAAGCGCTATCCACGAAGGAGGCGAAGAGCAGCGGCCAGCCAGAACCAGGGAGCACACGGCCCCCCCGCCAGCTCCAACTCTGAATTCCGCGCCAATGCATGCCAAGCCAGATCCGCCGCAGACACGGAACAAAAGTCCGCCTCCTCCGGAAGCTTTCCCGCCCAAACCTGCCAAAAGCAGACCGGGAATTGGTCGTAAAGAAATCCGCAAAAGCGCCCAAGCCTGCTTTCCGACAGCTCTGAATGTTGCGGCAAATGGAACATCGACCGTCATGCTCGCAAAGCCTTTCCAGGCACCCAGACCCCCGACTCAGGCTAAGCCGCCGTCTACGTCGAGTGAAACCGGTCCTTGGACGCACGAGGCTTTCGATCTGTTTACTTGGCGACCTCCTGGATGGGATGAGGAGAAGTGGTGTGTCTCGAAGGACGATAGTGGTGTCCTTCCGTGATTGGTGGTGGATGATGGCAACGTCCATACTTCTTTTTGCTGTTCATAGCGTTGGCGTTTGTGTTTGCTTGGTCCGGATTCTTATGAATATCGATGACTCACGAGATACCCCAGAAAGATGGCTGTACTCGTGGTATGCCAGAGCAGAGATTGGCATTCCGATCGGGCGATATTGAAGGCAAAGGCACCTCAGAGCTTGTCAATCAACTTTCTCTTCCTTCGTTCCAGCAGTTCGTTCTCAACCTCCTCAGCAGTAGGCAACCGCCACTCCAGCCCATCACCGCCATCTCCAGGCAAAGGTTCCCAACCCTCGTCCATGTTGTCCTCGTCCTTCACCAATAACGTTTCAAACGCCTCCTTCTCCTTCTTCCGCTCATAAGCCACGAGTGTGCCGTCTTCCTCGTCGAGACCATACCCGTAGTATGCCGCGTCCACGCGTTTGCTCAGATCGGCACGCGTGTCCACCTTCTTCTCAATCTCACTCTGCTTCGGCCTCGTGGCGGCCTCGAACAGCTCCTTGACACCAGGAAGCTCCTTTGCCCGTCCGAAATACCGGTAGCCTTTGCCCCCACCCTCAATCACCCTCCCTTCATCGTCCAGCATCCTGCCTCCACCACGCATGTAGTTCGGCCCGCCCAGCTCACGGATCCTCATCTCCCACTGCCACTTCTCTCGGAACAACCGGTTGAGCTCGTCGTTGACATCGCGGATCTGGAAGTCGCTGAGCGCCGGGTCCTGGATTTTGCTCACTTTGCGTGAGATTTCTTTCAGCACTTGCCCGCGCCAGCGCTCGCAGGTCGGGATGTGCTCTTGTGTGCTGATCGCTTTGGGCCGGCGGGTTCGGTTGGTGTCGAGGATTCCTAGGTCTGCTGCTTGCGCTTCGCGGAAGCGAAACAGCATTGACTGCGACTTTTCCGCATTACGCGCCATGGTGAGGATGCGTGAGGGGGATCGCTTGGCGGCTTGCCGATTGGAGGATTTGTTGTTGTTGTTGTTGTTGTTGATGTGGTTAGCTGCGGCCTTTGAAGCTCAAAATCTAGCCTTTACCAGCCGCCGCGGTCGCCAGAAAGTCGTCGCGTGACGCGGGCGCTGCCGAGGGCTCGTGTTTCCCCCAAAGCGAAGCTGCCACGCTGCCTTTCTGTGCTTAAACGAGGTGGACATCTGCCTAAACGAACCTCACTTCTGTTCCAACACGCATACCAGACGTCACCACGGCACAATCCTCCACTATCGAACACTGGGCAATGACTACGTGCCGCAGTACCATTAGTAAAAAAATTCCTTCGCGGTGCTGCATCGCTATCGGAACGCGAAATGCCTGAGATAAGACTGCTGGAATCAGCCGTTCTCCACATGCAGATGTGAAGATAACGAGAGAAGCGATGAATCGATACCGGTGGGACGGTGGGACCAGCTATCCCTTCCATGGCATTGGTGCGTTGTCGCCTTGGCTTACTACTTCCATCATGACTCTCCAACTTGTACATGGTACATGCATAAGATGGGACTCCAGAAGAGGATCCTAGCGCTCGATGCTCCCCATCGCCAATGTAACCATGCGAGCCATGTCAGTCAGCGATGGGATTCACACAATGGCGGTGACTTGTTTGTTTGCCGGCTGCTGGAGAGGTATATAAATGCTCGAAGACGCCGGTATGGTAGGTCTTTTCGTCCATCAGCTACTCCATCGTTAGACACCTCTCTTCCTCCCTCAGCTCGTCAAGATGCTTGTTCCTGCCCTTTTATCGCTTCTTGGATCGGCCGCTGGCGCCTCTGTCACTGGCCGATCACCTGCTATCACTTTTCAAGACAACATCCAGGCGGAAGCTGGTGGTATGCACAATGTTCACATTGAGTATGCCGCACTTCTCGATGGCGAACTTTCGTTACACTATGGCTCTTGCAATGTGCAATCATCCAGCGACTGCCATCACACTCTCGGAAAGACTTTCGTTGGAAACCATGATCTCGCAAAGAGGCATTCAACACACGAGTCCCAACGTCCAACGAAGTTCGTCTGGCTCCCACCTCACGACGCACCAGACGGTGGTTGTCTGCATGCATTCTCAGGGGAAGACCTCGTTGGCCGATCCGCACCGGTATCGATGAGCCGACGCAAGCAACGTCGCTCTGTTGCTGCTGCCGACATCATGGATGCTCAAGGACCTTGGTTCGATGGTGTTGCTTACTTGCAAGAGAAGGAGCCTGAGGAGGCTTTCGTATCCATGGCCAAATCCAAGACTATTGGTATTCTCGGAGGAGGCATGTCTGGTCTGATGACTGCTCACTTGCTTGATTCTGTGGGTATCAAAGATTGGACTATTGTGGAAGCATCCTCTCGGATTGGAGGTCGTGTCCACACCAGCTATCTGAATGGCTCGACGCCGGACGACTATCAATACCAGGAGATGGGCCCGATGAGATTTCCCGTCAGCCTGACTGCCGAGAACAACGAGACGATAGAGATCATGGACCACCGCATGGTTTTCCAACTGGCCGACGTGCTCAACCAGCAGAATGGCGAAGATTCTGATCTCGCTGTCAATTTCATCAAATGGATCCAGAGCAGTCCGGGTAACCCATCCTCTTCCACCCTTCGACGCCCGGACGGTACCGTACCCAGCAGAGCGGAAGTCGCAGTAGATCCAGCATACAGCACGAACGCCAATGCCAGCTACTCGAACGCCACCCTTGTTGCGGAAGCGAATGAGGCGATTGAAGAATGGAGCGGTCTTGACGAGGCCGGCATCAGACTACTTGCCTCGAACGTCTTCCAAGCCCACAAGAAGGCGGTTGAGGAAGGCTACTTTGACTTTTCGGAAGCGGGCTACTTGAAGTACCAGCTCGGCTACGACAACAACATCACGGACCAAGTTGCAAACATCGCGAGTGACTCACCAGAATGGCTCTACGATAACGTCTACTTCTCAGCCTCGGAGTGGCGTACAATCGACAAGGGCCTCTCCAGCTTGCCGGCCGCGTTTGGACCGCAAGTCCTGAACCGCACCATCTTCCAAACAGCAGTCCAGGGCATGACGTACAACTCAAGCACCGAGAAAGTCGCCATCCAGCACCGCAGCAACAACCTATTCGACATCTCGCCCGAAACGATGGAATTCGACTACGCCGTCGTCGCAGTCCCCTTCAGCCGCGTGCGCCTCTGGAACCCCCTGCCAGACTACACATCGCTCCTCTCCCGCGCCATCTCCCGCCTCAACTACCAGCAATCCTGCAAAGTCGCCCTGCACTACGAGTCCCGCTTCTGGGAACACCTCCCCGAGCACCCCATCCTCGGCGGCTGCGGCAGCAGCAACATCCCCGGCGTCGGCAGCATCTGCTACCCAAGCTACACGCTGAACGCCACCGGGCCCGGCGTCATCCTCGGCTCCTACGTCTCAGGCGTCCAGGCCCGCTCTCTCGGCTCCCTGACCGAGGAGCAGCACGTCGCCCTCATCCAGCGCGCCATGATCGAGGTCCACGGCCCCGTCGCGCAGGACCAGTGGACGGGCGCCTACGACCGCATTTGCTGGGAGAACAACGAGTTCCAGTCCGGCGCGTGGGCGGCGCCGTCGGTCGGCCAGCAGGACTTGTATTTGCCTGCTTACTTCCACACTGAGAAGCACACTGTTTTCGGTAAGTACACTTGACTTTTGTTTCTTTCCTGTTTGGACTCCCGGCTAACGTTCCATTCTTTTCTTCCCCTTTAGTCGGCGAACACACTTCCTACACGCACGCGTGGATTTTCAGCGCCCTCGAGAGCGCTGTTAGGGGCACTGCTCAGCTTCTGCTGGATATGGGGTTGGTGGACGAGGCGAAGGAGATTACGCAGTTTTGGATGGCGAGGTGGATTCATATGTGAGGCATGGGAGAGCGAGTGAGCGAAAGAGGGAGAGAGAGAGAGTGGGAGAGAGAGTGGGAGAGAGTGAATGAGTAATAACAACGAGTACCATGTTAAATGTTTTTATTATATACTTTTATATCAGAACGGTTATGCCCTACATTCTCAGTTTCAATTTCTTGCCACATGCATGTTCGTTTCTTACTTTGTCGCTAACTCTGTCGATTTCCCATTCGAGCATTCTTCGGCGTTGGTTCGGTGGTGCTGATGCTGATGGGGGCAGGACTTGGGAATGAGTAACTAAATGATACAGACCGGCAGGACAGGAGGATTGTCCATGTTTGATTCGTGAGAGTAATGGAATGGAATGCCTGTGGAGGTCTGTCTATCCAAGCGTGATAGGAAAGGTTGTACCTCCAACACTCAAACCAAAAAAAAACAAAAAACGGCGGGGTGAATAGGTATCGCCAATAGGGAACTCGCTAACCAAAACAACTACTACACTACCTGTACAAGCAACAAGCCGCCAATGATGACTTTTGTTGTTGTTGTTGTTATCATTGGCGTCAAAACAAAACGCACTGCGAAGTGTCTTGCATCTTGCAGACCGCCAAATCCAGCTCAGTTCAACCTCATCTTCAACTCCGCAACCTCGGTGGTCAAAGCCTCGATCTGCCTGCCCTGGGCCTGCAGCAGACCTCTGATCTCGCCCAAGACTTCCTTCAGACCGCCGGCTGCGCTCGACGCGCTCCTGGAAACGGTGCTTGTCTCTGCGCTGGGCTGTTCGGTGCTAGGGGCGGAAGATGCGGCGGGGCTTTCGCTGACGGCTCGGCTGCTGGGAGCGGCGGCCGAGGAAACTCTCGAGGGCTCGGGGGCGGGGGCGGAAGTAGTGGATGTGGGGGTCTTTTCTTGCTGCGTGGGAGGGGTCTTGACGCCGACCTTCTCCTCTTGTCTTGCGGCGATGGTGCTGGAGGGGCGCTGGATGGGTTTCGGGATCTCTTCGAAGGGGCTCGAAGGCTCGTCGTCGGAGGAGTCCTCGGCGTCTTTGGCGGCGAATTTGTTGGCCATGTCAGACATGGACTGCTGGTTGTCTTTCATGGAGGGCATCTCACGTGGTGCTGCGGGCTGGGACTCTTCGGACTTGGGCTCGACTGCGACTGGTGCTGGCGTAGGAGTGGCTGCGGTCTTAGCAGGCGCTGCTGTGGGCGCATCGGCAGCGGCGTACTCCTTGGGTGCAGTGCCGTCGTGGAGATCTCCCATGTCGATCTTGGCGGGGCGAGCAGACTTGCCTTCGAGCCATTCGGCGCTAGACATGGCTGGCTTGGAGCCGGTGGCCGGAGGGTAGATGTCGTCCTGGAACATCTCCGCGCGTCTAGGCACGACGAAAGAGATGGGCTCGATGTACTGGTCGTTGACGGTCTTGTAAGCGCGCATAATCTCGTTCTCGTGTGTGTTGACGCCACGCTTGGGCATGAACGCAAGACCGCGCTGCGGTTCAGGCGACTTGTGCTCGCTAAGCGGTTCGAACTTGTCGTTGTCGTATTCGAAGTAACGGATGTTGCCATCTCCCTTGCCGGCAAGGTAGAGCATTTGGCTGCCATCGTCCCAGAAGGGCATGCAGATACCAGACTGCGAGTCGAGGTAGGTGAAGTCGCCGCCGATGGGCTTGGAGGGGTTGCGGGGGTCCCAGAGACCCAATTGACGATCACTCATCTTGCTGAAACCGGTAGTGGCAACACGGTCGTGGTCGCCGAGCCAGACGACACGGCTGCTTTTCGCGCCACTGTGGCCAGGGACCTCGTGGGCTGGCTTTTCTTGACGGACGTCCCAGAACCGGAGTTTCTTGTCGCGCGAAGTGGTGCACAGCATGTTGCCGTCGGCGCTCCAGGAAAGCGATTGGACCATGTCGTTGTGCTTGAGGGTCAGTCTAGGCTGGCCGTCCTCCAGGTCCCAGAGCTTGACAGTGTAGTCGCCAGAGGAGGACGCGAGGATGTTCTCGGCGGCCGGGTTGAACAGCACGTGACCGACCTTCCTACAAGGAGTAAGCCTTTGTGTACGGCGCATGTACTCCTTCGACGATCAGACCTACCTTCCATGGCCACTGAGCTTCCCTACAGGCATGACATCCTCGGGCTCTTCCGCATCGGTACGCACGCTGAAGTTGTCCGGAACCCTCCAAAGGCACACCTTTCCATCGTCACTAGCACTGGCGAGGATGTCGTCGTTGAACGGGTTCCAATCATGGTCCAGCACGGCGGCGGTGTGACCCCTGAACAGAGGCATGACATCCGGCAGCTTTCCACGCTCTTCCAAGGGAATGACGGCGAATGCGCCGCCGCCAGACGCCTCCCAGTTGACAGAGACGTATTTGGGGTTGCATTTTACGATGTTGGTGTCCCAGGCATTCTTGCTGATGCGCAGGTTGTCGTAGCAGGCCTCGCGCTTGCTTGTCTGCCCGAAGACATGTCCTGGCGGCCACGTAGTCAGTATGCGATCTCATGCGATCACCGGGGGGTTGTTTGGTTGGCGGGCAGGCTGGCTGGCTTACGGTACTTGGACGCTCTCACGAAGCGGCCCGACATGGATATGGATTGTGGGAGGACAAGGAAATCAAGAGGTGTAACTCGAGTAGTGGTGTGTTCGTTGTTTGTTCAGACTCTCGGAGGTTCAACGGGATGGGATGGGATGGGATGTGGGAGACGAGTGCTGGACCACCACCCCAGCCAAGTCGACGTTCCAGCTGTGCTTTGTCCAGTGCTCGGTGGGTCGTCTGCTGAATCCGGCACTAGCGAGGTTTCATCTGCAGGGCCCAAGACTTGACAGCGTATATCTAGTCACTCTTGTTGTCTTGTCTTGCTACTTCACTTACATGACATGTCTCTTCACAAACAACCTTGCAGGCACGTGACAATGCTTGTTACAGTATCCCATACATCGGCCTTGGCTGTGTCTCGGCGCCACATGCACCGAATCCCGCTTCCCCTCGAAAGATCGTCCATCAATCCCATGCACTGTGATGTGACATGTATCAGATGCAGTGCGGGGCTGCAAAAGGCTACCTTATCATCGTTGATATTAGCACTACAGTAGTAGCATGCAATCCACGTGCTTTGACAGGCAGATGGAATGCCTGTTTAGCCAGACTTTGACGCGATGTCACCCTGATGCCGGGGTGTCTTCAAGATACAAGTATTGATGGAAAACCATTTTGTCTTGACAAGAAAACCACTTACCCAGACAGCCTAACCCATATGGATTGACCCAACACTATCGTCCAACATCATGTTCTTCTCCAGAGCGCTCATCAGCCTCTTGCCGCTTTGCCTTGCTCAAGACGGCCTGGTCATTGACCCAAAGAATGCTGACAATGGCAAACCCGGGGGCCAATCGATCCCACTGGACCTCTCTGAACTGACCAACAATCGTGCATTCGGAATGTCGCCAGGAGATGCCAACTTTGATGGTTTCCACTCCGGTATTCCAGCCCAATCTCTCCCTCCCGCAGACTTTGTGTTCTCCGGCGTGACCTACAACTTCCCGCAATACCGCAGCTCCGGAAACGACAATGTACTGGCGGAAGGGCAGACGCTGGAGATCAAGAAGGGGAGATATCTGAGTGTCTCGATCCTTGCCGCAGCTGAGACTTCCATCGCCACTGGATTCATCAACACGACGTATGCCGACAACACCACTGCTTCCAGTCCCATCCTCGTCGATCCCTATAAGAACTGGCCCTACCCTTATGGCGGATGGATTACTTGGCCATACACCATAACAAACAGCACCGAGAACCCCATGGACTACAACAAATCCATGATCTTCCAAAGCGTAACCTGCCTCGATTCCACCAAAGAGCTAACCAGCCTCCAGCTCCCCAACGTCACAAGCGGCGCATCCGGCGACCCCGGCGGCGAAACCCAACAGACAAGACTGCACATTTTCGCCGTAACCCTCCACCCGGCAACCGGCACCGGCATCTCCCTAGAAGTGCAACACGCCCGTTCCACGCAACTCTGGGTGGAGGGCACCAACAAAACGCAAATCATAGAAGCGCTGATCAACAACGTCGGCGAAGACTGGGTCCTCGCCAACAACAGCGTGCGCGTAACAGTCGATTCCCCAGGCCTGACAACCGTGCAGCCGGGCGTGATCAACCGCCTCCGACCAGGCGACCAGGTCCGCGTGCAAGTGGGAGTCGTCAATTCAAACGGCACAGCCGAGGGCACCCAGGGCCCGGCGACCTTGCGAATCAGCGGAGCGCGCGTTCAGACCACCAGCCACGTTTTCAACGCTACGTACGGGATTGCGCCGTACGAAGCAACCTACGAGAGCATCTACAGCCACGAGAGCCCGACCTGGTTCGGCACGGCGGCCAAGTACGGCATTTTCATCCACTGGGGCGTGTACAGCGTTCCGGGGTGGGGGAATTCCGGAGAAAACGGTGAGTGGTGAGGTGAACAAGACCAACTCCCTGCCACAGCCATTCAACCACGCACACCTACTAAAGCAAAACCCCCCCCAAAAAACAGAATCCTACGCCGAATGGTACTGGTACCGCCAAAACCAGGGCCCAGGCAACCCAGACCAAACCTACGAACACCACCTCGCAACCTACGGCCCGGACGTAGTCTACGACGACTTCATCGCAAACTTCACCGCCGCCGCCTTCGACCCCAAGGAGTGGGTCGACCTGTTCGCCGCCGCCGGCGCGCAGTATTTCGTCCAAGTCGCCAAGCACCACGACGGCTACGCGCTGTTCGACTTGCCGGCAGATGTTTCGGGGCGCACGAGTGTGCGTTTGACGCCGCATCGGAATCTGCTGAAGGAGGTTTTTGATGCGGCGGGGGAGTGGCAGCCGCATCTGCGGAAGGGGGCTTATTATTCGTTGCCGGAGTGGTTTCATCCGGATTATGAGGGGTTGGGGTTTGGCCAGTGGTGAGTTTTGTGTGTTCTTCTTGCATTTTTTTTTTGACTTCTGCTTGCGCGCCCAAGGCCTCAAAGTGATCAACTGCCGCTTACCTGCATACATACATGTAACTGACCAACATGCGCGCGCAGGCCAGGAGGCAACGCCACCAACCCCTACACCAACACCACCCTCCCCTACACAGGCTACGTGCCCGTCGCAGACTACATCGCCGACGTGATCGGGCCCGAAATGCAAACGCTAGCCGACATGGGCACGGAGATAATGTGGTGCGACATCGGCGGGCCCAACATGACCACCGCCTTCGCGACGCGCTACTTCAACGACGCCGCCGCCGCCGGCAAACAAGTCCTGCTCAACAACCGCTGCGGCCTGCCGGGCGACTTCGACACCCCCGAGTACGCGCGCTACGACTCCGTGCAAGTGCGCAAGTGGGAGAGTAACCTGGGCATGGACCCGTTCAGCTACGGCTACAACCGCGCGACGCCCGACGAGGCCTACATCACCCCTGGGGCAATCGTGACGAGCCTGGTGGACATTGTGTCGAAGAACGGGAATTTCTTGCTGGATATTGGCCCGACGGCCAACGGGACTATCATCGAGATCGAGCAGCGGAATCTGCGCATTGCGGGCGCGTGGATTAAAGAGCACGCGCAGGCGATTTTCAATACGACGTACTGGTTCGTTACGCCGGAGGAAGGGCAGGCGGTTCGGTTTACGCAGAATGCGAATGCGTTCTATATCACGGCTTTGTACCCGCCGAATGCGACGCTCGTGCTGGATTCCCCGGTGCCGTATGTAGACGGCGATACTGTGACGGTTGTGGGCGGGAATGCGAGTGGTGCGGTCGTGCCCTCGCGCCTGCTTGCGAACGGCAGTCTGGAACTCACGGTTGGGGGAGAGGTGAGGGATGCGGACAGGTTTGCCTGGGTGTTCAAGATTGGGTTCGGCGGGGTCAATGGGGTCGATGAGTCGGGACCGGGGGCGGGAAATGGTTCCACGGGGTCGCCGATCGCTACACAGACGACTAGCGGTGTTGGCAGGGCGGTGCATGTCTGCTCGACGGCGGCGGTGATAGCAGCAGCAGCAGCTCTGGCTCTGGCCTGGTGATGCTGCTGATGGGTCTTTGCCCCTAGATACAGCTAACGTGGCGTTGGCCGACCAGACTGCTTTGGGCTGTCGGGGTTAGGACAGGTACACTTACCTGCAAGTGCCAGCAAGCCGCGGGCGGGCGTCGAAAACAACCGACGTCGGACGGTGTAAGAAAATGGAGCGCTATGTATCTAGACCTAGGCGACAAGCCACATGGCAGTGCGTTTGTTCGAGCTCGCCAGTCCAGTCCAGTCAGTGTTAATCTCATGCCAAGACCGGCCATTCTGACTGCATGATTGCGGCACTCGCCAGCTCAGCAGCGCAGCAAGCTCAGCTCTGGTTCTGCAAAGTGTGGCTTTCCAGGAACGAGGAACGAGATAGGAACTGCGTCCTGTGGGTTGATACAGATAGCGTGGAAGGCGAACCAAGATGATAAGTCGTCCGCATTGAGCTCCGCCTTGTCAGCCACAGAGAGGGCTATTGTTTTTCTCTCCCGCGAGATCTTGGGAAAAGGAGATTGCCGGGGGAGTGCAGTCCGTTCAGCCCTGCGAGACAAGACGACTTCTCGCTTAATCCGCGTTCTGGAGCTCTCCAGGTTGCGGCCAAACGGCCATTGTGGAGCGAGAAAAAACGGTGGTGCTGAAGGTTGGATCAGTAAGGTACAATTCAAACGAGTATTCGGCTGGCACTGCCAGCAGACGGGTGCCTGGGTGGATTGTTTGTTGCGAGGGCGGTGTTTTGGGTGGGTTTGTGGCTGTATGCTTTCTGACGATGGAGACGATTTATCGAATGCTAGCTGGCGGTGACAGCCGGCGCTTTACTCAGACAGGCTAGCCCAGGTACAGGAAGAGCCAAGTTCGGCCAACGACTTCACGCCACAACGACCATAAACGTCCACATGGTCGATATACCAATGCCGCTTCGGGTGTTTCGTTACGCCTCATCACGGTAGCCACGCTATGGCATGGCTTTCACGGGCGCGTGGCACGATCTACTTGGCGATACTTCGGTGCCTGCATACCGCACACCATTATACCATCCACCTTCGCCGGTCTCCCTTGTTCTGGCCACTATGGGAAACCTTCGTCCACTTGACGGGATGCCGCCTTGAATTGACCCGCCTATTTTTGGGACATGGACGATACCAGCTGCTCCATCAGCACATGGCAACAAGAGTCAACTGCATGGCCGTCCCATGATTGTGGCTGGCTGTATTCCACGCCATGGTTTCGGTATACCCGCGTGCTAGACACGTTCATGGCTGAGATGCGTGCCTAGACTTGTGTTGTGACAGCTCAGCTCATAGTCTAGACAGGAGCATTGTTGTATTGACCAGATCACAAGAGGGCCGGACGGAAGTCTATAAGACGCTTTCGTGCTCCACCTCCTCCACCCATCGCCTTTCCCACCATCTGACAACAACTCTCACAGCAATCAACACTTCACCAGTCTTTCGTTCAACATGCGTTACCAACTCGTTCTCCTGCCAGCTTTGGCGAGCCTGGCCTTTGCCCAAGACGATACCCTCTCTGTCTCCGACAACCCAGCTCCCACCCCCGATGCTCTTCCCATCGATGACCTGCGCGACATCCCAGTCCCCACCTTCACAGTTGTAACTGGTGTCACCGCCCAGGACATCCCGTACGCCACCGCCTCCGCCATCGCAGATGTGACAGCCGCAGTGGCCGAAACCCCTCTGTCAGTCTTCCCCGCCGCCACCGATGTCCCCATCAACGCCGCCGGCACCGAGGAGAACGTCGAGGACGACGCCAGCGACCATGTCATCTCCAACTCCAACACCAAGCTGAAGCGCAACCCCCTTGGCGTCGCTCGCCAGCCCCGCAAGCGTGCCGCCTGCGGCAACGAGCCCACCATCCCCAACTTCTACAACGTCAACGTGGACAGCGCAGCCGCCTTCAGAGCCGATGCGAAGATCGCAAGCGTCGCCCTGAGCGCCACCTCATCTCCCGCCGGCTACTACCAGAACTTCGCCAACCTCAAGGGCTCCATCAGCACCATGAACTACCTCGGCTACACCGTCGTCAACACCGGCAAAGGCTACGACGTCGACTTCTGCGCGGCCAAATGCACCGCCAAAGCCGGCTGCCTGGCCTTCAACATCTTTTTCGAGCGCAACCCAACGCTCAACCCGGGCCCAGACTGCCGCGACCCCCCCGCCTTCGCCAACCTCAAATGCTCCTTCTGGGGCACCGGCCTGACCGACAAACTCGCCTCCAACAAAGGCCAATGGCGCGAGAAATTCGAAGTCGCCATCGCCGGCTCAAACGCCTACACGAGCTATAAACTCGGCGGGCCCGTCGCCGGCTACTCCGGCCCCCAACCCCTCGGCAACGCCGTCATGCAAGCGCCCCTCTACGACTGCACAAACACCTGGTCCTACCTGGGCTACCGCCTGCTGCAAGCCGGCTCTGTAGACCCCAACCTTTGCGCCGCAGCCTGCGAGAAGCAGACCGAGATCAACACCGAAGCACCAGCCAAGAACGCCGACGGGTCGCTCAAACCGGCTGTCACTTGCAATGCGTTCGGCTCGTATATCCTGACTAAAACCAACGCTACTGGCACGTACCAGCAAGGCCAGATGTGCACTTTCTACACTGCGAACTGGGATAAGCAGTTTGCGACTAGTACGGCTAGCGGGGATGCGGCGATTGGGGCCAAGTATACCTTTTCGCACAGTTCGTTTTATGGCAAGGTGGGCAAGCAGCCGAGCTGTGGTGGAGAGTTTGTTTCGACTGAGGGGACTTACATCAAGGGTGGTGTGAAGCCTGCTCCTGCTCCTGTTGTTGTTGTTGAGGGTTGAAGGGGGTTGGGGTGTGAGTGAGCGAGTGAGTGAGGTGGGCTGAGTTGGGTCTGGGAGATGTTTTTGTTGTTGTTGTTGTTGTTGTTGTGGTGGTGGTGGTGAAAGTATGCGGGGTCTTGAGGTCGATTTTACTTTTCATAGAAGAGAGTGAGCCTGATCGGGTTGATATACGATGTTCATACAACGAGATGAATTCTTTTTTGACGACTCTGATACGGTTTCACGAAGCCACTATCGAACTACCCCATTATGCGTGAAGAGCAAAAAAACAAACAAAAACAAAACATAGCCTAGATGAACGATCAGACCAAACCCATCTTCGTTACATGTCTTTGGTACAAGTACTAAGTAGCCCTACTACACCAAGGTGATGTGATTCCCACTATCAGCACATCATCCCAAAAACTACATATACACACATAAGCACTCACCATTCCACCGGTCCAGAATATTAAGAATACAGAACATAAGATGAGATAGGGGTTTCCAAGTTTTCCATTGTTTTTCTTATTTATTTATCAATTTTTTGGGGTCGTCGGCTCTCCGGTACGGATCGCAACAACTAGTCTATTCTCCAGAATAATCAACCCAGTACAAACCCCATTAGAAAGCAAAAACTCCATTCCATTGATTAATTAATCAAAATCAATAACAAAAAACCTAGCTGATATCAGCCCGCCGTCCTTCTTGCCTGAAAAGCCGGTATAGAAGGGATCTTGGGGGATCTTGAGAAGCATGGAAAGCACCGCGCCGTTTAGTAGTAGTAGTAGTAAAGCAAGTAGTAGTTAAGACCATCGGTGCAAAGATGGCCATAACATTTTTTTTTGTTTTCTTTTGTCGAGCTCGGAAGATCGGTCATCGTCATCGTCAAGTCAGGTCAAGTCCAGAAACCCGACAAGTCCATTCCATCATCCTTTTAAGCAGTGGAAGTCATCTCCTCAGTAGTAGGAGCCATGTCGTCGGCGCGCTTCTCGGCGAGCTCGCTGGCGTACTTGGAGCGGTTGCGGAACCAGGCGCCGTGGAAGTAGAAGATGTAGGGGGCGATGACGAGCGGGATGGAGAGGGCGGCGAGGATGAAGCTGGGGATCGGGAGCTGCCACTTGGTGCCGCGCTTGATGTTGGAGTAGAACGGGGTCGCGTAGAGCGCGGCGATGCCGGCCAGGAAGTCGCGGCAGAAGCCGTTGCCGCCGGTGGCGCTGGCGGAGTATTCGCCGTAGGCGGCGACCTGGGATGGGTGTTAGTTGGGAGGCTTGGGTTGGGTTGAGGGAGATGGTGGATTTTGGGACTTACCATGTAGTCGCAGGTGGCTTGGTAGATGGCGAGGTTGGCGATACCGATCATGGCGACGAAGATAAGGGGTGCGATCCAGTGGACTTCAGGCGGGCCGAGAGAAGTCCAGGCGAAGGCGAAGAGGCCGATGGGTTCGAGAAGGACGAGCCAGAGGAGGCCCTTAATGCGGCGCTCGGGCTTGATGCCATGCTCGCCGCCTGCAGCCTTCATGTTCTTGCTGTCCTTGAGGTAGAAGGGGATGAAGAAGATGCAAGCCAGGATGTATCCGATGAGGAGCCTGTGGAGTGTTAATGATGAGCGTACGTGGAAGATTGCGGAGGAGATGACTTACGGGATGAAGGCGAGGCCGACCTGAGAAGGGGTGAAGTCCCACCTTCCAAGAACAAGGGCGAAGCTGTCGAGACCGGTGAAGATGAGGGCATCGCTGAATCCGCTGAGCAGGGAGAGGAAGGCAACGACGGGCTCGGTCAGGAGGAATTGGTAAGGTCTCCACATGAGCTTGAGAACGTGCTTGGCGTCGAGGCGCTGGAAGAAGCTGCCCCTGATCTCGTTGGGACCATAGATGTTCAGGTCCTCACCAGACTTGCGGCGGCGAGCGGCTTCATGATCGAGAAGGACGGAGGCACGAGTCTCGGGGACGACGAAGAAGTGGATAACCTGGACGATGACACCGAAGATGAGCTGAGTGTAGAAGACCCAGCGCCAGTCGAGGTATTGGGTGATGAAGCCACCGACAATGGGAGCAGCAACGGAACCGGCGCAGGAGGAGAAGACGACGTAGAGCATGGCGAATTGCTGGTTCTCGGGACCGAACATGTCTGCGACCATGCCCAGGGTGACACTGCCGCCAGCAGAAGAGAGACCACCGAGGATGCGACCGGCGAGAACGGTGTTGAAGCCAGTAGAGAGCATGCAGGGGAGCTGGAAGATGTTGACAAGGGCGAGAGAGGCTTGCATGATCCACTTGCGGCCCAGTTCCTCAGAGAAAGGGGCCCAGAATTCGCAGCCGAAACCGTAAGAGACGAGGAAGGCCATCTGACCGAGACGGGCCTGGAAGTGGGAGATGCCAAAGTCCTTGGACATGCCGGGAACAGCGTTGGCGTAGATGGCAGCATTGTAGTTCATGCTGATCTGAACCCAGAAGATGACGGTGAGAATAAGCCACTTCTTCGTGTCGGAGAAGGCAAATCCGAGTTTAGCAGCGGCGGTGGGATCCTTGGCCGTCAGCTCGACGCGCAAGTTGGTGCGCTGGGTAGTAAGACTGGAGGTCTCGCGGACAGAAATGTCATTCTCGGAGACATTGCGCTCGGAGACGGCGGGCTGGCCGACTTTCTTGGAGTTGTCGTGGTTAGAGAAGATAGCCATGTTGGGTGGCTATCGGTGTTGGGTAAAGCTATGGGGTGTGGATGGTTCTGAGAGGCGTGGAACGTGAGGGTGGGTGAGGTAGCGTGTGGAAGATGGGAGAGACGAGATGGCAACTACTGGGGATGGTTGGAAATTATAAAGAAATCGACGGCCAACCGCAATTTTGGTGGCCTGCGATAATTCTGTTGGAGTGTGCGACACATGTACTTAGGTTTGTAACCTACCAGTGTTGTGATGTGGAAAAGCGAGTCCACCGCTCTTGATGAGGACAGTCGCACATGTAATTTGGCAGAGACTGACCGTGGGCAATTCCAGCGAGATGGAAGTAAGCAGCGACTTACATGATCTCTGGTGTTGTTTACCAGCCATACATATATTGGCCTGTCAGGAAGGAGGCGTTGGTCAAGATTGAACATTTGCCTTTTTGGATGGAGTAGTTTTGTCGTTCATCGGGAGCCGAGTCATCTCTACTGTAGAGTTTGGCGATTGATTGGATGTCGACTTCTTCGGCGCGCATATTGACAGGTGTCTACGATTAAAGTGTACGGCAGTGGGAAGTCAAGGTGAAGTCGCTGGGCTGGGCTGGGCAGGCACAACGGTGGATCGATGCGGAAGGGTCCGTTCCCTTTTGTGGGGTCTCCCGCAGGCGCATCTCGCATCTCGCTTTCTCGCATCCAGCCGGTGAATGCCGAATGTCGTCACGATCTACGGCATCTATCAGAGAATCAACATCAGCTACACACATGTACCATCCTCATAGATAAAAGGTCAGTCCAAGCCAGGTCAAGTGTCTTCACTTCCATTCCCTCCTCACCACCTCCGACATACGCCCAACATGTCTGGCATTGTCGGCACCCTGCTGCATCTGACCAACTACCGCACACCCTTCCTACGCACCCTCATCCCAAGCATTGGTCTTGCTTACGGCCTGCAAGCCGCCTGCGCCATCCCTTCCATCATCTTCCAGACCGAACGCTTCTATGACCTCTCCGGCTCCCTGACCTACCTCTCCTGCACCGCTCTCTCGCTCTCCCTCCCCCTGCTACGCGCCCGCTATGCCCGCCCCGGCGCTGCCCTCCCGGGTATCTTCGAAATCCTCCGCGCTGCAAACTGGCGCCAGCTTGCTCTCTCCGCCGCCGTGACCTTCTGGGCCGCTCGCCTTGGAACGTTCCTCTACTCCCGCATCACAGCCGACGACGGTCGCGACAGCCGCTTCGATGGCATCCGCGAGAGCGCGCCCAAGTTCTTCGGTGCTTTCGCTGCCCAGGCGACTTGGGTCTCGCTGTGCCTTCTTCCCGTCCTAGCTGTCAACTCGATCCCGGCCACCGCGCTCGCTGCTCTGCCTGCTTTGACCCTGACGGATATCCTTGGTCTGTTGCTCTATGTTGGCGGCATCTCCTTCGAAGCGACCGCCGATAGACAGAAGAGCCGATGGATGGAAGAGAAAAAGGCCAAGAAGCACAGCGATGAGTTCTTGACACACGGGCTTTGGAGCAAGAGCAGACATCCCAACTACTTTGGCGAATCCACCCTGTGGACCGGTATCGCGACCACCGCTGCCGGTGTCATGTTGTCCGGCGTTGGACAGGCTGGCATGGGTCTTAGCGGAGGTCTGCTCGCCAAGGCGGGCGCGCTGGCCATGGCTGGTGTTAGCCCGGCGTTTGTGACTTTCTTGTTGTTCAAGGTTAGTGAGATGAGAGGCGATTGTCATGTTTTGTGCTAATCTTGGTATCAGGTCTCCGGCATTCCCATGAGTGAGAAGAAGTATGACAAGCGCTACGGTGATCGCAAGGACTACCAGGAGTGGAAGAAGAACACGCCCATGTTCTTCCCCAAGTTGTAGAGTGAGCATAGCGGAAGTAATTACAAGTGATAAAAATGATCATTGCTCACATGTGAATGGAGAGCTATCGTACATCCACGCCCATTGACTTCAGAGTCTCAGGGTTTCGCGCTCAATCTTTCTAGTAGTCCTTTGGGATTGATAGACTGACCTACATAGCGTGTGAGGAGCCTCGGGGAAAAATCTGGAAACATGATTCTCTGTTCTAGAAAGATGCGCGCATGTGTGAAGCAAGTGCTATGTTGTACTACGTAACTTACAGCGCCTGCGCCTACCGGACTCAAACCGCACGGCTTTAGCTCATTCTTGATAGAAGGAGATGTATCTCGAAGTCTTCCTTACAGCTTCATCATCTCACTTTCACTTCACCTCTGGACTAAACCGACATCAATAGCAGCACCACTACAGCAGAGAGTGAGCAATGCGGACTGCAATGGCCGACCCAATTGCCATGAGTAGCATGGTGAGACAGGGATGGTGGGTGGTGGTGGGGAGGGCGGGTGGCTACTCGAAATACGCGATTAAACCTCGCGGAGCGAATTGATCTAATGTTCGCGGTCGTATGAGTGGTGGCATGGGGGTGGTTATAGTGGCACAGGATATGCGAATGTTCTGGATTGGTATTTCTGAGGCCATTCTCTCTCTTGGGGGGCTAATGGGTTTGCTTGTAATCCTATGTCTGCGGACTGTCTAGACGATTCAAACGATCACATAACCGCTCTCATACCACCACCGCCTCTGCCGCCGCTACCACCACCCACCACTCTTATACTACCGTGATCGGATCGTTGGGTTTAGATCGCTTCGAGCGTGAAGAGCAATGAGGAGGACATTTGAAGCGAATGACTTACTATCCTCGCCCCCCTTCTAAAAGTCCCGCCTGGTCCGCCTACTACCAAGAAGCACCGCCCAGGCCCTCGGACACAGGAGCAATCGAAAGACGCAAAGGACCGGAAGAAATTGAGCTCTGGCGATTGAGTTTGCTCCCCTCTAACTCTGCGCATGGTCTGTACCGATGGCTTTTTGAGCATGTCAATGAGCGTGTTGAACGCGGAGTCGGCTTGTATTAATGTAGCGATTGCAGCCGAAATCTCTTGAAGACCATGGAGCCAATTGCATGGTTGAGTATGAGGTATAGCACAAGGCGGCTCTTCAGAACAAGCGCTATGGATTCGCATAGGTACATTGATCAAGAGACGCAGGAACCGATCAAAGGACCATTCAATCCAGTCAAGTCCTTCCGTTGCGAGCTGGTTCGTTTGCGATCCAGGGTACAAAGGACGCGAGAACAGACGATTGAAGTGCTTCTCTTGATTCAACCAGCCCAACCACGTGAAGCAAGCTATCCATCCTTACCTCTTCACCATACAAAACCATCTGAGTTTCCCCATCTTAGTACTCCTTTCCGCATAGGTATCACAGAGCATCGGCAAGACTTCGCCACTACTCCAGCAGCAGACCTTCCATCCACCACAACCCAGAGCCTCTCCCGTCCATCAACAAACATGGAGTTTGTAATCGACAAAATTGAAGAGTAGGTACGTTCACCGCATCTAAAACTACTCTACCTTACTGTGTCGCCGACCCTAAACATCTCAACAACAGCCTCCTCCTGACCCAAGACGTCTTCTCCGACCTGACCTGAACATCTCCTGCGGCGAAAAGCGGTGGAAAGTCCACAAGAACCTCCTATGGGTTTGGACTTGGTTTATTTTCCCATTGTACTGTAGTGAACCACTCCGAGTTTGATAGAACACGATTGCTTTCATTGTAGTGAACCGTCTTGGGGTTGATGGAACAACATCTGCTCTATCACACTTACGAGTAATGCACATTCGTCCCTTCTTTCGAGCCATTGGCGGCTCATAGTAGGACTAGTTTCTGATACTCATCTTGTTCTTCTCCTCCTCTTCCCCACATTCACTCCACCTCCCCAAGCCCAACCAGCACCAACAAGGCGACATTCATAACACAAATGAGCAACCACAACAACACCGCAACAGTAGCCGTAAGCCAACCATTCCGCATCTTGATCCCCCCGGGCCCGCCCTCGCCCTCCCTCGTCGCCACAGTCATATACTTGTCACGACAAGTGAGATAAATCAGCGGCGCGGTGACAAAAGGCAGGATAACCGAGAGGGCGACTTGAGAACCGTTCAGGGCGGCGTTCAAGCCGTCGCGCCCGACCGCGCCGGCGATGATGATCGAAGGCGTCACGGAGATGGAGCGCGTGAAGAGCCGGCGCACCCACGGCTTCATTTTGAGCGACAGCTGCCCTTCCGAGACCATTTGGCCGGCGATCGTGCAGACGATGCCCGCGCTGATGCCGGAGAGCAGCAGCGCCAGGGCGTAGATGGTGCCTGCAACGGGCGCCATTGTGCGGGAGAGGAGGTCGTGGATGCCGAAGAGGTCTGCTTCTTCGGCGCCGGAGACACCGTAGAGCGAGGCGCCGGCGACGATTAGGATGGCGCTGTTTACGAAGAGGGCGAAGGTGAAGAGGCTGATGGCTTGCTCGGCGATGGAGTAGGAGAGGCAGGAGCGGATGGCGGAGATGGACGGGCGGTACTTGACCTCTTCTTCGCCGTCGTCGCTCTCGGAGGGAGGCGGCGCGACGAAGTCGGGCGTGTTTAGCTTGTCGAATTCTCGGAGGCGCGCTTGGATCAGGCCGCTGCCGAGGTAGAGTGAGTGTGGCATTACTGTTGCCCCGAGGATGCCGCAGGCTTGGTAGAGTCCTTGGCCCTGTACGAGGGCTTTGGACGGGAGGTAGCCTCGGAAGACTTCGCCGACGCCGGTGTCGCGGACGAGAGATAGTTGGAAGCAGAAACAGACTACTACGCCGATGACTAGGAGGGCGACGAAAAACTCGAAGAGGCGCAGACCTCGCATCGAGCTTCTGCCAGGACGATAGAAGAAAAGGATGACGATGACGTCGACGATGGAGATCGCACACCCGGCTACGAGGGGGATGTGAAGGAGGAGGTTCAGCGCGATTGCCGTGCCGATGACTTCGGCAATGTCGGTGGCGATGATGGCGCTTTCGGCGAAGAAGTAGAGTGTGTAATTCAGCCAGGGAGGAAAGTTGGCTTTGCAATTCTCCGCCAAATTCATACCCGTCACGGTGCCGAGCTTAGTACAGAGGGATTGCAAGAAGATGGCAATGATGTTGGAGGCCAGGACCATGAACAGCAGTCTGAAACGATAGGTGGCGCCAGCTGCTACCGCTGTCGCGTAGTTTCCCGGATCGATGTAGGCGACTGAGATCATGAAGCCAGGGCCCACGAACTTGCCGTATTTAACAAAGACGCTTCCGAGGCGGTGGAAGAAGTGTTTGACGGGCGGTGGGATACGAGAAGATTGGCTGTTCGGCGATGCCGTGGATCCAGAGTTGTTATGCTCCGAGCTCATGGCGCCGTCGCCTGTCCTTCCCAGTCCTCCTCCATCACCACCTCCCTCCCCCGCCTCCGCGATCACTGATGTCCCATTCTTGTCCGGTCCTTTCGTAAGCTGTTGCAAGGCCACCGCCTCTGTATCTGTTGCGTCTCCTCCTACGCCCACACGGTGGTCTCGTTGCAGGCGCGCATTTGCAATCTGGCCGAAATCGCTTCTAGTGGTGATGTCCGGAGCAAAGGCGTTTGGGGATTGGTTCATGCCATCTTCGATGATGGCGTCGGTTCGTGAAGGACAGTTCATGGTGTCCAGCCGGGGTGGGAGAAGTTGGAAGTCGGAGTGGAGTGGCCAAGAGAACCAAGAGACGCCAAAGAACGGTTCCGTAGGCAAGCTTCCTCCAAGAGTCTGGGGAAAGTCGCCTTATAAGTTGAGTGAAGGAGCGGGGTGGCGAAGAGGGAGCAGTATAGACTATAGAGTAGTAGGATGACTAGTGGTGATGGTGTAGAAGCCATTGAGTTTCCTTCTTCCGACTGGGCGCTGCGTTTTGTCACCTCGTGGGATTTCGGCTGCCCTTGCCGCCTGACGAAAATGTTGCGGAGTCTGCCTTGAAGCTGATCCAGGGCAAAAGGTAGATTTTGTCATCTCGAAAGTGTGTTGTCATGATGATGTCTACGATAGAGTGAAGTGAGATGTCAGAAAGTCGCTGGTATAAGGCGTTCTACTACTACGCGTTGGTGTTGTGTCAGAGGATCTGGCAGGGCTCTCAAACGCCGACCGATCATGACGCTTTCGTGTAACATGACATCCGTTCTTTGTACGTACATGTTACACGTAGTTAAAGGTACAGTCTATCGCCAAGTTCGATCTACAATGTATCTACCACAAAACATCCACAGCCACATCAAACCTCAACCACCGTCTCCTTGACCTTTGCGAATGTCGGATTGAGAATACGCACCGCCCACTCATACGACGTAAACAAGATTCCACCGCTGAACACCGTCCGGCCGAGTCTCATACTCGTGCCCCTCCAGAAGCCCTTCACGCCGTAATCGGCGATAATGCTCTTGAAAGCCTCAACAGTGGTGGCACCTTGACTACTCTGGCATCGCGTCTTGATCGTGTCGAAAGGTTGAGTAGCCAGGGTCGTGACAATGCCCGCCACGCAGCCATTGGCGAAATTCGTCACCACCGTCTGAGGAATGTTCTTCTTGCGCTCGTAGTCCTTCAAGATGTTGTAAGTCCCCATGCGGAAAGCCGTTGCGCCGGCTTGTTTGAGTGTCGTTCCTGCAAAGCCGCGGTAGAGGCCGAGAATACCGTGTTCTTTCCAGACGGTCGCCACAGCGTGAGAGGCGCTTTTGAAGCGTTTCTCATTTCTTGCGTCGTCAATCAGAGCTGTTTTCATACGCTCTGTGGGAGTCACAGCGACAACACTGGCGACGATCCCACTCATCATGCCGGCGCCCAGACTGCGGAGAGGCGTCAGGGTGTCGGTCTCTGGATCCTTGAACTTCTCCTTGATGTAATCGAAGCTGAGGAAGCGGATGCCATCTTTGGCTACACTGCCAATGGCAAGGGTCGAGCAGCCCTTGTAGAGTGCTCCGAGACCTTCCTGCTTGTACACATTGGCGACGACTACGAATGGGTTCTTCGGAGTCGGCACGCCTTTCTGCTCCCGAAGCTGGACGCGTGTTTTTGCGAATTCGAATGGGTACTGCGTGGTGTCAGCACTTCAAGGATTGCTTAGATGTGCATTTGTATATCCTAAGCTTACTGTTGCCGTTGCTTCAATGGCTCCCGCAATGCCACCCGCGAGAAGAGACACTATGGCCGGTGTAGGCTCGCCCTAGATTCATATGTCAACGGGGATAACAGAGTGCTTGCTTTAGCGAGAGCTTACATCAGGTACCATTGTTTCTGCAGCAGGTTACCGACGCGATCTCTCCTGTCGAACATGAGCCTCGATAATGTAGAGTCTCGAAAGTGTTGCGCGGGTGATGATCTTCCGTGGAAAGGCTAGGCTGGGCGAATCATCTGCCGAGGTTACGTGTAATAGGTCGATGGAGAGAGTCATCTACCTAACTAATGAAGCAATGCGTTTATTGCTAACGGTGTCTAGGAGGCATACGAACTGCCAGGCTTAGGAACTGGTCGAAATGACTTTCCATCTAGTGTAGTAAAGAATCTAAAGATGACTTCAAAGGGGCAAAGGTAAGGTAGGTGCGATAGCGGATCGCGAAACCCTAACCCTACACGCCAAGGGCCGGAAAGTGCCTCCAATCACTTCCGTACTGTCTGTTTCTAGAAACACCTTGAACTCTGCTGTAACAACCACCTACCTTCCTTCATCAATCTCTCGCCTGGTGGAATCGGAGATCCACCACCAAATTGTCCAGACGTTACCTCAGCCTCAACTCAACTCAACAGAAGCCGGCTTCCATCTACGAGCGCCGACATGCATGTCAGCTCACATGACATCCAAGCTCGCGCTGAGCATTCAGCGAGTCTTGCTCCGCCTCAGCCTCAGCTGATGTTCGTGATGTTACGTTGCAAAGACACCCAAGCCCTCGCTGTCTTTGAATAGCGTCATACCCGTACAAGTTGACTCCAGATTACCAGCGATGCCGCCATACCTACTTAACCATGAGCTCCAGGATCTGATTGACGTAACGCCGTCCCGAGTGGAGTTCGAAAGGGAAAAAGCAGAGCGTGTATCGCGAGGGGCACCGCCGCCCACTTGCCAGATATGTGAAGTACTGTTGTCCTGGTTTGTCGACCGGCAATTCGCGTACCACGATGAAGCGGCTCAACAGCGACGCAGGCTCGAACTGTTAGGTGTTATGTCCTCGCCCTGTTGGGTGATACATCTGGGTACCTTTGAGGAAGCTCTTACTTCACAGTGCCCCCAGCACACCGCTATAGTCAAGTACTTGCAACTAAAACTGATAGATGACGACCTATTCGGCTACAGACAACGGTACCAGCTCGATGGTGATGTGGGCTTCATTTGCGACCCATACCACGTCACAATTATGAGGTATCCTTCGAGTCGGGACCCTGTCACTCGAGTTCTGGACCTCGAGCTCCCTGCTGATCCTGCAATAAACCACCGCGGAACCTTCCGGGTTCTTGACCGGGAGTGGGTTGATCTCCCTGTCATCAGCCGGTGGATAGATGATTGCTCCAGGTCTCACGGAGAAGAATGCAAGAACCCCATGAAGATCGGCCGAGCGTTCCCTGAATTGCTGGTTGACGTGCAAAGGAAGTGCATTGTGGAAGGAAGGGAAGATTCTCGATACATGGCTCTGAGTTATCGTCTTGGCAACGCGGCGCCGTTTCGCCTCGGTTTCCGCGATCTCGATGCCTTCAGGAATGACGGCGCCCTCGAGGATGCGCAGATACTAGGGAAGCTCCCGCTCACCGTACGCCATGCCATCCTACTGGCGCATGAACTGGGGTTTGATCATCTGTGGACGGACGTACTTTGCATCGTGCACGATGGACCTGCAACGCTTGCCGACCAGCTCAATAAGATGTCAGCCATCTATGCCAGCGCCACCCTCACCATAGTGGCCACCGATGGGGATGGCATTGACGGGATACTGGGTCTGCGTGGGATATCACCACCACGAGACCCACCGCAAGCAACATTTCCAATCTGCGACGCGCACTTACTCGTTACAGAGGCTCTGAATATCGACGTGACCAATAGAAACGTGGCTTACAATTCGAGAGGCTGGACTTATCAGGAGTACATCATGTCGCCCCGGAAGCTTGTCTTCATGAACCATGAAGCTCACTGGATATGCGAGGGTTGTCAACGACGCGAATCCGAAGTCGAAGTCATGGAATCAAGGATTCGCAAAGGTTACAATCCCTCTCCGTTCATCCTTTCCGGCCATCCAGACCTAGACGAATTCTCTGAGCTGTTGAGCTGGTACAATGTCAGGGATCTCACGTTTCCTGGGGATGCACTACCTGCTATATCTGGGCTGCTAGCTGTACTCAGCCGCGGCTTCGAAGGTGGCTTCTTGTATGGCCTTCCACAGAGATTCTTCGACATCGGGCTTGGTTGGCGGCCGTTTGCCTACAATTCAGGCGGACGTATAACAGAAACGACGTGTACAACGAGACGAGGACCCTCGCTTGACTGCAAATCCTACAACAAAACACCGGCAACCCCTGGAATGCCCTCTTGGTCTTGGACTGCTTGGAGAGGAGGGTTCTTGATTGGAAATCATGAGGTGGCGCGAGTCGAACCATGGGGATACAAAAGGTTTTGTGAAACTAGCCCAATCACCGAATGGTTCACCGGCAGTAAACCCTCGGGCTCAATGCGACGCCGCATCATGTCCAACTGGCATGTTGATCGCAAGAGTATTGATGATCAGGGCAAGCGCTTGCCCGACGGCTGGACTCGAATGGAAGCATGTGACGCCTTCAAAGAACGGAGACAACCACCGTCAGTGTTCTGGAGACCGATCGTATATCAACATCAAAGCTCGGGATACGATGAATTCTGGTATTATCCCTTCCGAATGCCTGAGATCAACGACTCGACTCATTTCGAGATCCCTGAGCAGACGCGCTATCTCTTCTGCAAGACTCGAAGAGCTTCTGTCTTGCTTGATGACCTACGGGATCAGGAGCAATTTTCCCCGCCCGACATCTTCAGAAGGGGACTGTGGGCCAACGATTTGGATCTGCGTGGAGAAAAGCCGCGCATTGGTCGACTATGGCTACACTACGCGGAGCAATTCGAAGAAGAGACTGGTGGTGGTCTCGCGGACGACTCGGCGCGTGAAGGACGGATTGCCATCGTCAATGTGGTTTCGATAAGCCGGTCGTCTCACAGTGGCAAACGCCGTTTTGACAAGGAGCAACGGCTTTTCAAGGAGAGAATCAACATCCTCTGGGTCAAATGGGAGCAAGGTATTGCCTATCGAGTGGCGTCTGGGTACGTGTATGAAGAAGATTGGAATAGTCTCGAGACAGAAGAGATCGATCTCGTTTTGGGCTGAAGATGGCGTCTGTGTTTGTGACAGGTGAACGTTGGCTTTTTAGAGCTGGAGGGTGTCTTCCACAATTCAAGTTGTGTATTTTAGTCAGGTCTTTTCTGTATCGCATGAACACTGTCGTGACTTTTGGGAGAGCGTGGATCGAGGATGATGTCTAGCTACTACGTTCGTCGTCACTAGGGAGTCAATGCTATCCCGTTCAATTAATCTAATCGGGATGGGCTTGAATACAAACATCCGCCGCGCTACCACTAACAAACAACCGCCTGGTCTTTTCCTACAACTGACATTTTTGGCACGGATGAACAAAAAGTGCGTGCGAGACACCTCTTAAGCTGATGATGCATCACGCATGCGATTCAGCCGAGGTCCTGAAGAAAGAACCACTTTCAGCCCCGCGCCTTCTGTCAGTGCATGAGGTGGAGATACCATTATGCGGTCATTGACAACGATTGCACGTTTATAAGGATTACACTCCGTCGAACCTTAGACCTCTTCTGCTTTTTGAGTGTTCTTAATCGATCTTCAAGTCAAACGATCAAACCCCATCGATCCGCAACCCAGGACTCAAAATCGGACCACACAGAACAAGATAACATATTACATCACATTACATCACAGCAAAATGGCAGGGATCCCAGACTTCGACAGCCTTCCAAAAGTCGAGGGCATGCCGCAAGGCTGTGCCTGGGGAGTTTTCGACAAAGACGGGAAAAAAGACGTCTACGGCGCCCTCAACCTCCTCACCCCCGACGTCGTCAAAGCCGCCTACTCCGAGCTCCGCGAAGGCGTCTCGGTTTCCTTGAACTGGCCCCTGGGAGCAATCGCCACGCCCGGGTTCGGACGCAAAGGCCTGAAGCACACCGTCATCAGCTTCCTGGACACGCCTTTGGCCGCCCACGGCTACGACGACGAGCTCGAATTCAACACCCAATGCTCCAGCCAGTGGGACAGTCTCTGCCACGTCCACCACCAGGAGAGCGCCAAGGGCTACAATGGCGTCCAGACCAACACCAAAGAGCTGACGCAGGCGTACGGCGAAGAAGACCATGACCAGAAACTGCCGACGCTGAACCACTGGCACAAGCGCGGCGGGCTCGTCGCGAGGGGTGTTTTCATCGACTACAAGCGCTACGCCGATGAGGAAGGGATCGAGTTCAACCCGTTTGACGCCGACACTTTCACGACGGAGGATATCGAGAAGGTGGCGAAGAAGCAGGGCGTCGAGTTCAAGCCTGGCGATGTCATTATTATCAGGTCTGGCTTTACCGAGGGCCTGACTGGCGTGTCTGCCGAGAAGCAGGCTGAGCTGATGGGCTCGCATCGTGCGTGTGGCGTTACGGGAGATGTGGAAACCGCCAAGTGGTTCTGGAACAAACACTGTGAGTCTCGTCAATCGTCATGTCATGCGCCGTTCCAAACGGTCAAAAGCTAACTCTTGCCTCTCAACAGTCGCCGCCGTCGCAGGCGACATGATCGCTTTCGAGCGCCTGCCGCCCAAGAAACCGGATGGGACAGACGGTACTGTCGCCGAGCTGGTGTTGCACCAGTACTTCTTGTCTCTGTTCGGCATGTCGATCGGCGAGCTGTGGGATCTCAAGGCGCTTTCGGAGAAGTGCAAGGAGCTTGGGAGGTATAGCTTCTTGCTCACGAGTGCGCCGCTCAATGTTCCCGGTTCAATTGGATCGCCGCCGAATGCTCTGGCGCTCTTTTAGTCGTTGGTAAGTTTATTGCGGGTATCTTTTTTTGGAGCTGAGGAGGTTGCCGTGGGTATGTATTGAAGAGACTCGGTGTATGAATGGATGTATGTATGGATGGACGACTCAATTAGGCTAAGCGGACCATGGCCGGTATGTTATTCCCAGTTTCTTGCCAAGTGACTTGATGCATCGAACTGCGCTTCGCAATGAACTCGATAGATACCTGTTTACTCACGGCGTTGGGGAATTCCTAACACTATAGCAATCTGCGACTTGCAAACACCGCAGATCTGAGTCACAAGGCATCTTTGGCACATTTGTTAGGTTCCTTGCCGAGACATTGTGTCTAACCATCAGCGGCATCCTACAACTACTTGCCACCCCATCCGTCGAACTCACACGATCGATCGATCATGGCCTGCCTGTCTGTCTCGCAAATAGCCCCCTCCGGCACTTCTTGGGCACTCTCATGGTTGAGATACGAAAAACGATGACTGTAAGATCCTTGTCAAACAAGACGTGAGTAATCTTGCGCTTCACTTCTGCGGCGATGTCTCTGTAGGTTTGCAAGACCCACAGCGAACGGCCCCCTTGGTTCGCGGGATGTAGACCAACACGTGGAAGGTTCAATTTCGCTGCTTCTTCAGTAAGTCAGTGGCCCAGCTTCAGCTCCCTGCGCCGGTCGTGTGAAGTCCGTATGGAAACACTGGACCGGGTGTGTGGTGTGCCATGTTGGAAAGCGACCTCTTAGCTGAAACGTCTGACGTCTTTTCTACCTCCAGGCGATTTCAATTTGGACCTCGTTCAAAGTCGTGCGGGCGTCTCTTGAGTCCGCCACATTGGGCTATGGTATGGGAGTTTCGAGGCCCCGGATCCTGCTGAATGGACGGCTCGTGGCTAACGACATCGATCTAGTCTAGTGCGGTCCTCCAAGCGCATCCTTCTCGTTGTACCACCTGAAAACACCCTTTGCCTTCCAAACCCTCTTCCGCGTCGCCAGCGGGCTGAGACACTTCAGCAGCACCAACCAAGTAGCAAGCACCGGCAAAGTGTAGTGCAGCCTGCTACACCCTCCCCGTGTGAAGATGGTGACAAGCGTCTGATACCAATGCAGCGAAGGGAAGAAATAGCTGACGCGATACCAATGGTGAAGAATCTCCACGGGCCCCAGCGACGCTGCCACGCTGAAGATGATCCACGTGAGAACGAAGAAGGGCACAAACGACATGGGAATGAAGCCGGTGACAATGTCGAGGACGTCAAAGTTGATCATGCAGAAGACCCAGGTGACGGCCCAGAAAGCGAAGAACATCTTGGCGTCGATTTCGTACGGGCCGCGGAAAGCGAAGGTCCACCCTGCGATGCACAGGCTGGTGAAGAGAGGCCAGATGGTGCTGTAGAACAGGCGGGCGAGGGTATGGGTGCGGAGACTATAGCCGGCGTACAGGTGCATGCTGTTGCAGATGCCGTTCCAGGCCATGATGAAGAAGAATTGCATGAGGATGGGGAGGACGGTGCCGACGGTGTTGATGAAGGCTTTGTCGTCCATGTCCGCGAAGAGTTGGGAGGCGGCTGGTTTCTCAACAGCAAGGGCGGGACCGGCGAGAGCTGAAAGCGCTGCGGTTGTGTTTGCGAAGTCGCCGCGGGCGAGTAGTGGTGAGATGAACTTGTAGCTGAAGACTCCTGTCGCCGTCGATGCGGTGGTGACGGTAGTTGAAAGGATGCTCGAGGCGTAGAGTGTGTAGTAGCGGGCGTCAAGTATATAGTAGGAATAAACGTCGCTTGCGTCGTAATCCCCGACAGTACCGTTGACCGCGTTTCTGAAGCGATCGGTGGCTCCAGGGTGCACGACAACAGCCGCCCAGTATGTGCCCTTGAAGACTTCTTTCTGTACCGACTCCATGGAAGAGGTCGTTGCATCGATGTTGACGTAGGTAGGATAGCCGTAAGATCCGTTGTTCATAGCGGCTGATCCTCGCAGGGCTTCGCCAAAATCGCCTCCATCGAAGTCTGCCAATGCCACCTTCGCTCTATAAGTGTATTCCCCTTGGTGATGGAAGACACCATAGAGATGAGCGACGTTTATCCAGAAGACAGCGATGAGCATGAGGCTTGCCGGGATCAAAGCCTTCAATAGCGAAACAGGCGAGACATTGGGCCAAGAGTGTGTTGATGTCGTTCTGTCGGCTTCCGCTCGCTTCATCTCGATGGTAGGCCCCTGGTCACCTTGGAGGTCCATGTAAGGGGCTCGATTCTGTGAGTCCATGGCGTGTTGATGGTTTTGGCAATGCTGTAAGTCAAACTTTCCTAGATACACATTCCATCAGCGAGACAGTTACAACTCACAGATTATATAGCGGCGATGCAGCAAATGACTAGCATCGTCAAGCATTGTCCGGAATCGATCGTTCCAGGGTCTCCGAGCATTCGATGACTCGTTTGGTGCATCGCATCACAGACAGAGAGAGAGTCTGCGGATTGTAAAAGCAACTTCGGGCAGTCTAGGTCGCCGACTCGCCGGCTCGCCGATTCGGATCTGCTAAAGAACCTTTACCCGACCGCTGAAGATAGCTAGCCAACGGCTCTCGGAAAGTTGAAGGAGGAAGCCCTAGAAGACCAGACAATTCGGCCCCCGGGAACTCAAACAACCGTCCGGAACCCTTCACACTTCATGGAGTGAAATGGACCACAAAGTGTCGTTCATTCGACGGAGAACATCGAAGACCGTCAAACTTCATCGTCGCATTCGTGCCACATTTCTATCATCCATCACAGCATGGAATCATGACATTTGTTCACATCCCCGGCTCATGGCTTAGTCTTTTGACTCCCCTGTCTCCGCAAAAGGGCAACCAATTATTTTCGCAAAGCCAAACGCGGTGCGCATCAATGGCTCCTTTCAGATCACCATCATCGGCGGCGACATCGCCGGACTCTGCCCGCCGTCGCCCTACCCCAATAAGACCACATCATCACTCTTCCAAAGATATTTGGGGGGCTTTTGCAACGCGTGTTGGTCTCTCTGATTGGCTGAAGGAAGCCGAACGATCAGGGTTAGTGTTGAGGTCCTATAATGTCGTTTGCAATATTACAAAAGATGGTAGCTTCGTTCGACATTGATCGGATGAGAGAGTGATGGAAAGAAACCTCTCCAACCGTACTGTTCACTTATATTGTGAGTCGTCCTGTCTGACGGTAAATGACCAACTACGTAGACTCGATCGGGCAACAACCACCCCGCCTAAACATCAGCCTATTCTTTCCCTTAGCGTACATACCGGTCCACACTACAAGCTTCTGCTTTCCGATAGCAACGACACGACGTAATCGTTATTGGGTGCTGGCTAGGAATGCCTCCAACGGCAAGTACACAGCGAGCCAGACAACCTACAAAACAGTCGGCCAATCTGAGTTGCTAGTGCTTCGCCGCTACCAACGATTGCAATTCGTCTGTAAAGGTGGGACTCGATACCAGACGACTCTTCTGAGCCGGCTCGCTCACACCACACAAAGCACTGCGGATACATCTCTTCACTCCGCTGAATCATGCCTCACCCCTTCGACCCCCTCACCCCAGACGAGATCTCCCGGGCGGCGGCCATAGTGCGACCTCACTTCGGCCAGCAGCAAGATGCCAACATCAACTTCCGCGTCATAACCCTACAAGAGCCGCCCAAGAAACCTATGCTCTCATTCATCGAAGCCCCAAGAATCGAAAACAGACCCGCACGCTGTGCCCGAGTAGACGTCGTAGTCGAAACGGCGCAAGAGAAATCCGCCCTGTTCGAACTGCGGGTCGATCTCGATCGGGGCAAAGTCGTGGCGAAGCAGCACCACCTCGGGAAGCACTCGTACATCGACACGGAGTTTATGAAGCAGGTTGAGCGTGCTTGTCTTGCTGATGTGGAGGTTAGGGAGCAAGTTCGTGGGCTGGGGTTGCCTGAGGGGGCGGAGGTTGTGGTTGAGCCGTGGGCTTATGCTACTGATGGGGAGAATGATATGAGCAGGCGGGTTTCTATGGTGAGTGATGCGGAGATTCGAATCTGCGGTTGGTGATTGAAAGGGACGATCGTGCTGACGATGACATCTGATCGATGGATTGCAGTGTTGGTTCTATCTCCGTTTGGGTAGTCACCCGGATTTGAACTACTATGCGTACCCACTCGACTTGTGCGCGGAAGTCGATGAGAATCTCAAGGTCACCAAAGTGTATCGATTGCCGCTGTCGCCGGATGAACGAATCCATAACGAGCAACGTCCATTCGATCATGGACGGATCCATCCCGCCGCTGCCAGCGAATATCATCCCGATCTGAGGCCAAGCCCGAGAACCACCACGAAGCCGTACCAGGTGGTACAGCCCGATGGTCCTTCTTTCAGCATTGAGGGCCAGAAGGTATCTTGGGAGAAGTGGAATTTCCGAGTGGGTTTCAACTACCGTGAAGGCTTGACATTGCACGACATCCGATACGACAACAGGAGCCTGTTCTATCGTTTATCTTTAGCGGAAATGTTCGTGCCTTACGGTGATCCCCGATCGCCGTATCCTCGCAAAGCGGCTTTCGATCTTGGGAATGATGGCGCAGGGATCAATGCCAACAACCTTCAACTTGGTTGTGACTGTTTAGGTATGGTACTGTAACGCAATGTGTCAGTCAGCACAAGATCTCGCTGACCACGGAGTCCTCCACACAGGTACCATCAAATACTTCGACGCATGGCATAACAACGTCCGCGGCGAACCCGTCAAACAGCCCAACGTAGTCTGCTGCCACGAACAAGACGACGGCATCCTATGGAAGCACACTAACTTCCGCACCCAAAACGCCGTCGTGACCCGCTCGCGCATCCTCGTGCTACAAACCATCATCACCGTCTCCAACTACGAGTACATCTTCGCCTTCCACTTCGCCCAAGACGCCTCGCTCACCTTCGAAGTCCGCGCAACCGGCATCCTCTCCACCGTCCCGGCCGAAACACACCCCAACCCCAGAAGCAACCCAACACCCTACGGCACGCGAGTCGCCCCCGGCGTCCTAGCCCCCAACCACCAACACCTCTTCAGCCTCCGCATAGATCCCACGATCGACAGCAGTAGCGACGCCACCAACACGCTCATAGTAGAAGAAACCACCCCCCTCCCTCCCACCTCCCCGGCCGTCCACAACCCCCACAACAACATCGGCTACGCAACAACCAGCACGCCCGTGGAGCACGAAAGCGGCCACGACCTCAACCACACCACCAACCGCACCTTCAAAATCGTCAACGAATCCAAACTCAACCCAACAACCCTCTCCCCCGTAGGGTTCAAACTCCTCCCCCACTACAGCCAACTCCTCCTCGCGCACCCGTCCTCCTACCACGCCCGCCGCTCCGAATTTGCCCAGCACGCCGTGTGGGTGACGCGGTACCGGGATGACGATCTGTGGCCCGCGGGCAAGCACACGATGCAGTCGAGCGGGGGCGACGGGATCGCGTCTGGGATTGAGAGGAGGAGGCGCGAGCGGGAGCGGGAGCGTGAGGCCGGCGGGGACGGGGAAGCGGCGGCGGCAACGAGCGTGCGCAATCGCGACATAGTGGTTTGGCACACGTTTGGGTCGACTCATAACCCTAGGATCGAGGATTGGCCGGTCATGCCGTGTGAGAAGATGAGCGTTGGGCTGAAGCCGGTGAATCTCTTTGGGGGAAATCCGGGGGTTGATGTGGGGGCTTCGAGGCAGGAGGGTAGTCGGAGTGTGCTTTTTGATGGAGAGAGGGGACCGCTAGGAGATGGCGAGGAATGCTGTGAGGTAAAGGCTTGAAGAATTGTTTGTGTTTTGAGGCGCCCCGGTCTTCAAGTTGAGATTGGGCGTTACCTTATCAGGGACATGTATAGTTCATCAGCTTCTAGTATATTTTGAGGGAGTTGTTGGTTTTACTTGGGGATATATACCTTTTGAGGGTGATACATAACACACGACGAGGCTCTGTCGTCGGACTGATCGTGAACGATAGCTTGATAATTCGAGAATCTGACCTTGTCAACGTGACTCTACTTCCCCTCCGCTCTCAGCACAAGCCCCTCGTCCAAACCCTGCGGATCAAAAACGCCCTTCTCGCCCCTCCTCTGCGCCCAAAGGACATCGCCCTTAATATACACGACCACGCCACCCTTCCCCGTCGCACTAGCGGTAATCCTAAACAGCGGTAGCCCGCTAGCCTGATGCGCCTCCCTGAGCGGCACAAGCGTAAGGTCCTCCTGCAAGCACCAAGCCTCGACCTCGTCGCGCAGACTGGCCGCCTCGGGAACGACAGGAGCGCGCGGCGGCGGAGCAGAGGGCGCGCCGAGATGCCGTGCTGCTGCGTCCTTTGCAACAGGGCGCGCGGGCCCGGCGGCGGGTGGAGGGAGGGTGGCGAGGTCTGCGCCTTGTTTTGAGAGTTTGGCGGCCAGGGTGGCCATTTCTTGGGCTTTGGACCATTCTTTCTGCACGTCTGGTTGCGCGGAGATGGGGTCGGGGATTTGTTGCTTCCACCAGTCCCACCATTGGCTGACTTCCGACAGGCTGGCTTCGGGGGAGGTGAGCCATTGGTGGAGGGTGGTGAGCCATTTGGGGAAGAATTCTGCGACCAGGAGGCGGGCGAAGATTTCGGGTTTGAGGAAGGATTGCCATTTGAGGACGTCTTCGAGGGGGGTGAGGTCTTGGTCTGTGGGGTCGATTTCGAGGTGGGTGGACAGGTGCATTGCCAGGCGTGGAAGGAGGTGGCGGATCATCAGGTGGTCCATTTCTGTGGCAAGGAGGTTGCGCCATTCGGACAGGCCTGGTAAAATGCCTGAAGAGATATCCCACCCGTCTAGAACGTGGCGGAACTTGCGCTTGACGTCTGCTAGGAGAGAGTTCTGGGCTTTGGGGTCCAATTGGTATGTTGGTAGGTGTTGGAGCCATGGGAATAGATAGGTATGCGGTTGAGTGTGCTTGAGAGTCGCTTGCCTGTGGTGGTGGCTACGTTTGCGAGCGTCCCAGGTTTGAAGTGCAGTGGCCAGTTTGGGCACAAGCAACTGATCCGTGAGGTTGCTATAGATGAAAGTGGGTAGAAGAGGTCTCCAGGCGCTGATGAGTTTTGTGAGAGGCACCGGATCAAGCACCGACCAGTTCGTGATGGCTGTCCGTATCTTTGGCAGCCAGAGTGTATATATCATGGTTTCGTAGGGGGTGGTCGACTTTTGTCGTCGAGACCTCGCATAGGGGTTGTCCCGGTCGTGGATGCCGTTCGCTTTCGCGAGCGAGTCGTTTTCCTGCCCGAGTATCGTCTTGATCTCAATCAAATCGGCCACGAGAAGGTCAGGATCTTCAAGAGGTTGCCAACCGTCCATCTTCCGTTTGAACAGCGGATGTAGTGCGCCAACAGCTGCCTCTTGCAGACCATACCGCTCAATGTCATGCTTGAACTCGTCCTGCAAGACCCTCAATCTCGCAATTGTTTCGTCCCACGCCTTGGACATTTCCACTGGATTGGGTGCGGCGACGACCTTCAAACCCTCCACTCCCTCCACCAGCCTGTTCATTCGCTCCAAATCCTCCCTGCTCTGCTCGTCCTCGATCGCCAACCGTCCACCGTGCTCCTCCATGTACACCCTCTGCTCCTGCAAGCCATGCCAGCTGTCAATAAACGCCTCCAACTCGAGCCTCTCCCGCCGCGCAATCTTCTCGCCCTCCGTATCCTCTCGAACCTCACCTCGCGTAGGAGTCATCAGCCCAGCCGCCGAAGTCAACATCTTCCTCTCTCCACCCGTCGCATCCACAATACTGCTGAGCATCTTCGCCGGAACCTCCAGCCCAGGCGCAGCAGCCGCCACATCAGCCACAGTCCTAAACTTCGTCTTCCTCTTGCCGCCCATCCCAGAGGGCGTGCTCGCCCCACTCGCACTTCCTCCAGCACCACCATTCCCACCACCCTGCATCATCTTCCTCCTCCCCCCCCTCCTCCCCCTCTTCTCCTCCCCACTACTATCATCCTCCCACTCCTCCCCCCTCATCTCAGCCCTCCTGCGCTGCTCCATCTTATACTGCGCCGTGCGCTCGCTCACACTGCCCACGCCAGCACCCTGCGGCCGCATCTTGACCTCGATCGGATTGACCATTCCCTCCCCGTCGGCGCCCAGCCCTTGGCCCTCTTTGTAGCCCATTTTGGCCATCATTTTCTGCGCGAAAGACATCTTGCCGCCTCCGCCGCCTGTTTTGGGCGCTTTGTGAGGGCCGCCGCTGTCGGTTTGGTATGCGGATTTGCGCTTTGCGCCTGGGCGTTCCATGTTTGTGGAAAGGCGCAGGAGAGGAGAAATAGAAGATTGGGGGTTGGAGGTTCTGGTGTTCGTGGAACGAAATGTTGTATGCGATGCGGTCTTGAAGATTGGAGAGCTGGTCGCGACGCGGGACGTTTTCCGCTTTGAGCATGTGAAAGTGAGAGCCAGCCCAGCTCCGATTTGATTTGATTTATGTTATATCAGGATTTCAGGATACATTGACACAAGCTATACATGAAGGAGGAACGTGACACGTAAAGATTTGTGAGTAGTCAGCAGATCAATGATCACAACAGCGTAATTAAAGGGTATCTATATATCCAGTCTTCTAGTAATAAAGTGCCATATCCTTCAACATCTATAGGCGTTCGAACTCCCAAACGAACAATAGCCAGGCTCAATGCTAAGGTATGTACAACGATGACCGCCTTCCTCACTCCTAATGAGCCTTTGCCTTGTCTCCACCGCGTCGGCCCAGCCGCGCTTCCTCCTCTCGTGCCTTCTTCTGTGACCATTGCCACTCGAGCAGCACAGGCAGGAAATGCCAGAGGTCGAACTCGGGCCACAGGATGTCCAGGAATCGCAATTCGGTTCCTTCGTGGCATTGCCAGAGCATGAAATCGCTAAGTCGACTGACGCCGGAGGTTCGGATGAGAAGGTCTAAGGGAGGGGCGTCGCAGGTGTACATGTTCTTCGTAAGGGTTTCTGCTGTGATGGTCTCGGGGTCGGGAAGGTGGGCTTGAGAGTTGTTCTGAGAAGGTTTGAGGAGTGGAGATGTGTCGTGAGAGGTGCGGCTAGAAGGTGCATCGTCGTGGCGGTTCGTGCTGGTTGTGGAATGGTCTTGGTCTGAGAAGGCAGAGTCGACGTCGGAAAGATTTGCAGCATCGTCTTTTGAATGAAGGTCATGACTTTTGTCGTCTTCCTCTTCGACCGAATAGAGCTGCCGCGAGCGGAGAGTCTGCTGAATATGGTTCTCGCTGAACAGCTTCTTGCTCAGTTTCTTTTCTGGAGGATTGCTGAAATCCTTGACTGTCTTTCGGATGCTTTGTGTGATCTCCTCGCGGCTGGTATAAGGGAAGCATACGTTCAGCACTGCCTGCCCGTTATTTTTTGTCATCTCCACCGCACGGTCGACCTGCTTCAATACATCCTCACGGATCAAGCTGCGGTCTCCCAAGACCTTGACCGATGCTCCATATCGCTCGAACAGCTCTCCATGCGCACTCATCTGCACCAGCTTCGTCTTAGCCATATCCATAAGCGCATCCACCTCCCACCTGCTGCGCTTGAAGTTCTCAATGCTGAACGCATAGATGGTGACACACTTGACGCCACTTTTGTAGCAGACCTCAAGGATCTTGGCGAGAGCTTCAAAGCCCAGATTGTGACCCTCAACGGTCTCGAGTTTGCGCGAACGGGCGTAGCGGCGGTTGCCGTCCATTACGAATGCGATGTGTTCGGGTATAGGGCCGCATTGGAGTGAGCGAATGAGTAGATCGCGGAGGTATGTGACTGCGCTCTCGACTGGAGGCAGGGAGAGGGCCCATCGGCGTAGGTGGGTGCCATAGTCGGCGGACATGTCGGTGTAGGTGTATCGAGGGTTACGGGGTTTGCTTTCGTAGGCGGTCAATTGGTGGTGGGTCACAGGAAGTCGGAGGGTATGGATGGAGAGGCTGGGAGTGAGGTGTCTTAAGTGTAGGAGGGTGTTTTGCACATTGCGAGTAGTCCAGGTGTTCGTCTGGGGCTCAGCTTAAGGCAGAAGGAGGCAGAAGAAGGCAGGTTTCCAAGAATCAACGGCTCAGCCTCCAGGAAACGCGTTCAATGTGATGTGACGCCAAATGCTTGGGAGGCCGAGCCACGCTGCCGCTAACTTACCTTACAACTCAAAGTCTGCCGAAGAAATGCCGGGTTGATCTGATAACACTCTTGCTCCAAGTCGGCCGCACTGGCACCTCCGTTTCTTCACGCCCGCAACCTACAAATTCACTTTCTTCTCCAAAAACAGCTCGACTCTTCCTTCTTCCTCCTCGTCAAACGCAGGCGCATCGCTCGCTGTCGACAGCCCAGCACGCGCTGCTCGCTCTAGGCAACGGTAGACCACAGTACAGCATGCAACGTCCCCACGCGACTGTCGCATAGCTCCGTCTTCACCACCAACCATCTCACCTACACTACCCGAACCAGGCACAACTTCAACAATCATGGACTACACCGAGGCCGACAAGCTCGTCAAGCAGCTGTCCACCGGCTTCGAGACGCTCCAAGACGAGTATCAGAAGCTGTTTGGACGACAAGAAGCGCTGGGTCGGAAGCTGTCCACCGCAAGAGATCAGGTAAGCATCACAACACATCACAACACATCACAATCCCTCACCCGCGTCTACATGATGAGCAAAATTAGCTCTAGAACTGCAGCCCCTAACTAGGGCGGAGACAGATACACTATTAGCAACCTCTGATCTCGCAACACTCCCAACACTGCACAAACATTCATGGCTTCGTTGAACACCAAACTAACGCCTTGTCTGCAGTACAATGAACTTGCCAAACTCTATGGCACCGGTGAATCCACCACTCCTCCCATGAGCCTCTCATCGTCTCCCGGTCGAAGGAAAGATGAAGATGGCGCGTTGGCATCGGTCAGTGATATCTTGAGCTCTCAGAAGGACCAGGCATCACAAGATGCCGCAAAGCATATTCGCTTGGCTGTGTGTGCCTCCCAGCGTCTCAAACCTGGCTTGCCAGAACCTTCAACTTCAACAGTGGAAGGTGTGAAAATCTGGTCGGGTCCTTCTGCCGACGCCGTGCCCACTGTCAAATCCACGATGCCCTCGATCTCAGAATCGCCTATGGAGCAGGACTTCACCACCGAGGGCATGCCCAGCAATCTAGGCTGTCCATTTGCAAGCATGAACGGCAAGAAGTTGTCTTCTCACGCCGCAAGCGTCCTCAGTCGCTATAATCCAGTCGGAAGCGCTGGTGGCGCACCTTCGTCTACGCCCTTGAGTTCAGTTAGTAGGGTGAATGGTAGAGAGAGCTTTAACAGCCGCCGTGAAAGTCAACGTGTCAATATCCCCGACCCGATCAAGGCCGAAATCTGTGGACTGTCGAACCACGCCGATGAAGAGTCACCCACCGAAGCACCCGTCGTTGCAAAATCTGCCGTGGGAACACATGTCCAAGCGAACGCAGACCCCAATGTCTGTCCCATCCGCTTTCTGGATCAACACTCTCCGGAGGAAGTGGCGACATATTTCGAAAATCACAAGCATGATCTTCCACGTAGCCATGAGATATGCGTGAAGCGATACCAAAGCAACGAGAACCAAATCAGAGAGCTCGACGCCCGTTACGGAAACCTCGTCTCCATGATCCAAGGTCTTGGCGTCAAACACCAACCGATGCTGCCCGCCGAACCACCCGAAGATGAGGAAGACCTTGAAGACGACGATGGCGGTCTGGACCCCAAAGACGCCGAGAAAGTCCGCAACTGGGCCAACAGCGTCTCGCCGCAGCCTCAACCCGAACCCGTCCAAGTCGCGGATGGCAACCTAGCCGACGATGAAGCCGCCGACTCCGACGCTGGCGGCGAGCGACAAAGCCGTTTCGCCCGCCCCCTGCGACCAATCCGAGTAGGCGAGTCGCCGTCTCGACCGTGGGGAATCAACGTCCCAGTGAAATATCTTGAGAAAGTGCAAGGGAACGTGAGCGAGGCTAGCAGCCAGCCAGCAAGGATCCCGAGCTCCAACATGCAGGCCCCGCCGCCAGCAGCCGAGAAACCCGCACAGCCCAAGAAGGACGACGACGGCAAACCCGATGCCCCAGGCCGCTGTCCATTCGGTTTCGACCAAGCACGGAAAGCTGGCGGTAATGCTGCTGCTGCTGCTGCCGCGGTACCGAAACAAGCAAGCGGCGAGGTCGAGGTCGAGGCCGAGACAAAAGGCGTGCCGGAGGAGAAGGTCGATGACAAGCCCGCGCCGCAGGGGATTACATTCATCGCGCCTGAAACCCGCGGTGGTGCAGCGGAACAGAGAGCAGCGGCAGATCCTCCCCCCGCTGCAGCCCACGAACCAAACAACCGCATGGTGTTCAACGGGCCTGTTTTCATTGGCTACAGCGCCGAGGACGCGGCCAAGATCCTGAAAGAAAGTGGTCTGGGACGTGGTTGAACTGAGGGAGGGTAGGGAAGTGACTGACTGGGTGGGAACTACTGACGATCAATCATGATATTCACGAAAGAAGAAGATAATTCTAATCAATTACTTTGCTGCAATGCAACAACAACAACAACAACTTCGCGAATGCATTTCCTGGTAGATATCATGAATTCGTCTTGCTGCGCTTTTTTCATGTCTCTGTTGCCCCCTTTTTTTTTTTTTTCCAAAAGCATGCTGCTGGACTGACTTCCGTTAAAACGAGGCGGTGTTGTTCTGAAAGAGTGACTGTGATATTTTCGGATGCCAATAGTGAGCGGAAAGGCTAATAATAACAAGAGATATGTTGAAATCCTCTAGCAAATTATTGCTCAGGCGAGCTGTGCTGTTGAAGAACACTGATGAGCCTTGAGCATAACGTCAAAGAAGGGTAGGTGGGTAATGGTGGAATGAAAGTCCAACGCCGCGCGCGCGCGCGGACTTCACCCCGCTTTCTGATCAATCGATCAAATCGAAATCAATCAATCAAATCGAAATCAATAATCATGTCCCCTCGAAATGATCTCCTTCGCGTTCGGTTTGAGCAACACAGTCTAGAGAAGAGAAGTCAGCACCATAGATCTCACATCTCAACAATTCCCAAGCCTCGGGTAAGAATTCCAAAACTCACATGCTCAAACTGCGCCACATACGACCCCTGCACATCAACCAGCGGCTCATAGCACTCGACAACCCCCTGCTCGACCAGCGCCTTCATCCCCAAATGATAGTTCCTGACGCCGAGGTGCTCGAGATACCGCCTAGAAAACACCAGCGAGCCGAAATTCGCATCGATCGTCTTCAGCAACTTCCTCGCCGACGCAAGGTGGCGCACGCCAGCCGTATCGGCGCCCTCGACACGCCCGTAGCCGTAGACGCCCAGCGTGGGATCGTCGCGGATGCGGGCGCGCCCGCCGATGCTGCCGAAGGTTTCGATGGCGAAGACGTCGCCTTCTTCCATTCGCTGGTGCGTGGGGTGGGATTTGGAGGCGACGAAGGGGACCTGTTTGGCGCCGTGGATTCTGTAGGGGAGGATGTCGTGGCCCGTTAGGCCGCGGAGGGCTTTGACGGGGTAAGTCTTGTTGTCGAGGATGACTTCGTGGGATTCCATTGTTTCTTGGATGGTGGCGCTGATGTCGTCGATGCGGGCGTCGATGCCGGCTTCCTGTGAGTTTTTTTGATGGATTAGTTGTGTGTTGTGTAGTGTGGTGTTTGTGGATTGGATTGGCATGGCTTACCCTGAGCCCGGCGTTCGTTGCTGCTTTCACGGCCGTGAGCAGGTTGTCGTACACTGGGTTGGCGGCGACGGTGAAGGCACTGTCGACGATGCGGCCGTTGACATGGACGCCGAAATCGATCTTGAGGACGTCGTCGTACTGCAGGATGACTTCTTTGGCGCCGGGGTTGGGGGTCCAGTGAGCTGCACAATTGTTCAAAGCCAAGCCAGTAGGGAAACCCTGGCCGGCCTTGAGGGCGTCTCCAGTCTCGATGCCTGGGTGACCGACTAGAGCGCGAACGCCTTCCTCAATCTCATGAGCCAACGTGCTCATGGCGACGCCGGGTTTGGCAATCGTCTGCACGTACTGGCGGACCTGGCGGTGGGTTTCGGCGGCTTTGCGGTAGTCGCGCAGGAAGTCGTCGTCCATCTTCTCCATGGCAGCTTGATGGCGGAGTTCCTCGGCCGTGGTGCGGTTCAGGTTCTCGTTGACGTTGACGTTGGCATATTCGACAATCTCGCCTTGCGGGTATGGTCGCCCTTGGAAGATGTCGGCGAGCGCTTTCCTCGGAGGCGCGGTCTGCTGGCCTCCGGGCGACTTTGCTTTTTTCTTCTTCTTGTTGGGTTTGCGCCTTTTCTTCTTGCCTGCGATTGTTAGGTAGTCCGTCGTCATAAGATGGAGGTTCAGGTCGACCAACCATTAACAGGCTCGCCACCGAGCTTTACGGAGGCTCCAGCATTGTCGTCTTCATCTTCCCCGTCTTCGCCTTCGCCGTCGAGCGATCCATGGAGCAGTCCACTGGCAGTGGCGGACTTGGGAGGATTGATGTCCGCAATTGAAGTGCGGGCCGATGAGTCTGTTCATTCAGGGTTCAAATCAGCATTTGGGTTTCCATGTGGCTGTGGCTGTCGCGTGGACAAGTTCTTGGACCTACCGTTCGGCCCTTCGTATTCTCCGTCTGGTGTCTTGGATCCCATACTTGCTGCTGATCAACCATACCACGCTTGACTTCCGTCGATGTGATGATGATGCCTCTGCAACCAAGATTCGAGGTCCTCAAAGGTTCTTAAGCTCAGCTACCGTAGGCTTGTCTCTGGCAGGGCGCGCAGAATGAGAGGAACCATCTCTGATAGGCTTAGCTTCTTGTGATGGCCCGCTTTTCACGAGTCAGTCGAGTGAAGCTGCGACTTCTGACCAAGCTCAAAAGTCGATGCTCGTAGATTGACACTTCAGGGATGCAAGGAATCCTTTGATCTCCTCGTTTTCTCGTTACCGTTTGATACTGGCTCTGTTCCGAGCCTCCCGAGAGCAATAGGCAGCAGCTTTAACGGTTTAGATAAGAGTGTGCAGCGGGTTTGATAGATCACCCGCAGTGACTTTACCATTTCAGTATCTTCCAATCTTCTTCAAAAGCAATGGCTGATACAAGACTAAGTGACATCCTTGTCGATGGCAGTGGAAGACCAGCCGGTGCGATTGAATCAATTTGAACACCCACGTCTCACACTAATTGTTGAAAAAGGCATAAGCGAGAAGCGGTGTATTGTCAGGCAAGATGTAGGCCACCAACGCACACTCATAGTCGGCGCTGTCTACACGTCCGAAGCGGCAGACAACACCCTTGACTTATCGCATGGCACTGGATCTATCACCGCCGCTGTCAGGCATTGCATTGGCAGACATCCAATTCTGAGCGCCGTCATCGTTGGAGGCGATGGCGAGCGGCCTGAGTTTGCTACGCCCAAGCAGTTGGACTTGTCGAATCATGTTCACGTACGGCATAGAGAGGAGAGCTTGACCGAGAACAGCCTGATTGAGAAGCTCCTGGCCGAAGTGAGTGACGAACAGTTCTCATCAGTGGACTCGACACCGCCATGGAAACTTGTCCTTACGCCTCTGCGTTCAGGCCAAGACTCGACTACCAGGCTGCTTGTCTTGTTCGCTTACTACCACTCTCACGGAGACGGCAAATCCGGACTTGCTTTCCATCAGTCGTTCCTTGAAGGTCTGAGTCAGAACACAACGTCGGATCAAATCACGAGTGATCAGACCTGCGAGCCTTGCTTGAAGCCGCTCCCGCCTCCAATCGAGAAAGCCGGCAAGCTGTCACTTTCATGGTCATTCTTGCTATCCCCTTTGATCGGGACTTACATACCCAGCTTCCTAGCTTCCGCGCTTGGTTTCCGCGCATCATGGATCGCTCAGAGCAACGAGATCTGGCGCGGCAAGGACCACACCTTCGATCCTAACAACTTCCAAACCGGCCTTACCATGTTCACCATAGACCACGACACCATGCACCACGCCCTCCAACGATGCAAAGCCAGACAAACAACCTTCACCGCCCTCCTAACCCACCTCATCGCCCAATCCCTAAGCGAGCTCGTCCCAGCCCCAGCCTTCGCCGCCCAAATCGTAATCGACCTCCGCCACCTCTTCGAAGGCGCCTACACCGCCGAAACCATGACAAACTGCGTCTCAGCCTACAGCGAACTCATCCCCGGAACACCACCAACCACCCAACCAGCAGCAGCGACAAAATGGACACACCCCGCAAACCCCATCTGGCTCGCCGCGCGCAAAACACGCGCAGAACTGGTGGCAGCCTCAAGCACCCTCCACAACCAACCCATCGGCCTCCTACAATACCTCTCAGCTTTCAGGCCCTGGACCCTATCTCAAATCGGCAAACCCCGCGAGTCCTCGTACGAGATCAGCAATCTAGTCGTCTTCGACCCCGTCCCCGTCTCTGTCCCCAAAGCGTCTGCCAGGCCTCCTCCCGGCTCTTCTTCAGAACGAGAACCCCATCGCAGCGCTAAGAAAATCACAATCGAGAAGACATTCTTCTCGCAGCCGGCGAACGCCGCGGGGGCTTGCTTGAATTTCAATTGTGTTTCTACGAAGGGGGGACCGCTTGTTGGGACTGTGACGTGGCAGCGGGGGGTTCTTGGTTTGGGGGAGGGGAAGGACGAGGGGGGGTTTGTGAGGAGGGTTTGTGGGCGTGTTGGGGGGTTGGTTGAGGAGCTTGCTGGGGTGGCGGGTTGAGGGTGAGGGGGGAGTGGGAGTGGGGAGGGTGGTTGGTGTGTTGGATATGGGTTGAGGGGGAGGTGGGTGAGGATTGTGAAGGGGGCAGTTTCTTTTTTTTGGAAGTAAGGACAGAAGGGTTGGAACTCTTACAGGATTGGATCTTAATGGAGACGATGTGGAAAGGATGGCAAAAGAATAATCGATGTATTTTTAAACGCTTCTAGCTTTCAGAGCAGACATGTACTGCTGTGCTGCGTGCAACGTTTTAGGCTTTGAGGTGACGTCATGTGAAGTGAATTTCTTGACGTCTTCCCGTCTTCGCCCTCGAGACCTTGTCAAGTCGTGCTCAGATCAGATACATGTCTACATTTGTCGAACTGACGGAATACCACGAGACTGTGTAGAACAAACGGTAGTGATCTTGAAGCGAAATAAAAGGCCTTCAATACGAGCTGACACCACAATGCACAAGGAAGAAATTAAACACAGAATTTCGTTGTACTTAGCTCGCAGCAAAGCAGCGTTGATCTGTGGCGTCCAATGACTTCAAACGCCATGTTGCCGCCTCTCATACTCTCATGCTGCTGCCTCGTTTGTGCGATGAACGACACCTCCATCAGCAATATCATCATCAGCCCGCCCGTCCATGAAGCCAAAGCCTTACGACAGGCGCCATTCCTTCCCAAGAGCTCCTCCCACCAGCCAAATCTTCCCCTCCATCCTCTCCAGCACAGCCAGAAAAAAACCCCTCAAGCCTCCTCCCTCCCCATCTCAGCAGCAAGAGCATCCTTCTTCGCCTCCGGCAAAAAAATCTCATAATGGCACTTAGCACAACAATGCCCATCCTCCTTCCCCCAACTCTCATAATCCCAAGTCCACAACCCGCCTTTCCCCCTATACCCCTCCCCAACACGCGTGTCAATCCTCTCCCCAACCTCAAACCCAACGTCCATGCCCATGTACCCGACCTGCGTCCAGGCGTACTTGATGCGGCCGATAGGGAGCTTGGAGCAGACGACGATGCGGCCTATGGACGCGATTTGTTCGTCTGGGACCCAGTTGAGCCAGTCGGCGACGTTTTCGAGGAGGGCGAAGTTGACGCGGTGGTCGCGGGCTTTGAAGAGGAAGGTGTTGTGCGGGAGGAACATGGTGCGGGTTTCGGCGCGGATTTGGGTGCAGGTGAGGGTGAAGTTTAGGCGGGGTTGCATTTCGATGTCGCCCCAGACGTGTTGGAGGTCGACGTGGATGACGCCGCCGTCTGTTTGGAGAAGGAAAGGGAAAAGGTTAGTCTTTGGTGGGGAGTGGCGCTTTCGAGCGTGGGTTGGTGGGGGGTACTTACCGCCTTTTAGGACGTTCTCCCAGATGCGGGTTCTGATTTCTGGCGGCATGCTGAGGAGCCAGCATTTCTTGGGGGCGGTCTTTGCGTTCTTGTTGTTGGCGAGCTTGGGGCCGTAGATGGCTATGGCGGCCCCGAGTTCACGTAGACTCTCCCAGGCCTCGACGCTGCTGCTGACGCTGCTGGCGGCGTCCATGTCTGCTTGATGCTGCGGGGACGGGTTAGGTGACCGAAAAGTGTGTGTGATGTGCTAGGTAGACTGCATGCCAATGCCGCTGCCTTGTCTCGCCTGATATGTCTCTCGGGGGGTTGTTACCTTTGTTTTGGAAGTTGTTGCTGGTAGATGCGCTGAAAGTTGTAGTTGGTGGTTGAAAAGCGATGACAGGTGGTGTGGGTGAGAAGGTGAGGTAGCAATAAGATATATAAACCGCGCGTGCAAACGGCGATGACTGTCATGTGATGCTCATCTCGTTATGAGGCGGACCGCATACCGCATGTGCAAATGAGGAGCTTGTGATCGATTGGCATGTGACATTGGGAGCGGTACCTGAGGCATCCAAGTGAAGTGAGTGTGGTTTGCTGATGTCGGGACAAAGGGTGATATCTATTGGCGCTCTCAATGATAAAGGTCG
>Ga0265797_10000634_pt1 | contig 63576 bp, 57 predicted proteins | sample P2T30metagenome_FD_192433 | JGI IMG/M metagenome (GOLD analysis project Ga0265797, IMG submission 192433) | Plant litter microbial communities from East Loma Ridge, Irvine, California - P2 T30 | ecosystem: Environmental > Terrestrial > Plant litter > Unclassified | place: USA: California... | reverse complement strand
CACCCTCGGAAACCTTGCCATCGAAACGAAGAAAATTCCAGCTTTAAAAGCAACGCAAACTCTCAGAACAGAAGGACTTACACGACTGGCGCCCACTGTGCTTCGAACACAAACAATCCACCACAAAAACGTCCCTCCCCCCCCCACCCCTCACCATCATCACGAGACTACATCACTTCCAAATACCCTCGATACACAACCCGTCTCCCAAGACACAGTAACCCGAAGGAATACGCCCACAACGCATCATTCCACCGATTGCACTTGAAAAAAACAAACAAGCAGAAAACGACGTTCAGAAACTTACGATATTGCGCAGGAAAAAAAACCCCCCTTTGATCGAAACCTCAAGGGAGAGCGTTGGATGAACAGCCAGCCAGTACCTACACACATCGCAGAAAAACAAATGTTTTGCTTTCAAGAAACCCGTTTTTCCATGCTCCAACGACGTTCAATCGTCGAAAAAAAATCAAAAAATCAATGGTTTAATATTTTTTCTCTCGTACACACGTGTCGTACAACGTCTCAATTTGATCATCTGCAAGGGGCGAGCGGGCAAGCAGACATGCTGGCTCTGCAAGCTTTCAAAGTAACAGGATCTGAGTTATTAAACCCAAGCAGTTTGCTCCCTCCCCGAGCCCGGATGTTAAATCGATAGGTAAGGTCCAGATCTCGTTTTTCTCTCCCTTACCGTCATAGTCGAACACCCATTCTCGCTTTTCGATTCTTAGGTACCTCGTCTCCAGACGTCCTGCGTGTATGGCTTCGGTCCGGGAGAAACTCCTGGGACAAAAGTATGAACAATTGGTTGGTCTTGACAGAGTAGCAGTAGTAGTAGTGATACCCGGGTAGTGGTAGCTCCTCGGTGTCGTGGAATACATCTTGTAGGTAAGCTGTGTAGAAGCTAATTGGAGCGCGCCATACATCAGACGAAAGCACTTTGCTGCGACTACCTTACGGTGCTCAGAAGCAAGGAACCCAAACTCAAGTCCACTCAAGACATTTCCTCCTTTATCAAACAGTCACTCGAGAAACTAAGGAACCAAGGTTCTTCTTCTATGCAACGTTTTCATTTGCATCTACCATACTGTACAAACAAAGTCTTGCAAGGGTGTAGCATTGTCTTTCAAAAACAACACTTAACCCTCGAAGGTGAGGGAAGTGCCGATCTTGTGGCCAGCCTCGTTGAGCTTGGCGGTGTCGAGGGAGAGACCGAGGCCGAGGGTGGTGCCGGCGTTGAGCTTGGTGCTGTAGGCAAGGGCGGCGATACCGCGGTCGTTGATCTTGACCTGTTGCGATTTTGTTAGTATTTTTGAGCGAAAGATAGGATCCCAGGCATGCGATCAACTTACCTTGGCGAAGGTCAGGGGGTCAAGCTTGTACTTGGAGGCAACCTCAAGACCAGAGGGCTTGCCGTTCTGGACGTCGTAGGCGGCCTTGGTGCCGACCTCGACGGAGGAGTTGACCTTCTGGTAGTAGGAGGCAGCAATGACGGACAGGTTCTGGGTGCCGACGAGGGAAGCGGTGAAGGCAGCGGTCTGGTAACCGAGACCGAGCGAGTAGCGGGTGATGGCGGCCTTCTGGACGTCGTAACCAGCCTCACCACCGACGAGGAAGCCCTCGTGGCCGGCGGTCACGTCAAGGACGGCGTCGAGGTTGCCGTTGGCAAGACCGTAGTTGATGAAGGCGCGCGAGTGCACGTTGGGGTTCTTGAAGGCAAGGTTGAGCTTCTGGGCGGCGCTGTTGGGCTTGCTGGGGTTCCAGAGGTTCTGGAGGTCGACCTTGACGCCGGTGGAGGCGACGTTGGCGAGCTCGACCTTGGTGTCGAGGAGGGAGGCGGTGGTCCAGGCCTGGGTGACGGTGACGTCTGCGCGAGGTCGACAAGTCAGGATGAGTTTGGTGAGGAATGTTGAATGGTGTGGGGCAGTCACGATGGACATGTAGAGGGGTACGCGCAAAGGTGTTGGCAAGGGCGCCAGCATTGTAAAGACACTGACGAAACCCTTTTTGCGACGATGTGAGGGGGGTGAAGGAGATGTGGTGTTTTGCGTACTTTGAGGCTTGAGAGTGTGCTTGCCCTCGACCTGTTGGGTGTTGCGGTTAGCCGTGTTGCGCGTGTCGTCTTGGGTATTCGCGATGGAGACGTACGGAGCCGCTGGTGACACCGTCAAAGCCCTGCTTGCCCTTGACGGTCACGTTGGTGCCGTTGGGAGCCTTGAGCTTGACATCAAGGGTGGCTGTATCCGCGCATCAGTATGCCATGTTCTTGTTCATTCTCTTTTCTCGATCGTCCGATGATTGCTAACCCTGGGAGGTGTGGTAGAAGTCCTTGTTGATGAGCTGGCTTGCGTGTTAGCGCGCGATCGATGAATGATAGGATGCGCAATGGCATTGGCTCTCGGGATACGCACGTCGTTGGCGGCCTTGCTCAAGTCACCGAAAGCAGGGACGGGAAGGGCGAAGGCGCGGTTGACATCGCGGGTGAGCTTCTCGGTGCTGCCGTAAGGCTTGGGGATGTCGGAGGAGAGAGGGGAAGACATTGTTGTGGATGTTCGTGATTGACTTTTGGGATGAGTCTGTATGGACAAGAGTGGATTAACTTGGGTGAGCTTGGAAGGGAGTCGGGCGAGGTAAGTGAATTCGGCGCGGCCAGCAAAACAGACGAGCCCGGGGAAGGCAAAGGAAGCTCTGGCACTCCCGTCTTGACCCGAGCACGCCGGACCACGCTACCAAGGGATTGGCTGGTAAAATGATGAAACAAATCGTGGAGGCGACATGGTAGCTGGCTGATTTTCGGTAGTTTTGTCTTGTTGTTGTTGTATATCTTCATGTGATGTCCATGTATATGTCGTGGTATAGACTGATTGTCCGATACACTTCACTCACCTGACCACTACGCCCAGGCATAGGCGATGTTGTCGCGGGATCCACCGGCGCTTCGTTACGCAACGGCGGATTCTCATGGTAGAGCATCGTTGACATGGCCATGTTGGATTGGCTGTTGTGATTCTTGGTGTATTTTCGGCATTAATGAAAATCGATGAAATAGTAGTGGTCTTGCCATTGCATGAAAGAATTACGGTGCATCAACAAACAGCAATCCAGACGTCGTACAAACAAAAATAAGGTGCGACACGCGTGGCAAGGCACACCTGCAGCCTCGCATGTGGTCTTTGTTTCACAATCAACTGCCGATCGCACTCCTTCATACCGCCGCCACTTCGTGTAGTATGTAATGGCAGCTGATCAAATCTGCAACATCAATAACTAATAATACCCCGTCCCATTCCCACTTCCATTCCCACCCCTCGTCGAAAGACTAGGCGGCAAATCCTCCGCCCTCGTCCCCCACGCACTCTCATTTCTCCCCAGCGTCAACTCCAACAGCCCACCATCCCTAAAGAACGAATGCCCAATCCAATTCTTAGTATAAGCCTCCCCATCCAAAGTCGCACTCTGCACATAAATCGCCTCATAATCCGGATCAAACCCAACATTCCTAATCGTCGCCACCTTCCCCGTAGCCTTGTTCCGGATACTAACCTCCTCGAAGAACGGCGGCGTGATAAAGTACACGTCCTGGCCCGCATTGGGGAAGACGCCCATCATGGTCAGGGCCGCGAACGAGCCCATGGCGCCGCTGTCGTCGTTGCCCGGGATCCCGTTGACGCTCGCGTTGAACTGCGACGGGATGTAGAAGTGCGCTCGCTCGGCGCTCTTGGCGGGACGGCCGGCGTAGTGGTACAGGAAGACGTCGAGGAAGCCTTGCTCGTCGCCGATGTACAGCAGGCCGGACTCGTGGAAGTAGTCGAGGCGTTTGACGAAAGTGGCCGGTCCGCCGAGGGTGGTTATCAGGCTGGCCATGTCTTGCGGCACGTAGAAGGTGTAGAGCCAGGAGCTGCCTTCGTACGTTTCGTGACCGTCGGGGTTGAGGTAGCAGGAGGTGAAGTTTAGGAGCGGCGAGCAGAAGATGGGGTCCTGGAAGCCCCAGGTGCCGTTTAGGTATTTGGGTTGCAGGAAGCCGACGAAGCCTGTGTCGGTTTCGTTGGCGAGGCCGGGATTCATGGAGCTTGTTTGGTCGGCTTTGTACATGTTGCTGGTATCGTTAGCATTGCCTCCGGAACCGAATCCATCGTCCGTCGAGAGAGAATTGTTGATACTCACCGCCAATACTCCGCTCTCTGCACATACTTCTCATACTCGCCCTGCTTCCCCAATCCCCTCGCCATCTCCGCCACGCAAAAGTCATCATAGGCATATTCGACCGTCCGACTGATACTCCTCGTGAAAGGCCCAACGCCGTACGGATCGTAATCATCCGTCGGGATAAAGTTCAGCTCTTTCCAACTCTTCAGCCCACCCCGACCCTCAACCGCCCAATTCCCAGGCTCGACCTCAGCGTCTTTCAGCAAAGCCTCGAAGCCAGTCTCCCAATCAATCCCATCAGTGAGACCCTTCAGGTACGAATCCGTCAAAACAACGTCCGCATTCGAACCGCCCTGCGTGAAACCCTTGCACAGACTCATGCGGCAATCCGGCAGCCAGCCTTCTTGTCTGTAGATCTCGATCAAGCTCCTGATCATGCGAGTCTGGCTGATGGGGTCCACCAAAGTGATCAGAGAGTGGATGCTGCGGAACGAGTCCCAGATGCAGTAGTACGAATCGTAGTACGGCTCGTCGCTTTCCCACAATGGGTTCTCGCCCGTATAGTCCTGCGGCGAGAGAGCTGCTCGGTACAAGCCGGACCAGAAGACGGTTTGCAGACTCTCGTTGACGCCGCCGGGTTTCACGGACACTACGCCGAGGTTATCGGTCCACGCCTGTCTTGCTGCTGCGTGCACGGCATCAAATCCGAAGTCTGGGATCTCACGCTCGGCATTCGAGCAAGCTTGGTCGACAGAGATGAAACTGACGCCTACGCGGGCAAGGATCTCGGTGGAAGCGTGGAAGCGCGTCCAGGCTCCGGCAGGCAGTATTTGCGGCGAGTTGTTGACCCCGTCTTGCACTACGGTGAGGTTCTTCGGCTGGCTGCCAGCGCGGTTGTTCATGAAAACACCCGTGTCGCGGATTTCACCCCCAGAGAAATCGGCGCAGAAGTGGAGAGTGTAAGATCCGATGCCGAAGCTGGGGCTGAAAGTTCCTGTGCCGGAGATACGGCCAGTGTCTTCGTCGACGGAGACGGAGCCATTGATTCTGGAGTCTGGAAGATCTGACAGGTCCGCGAGGATCAGAGGGCTTAGAGTGGCGTTGCGCTCGGATGGAGTCTCGGGGAAAGTAAATCGATAGAGTGCTGTATGGTTGGTCACGGTCATCTCTGCGCGTACGTTCGAAGTAAGGTTGAGAGCAAAGTAACCAGGGGTCGCTTCAACAGTACTGTTGATCCGTGGTGTGGCACGATCGGTCTTGGTGAACAGACAATTGTTCAACTCATCATCCGAACATCCCGACTGAGCAAAGATAGGGAAATTGCCGAGTGAAGGTGACTGTTCAGATGCGTCAGTACATTCTGAATTGATTATATCGGAAGCCATGAGTATCGCTCAACCGAAACATGGGAACAAAAGCAACGGAAAAGGACCAACTCACACCTCCAGTCCCCGAATCGTGCATATGGCTAAACCCAGTGATATTGCTATCATCGCTAGCATATCCGCCCTGCAATTCGCCCCCATTGGTATCAGCTACAGCCTTAGCCATAGAGAAGGGCAAACTGGCGCCAGCAAAGACATGGCCGCCATTGATCGTGCCGATGAGAGGGTCGACGAAGTCGAGGATGTTGGTGGTGTTTTGTGCATTGCTGGGAGAGATGCTAGACGATAGCAGTATAGTGATCGAAGCAAATGGGAAGAGGCAAGAGCGCGCCATGGTCGCGGAACGCTCGAATGTCAAGGATTCAGGATGAGGAATCGACTGCCGAGAAAAGAAGAGAAGTCATAGTCCAGGTACCAACCTCGTATATTACCTTGTTGGATGGAAAGTTACGCAACGCCCCGCACGTATGCACACGGGTGTGTGTGCGCGCATGTGGTTTTTCAACCGCAGCTGTGACTGGGATGGTCGATGGCCGATGATGATGATCATGGTACAGACAAGGTTACATCGTGTGTTTGGACGGTGAACGAAGGTGAGGGGAAAGGCAAGGGGAAGAACTTGGACCTGGCGACAGATGTGGGTTCGGAAGGGTTCCGTGGCAGCATCGGTGGGACAACCAAACCATCGCAGTCCCAATGGTAAGGGAAAGTAAGACTGTTGCTTGAACATGGAGCCTGTCAGCTATAATGCCTGAGAGGTTCATAGTCTTAGTAAGCTAAAGAAGTCGTCGGACCGTAACATGTACATGTACAAGACTCCAAGTCTGTCCCGTCCATGAGCTTCACGCGTCATAGATCCGATCCGTTTCCGACGTGGCGGAATCGCAAGAGAAACCAGTCTCAAAGATCGCATAAAAGGTATCATCATCTGAATTCGGTATGTACAAAAGAACAGAGTACACAATGCAGTGGCTAAAGCCCTGCCAAAACGCCCCAATGCATGGACATACATGATTGTTTCCTTTTGTCCCGTTGCAGCAACATCTAAACCCCCCAACATATCCACTCGCTTACTTCCTGTACCACATGCGGGTGATCTTGGTATGCCTCATCTTCTTCTGCAGCTGGAAGATACCGAACATGAGTGCCTCGGCGGTGGGCGGGCAGCCAGGGACGTAGATGTCGACAGGCACGATGCGGTCGCATCCTCGGACAACGCTGTAGCTGTAGTGGTAGTAGCCACCACCGTTGGCGCAGCTACCCATGGAGATGACCCATCGGGGTTCGGGCATCTGATCGTAGACCTGGCGAAGAGCGGGCGCCATCTTGTTGGTGAGAGTGCCGGCGACAATCATGACGTCGGACTGGCGAGGCGAGGCACGGAAAATGATTCCCATGCGATCCTGATCGTAACGGGGTGTGGAAAGGTGCATCATCTCAACAGCGCAGCAGGCAAGACCGAAGGTCATGGGCCACAGAGAGCCCTGGCGCGCCCAGTTTGCGACTTGGTCAAGGGTGGTGCTGAATTGCAAGTCAGCTGCTGTGTCCCCTTTCCCTAATGTACCCAGTGTTCCCAAACATACAGTGCGTATTGCATGACACCCTTCTTGCCCTCCTGACTGGGCAATGGCACTTCGCGGTGCGGCTTGCCGGTAATCGCCTTCATTGGGGGTGGCGTACCGGGTGCGCCAGACACCAGGCCGGGCTTCTGAGTGACGGGCGCAGCAGGCTTTGCGCTCGAGGAGGAAATGAAGGCGGCATTGGCGAGGCGGAAGGGCTGGAGGGCGGCGGTCGGTCTCGCTGTGCATTTGTCAGTCTCCTGGTCGCGGTGGTGTTTGTCGTGATGGTGTGGCGCGGGGCGACAACATACCGCGCAGAGCTATGGCCGACGCTTGCCTTGTCGTAGAGAACATGGCTGCGAATGTGTATGGGGTGGTGTTGCTGGTGAGGGAGTGGAGAGTGGAGAGTGGTGGCGCGGCGACGAGGTCAATCGTTGGAGGTGCCTTTCGATGATCCGAACTGGAAGTCTTTGGCGTGGCGAGGCGAATCAGCGACTTGTGATTGGCTGGCTTCTCGATACGCTGCCGTGGACCACTTTACTCGTGCACATCAACACCAGACGAAGCATCGACTGTGATTAGGTATCCTTTGACTTTGATAATTCTTGCACAAATCAGAGGCTAAACAGACTCTGCTATACTGCTACTCTTCAATCTCGACGACATGGAAGGCAGAACGCCCTCGATCGCGTGTATAGGCGTGATCGGCCGAAGCGTACATCACCCCTTGCCATCAACATCAATACGTACAGTAAAAATACTCATACATTTCCTAGAACAACCCTCTGCACATCTCACTTTTCCCTGCAACCGGGCCAGGCTATGAAGCCGAGCGGAACAAGTTGGAATACTCGTTCATGCTCAACTCGTGCCTCGACATCTTCGAGGCCCGTATACCCACAAAGACCATCGGCCACGACTTTGGCCTCTTGCACGCCCTAGACGAGCGGATCGCCATGTACGGCTGGGTGACCAACACGGGAGTCAAGCTTGTAATTGTGGTCGATATGGAAGGCCGGCCTGCCAACAGTGCTGGGCCTGGCAAAGCTGCGATTCTCGGCCTGAAGGATAGAGATCTGGCACCTGTTCGTACACGTCATGTACTTATGTCTGTCCTCTCGGCTAACACTGACCCTCTCCTCCAGGCTTTCCACGCATTGCAAACTGCATACATCCGCCTTCTGAGAAACCCCTTTTACGTGCCCGATGACCATGACTCCCGCCGCGCAAAGGGAACGGCCTCGCTTGAGATCAACAGTCCAAAATTCGTCAAGGAAGTCGAACGAATCGGCAATGCTTGGTTCCCTGGCAACGTGGCTATCTGAGAGAAGCGCCTGTCGCCGTGAATTTGCAACCTCACAAACCACGCGAGTCCCGTACGGTGAAGTCTACCCGTGAAAGTTGAACCAAGGCATATCGCCCACACCACCACGGCACTACGCTGCGCCTCCGACGTACAGCAAACTCCTGGAACAGAAGCGAATCGATGCTGGCGCCTCTAGTGCGCGTAGGATCACGTCGTTACCTTGCTAGTCACACGACTGCCTTCCAAAGGCCAGGCCCGGGCCCAGTCATTTTGCCACCACGCTCACGACATGAGCATCATGGCGAAGTTATTGCAACTCGCCAGAGTCCAAGCGCACTTGCCTCTGAAGAAGCGGATCGGAAACGCTACGCGCAAAGTGGGTCATGTAGCGCCATTTCAAATTTCCTTTGGGACCGGTGCAGGTGGATGACTTCGACCATGTTCCAAATCGCAGTCTATATCTAGGTGTCATCGACAGCGATACCGTAATCTTGAAATGGAATCGGCTCACGCGGAGCACAGCTTATGTACCCGTATATCAAAGGAGATGAGATGCGTTTGCCTTATCTGTCCGATCGATCCTCTCTATAGAGTGCTGTAGGGCAGAACCATTTGGAGCCAATGTCTAAAACGAGCATGAAGGCCAAAGTTTTGGCGTTCCGCTTTGGCTTCTGCCACACCAGGAAGAAGAGATGCGTGCTCGCCATAATCCCTCACAAGCCCCGGAACGAATTGTCTCGTTGCATGGGATCCGACTATCCCACCGGTCCGTCGAGCCAACGACGGACCACTAACTCGCAGTAGCTAGGGAACACGGTCGAGACAGCGACCGCCATCAATAGCGTGAAGAAGAGAAAGAAGACCGAGATTCTTCAAACGTCGCCGGCGAACAGATTCGCAAACCCGTCAATCGACTCCCGGACTTGGTCTGGGGGCATCGTCGTCAGTGGTGGTGCCCAAAAAATGCAGGAATAGCGTATCGTTTGGTGAGTGACAACATACCTCTCATTCCCCTAATCGCCTCAAACGCCAGCGCGTAGTTATCAAGTGTCCCTAAAAGGCTGTACAGGCCCTGTTCGCACTGCGCCAGCAACTTCCGCGGGTGCTGGGTGGCAGGCATAGCGCCCGTCTGCATCGCCCAGGCCTGGTTGCAGACCATCAGCAGAGCGTAAGCGGCTTGCATGGCGCAGCAGGCGAAGGAGGGGAGGGTTCGGGGCGTCAAATTGGATTGCGGCGATGACGATACCGTCGAAGATTGGAAGTTTGACAGAGGGTTGCTGGTCGTGGCGTTGGAGTCCGCCGTTTCTGGTGGCGGATATGGAAGTGCTTCGAAGGCTTGGGCGATATTAAGGGCTGCGGCGAGGCAGATCCGTGAGGACTCGTGTTTGCTGAAGGGCAGGGTTATGCTCTTTTGCTTTTGCTCTGATGTGGCGCAGCATGGGTCGGAGGGATCGGTGGACAGTGAGTTTTCTGGTTCGAAGATGGGTGCTTTCTGTGAAGACTGGGGCTGATCGCATGCGCAGGAGGTCAGCCAGTCGGCGAGGTCTTCGACAAAGCCCATGTCGAAGTTTGCGGGAGCTTGCTTCAGGTCGCAGTACGGCTTGGAAAATACTGGGAGGTCGGAGAAGGCGCTGTATCTGTGGATCTTGATGCGGGCGCTGGCGAGGAATCCATGTCAGCCGTCAAAGTCTGCATGACACAACCTGTGCAGGAGAAACTAACCTGTTGAGCTTCACAGTGGACATGCATCTCAAAGCCCGCGCTGCCGTTGCTTCGGGATCAGTACTTTGGCTCAACTCTGGATGTGCTCCTTCGTTGGTCGATGTTACTACTCTGTCGATGCGGCTGTGGAGGTCTTGCATCTCCTGAGATGGCACGGCGTTTGCGTCAGGATCCTTCACAAAGCTGTTCATGCTGATCACGAATTGGGTAGCTGCAAGGATCACTTGTTGCGACTCGATGTATAGTGGCCAGACCTGAATAAACTGGTTAGTAGGACTGCCAGTGCATACTGAAATTGCCACTTACTCCATGATCGCTAGCCATCTGCGGATATTTCGTGGTGAAACGAGAATCGTTAGGTGACAGGGTTGGCGGCTGTTATTTGTCAGTGTTCTGACCATGACATGTCTTTACACAGACGACTTACGGTACAACTCGCGATTGACGCTTGACACGCGCAAATGTACTAACACTTTGTCAGCTTAATGTGTTCTACATGCATATCGGCCGGTCCGTAGCATCCGGCGTTTACTCACAGTCATCCACCAAGCCCGCCTCCTAGCCTCCGCATAATGAGTGTTGTCATTAGTCTGACAGTGCAAAGACATTGTCATCGCGGATACGAGAGCTTGTCCCGCCCGATCCTGCATTTTGCGGATATTGCCTCGTTGGGCGTATTCGTAAATTGCCAAAACACATAGGGATAGCACACTTTCGAGTTCGATCGGAACGTTCGGGTGCAAGGGAGGTCTCTGCGGAACCGCGGCGCTGTAGGCGAGTGCTGCAGATGGCGACAGGTCCTGCGGGATGTCGGACTCGTCTTCTATCATGGCGAGACTCCGCCGTGCCAGTTGATGCGCGTACTTCCGTCGTAGAGCAACGTGCGATGGTCGAGAAGGGTTGGGCACGGATGCATGCGGAATTAGTGCTAAGACTGCTGAAATTGCTAGCCTCAGAGGGGAGCTCGTTTCTGAATTCGTTGCACTTGCTCCTTGGTTTGTGCTGTTGGCTGAATGCTGACCAGACCCCGACGATGGTTCAGGCGGTGGTGGTAAGATGGGCAGGTATATATGTATCCAACGGTAGTATGCGTCAAGCCTGCTGACCGTTAGCCTTTTGCTGGAAATTTGTCAGACATGATGAAGAGTCTCGCACAGTGATTGATCCGAATCGTAAGCTCGAATTGAGGCATCAAGCCCAACAGGATCAGTGTCGGGAAACGTGAAGCTCTGTGGGCTTGGATACGTTTGTTGCACGGTTGGAGGATTCATATTCGTAGGCTGCGTGGGTAATGAACAGCAGCCGGAGATTGCTGTGCCCATGTTGCTTTCGTCAAGGTGTAGCAGGCCTGAGCCGGGCGTAGCCAAAGACGAAAGATGTGCTGGACACCATCGGTCAGCATAGGTATTGAATGAGACACACACTTGAACATCGCGAAACTCACATTCCCATTCTCGCTCGACATCAGAAAAGAAGCTCTGGTCGCTAGGGCTCCTTCGCTGTTGTGATGTGTTCACATTCGACAGCGGTCGTTTGCCTCGAGGATAACGAGCGCCTCCACGTCTGCTCTTGACGTATATGCATTCGCATTCTCTGTCGGAACACTACGGAAGAAAAAACCATGAGAGCGGGCAACAGAAAATTCAGAGAGACATGGACATACTCTGCTGCACGGCTCGTTGCCGTCGCATTTCACACGTAGAGAACGGCTGGACTGATAGTCAGCATATGAAGGAGATGTCAAGTCTTTCATTGTGGAGTGTGGCGTACCACGCGGTGCAAGCCAGCTTCACTGGGCGTGAGGTGGCGGGTTTGGCCACCTTGGAGGGCATTTCCGCAACAGCTGCCATCGTGAAAGTTGTCGTAAACGTGAATCGATTTCAATGTCAGATACTCACGCAAATGTATTGGAAGTGAGAGGAAGAGTCGGCGATGAGAAGGCCAGACTGCTGTGTAACGCCGGCGCCGGAAGCTACCAGATTCGAACCCCAACACTAACCCTATGTGAGCATCACGTCTCTGGTGCAGCAGTCATAGTTCTCTGATTACTATCTCGAATCGATTGTGCTAGAACTAAACAAGGCCCTGGGCCTTTATCATGTTGAAGTCAAGTCCGAATTTGTCAAGTGTTCCGATTTTAGATGAGCATTGTCTGAGAATAGGCAATGACTTGAGCACAAAGTCTCCGGGGTGACCCACCGTTTTTGCCAAAGTATTCCAACTCGGGAGTAGCCCGAGCAATTATTCAAAAAATTACTGCACAATTAATTCTTTATCGAATCTCTTTGAATGAGGACGCTTAGAAGCATCTAAGACGGCTCCCGAGATCTGTATAGCTTTTACTATACACAGATCCTACGTAGGGAACGTCAATTTGTTACGAGATAAATGAGAGTGGATTGACATTCTGTAGTACACAAGGAAAGATTATGGAGTTCCCGTCGTCCAAGACTACCTCTACTCGCTGTCCTCGCCAAACTTGAGCTCGCTGAACGGCTTGCTAAGTCCAACACGGTCAATGGTCTTTTCAACAACGTGAGAACCAGAACCGTTGACCTTGCTGACAGCGCTCTTGCGGTCAGTGTCAACAACAAGACGAAGCAAGTCGGGGCGCATGTAATGCCCGCCGAAATCATTCAACGCCTTGCTGAGGTGGGTCTCGTCAAGGTCAATGTCGACGTAGACAAGACCCTCAAAGTCCTCGGCCGGCTTGCTGATCAGAGACTGTCCATCAGGGCCGTAGATGCGAGTGTTGCCGTTGTAAATGTTGTTGTCCTCGGGGGTCTTACCAGGAGGGGTCTGGAGAGCGACACCGGCCGGCGAAATTGTCTGGAAAGGCGCCAGGGTGAAGGACGCGGTTTCGATGGCGCACGCAGGGGTCACGATGTCGGAGTTGGCATCGCTGATGTTGGTGTAAGGGTCGGGGTACTTCAGAGTGGAAGCGTGCGGGTACAATGGCCAGGCGGCAATGTGAACCTGCACGCCCTGGGAGACGGCGTATGCCTTCAGGAATGGGTTCATGTTCTCCCAGCAGTTGAGATGCGACAATTTTCCGATCTCAGTGTCCATGACCATGTTGGTGGTGTCACCAGTGCCGTCACCGAAGACGAGACGCTCGACATGAGTGGCGCGGATTTTGCGACGGTGGTTGATAATGTTGCCAGTCGGGTCAATCATGACCTGAGTAGTGTACAAGCTGTTCAGATCGACCTCGGAGTAACCAAGAGAGACGAAGATGGAGTTTTCCTTTGCGGCAGCGCGAATGCTGTGCATCTGAGGAGAGTCAGATGGCAGAGAAGCTTCGCGGTACTTCTTCAGCAGCGGAAGAGACTCTTGGTAGTTCACCCTCCACATCCAGTAAGGATAGCTGTTTCAATTAGAACAAGGTGTGCCAACGTTGAAGAGTGTAGGAATACATACCCAGGAATCCAAAGTTCGGGGAAGGCAATGAGTTTGCAGCCATTCTTGCCAGCCTCATTGATCCAGTGGATGGTCTTCTGGACAGAGAGCTCAAGGTCGAGCCAGCCAGGCTCGGCGTTGACGGCGGCAGCCTTGTACTTCTTGATGAGAGGGGCCATTGTTGTTGATTGGGCAATTACTCAAAATGTAGATTGATGGAAGTGATTGATGAGGATGTTTTGATACTCAAGGATGTGTTGGATGCTGATGGATGAGATGGACTGTCTCTGTGGCATCAATCACAGATATATATACGTTTCGTCGTCTACGGTGATGGGTAGTCGTGCTTGAGCCATGCGAGTTTATCGTATCCAAACGCCGTGATCAAACCACTTTCGTGAACGACGACAGGTACCGTGATTGATCCACCATGCGAGTTTATCGTATCCAAACGCCGTGATCAAACCACTCTCGTGAAAGACGATAGGTATCGTGATTGATCCACCATGCGAGTTGACAATGTCCAAACGCCGTGATCGAATCACCATTGCAGTCCATGGTGTTTGGACGGCTGTGAACGGCATCTGCTTCATCTGCGCTGGCAGGGATAGGTGCATACTACTTTATGATGGTAGCTATCGTGCGACAATGCTTGTGTGCCCTAGTCTATCTTGATGTCAGCTTGGGGGCAGAGATTGGGTAAAATAAGAGGCAGTTTGGTGAGTTCGCCTCATTGAGAATGAACTCGACTCCTTTGTTGTACCATAGTCAGCATGTTCTGATCAGCTGCAGTGCTACCATGCAACAACTGAGTCAACCAATATCAGCGTCGACGATAATGTGGCCCGCAATAGTCCGACACACCGAAACGCTGTACATGTCGTGAGGTGAGGGTTCACATGGCTCGCCCAGCGACTGCCAGTTCAGGTCGAGTACCCACCTGCAAACACCGTTAGCAAACGGCTGAACCTCGGCCTCGACGTCTTCTTCCTCACTCGCCGTGTCGGACTTGAGCGAGGACGTGAAGAAGTCCTGGAATCGCCTATGTAATCTCAAAATACATTTGCGACATCATCCGCCATTGCTCCGTGCATCAGAATGGTTAAGTAATATACATCTCCCAAGCCTCGCTAAGTATTATCTCCACTCTCATACACTGCCAACTCTTTCGCGATACCCATATACCAACACCCATATCGATCTCATTACCCTCGTCTGCCGCTTGAAACCAACTATCCGATACATCTTACCAAGTACACGACCACTTCAGTACTACCTAGCTACAAGGGATCGCCAACTGCGGGACAAACTCATCATCTCACCAAATCGTTCAACCCATACACAACACCATGAAGCTTCTCACCGCCGAAGATGAAGCCAAGTTCTACCAGTACGTCTAAACCTACACGCGCATTCCACTCAAGACAACCCAACTAACCTTTCCCCAGCGCAACAGTCAAGAACGGCACGATCTGGGGTCTGGTCGGTCTAGGAGTCGGCTCAGTCGGCGTCTACGGTGCCCACAAACGCTATCAACTCATCCGCAACCTGACGCTTCAGTTCAAGGTCTTCCTCGCCGTATCCACAGGCTCCTTCGCCGCCATCATCGGCGCCGACCGCGGCGGCCGCGCCTACGAGAAAACCAACCATCCCGATCGCAGCTACCATGACGAGCGCCAGGCCCTGCTCGACAAGCTGCACGCCGACCGAACGGAAACAGAAAAGGCCCTGCACTGGGCCAACGAGAACAGATATTCGATCGTTGCCGGTTCGTGGGTGGCTAGCATGGCGACTGCTTTCGCGCTCGTCAGCAGGAGTCCGATGAACACGGCGCAGAAGCTGGTGCAGGCGCGTGTCTACGCACAAGGCCTCACCATGGCCGTCGTGATCGCATCGCTAGCATTGGAGGGCGCGGACATGAAGGCTGCGCGCAACGATGGCAAGGTCACGGGTGCCATTAAGCAGAAGAGGTTGTCGGATAAGGATCAGTGGATGGACATGGTGGAAGCTGAGGAGGAGAGGATGAGGGCGAAGGAACAGCGCGCGAGGGCTGTTTGAGATGTGGGCGATTGGGGGTCGCCTGGTCAAGTATCAGGTGAACATGGTTTTTTCTTTCTGTTGTCTTTTGTTTTTGTCAAGCGTAGAGCGAAAATTGTATCATTAGGAACGTATTCTTAAAAGCGATAGCCTTTTCTTCAACACTTCGGAAAACGAACAACAAACCAACGATTCGACGAAGAGGCTCCAGGATTGAACGTCTGAACTTTACCAGTGAGCTTCCACAACCATGAAAACACGCCTTCAGGAATCGAGCTCCTTATACATTTACCTAGCAACCAGTCCAAGCTGACTCATCCGAACGTAGGATCTCACTACTGACGAAACTCTAAATCACGCGCTTATCCGGTCGATCCGAGGCTTGTTGCAAGCTCGCGCGTCATGATCGACCTATTCGACCAAGGATAAGAACATCTACAATTCGACAACAGCGAGAAAACAACCCAGCCCTTTCTACACATATACACAACAGCAACTCCACACATCTCACTCAACATGGCCGGAAACGACGACTCCACCACCGACCCCAGCCAAGTGACCTCCATCGAACGCCTGCGCAAAGAAGAACCACGCCCGGACTACTCGCAACCCCTCCCGCGCCAACGCCTCCCCGAAGCCCTCACCAAAAGACTCGACAACGAAGACACATGGTGGGAAACCATCTCCTCCGGCTCGGCGCCCGAGTCCACAGAGTCCAACGTCCGTTACGCCGCCTACGCCAGCCGCTTCCGCACCATCCTGCTCTCAGCGCACCGATACGTGGCGTACACGAGCGACATCGGCGAGAGCTTCAGGCCCATAGCGCATCCGATCGCGATCAAAGCGGCTTATGGTGTTTCGTGGGCGTACTTGCTCGGAGATGTCGGGAATGAGGGCTACAAGGCTTATTTGAGGAACCAGAGGACGCTGAAGGGGGAAGAGGAGAGCGGAGAGCAGGTTCCCGCGGCGGCGACGACTCTGAGCGGCGAGAAGGTGCAGGTGGGCGAGAGCCGGTCGCTGGGAGCGGGCATCACGGGCGACAGCGTGGCGAAACATCAGCCCGAGGGCCGCGTGGTGCCGATTGAGGACTACCGAGCTGTGATGGCGCAGCGAGCGGTCTTCCAAGGTCTTGCGTCTATGGGTCTGCCGGCTTTCACGATTCACAGTATTGTGCGGTACTCCGGCAGGGCGCTGAAGAACGCTGCCAACACGCGTCTGCGCACCTGGGGACCTATTGGATTGGGTCTCGCTGCTGTGCCTGCCCTGCCGTACATGTTCGACGAGCCGGTCGAGATTGCGACCGAGTGGGTGTTCCACAATGCTTTCAGGGCGATTGGCGGCCCGGATGCTGTAAGGCACAGTCCGGAGACGGGCAAGCAAGAGATGCGGGAGGTAGAGTCGAAGGTTGGGAGGGCCAAGGAGAAGGAGTTGTGATGAATTTGATGCAGGTGATGGTGGATGTAAGGATACATGCGTGGGAAATGTAGCGCGGGCGCCTCTGCTCGATGGAATGTTTCATCTCTCTTCTTAATTTACAGGACTGTACATACATACAACCACTCATGACAGCTTGATAATAGGCACTTTTACACCTTACGCGCTGTACTACAAGTGCCCGTCACCCTGGAATCTAGTCCGAGACAAGCGATTGAATCACTGCCTTAATGCCATGATCGATGTCCCGAGATGAGAAGTTGTGGCTTGACAGGCCCATGATCATCATGGACCCATGTTCCGACCACTCACTCGAACTTGAAGCTCGCCGCTCATGCTTCGAATGATACTTTTTGTAGGCATACAGCTTAACGGTGCAAGTCGCTTAGTCCAGCATCATAATTATGTACATTGAGCTAGGTAGTGATAGTTGAAGCTCACCACACACCACCTGCAGACACCCAGCTCATATTCTTCCCGCTACCTAGTAACGCTGCCAGAAACAAGTCCCATACATATATCCCTCCATCCTACACCAGAAGCCCAGTAATTTTACAACCCCCACTTCAGCTCGATCCTATTCATCCTTCTTCTTAGGCACAGCCTTGACCGTCCCGCCAGACACAAAAGCGCCCACGCCCAAAATAACACCTAGCACCCCACTCATCATAAAGAACATAGCCAGCGGACTGTTCCCGCCCGAATAATCCAAATCATCCAGCGTCCTCTCCACCCGCCGCCTAGTCCGATGCCGCGTCCTCTCCAGCTTCTCATGCCGCACGTGGTGTTCCTGCTGGTCGAAATGCGGAATGTCGTTGTCCACCCCCTGCGTGAAACCTCCAGGTCCGGTCCCAGCGGGTCCGGTTGGATGGTCGTAAGTCCCATCGGGCCCTTTGGGCGCGTGTTGCGAGCGCTTCTCGCTCTGTGAGCCCCAGCCGCCGGAGGCGTAGAAGGAGGGCGGCGGGCCTTTGAATTGCGTGCGGCGCTTGCTTAGGCCTGAGGCTGGGCGGCCGCCGGCAGGGGTGCTGTGGGAGGAGTAGGAGCCGCGGTGGCCGCTGGGGTGGCCGGAGGAGGAGGCTTGGGTTGAGGGGAGGAAGTCGCGGTCGTAGGTTTGGCGCTTTTCGGGGGAGCCTAGGACGGAGTAGGCTTCGCTTATGGCTACGAAGCGCTTTGATTTGGACGGGTCGTTGGGGTGCAGGTCTGGGTGGTTGGATTTGGAGAGTTTGTAGAATTGTCTGGTGGTGGGTGTTATTAGTCTTTTTTGGTTGTGATCGAATTGGGAGAAGGAGTAATGGCATACTTCTTCACCTCTGTTGGCGTGGCACTTGTCTCTATACCCAGAGTTTCGTAGTGATTGGGCATTCCTGGTCTAGCTCCCATGTATGGCGTTTGATGAAAGGCTCGTGATTGAGAGGGTGGTACGCAGGCATTGACGCCTACATGTACTCTCTGTGGTGGGCATGTTGGCTGCAGTCGCCGGATCAGGCATGACCGCACGAGCATACCTTGGATGCGGCATCTGAGATTGAGAGAGATGTCAAGTGAAATCGAACATGCTTCCGCGTGCAAGCTCAAGGTCCAAACGCGCGAATGGTGATGTCAGTCGGGGCTTCGACTTCGAGATCGCCTCGAAGCGATACCGGAGATCTTGTGGCCGATTACGGGAGGAAAGATAAGATGAAGTATTGTTTAGGACAATTCAATTCTTGACTCCAATCGTCGGAAAACAATTCCAACATTCTGATACAGGCAGAAAAGAACAAATCATCATTCCTTCCAAGCCGCCTTGATCGGGCTAAGGTAGTTGTTCATCTCCCATCCCCAACACATCAACACCGCAACGAATCAAACCTCAGCCCTCCCATTACGATCCACCTTTCCAGTCTCGATATGCACACCAACAGACTCTTCAGCCTCGATAGCCTTCCTATGCACAGCATCGACATCGAAAGCCGCCCGGCTATGGAAGATGGTCTCCATCTCCTCAATGCTCTTTCCCTTGGTCTCTTCCAAAAAGAAGTACACCAGCGCCGACATGGTGACGTCCAACAAGGCGTAGAAAACGAAGACGTACGAGCCCATCGCTGCAATCATATACGGCGTGACGAGCGAGTACATGAAGTTGAACAGCCACTGTGTACTGACTCCGACTGAAGTACCGATCTCGCGGATGCGCGTGGGGAAGATCTGAAGAGAGCTGTGGTTAGTTCATTTGTGCGGTTTATTGTCGGAGGGATCTCACTTACTTCTGCAGCATATGGCCATGGCAGTGGGCCCCAACTGAATTGGTAGATGGAGTTGGTGAGGAAGATCATTGCAACGGTGGCAATCCCAGCTGAACTGGCAGAGTTCGTGTTCGGGTTCGGCGCTGGAGTTGTCTTGTTCACGATCGTAACAATGATGAAGCACATTGCCATCAGCAGCGCCGCCACCCAGAGCGTGGGCTTGCGACCCCAGCGCTCGGAGAAGAAGAGGATGTAAATGCCGCAAGTGATGAACTTCTGAGCACCGAATAGGCCGGTGATGAGGAGGTTCTGGGTACCACCGCCAACGAGGAGCTTGCTATGAGACTGATTAGTGTCTGCGGGTATCTAGAGAAGACAGGGCCCACTAACAAGAATTGTGGTGCAAAGTACGCCAGCGCGGTCATTCCGGTCGATTGCTGGCCGAGGAAGATACCAAAAGCAAGAGCAAGACGCTTCTTGTTAGCCGGTTCAAGCAGTTCGCGACTCTGGAAGCCCTCGCTCGCACGCATCTCCTCAGCGACACCAGCCCTGATCTCTGCAAACTCTGCCTTGACTTCGGGACCTGCAGCAGGACTGTCAGCACCGTTACTTGGTTCAAGTCGGACATCCACCACAAAACGTACCAGTATCGGCCCTCATCCACGACAAACTCTCCCAAGCCTCATCATACCTTTCCTTCTTCACCAACCACCTCACACTCTCGGGAAACCCAATCAATCCAAACCCAAGAACCGCAGCCGGGACCATCTGCAGTCCCACAGGAATTTGCCACTGGGCTGAGGACCCCTTCATACCGACCGCAACCCCATAATCAATCCAGTAACTGATCATGACACCAAGCGCAAACAACCATTGCATGCCACTCCCCAGCTGCCCGCGAATCTCTTTCGGCGCCATTTCAGCATTGTAGCTCGGGGCCACAGCTGTCGCAGCTCCGAGACCGAGTCCCGAAACGAAACGCCCGATGTAGAAACAAGGCAGCGCATGCGATGGGATGACTTGCAAGATCACGCCGAGAGTGAACACCGCGCAGCTGGCCATTATCGTCCGCTTGCGCCCAAAGCGCGCGGATACGAGGGAGATTGATAGGGCGGCGAGGAAGGCGCCTATGTTCTGCAGAGAGACCATCACGGCGCTGACGGTTGTTTTGTCCGTGTAGCGGAAATCATCTTGGTAGGCTTTTAGGGTGAGGACGCCGCCTGCGATGCGTTTCTGGTTAGAACAGAGGAGAGATGTGGTTCCAAGGTATGGGAGAACGTACCGACGATCCCGGTGTCGTAACCGAAGAGGAAGCCAGAGGTACAGATGAAGAAGCCGAAAAAGTAGGCTCGGAAGGCGCCTAGCCTTGTGCCTGGAAGTCTCACCATAGTGGCGTTGTTCAGATGCTGTGTAGCAGAGGTCGACCAAGCTTCGAGGTGTTGTCTTGTTCTCTTGATGTCGCAAGCTTGAGCTTGGATGCGAGAAGGAAGGTTTAAAGGCCAAGAACAGAGCTCAAGGTAAGGTCTACAGGTACATGTATTTACGTGAGGAATGCGGCACGAGCTGTGAGACAAAGGCGGGCGTTAAAAAGGTGCATTTCTCTCGCGTGACACCGACAGCCGCCGTGCGCGCACATGTATTAGTCCAAGGTATCACTCAATCACTGAGGGACTTGGGCGCCACGCTGTTCAGCTGGCAGCAGCACGCAACATCACGCCATACAGCTGACACGTCCCAATTGGGGAAATCATCAACAATGGGCGGGGTACAGAGGATCGCAGCTGTGAAAGAGGTGTGGAATCATTGAGTTAAATAAAGAAATCCATCAGCTCCACGTACTCAGCATGTGCTCGGTCAAAACCGTGGTACAATAAATGATTGAAGTTGTTTTGTCATACGTCGTTATCCTCGTTGCTTCCCATCCAACTTCCGGCATGAGCAATCCAGTCTCTCTCGCTCGTGCGCAAAAAGCAAACGTCTTGTCGCCTGGTATCATAAATCTACAAACTATTGAAAAACTCCAACCCGCCAACAAACCATCTGCTGCGAGCCTTTTCGGGGTCTCGCTCAACAACCATCTGTCCCTCGTCTTCTTCACGCTTCGGACTTGGCGCAGCGGGCACGAAGACCGGATGTCGCGCACACAGGATCGCCCAGACGGCTCTGACTTGTGCCGGATGCCAGTTGGCCAACCAAGGCCATCGTCGGAGCCTCGCCTCGAGCTCTTCGCAGCGCGTTATCTCCGCTTTGCGCACTGCTTTGTAGAGGAGCTCGAGCATGGGACTGACGTTGGAGAGTTCGTGGGCGCGCAGACTGGCTACGATGGTGAAGAGGACCCATAGTAGCGACTCTAGCCCGGCTGAGATGTACCATTGTGTGATCATGTCGTCGAACGACTCGATGACTTGGCACGCTCGCATGATGAGCGCGAAGTGTGATTCTTGGCGCTGGGGCGTCCAGAAGCGCGAGGCCATCCAGACGTGTAGTTGGATGGCGGAGGTTAGTAGTAAGACGACCTGGGCTGTGAATTGGTCGCCTTGGCTGGTTGCCGCTCGAGACTGCACTACTCGGAGACCGTACTCCAAAGCGTAGATTTGCCCGAAAGGTGGGTTGTTGGACATTACTAGCGTGTCTGAACAGTAGCAGAGGGCGTGCAGTTTGCGGAACAGATCGCGGGCCATGTCTAGGGTGAAGAGAGAGGATCGCGGACATTCAAAGGCGTTGGTGAAGCCTTTGCGGGTTGCGTCCGGTTGGCAGGCGTGTACGGATGCGGGAAGCTCGCGGTAGGCGGCTGGGATGTAGAATGGGAGTTCGGGCTCCTGGCCTAGGAACAGAGCGTAACGCAGGTCAATCCACACGCAATACAGCCAAGCGTGTGGCGGGAGTCGTGGCATCTCTATGAACTTCCGGACTGCACGGAGATGCGTCCCAGCAGATTCCAAGTGCCCATCGCGGATGTCGAGGTAGGCCAGCATGGCGATGGCGACAACCGTCAGTGGATCCAGACCTTGTCCTGTAGCAGAATGATTGCTTTTGTCAATATCCGTGAAAATGTCTTGGATCATGCGACCTTTCTGTTCGAAGTATTGGGCTTTGCCGAGTTTGGCCTCTCGGCCGGACAAGATGGCGGCCTTTTTGTGCAGGGCGAAGGATCCTATGGCCGCATATATTGGCGTGCTGACTCTCGCCATGTCCCAGATTCCCTTTACCCAATGGTTCTCTGCGGAACGGAAGAATTTGAGGTCACGTTCTGGCATCTGGGTGATGAAATACCAGTTTCCAATATCACCGACGTAGGCGCCATGATTGTCGAGCAGAGTACCTCCAAGCGGCCGGTCGACCGTGGCGACACCATAGCGTGGGATGGTGAGAGTAATATCTTCGACATCCTCCTCGGCGGTCTCGTCGCCGCTCTGGGACGGAGGAGTGTCATGTTGCTGTCTCTCGCTGCCAGTCGGCGCCGTGCTGGCACTGCTGGCGGGAGAGGCCGAAGTATAGCGGTCGGAATCTTTGAAGACTTGCAGTAGTTGATCGCTGCGGAATGGAAGGATCTTGGGGGTGTTTGACAGAGCGTATGGATGTGAACTGTGGCCTGCAGGTGAGCTCAGGGCGCGATTCCCGGCATCGTCAGACACAGGCTGCCTCGGCGACATTCCATGTAAGTCCCAGCGCAGGACATGTGTCGTCGAGTCGTTCGCGGTGTCTTCCCACCAGATAGGGCTATGGTCAGACTCAGCGGCGTCCATGCATGCCGCGCCTCATGTGCTGCTTTGCCGTCTGTTATGGTGGCGCCGGCTATGTCGCGACTACGCGTCTAGCTGCAGGGGTGGCCTATCGGGTATTGGCAAGGCTGAATTAATCAAGATGATGTACGCTGAAACTTCTCTTGTGGGCGGGCGGGCAGCAGTGGCAATACAGTAGTTTTGGTGATGATAAATCAAATGGTTGTTGTTGTTGTCGATTGGCGACCGACTCATGGTACCACGGAAGGCAAGGAACTGGTTCTGTCGGTCTTGGACTCCGCGAGAGTTTGATTGCCCCCAACCTTGTCGGTTATCACAAATCCGCCATGCCGTTGAACTTTGGCACTTGGTTTCTGTAGTGTACGACATACGCGAATCTGACCTCGTATTGACTTGTCAATGTAACATGGTGAGAAGGCATGGAAATGATTATCGAAAAATCAACTCGTTCGCTGACATCGTCAAGGATCGGTTTACAGCAACACCCGGCCGGCCGCCAATAAAACTGGTACTCATGCCAGCCACCAGGAATATCAAAAGCAGTGCGTCTCGCCAGATCCCACGTGTCATGGCGTAGCGCGGGCAAACTAGACTCCACTGAATCCTCCGAGCCTCCAAGCCAGCCAATCGACCCTGATCTGTGCCATTCGACCTTTGCTTTTCGTGCCTTGGTGACAACTCGACGACCCTACCCTAACCCTACACTCTACGCTGCATCCGCGTCGAGATATCCCAAATCCCTGAACGCGTTCCTCAGGATTTCGCGGATAACGGTCTCCTTTCGCGTGTTGTAGTCTTGTGTATCACCGTCAGTCTCTCGCGTCTGCTGCGCGGCCAACTCCTTGACCTCCCGATACGCCGCCTTGTCCTCAGGGCAGCGTCTCAGCCAGTCTCGAAAGATGCGGTGCCGTTCGACCTCGGGACACTCGAGCCCCCAGACGTGCAAGTTCACGAAGTAGGGCTCCTCGGCGTAGAAGAAGCGGTGCTGGTGCCAGTGCGGCTCTCGCAGAAGAAAGTGGAAGCCTTGGGATTCAAGCTTGGCCACGTACGACTCTTCGTTTTCGATATCAGCCACGACGAGGTCGATGTCAATGACATCTTTGGCTGGCAAGTCGGCCACGCTCGTGGATCCCACGTGGTTCACGGTGACTGCTTGATCACCGAGGGCTGAGACGATTCGCTCTTTGAGAGAAGAGAAGCGGTCTGCCCAAGCTGGGTTGGGGGGGACGATTTCTACAGGCTGTTTGTTTTTGCGGACTGATATGCGCTCGACCAGTTCTGGAAGGAACTCGGAGTCTTTCAAGATTTCTGCCATGGATGGTGCCATATCGTGAAGATGGAATTGTGTTTTGTCAGAGAGGAAGACCATGTGGTGACTGTTGCTGGCCGCGGTTTTGCACCCGATGAACGCCGGTGTCTCTTTTAGCTGAAGCGGTGTCCGTCGAGTCAGCATCCATCCCGCACGATTACCTACCTGTCTATTTTTCTTTCTTGTACTTCCACGTGGTATGAGACGTTCATTGCGCACCGTATCAAACGGTTACAACACCCTTGAAGCGTTCCTTCGTCACAGATCGCATCTTGTAATGCTCTCTCCACACAGACGTGCTCACGCGAGCTGTGGCCATTGATCGGCCGCGTCATTTGGAATACTGATATTACCCTGGCTCTTCCATTCGCGATTCTCACTCGAAAGATATCATGGAGAGACCACAACTCTACCAGCATTGTTGTGCTCGGCTGCACCTACATGGGCCCCATCTCCAGAATCTCAGTGTTCAGCATTCGAGTCCGCAAATGTACTGGATGCCACGGTCGACAGATCAAAGCGACACAGCTCTGCACGTGGGAAGGATAACCGGCACTTACCAGGTGTTGATGACGAGTATGGTGAAGATAACGTTTTCCGTGTCTGCCGATGGTGGGATTTTGGGAGGGAAGCTGCCAATCAAAGCATTCACTTCCCCGCTGACCAGACACGTGCTGCCTCAATTCGAACTTCTTGTCGTCGCTTGCCTTTCCACCCATGTCATCTCTTCAACACGCGAACCGGTCGGTTAGGACAAGCCTCGTGTGCTATGCTTAAAGTCCATGCTAAGCTTCGAGGGCGTGCTGGTCACGTCCGTCTTGACTGGACAATGGGTAGATTGAGCTGCGACTACTCGGAGCCCTTGCATACCATCTGGACCATGGCACGGCAATCTTGTACCGCTGCCAGAGCTACAAAAAGCATCATGTTCCCCAATGATGCTGTGGAAGTGTTTCTCTCGTTAGCCTGATTATCTACTCTTTCACCCTCAGCAAGCATGGTGTCTTCCACGCTCGCTGTGCTGTCCCTGGCCTCATATGTTTCGGCAAGCTGGACCAGCAACTTGAACTACCGCTCGCCATCTGAACATCACCCTGGTCTTGGTATTGCGATCCATAAGGTCAACAAGCGCAACACTCCGAACAAGTTCTCTGCATCTCAATTGAACTTCACACATGGCGTGGCCTCTGGTGACCGTAATTAAAACCAACGAGCCCGCTGCCTCCAACAGTAGTACTAAAAATATTCATAGCTTACGCCGAGTCTGTGATTCTTTGGACCCGGATCTCCCCACAATACGACGATGTCAACGACAACTCTACCGTCAGTGGTACAGTGCCATTGTACAGCCATGGACCCAATCTTACGGTATCCACTGCCCCAGTGTGCGTAGACTACAAGGTCTCAGAGACGGAAGATTTCACCCATGTGGACTGCAAAGGGCGTGCATACACCAGCAGTGACATTGACTACACTGTCAAGGTCGAAGCCACCGGCTTGAAGCCGTTCACAAGATACTTCTACCAGTTCAATGTCTGCGACAGTGACAAGAAGAGTGCAATGGGCAGGACCAAGACTGCACCGGCTATGGACGACCATGTTTCCGAAGTTGGCCTTGCGGTCTACAGCTGTGCCAACTACCCCTTCGGTTTCTTCAACGCGTATGGTAACCCGGCAAGGAAAGATTCAATCGACTACGTTGTCCACCTAGGAGATTACATCTACGAGTATGCTGGCGATGGCGACTACGGATACGGCGCGTCCATTGACCGTATTCCGAAACCGGAGAAAATCATCTACACTTTGAACGACTACCGTGAGCGCCACGCTACATACAGGAGTGATCTGGACCTGCAGCTCAGCCATGGAAGCTTCCCGTGGATCCCTGTTTGGGATGATCATGAGGTGAGTCTTGCATTGTGAGAAAGAAGACTGTTCGCGGGAGTCTCATGACTTTACTAGGTTTCCGACAACACGTACCGCGACGGTGCTTCCGAGCTGAACAACACCGAAGCTTCTTTCGTTCAAGACGGCGGTGTCTCTGTTGATCAACGTAAAATGTCGGCCGTGAGGGCTTACTTCGAGTAAGTTACTGCATTCGAAACATATTTGAACGAGCTTTACTGACTGATTCAGGTGGATGCCCATCCGCCAGGTTGAGATGGACGATAATCTTCGAATCTGGCGCAGCTTCTCGATTGGATCGCTCTTCGATCTTATCATGCTCGACACCCGCCAGTACGACCGTTCCATCACCGATCTCTACTGGAACACAGACTACATCCACTCAATCTCGAACGACGCGGGCCGTTCATTGATGGGTTCCCGCCAAGAGAACTGGTTCTACAACTCGCTGTCCTCATCTGCTGAGCGTGGCGCTGCATGGAGAATTATCGGCAGCCAGACCGTGTTCAGTAAAGTCAATGAATCGGCTGCTTACGGCAACGTTAACCCTCTCGATTACGATGCATGGGATGGGTACCAGGCGAACCGCAACCGCACGCTGAAGCACTTGACCGACAACGACATTGGCAACAACATCGTCATTTCCGGAGATAGCCACGCCAACTGGGTTTCCGATCTCGTCTGGCTCGACCACAGCAACTACTCGTCATCGACCGGTGCCGGCGGTCTTGGTGTTGAATTCGCTGGAACCGCCGTATCATCCCCTTCGCCGTATGGTCAGAACATCACCCTCAAGAACGCAAACAACGCTTCTGACTGGCTCACCACCCACAACCCGGAGCTGCAGTGGAGTGAGATCTACTACCGCGGATACTTCGAGCTGCACCTCTCCTATGACGAGGTCAAAGCGCAGTACTTCGGGCTTCCTACCATTGTCACTCGCAACCCTTATGAAATCTCGCTCGCCAACTTCACGGTCAAGAAGGACGCAAACAAGCTTTCTCGCCCTGTCGCGGGTGGAATGACCGAGACTGGCTCGTTGAAGAACGGTCAAATCCAGATCTCGAACGTCACGAACAACACTGCTACTGGGCAGTACTTCATCAGCCACTTTGAGCAGGAGGACATCTGAACGCTGGCTAGCAGTTGGATTTTGATATCGAGATGATCTACGCCGATCATGTAGCTGCAAAAAAAAGTAGTTTGTACAGAGATTATGTCACCTGGCTTTTCACCCGAGCCAGGTCTTCCCGCGTCCCACTAAACTGTGAATATGGAATACTCAGCAACCAAACGCAACCAAACGCAGCCATTTGATTGCGTTTGCCGATGATGACATTGGCAATCTCATGTCATATAGCGTGCGAATGTCCTTGAGTTCCGGAGATCCTCTTTTGTTCGAAATCGATTGTCTCAACTGGCTAAACGATCGATGTCCAACACACCAGTGCCGCTGATACGATCTCACTTTTGTAGATTGACACAACGGGAGATGTGCTTCTCGCAACTAGCCCTCTCCAGAAGTAAATCGTTCGATTCCGAGCACAGCAAAGCCGCCCATTCAAGCAGCCGCCTCACCCAGCCCAACAGCCCGACAACTGACCTCCCAAAGCCTCTCCTCGCCCTCGGGATCATAAGCATAAGGCGCATAAGCCGGAACATTAATCGGCTCGCCCTCCCGAACCAACCTCGCCTCTCCAACCTCCGCCAAATGCACGCCGCCGTAAGCGTTGAATCTCGGCTCCAGCGCCGCCCAAACAGTCGTCGCAGCGCCCTGGCTCACATCGCAGCCGGTTTTGTTGAAATGCTCCATGTCGCCCGCGCTGGTCAGCGTGTCGGCTTGGAAGTGCCGCGTGATGTCCGTCGACAGGATCGTGCCCGGGTGGACTGAGAGGCCGCGGATTCGGGGGGCGTAGCGCCGGTCGAGCGAGTTGCACATCCAGATGTTGGCGGTTTTGGACTGCGCGTAGGCTGCCAATGGGTCGTAGGGGCTTTTGACGAAGTTCATGTCGTCGAAGCGGAATTGGCCGAAGCGGTGACCAGCGCTGGAGAGGGCTATCACTCTGCTTGGAGAGCTGGGGGTGGCGGACTGCGTGAGTATGGGTTGGAGGAGGCGGAAGAGCAGGAAGTGGCCGAAGTGGTTGCTGCCGAGTTGGAGTTCGTGGCTGTCTTCGGTGAGACTGTATGGGCAGGCCATGATTCCTGTTTGTTTTCATGAGTTGCGACTATTTGTAAGAGCATCTACTTGGTGGCGAAGTATTACTAACCGGCGTTAGTGATCAGTACATCAAGCCTGTCACTCCTTTTCTTGAACTCGGCTGCAGCAGACCGCACGCTCTTTAGGCTGGCGAGATCCATGACAATGAACTCGGCAGCCGCGCCTCTGCCCTTGCTCGAGAGAGCTTCCACGGCAGCTTGCCCTTTCTCCTCGCTGCGAGCGGTGATGAAGATTTTGGCTCCAGTCAGGAGGAGGGATTTGGCTGTCTCAAAACCAAGACCGCCAGTGCCACCCGTGATGAGCACGACTCTGCCCTCCAAGCTGCCTTCTGCTTTCAAGTCTTTGATGACTTCGACAGCCGTCGGACGACTGTCTCCCGGGCCTTGTGGATCCTGGAACCGTGAGAGGTACGGCGCGTATGGAGTTTCTGGTGCTGGCATGATTGCGTCAAGACTGTCGTGGGGTATTCGGAAGGTGGAAAGCTTGTGATTCCACCGGAATGTAGAAGAACTGTTTAGCTATATGTATTCCGAAAGACACGAGTAAGAGCTACGCAACGTATACGCCCGGGCATCCACTAGGGGGTTCGTGGAGGCTACAAGTATGGTATCTTTGGATCTCTTAGGATACGCACGGCCTTCCATACTATTGCGTGGAAAGGGTCGAAACATCCTTGCAAGACCATCTTCAGGGATGCGGTCGGCGTTCGCTTGTTTGAGAAAAGGGCCGCGTCCGTGTGAAGTCCACGCCACGTTTCGCGATGCGGCGGTCTCTGCTTACATAATCGACCGAAGGATCGTGACCATGAAGGCTCTGCAATTCTTCAACCCACGAAGACTGAAGTAAGATCGTATGTTGTTCAAGAGCAACTGGCGAGAACGATTTGTTTTCCATAATAGTCCGATAAAGCTGAGTCCATAATGAAGTGTTCGTCGATGCATGTCTCCCGTCTGTTGCTCAGTCGCCCGCGAATGCCTTCATCGTAACGCTAATGATGGAGTAGCAAGGAATACTGGAAGCTCTTTCGAGTTTGACACATATTCCACCGCTGTGAGAATTCACCCGTCCCAGCAGGCTGCCAGCAGACAACCCGGTGCTGCCCAGTCCCACGGTTGTTGTCGGGGTCTCAAGACTCAGGACTTGCTCTTCAAATGTGTTTTATCGTATGGCACCAGATCATCTAATCCTCGCAAGAGACGACCGTTGAGTCTGAGCATTTCCACTGACGAGTTCCAGCGTTATGAGCCGTCCAGTGACATCTTGTTCCACTTAGCGATGACAAGTCCCATTCCAATCGCAGTAAGCCGTTGCGGATCGCTATCATCGCCATTACCGTCATCCGAGAGCAGTTCCAATAAGTCGCTGTGATGCGGCAGGGCCCAGGTTATGGGGACGTCGCCATCGGCGTCCCTAGGCAAGTTCTTACCGACGTCCAGGAAACAGGACATGGTTTCCGGTGGTAGCTGAACATCGAGCTGTTGTGCGAAAGCTTGGATGCCGCTGAGAAGCGTGGGTACCACGGGCCAAATGTGTACGAAGCTGTGTAGCTTGAGGCAGGCTCGGGTCAAAGGTTCGCGGCTGGCAGGGTTCGATCCGAGGTGAGTGATCAGCGTGAAGCTGGTGAAGAAGTAGAACCACAAGGTTGCTATGGTACCTTGGGAGGAGGAGCAGGGAGGTATCCGCTCCCAGTAATCGAGTTCGGCCAAGATGTACGTGCACGCTTTCAGGCAAAAGTCTTCTGGGCGGTTGATAGGAGCTTCGATCTCTAGGTCGAGGTGCGACAGCGGTCGGAATAGCAGTAGTGCGTAGAGGTGGTATGTTGCACTGCAGTAAAGCACTCGTCAGCATGCAAGACGAGCTTGGATTGCAATGGATTATGATCGGAAGGTCGATACCTGAGAAAATGATATTCTGAAACTCTTCCTGATGGGTAGCAGGCCATCGGGGACAGAGTTTGCGCCCACTGGTTAAGTTCTTTGTAAATGTTCATCCTGGAAGAGATGTCTTGCGTGGAGCCAGGGTGCGACATCTGTGCCGCCGCGATCTTCGCGAATATGACTGTACCCTGGCATTTCGCTGTGAATATTCTCGCAGAGCCAATCGTCCCAGACCAATCGAGATGAGGCGATACAGGTGCATCATCGGTGAACTCACACGGTATCGTGGGTATGCCTAGTAGCGCAGGCTGGGAGTATGTAGATGAGACATGCCTGTACGGTAGAGTAGTCAGCCGCTGGCCAATAATGTGATCGTTGAGGGAGGAACGCACGTTTCGAAATGGACTACCCCCCACGAGAAGCGACTGAACAGCTGCCTGTGTTTGGCAAATGTCGTTGTCAACGCGTTGAGATCCTTCGGAAATTTGGTTCCCGCCTTCATACGCTTGTACATGTCACAACAGGCGTAACGGTAGATTTGACCTAAGCGGTCTTTGCCCACGCCCATACAATACAGGAACATCACACACAATGCTTGTATGGACGGAACCGAAGCTTTGCCTTCTTCACGGTCCAGATGTCTTCTGGCCTCGTCGAAGAAGAGGTCCGAGAGCTTTTTCTCACCAGCGACGTCGATCGCACGTGCATAAGGTGAGGTGAACTAGGACCTTCCGTTAGTTGAGCAACTTGTGCAGAAGTCCATTGAACGATATCGCTTACAGCTCCCAGTGCACATATCGCATTTACAAGCATTGGCGAGCAGTATCTCGCTGATTCAGGATCTGAAGCCCTGACGTCGGACACGAACGCAGAGTGATCTACCATGGCGCAAAAGAATGGCTGATCTATGTCAAAGAAGCGGGAAACAAGGTCGGAGACGATGCCATTCCCGGCCACCGCCGTCCAGGGTCGAGCAGGCAGCCGAAGATTGGTCTCTTGCAGCGATTCGGCATTCACACGAATCATACGCGGATCCGGTAGTTTGCGTTGCAGTCGTTGTTGCAGTGACAAGTCGCCGTCTCGGGCGAAGCGGAGTACCTCGAGTAGGTCGCTGCTGTTTCTTATCCGCTTGATTATCTCGGAGACATCATCTGGCGGTCGGGTACGGATGTAGGCGAAGAGTGTGTGAAGTTGTTGATTCTCATCTTCAAGAAATGAAGCCTTGCGCTTGATGGCGACTTGTCGCGTCGTCCCAGCTGCCACATCGTAAGTGCAAGTCGTGCGGCGAGACTCACAACGGGCGCACGTCGGACGAACACCGTCACACTATTACGTTAGTGAGGAGACTACATGGGCTTCGCAGGTGGAAGAATGTGTTGTACTTTGACCTTATGAACGCGACAGCGTGAGCACGCAACAGGGACCTGCTCGCGCTTACTGGCCGCATTTGTAGCGTTTCTGGCCTGTCTGGGTGTCGACGAAGCAGTCGATTCCAGTTGCATTGAAGCGGATATCTCCATGTTACCCAGGCTGCGGTGTGAAGGGGCGCCCGGACGATTGGGAGATAGGTGGATGTGATGTCTCAGACGCGGCCACAGTATGTCTCGTGTCAACAAAGACAAATGCACTCAGTCTGCTGCTTTTCGCACATGGCTCAACCGGTCGGGCGCGTACTGCTTGTCGTCTGGGGCGTCGGCAGTGGTGTTGGAGACCAACATGGCTGGTCTATTACTCCCTTATGACTTGGGATTGAGACAAGCTAAAGTCGATGATCGCGATTGTGATCGTGAGATCCAGCGTCGCGGGATCTAAGATTGCATCGGGCGGATCTGGCACACATGCCCACAACACTGCCGCTTAGCAATACTGCAATGTAACCGCAAATCCAGTACACCCTTTGACCTCACCCGGTTACCAGGCTCGTTCTTTCGCGATGTGGACCACAGAGACAGCCATGTGGTGAGTACCTCATGCTCGGTTACTCAAACGGAACCGGAACTCACGCGCTTGATGGACCCTTGATAACAATTATTCCGAGTCGTGCCACCTGTGAACTCCAATGACGCACAGGATAGTCGTACTGATCTGGACCCCTACCGGCGGGGACTGCGAAATGCCAGAGATGCTATATAGGTAACAATCGTTGATGGGTTCGGCAGCTGCTTTCACGCCTTCAACTGTTGGCGAACAAATGGAGCCGAATGTGGAGCTCTCTTCATTGTTGCTCTGCCGCACGAGAGGGATGGCGACACAGGCAAGTAAGAAGCGGTTAGCTCGCTGCAAGATCGCCCTTTAGGTTTGAGGCGAGATTCCAGAAGGAGCCGATAAGCCCGGCCCACGTGACGCTTTTCATCTTTCGAAATGGATTGGAAGAGGGTGGGAGCTGCATGTCACTGTCTGAAGGAGCAGTGAGCGAGCCCAGAGCACGTTCTTCAGCCGTCCAAATTCGACAGATAGCCATGAATTATCTCCATTCTCAAAGATCAAGGTCATTCTCCAACCCTAACCCTTTGCAGGCAATAATGGAAGTTCCAAGAAGTCCAGGTGTAGGTACATCCATGTCTGTTGTATAGGCAAAAGTAATGAGGGGAACGGAACAGCTTTTATGAGAATCGGCCACAGGGAGTGCTCCCTAGACTGTTCGTGGGGACTGAATCTTGCAGGTATAGGACTCCCGAAAGTGATTCAGACGTGATGCAGGTTAGCGATTCTGGGTGGATTTTGCTGTCGATCTAGTTCCAGGGAAAATATCGGGACTAGCTCACTAGCCCCAGATCTGTACTGCCGTAAAGCGTAACATGTTAGTGTGCAAAGTCTTTATTTGGAAGTGATCGTAGCTGCTCAACCCACCGTCAGACCCATGACGGGTCACCGTCAAACTCATAGGTTGGAAACGTTCCTTATGATCGTTCAACGAAAGTAGGAATAAAAGACGTCGAGTCGGCCTCTGGGTCGATCGCCTGAAGACTTGTCATTGCCATTGCAACAATGTTCCATTCCCTCATTACGTTAGCCCTCGCCTTGTGCGTGAACGGCCAATCTTATAGCAATGCCACAGGATGCAAACCCATCTTCGGCTCTCCACAATGGCCTTCTGCGACTGTCTGGAATCGACTGAACAACACAGTTTCTGGCAGGCTGGTTGCTCCCGAATTGCCTGGAGCAGTTTGCCACACAGACCAACCTCAATACAACAACGAGTCTTGCGCTTTGCTTGCAACACAATGGACCAACACTTCTTTCCACGCAATCAACCCTGTGTCCGTCGACTACAACGATATCACTTGTCTGCCGGACAATGAACACCCGTGCTCTCCCGCAGGATACCCTCGATATGTGGTTCAGGCCGTGAATGGCCGTGACGTCCAACGTGCGGTATCCTTTGCAGCGGAAACTGGCGTTCGCCTCGTCGTCAAGGGTACCGGTCACGACTTCCTGGGCAGGTCAGCATGACTCTTTCCATCTTCGACTCCAGTAATTTGTTGACCTTCTAACAGATCGTCTGGCTCCGACTCCCTCTCGATCCACACACACGGGATCAGAGGGCTGCAGCTCAACATCAGCGACCCGCGAGCTACTGCATATGGCGGATTCGCCTCGCTCAAGATCTCCGCGGGCGAACGCTTCCGGGACATCTATGCCTTCGCCAAAGAGCATAACATCACAGTCGTCGGCGGCGCAGACACTGGGGTCGGCATCGGAGGCTGGATAGCCTACGGCGGCCACAGCCCTATCTCGGCGCGCTATGGGTTAGGAGTCGACCAGGTTCTAGAGATGGAGGTAGTGACAGCCGATGGCGTCCTACGTATCGTGAACGAACACCAAGACGCCGACTTGTTCTGGGCGCTGCGAGGGGTGAGTGTCTAATCTTTACAAGCCTTTGCTTGACGACAACAGCTGACCTATCCCAAGGGTGGTGGAGGCAGTTTCGCTGTCTTGGTGTCCGTCACCGTTAAAGTCTACCCGGTTTTGCCGTACACGTTCGTCAGCTACTCTTACAACACCACGAGCGATTCCGATGCGTTCTGGTCTCTGGTTGCCTACTGGGCCTCGCAGCTGCCCCAGCTGTCCGAAGCCGGCCTTATGGGCTACCACTATCCCGAACCGAACGTCCCCAGCGAGAAGAACTCATCGATCAGTGGCAAACTCCATGGATTCTTGAACGGTCCTGAGCTGTCAGTGTCCGAGGTCGAAGCTTTGCTTGCGCCGTTGAACGAGCACATCCGCACAGCACAGTGGGGAGCTCCCATCTTCGCAAGTAACACCACAACGAGCGGTGACCATTACAGTGCACTCATGACTACCGGCTTCGGAGATGCCGACGGTGGTATTCCGGCCCGTCTTGGAAGTAGACTTCTGGATGGGAAAGCCCTGTCGAAGCCGCTCGACGAGATCAAGAATGCTCTCAGGACAGCAAGCACTCTCTCAATTGGCCTGCAAATATTCAATGTTGCCGGGCCAGGCGCGAGGAATCCGCCCGGTGGAATTCCAGGAGGCTCCAATGCGTTGCTCCCCGCTTGGCGGAATGCATACGCACATACTGGTAAGTCTTGATACCACCTATGACTAATGTGAGCAAGACCAACCCCTCTAACTCGACATCCAGTTATCCCCTACTCTTGGGAAGCCCTCAACAAGACTGCGGAAGAGCAGCTCAAAGCCAACCTTCGCGACAGCGCAATGCCAGCTTTGGTCTCACTTGCTCCAGATGCAGGTTCGTACCTCAATGAAGGTGATCCGACCGAGGAGCACTGGAAATCGGTCTACTACGGAGCAAATTATGAGAAACTTCTCCGGATCAAGAACAAGTGGGATCCAAAGGGAGTCTTTTGGAACAAGAACGGTGTCGGCAGCGACATGTGGGAACCGGTGGGACCTTGGGGACTGGAGAACGGTGTCGAGCAGAACCCCGTGCAGCTATGTAAAGTCTCTTAGATCGTTATTGACCAGGGAATCGAACGCAAGTTAGCCAGTGCTGGAGGCGGAAGTGGTTCGTTCGTGGTAGGCTTCCCAACCACACAACCACTGCGACGCTTGTGGAAGTCTTTCGTTCAAAACGACCGATGGCGACGCGTACACTTTGAGCAGTGACTGTGCGATTACTTCGGAGTTGATGGAATCCTTCGATTAATTTGTGAGTGGTCCGACTCAAACAACGAATATGACTCAGCTCAATTTTGACAAGACTCCAATCAAAGGTCTTCAAAAGCCATGAATAAGAGATCGATTTATGCATATGTCGATCGTGTTGACCCGTCGCCGGTATCTTGAACGGGTGATCCACCTCAAAAAAGTGGAGATTGACGCTCCGAGCACCAGGCCGTTGGAAAGACCAAGGGACGCTATCACCCAAGAGGATAATGAACAAGGGCGACCCAACGACTTTGACGTCGGCATATATCCACATGGCAGGCCACTATGCAGGGTCCCAGAGGGCGCTATCACCCAAAAACGACAGCGGACATTGAGCTGTCGAAACACGACACGGTCCTTTTTGCTCGAGCACTGAGCCGTCCCCAACAACGACGTTCGTTACAACCGGATGACGAGCTCTGGGGTCTTGGTGTCCCAATCGCAATCATGGTGATATACTGCGAGAATGGTCCTTTTGGGTTCCGTCCGTTGACTTGGACTCCTCACTCACTCAAAATCAACAGGAGATGGCGTGGTTGATCATTGGCGGCGCTCTAGCCGCATGCGTGGCATATGTGTGTAATGCTCGATTGACAACAGCAGCGATCATGCGTTGTCGACCATAACGAAGACACTTCAGCTAATCCTCCATTCCAGGTAGCCACAGTCTGCATTTACCGATTGTTCTTCCATCCCCTCGCCAGGTACCCCGGTCCCATCCTCTGCAAATTGACAGACTGGTACTTCGCCTATTACGCATGGCAGGGCGATATGCTCGAAGTGCAGACAGAATGGCAACAGAGATACGGTGAGCAAGCAGACGGACCCAAGACGAACGCCATCCCATCGACTGACGACAACATTTTCCAGGAAACATTGTGCGGCAAGGCCCCAACTCGCTCGCTTTCTTCACCCACTCCGCCAACGCCGAAATCTACGGAGTCCGCTCCAACGTCAGCAAATCCGAAGGCTACGCCACGATGAGCCCCAGCACCACGCCGAACCTGATCAGCGCGGTGGACAAAAACGTCCACTCCTTCAAGCGAAAGGTCATCTCGCAGGCCATGACCGATCAATACCTAAAGACGATGCAGACCCGCATTCTCGCTCACATTGAAGACTTCGTGTCGATGCTGGGAAGCGACGCAGACGTCGCAGGAGGCTCACCAGTGCCGGCAGGGGCTTGGGCGGCGCCCAAGGACCTCAGCGTCGCGGCCGACTGGCTTACGTTTGATGTGATTAGCGATCTCACTTACGGCAAGGCTTTGGGGATGTTGCACTCTCCCGAGACGAGGTGGCTACCCATCGCTTTCAAGCGCATCTCACAGCGCGCTGCAACGGTATGTACCTCTTCGGAAGAGAGTCGAAAAGAAAGCTTGCTGAAAGTCGATCTCTAGTGCCTTATGCAGCCCAGTCTGTTTCGCTACAAGATCGATCGCCTGTTGCTCATGCCACACCGGAAGAGACTGATACAGATGAGTGTGTGGCTCAGCAAGCTCGCGAGCGAGCGCGTTGATCGAGGCAAGGAGACCGAAAACAAGGATTTGTTCCATCTCATGATCGACGCCCATGATCCCAAGACCGGCGCAGAATATACACGCAAGGACATGTGGATCGAGTCGGTGTTGATGATCACTGGTGGTAAGTCTGCAGCAGCCAAAATCCAACCACATTTCTTCCAGCCCAGCTAACGAAACGGACGTCTTGCCAGGCTCGGACACGACATCCTCGACCTTGAGCGCGGTGCTTTTCTACCTCCTGCACAACCCTTCTTGGCTCGCAGCTGCGTCTACCGAAGTCCGCGCGGCTTTCACCTCAGAGGACGAGATCGTTCTGGGACCCGTCCTGAGCTCGTGTGAAGTGCTGGCAGCATGTATTACCGAAAGTATGAGGCTTACCCCGACGGCTCCGAACGGACCCCCGAGAGTTGTAGACGAAGGTGGAATTACGATCGACGGGAACTTCCTCCCGCGAGGCACGACCGTCAGCTCGCCGATATTCCATCTACAAAGAGATGAGTCTATCTTCGATTCGCCGCACGGCTTCAAGCCGGACCGCTGGATTATTGGCGAGGACAACGGGTATCCCAAAGAGCGCGTCGAGCGCCAACAAAAAGCGTATTTCCCGTTCCACGTGGGACCGAGATCTTGTGAGTTTGCCCTTCTATCAGATTTAGATTGGTTTTCGTGTTCGCTGAAAGGGAAATGTGCTAACATGTGTGCTTTCACCAGGTGTCGGTTGGCGACTAGCGAAGATGGAGTTGGACATTACCATAGCTAGGATGTTGTACCGGTATGATGTCCGGCTAGCACCAGGTGCCCCGTGTTGCGCGAAGACGCCTGTTGGCAAGGAGTGCCAGTACAAAATGAAGGCATGGATGGTTTCCTCGGTGGAGGGCCCCGTTGCTCAATTCAGGCAAAGGGAAATGGAAGCTGCTTGAAGACCAGCAAGAATCAGATACCTCGACCACAGACGTCGATTTTTCTCATCGGTCTTGAAGATCAATCATACTCATCATACCCATAAGCTCCAGTCTCCCTCTGCGTTGAACACCACTCTTCGCTTGCAAGGCCTTTCTCCTTCTTCTTGATCAATCCCTTCGCGTCTTTGTGCCAGTCACAAGCCCACTCGCACGGCGTCTTTGACTGATCTCCGAAATATGCGGCGATCAGCTTGTGCCGACAAGCCTTGATGTTCTCGCAATATCCGATGAGAGCCTGTAGACTGAGGCCACGGTTGTGCATCGCGTGTCTGCTGCGTATCGCCGCACTGCTTTTAGATTGGGCGTTTTTGGCTATTTCGTTCTGCATCATCATCGCACTTCGGTCGCGGTCTTCGCGGCTGTAGTAGAGTATGCAGATGGAAGCCTTGCCGTCGCGGCCAGCGCGGCCAGCTTCTTGGTAGTATCCTTCGAAGGACTTTGGGATTTGCCAGTGGACCACGAAGCGGACGTTGTCTTTGTCGATGCCCATGCCGAAGGCTGTTGTTGCAACTATGACATCGTACCCATCTTTGTTTGCGACCCAGCCGTGTAAGTGGTCGTCCTTTTGCTCGGTGGTGAGGCCAGCGTGGTATGGCTTCGCGCCGATGCCATCATTACGGAGACGGGAGGCGATTTCCTCAGTCTCACGGCGGGTGATCGTGTAGATGATGCCAGGAACGTTGGTGGTTCTCTCATTACGCTGAGTCAGCTCTTGCGAGCGTGCGGCGTTGTTGGCTCTGCGGGCGTGCGTGCTCTTCAGCCAAGCAAGAAAGTCATCGTACCGGTCTTCCTCATGAGATGTGAAGCGGATCTCGTAGTGCAAATTAGGTCGACTAGTGGTCATGGTGAAAGACTTGAGCTTCGTGCGGTCCAGGCCAAGGATGTTAATGACATCGTCTCGGACGCTGCTGGTCGCAGTGGCGGTACAGCAGATCATAGGAATGTCGGGAAACTCCTTTTTGAAGAAGTCGAGCTGTTTGAAGCTTGGGCGAAAATCATGACCCCATTCTGAGATACAGTGGGCTTCATCGACGGCTATCCTGGCGAGCTCTTTCTGCTCGTAGACGGTGCGGAGGTGTCTTCGAAAGTGATCCAGCATGCAGAATTCAGGAGTGACATAGAGTAGACGTGTGTGAGGATGTCCACTCTTGAGGTCGTCGAAGATGGCTGTTTTGGTCGAGTGGGGAGTCGTGCTGTTGATCGTGGCGACGTTGATGCCAGCGGCGCGTAGGGAAGCGATCTGATTGTTCATCAAAGCAAGAAGGGGTGAGATGACAATAGTGATGCCATAGTCAACGACAGCAGGCAGCTGAAAGCACAAGCTTTTGCCGAAGCTGGTGGCGGCTTGTAGGAAAACATCGTGGCCCTCGAGCGCGGCCGTGATAACTTCTCGCTGAACAGGTCTGATAAGAGTCAGACGAGTATACATGTACGCAGATGAACGGCAGTAGGAAATCTATACCTGAATGAGACTTTGCCAAAAACTTTTCTCAGAGTGAAGTCCAGGTCGACCTTTTGGCCCATCTTTCTGTTGCTGATTCCCGGCATTGTGGGTGGTGGCCGGCTGCTATGTTTGACTTCACCGTCCGAAAGTGGTGACAGGTTGAAGGTTTAACCCGGATTTGACGTTCAACATGATCAAGACTTGACTTGCGTGCGCTGGTGAAGTGTGCAGCCCGATGTTGTTGACGTGTGATGCAGGAAGCAAGACGACCATTCACATTTACAGTACAGTACTTTACACGGAAGGCACGGACCATCGGCCCAAAATCATAATCGCGTATTCAACATCGAACACCAACGGGACAGATAAAAGTAAGATTCAAGATTTTGTACAAGTCAGAATTACCTGTCCAGCCTCAGGTAATCCACGTCCAGTGTATTCGAACAGTAACAAGGTATAATATAGTACAATCATGGGTGAACAGCAACGCCTCCCATCGCCGTCTGGCCAGCGCTGGAAGCAGGGATAGATCCTGCCACCTCCTGCAGCTCCTCTGGCTCGCCGACCATGGTCTCTGCTGCTGAGTTCTCCGCCTCGTCTCCGGTGTAAGCGTTGGATGCCTGCGCCGCCAATGCCATGTTCTCCGCCTTGGCCCATTCCACCCAGTTGGCGTACTGTACGTCTTCGAGCTCCATACCGACTTCCAACGGACCCTTGCCGAAGAAGGCACCGTATGCTCTCGCCTCTTCCCTTGCAATGCGGCTCTCCACTTCACGGGCGTGCCGTGACCGGTAGAGCTCCTTTCTTGCCTTGTCGTATGCCGCCGCTTCCGTGAGACCACCCTTCTTCATCAACCAGCTCTGCCTTTGCACGACAGACTCGCCATTGAGTGGTCTGTTCGCTTGTGTAGTCTGCTTCGCATCCCACGCCTGCACGCCTCTCAGACCAACGTCCCGCTCCTCAGGCCTGCAGAGCGCATGGCTCCAGTCCCAGCGCTGGTAGTCCTTGCCATCATCCTCCAAAATCACGCGCGGCTTGGCCAGCTCCCAAGGGTGGTCGTTGAAGTATTCCCATCGTAGTCTGTCTTCCTCGTAGCTGACTTTGACGGGAGTGAAGAGTCGTGATGCTTTCTTGCCGTTCTTCTTGGTCGCACGCTGAAGGACCGGACGGACAAGACGAGCAGAGGGCGGGATGGTTCCAACTGTGTCGTACCAGGGCGGCGGCGAGGAGAGGGTCTTGGATTCGAGGAGTTGTGTTGCGTACTTGTGCACACGCTGGGCGGAGAGGTCGAGGCGGCCCATGATAGGCGGATGTGAGGTTGTTGTGGGTTGCTGAGTCTGTCAAGTGTTCCGGGTTTCAATCGCCCTCTCTCGATCGTGATAATCCTCCTTTGCTTCTCCACACACTCCTGTGCGTGCTGTCAATCGCTTGATACGGCGTGTTGGACTGGCCCAAATCTCGGGAGTCTTGAAGTTGACCGCGGAGGTGACTTCTTGGCAGTGACGGACTTTTGATAGCGAGTAGGTATGTCGCCGCCGAGGATACCTATTACCATTGCAGCCGCTCTATCACAGCAAAGCACGCACTCTGGACTGGACTGGACATGTACGCGCCGCTCATCTGATTGACTGGCCACAATGTCCGGAGCTTCATGTCCATCCTCGGTACCCTTTCGCGACGGCAATCCTCTGTCCCCTCGAAGTCGATAAACACTTGCTCCCGCATCGCCTACGATTTGACCTATCCTTTCGCACTCACTTCCGGAGATGGCATTGAAATAAAGAGACGGTCTACCAGAAGGCCAGGCTTCGACGCCACTCACACTCGCGCTGCTCGACACACGGGGCCTGGACCGGAAGATGTTTTCATACGATCATTGGTTGCGGCAGGTCAATGCCGGCAGCATAGAGCAAATGAGCCAAGCAGGCAAGAGAGAGGCACGAGGGGATGGAGGCATCCTAAGGATCAGGGGGTGAACACATATGACTCCAGGCGGTACTCGTCAACAAGCGTCAGAGGTCCTGGAGATGCAATGATCGACCCCGCGAACACGAAACAGGCGGAGCACATACCGTTTCCGGAAATTACCAAGGATGAATACAAAGATATGGTGAACACATACGGCCTGCCATCGGACATGTGGGAACAGACGGCGTTCGGCATGCAGAACAAAAGCAAGAAGCGGCGAGAGAGGTATCCTCTGGCTCCCCGTCTTGTCGTCTCAGCCGAACGAGAAGACAACCCGCCTCATGCAGAACGCGTGGTACTGGCCCCGGAAGATGCAACGCATGCACGTCAGCTCGAAAGGTTACTTCGTCTCTGCAAGAAACCACACGGAATGGTTTCACACGACAGCTTGTGGAGGGCATATTGCAAATTGAGGACGCCCCGCCTACGATACATGAGCGACTACATGATCCGGACACTGTTCGCACACCTGACCTGGACCGAGCACGCACATCTCAACAACAGCGCAAGGCAACGCTATTTCTCACTACTCGAAGACTGCGTAGGCGAACAGATCAAACTCACGGTCGTCGAATGGAGTGCTGCGATGCATTTCGCTGGCCGGGCAATGCGAAGTAGCACCGATCACGAAGTGAAAGACGCCGTCGAGCTCTGGATGCAAATGGAGGAATCAGGCGTCCAAGCCAATAATGTCACTTTCAACATCTTGTTCTATGCTGCGGTGAAAGCAGGTCGGTTCGCGCTGGCAGACACGATCTACAATGAGCTCACATCGCGCGAGATGGAACTTGACCGATATTTCCGTATTAGCATGATTTACTATGCAGGCACGAAAGCGGATGGCGACGCTGTACGAAAGGCTTTCAACGATATGGTCAACGCTGGCGAGATTATTGATACTGCAGTCATGAACTGCGTCATTTTATCCCTGATCCGTGCAGGAGAGCCCTCTGCTGCCGAGCATGTGTTCCATAAAATGAACGCGCTACATAACGAAAAGTACGGCACCAAAGGTCCTGACGATTGGCGAGAACAGCGAAAGCTGTTCAAGATGCTGAACTCGACCGCTCGTCGGCTACGAGAAGAGCGCGAGGCCCACGAGGGTTCGTTTTTCGGGGCTCCCTTCTCTGGGGACGATCGTAGAGAGCAGATCCAGGAGGCCACGCCTATTGCGCCAAATGCTTCGACCTATCGCTTGCTCCTACGCTGGCACTGTCTCAACTCTGGCGACCTCGACCGCATCCAAGAGTTGCTTGCTGAGAAAAAAGCCCGCGGCTTCCACGTCCATGGTTCCGTGTACCTCAATCTGTTCGCGGGATTTATCATCCACGGCGGCTTTGTGCACTCGGCGTGGAAACCGAGCGTCCTCGAGGCTTACTGGCAAGAGTTCCTCGAGGCGTCTACGTTGCCCAATGCTGGCTACTGGCTGTCCTCCGGCAAAGACACGGCGCAGACGCTGCATTTCGACGTGGCAGCACCTCCCAACCAAGGCCATTCTGACATCTACGATGAACCCTCCGAGCCTATGACTGAGGAAGAGGAAGAGGCCTTGGACTACAAGTTCAGCACCGTATCCGAGGAACACAAAGCGCCCTACTTCACTCTCGGACTCGCCGCCAATATCCTGCGCGCCTTTCACAAGTGCGTCGGTCCAGCGCGTATGCTGGAGGTTTGGGACGACATCAGAGACCGTTGGAGGGATTGCGGGAGGGAAGAGGCCGAGAAGATTGAGCGGTTGATTGAGAGGTTGCGGACGCGGGATGATTGGGATCTTGACTGACACTGACGAGCACTTGCTTCAGTATGTGCATATGTGTACTAGAGACGACATTTTGATTGATATACCCATGTGAGCAGATAGAAGGACTGTATGTATTGTATATAATGCTCGGAGAATTGTACAACATTACCACGACTTCGCAGTCTATCTCATCAACCAGTTCTGTAGATTGAGTATCACCTTAAGAAGTACTTATCACTAGGTACCTTATATAGATGCTTAAATGTCCGTCTGCAGACTGCCGAGCCTAGTCCAAAATCGGCTGGCGTGACGCCGAAAGCCGACGCTCCACAACATGGAGATCTAGACACTCGAACTAGCATGTGCACGCGTTCCTGAATATGAGTCTTTGATCAATGCACGCAACCGCTCGTCAGCTTCACTGCTTGACGAACGTCTTCAACAATCTCTCCGCCACCTGCGCTCGCTCAAACTCCAACCGCCTCCTGATCAGGAAGAAAATCACTCCTTTCTCAACCAATCGTCGTCAACTCGCGACCATGGCTTCCACCGGTATATAAACACCAAATACGTCCTCACTCCCAAGCCGCGACACTAACTCCCTTCCACCAGACCTCCAAAACCGTCCCATCGTCGTCTCCGGCCCCTCAGGCGCCGGCAAGTCCACCCTCCTCAAGCGCCTCTTCGCCGAGTACCCCGACCGCTACGGCTTCAGCATCTCGCACACGACCCGCGGCCCGCGCGCCGGCGAGGAGAACGGTCGCGAGTACCACTTCGTCTCCCGCGAGGATTTCCAGAAGCTTGTCGAGGCGAACGGCTTCATCGAGCACGCGCAGTTCGGCAGCAACCTCTACGGCACTAGTGTGCAGGCTGTCAAGGATGTGAGGGAGAGGGGGAGAACTTGTATTTTGGACATTGAGATGGAGGTGAGTTCTCTTGAGTTGTGAGGATTTGAGCATTGCTGGTGGTGGGACTGTGAAGGAAAGAACTCTTGCTGATTTTGGAATTTACAGGGCGTCAAGCAAGTGAAGAAGACCGACCTCAACGCTCGCTTCCTCTTCTTACAACCTCCCTCTGTCGAGATTTTGGAGCAGAGGCTGCGCGGCCGCGCTTCGGATAGCGAGGAGGCGATTCTGGCCCGCCTGAAGCAGGCCGAGAACGAGATTGCGTACTCGAAGACCCCTGGTGTGCACGACGCGATTGTCGTCAACGACGATTTGGAGAAGGCTTGGGCCGAGTTCAAGGCTTTCTGCGCGCCTGAGGAGAGCAAGTGAGCGTGAGATGGGTTGAGATTGAGAGATCGGAAACTCAATGATTGCATGCATTTCTGCTTGGAGAGCAAACCATGCCCTGAGGCTTCGCGTGAAGCATGTGGCCAGTGAAATGTGCAAGTTCTGGCGCGCGAGACAGAGCGTTGCGTGGATGTGATACTATTCGCTACTGAGCCCAGTCAAAGGTGAAGGGGGTATTGGAGATTAAAGGGACCACTGCGGGGCAGTCACCGATAACGACACCTATCCGTACGGTAGCTATATTTCATATATCAGGACAACCATGCCGCAAGGTGAGCGCAGCCTTGAATACTGCAGACCGGTCTACAACTTTTACCTGCTATCACCCCGCTGGAGCAATGGAAACATAGTTTGTGTACACCACTGTTCTGGTTCGACACGGCCGTAAAAGTTCGAAAACGACATTGGCCAACACTGAATTCAAACATTGGAAAGGTCTTTTACAGAAGACATAAAGACGCAATCACCACTAAGGAATACAATAACCCGCTGGTTCGATCGACCTACACAGGACGAAAGGTAATCGATATGTACATGCTCTCGTTCGATTGATGAGGATTAGGGTTGGGGCTGGGTATTCCGAAAGGTCGGCGTTGATCACTCTTGACAGTCACCTGCCGTCCACCTATAAAGCGACGGAAGTGCATAGGTTACTTGCTACCTAGTCTACGGACGTCTACACCTCCATCGCTTGCGTCATGAGAGGTTAGCCACGGATCGATTGACATGTTGAGATGCAGGACCCCGGCTGTCTATGCCATTTGCGCATCCACCAGCACTGGGGTTGAGCGCAGTAACCGTTTGTGAGAGCATCGGTTTGCGCATGAATGTCGTTCTCGTTGCGAAGAGATGACTCTATTTACCCTTGCCGACGTCCGGGCAGTTGAGGTACTTGAAAACGTCGTCGGCGAGGCGAAGGTACCACTTGCACGACGGGTGGTTGCCGTCGCTGTACAGCCAGATCTCGGTGCCGTTCTCGGTCTTGTTGCTGTTGATGTTGAGGTACATCTTGGAGTTGGCTACGGGGGTGATCCTGCGCGTGGTCGTCAGCCATATTGTTTCTGCATTGTAATCGTTTCGAAGGCTGTGTAGGGCTTACCAGTATTGGCCGCTGCCGTTCCTCAGCGGGATGATGCTCCAACGGGTGCGGTCGTTGGATGGGCTGATCACGTTCCCCGTGAGCTGCTTGTTCCCCGGAGCGCCGTCCGGGTATGTCATGAAGCTACCGCTGTTGTTGTTGATGATGTGGTACTCGTGCTTGCCGGTCCGGCCGATGCCAGCGTAGGTGATGGCGAACACGTCGTTTTTGTTCACATCGTCGAGCCTGAAAAGCACTGTAAGCCCTGGGGTTCATGTCGTAGGGGTTTGGAGCACTGACCAAGTGAGTATCTTCGTTCCGTCTGCCTTGTTTCCACCAGCGAGAGACACGCGGCAGCTTCGCTTGCTGCCGGCCTCGATGCGGTACAAGCCGGGTCCGTTCCAGTCAGACATGGTGAGGTGATAGGGTGGGCTTAGAAAGAGGAGTCTTGATGTTGATGGGATGAGAAAGAGTTTGGAGATGATGTTGGATCGAGGAAGACCAAACTTGCTGTCGGAGGGAGGCCTCTTATAGTCGTTCGGACTGGCTCGATATGACTGGTGTTTTCCAATGTGCGGCCATGCCGTGCACACATGGAGCTGCAATGTGCGGAGTCGATGTTGTTGAGCAGCAGTGGTGACGAGGCGCTGCATGTAAGCGCTTGATGTGTCCGCATAACGCGTGTTGGTATGTTCGGAGAAAGACTTGATACGTCGACCGTGGACGTATAGCTACACGAGTCGTATTTTCCCTACGTCTGCGTGGGATTGAACAACGGAGGACAACTGCGTAGCATCATGGGGAACTGCCGAGATGGTCGAGCTAGGCAGTCATTCATCAAGCGGCGAATGCGTTGTCTACTTGTCGACCGATTGAGTCGTCGTAACGAAGCGTCAGCAACGCTTAGGAGTTTCGACCAGGGCAAACCACCGGCAGAAGTCTTTGTAATGATCACGGGTGCAAGGTATCTTAGCATTGCAAGCCGCTGTTGCATCTGGGCAGACTGGTCGCATGGACATGACGGAAATGCAAGCGGTGTGCGGTTGATCCCATCCGGCTCATTGGAGTTGCAGCCCGAAGGTTGCAGTGGCTCAGAAGTCGTGCGTGCATGGGAGAAAGTCTAGTACGGCGTTGGTGTCTGGAGTCACCCTCTTGATGATATGTGTACAGCCTTTGGCCATATTGTCAGGTCACAACCGATAGCTCGAAGCAGTAGACTTCCACCAGCAAAGCCCTTGCAGATCGTTGGCTGTATGTGACGTCTTATGCAATAGTGTACAGCAACCTTAGCGATGTCAAGGTAGCTAGCCCAATTAGGACAATACATCGAGCGCAGAGCTCATAGTAACGTGTGACGATCTGTGAGTGCGATGGGTAGTGGATGGCGGAGAATAGCAGCTATTGTCTCGTTAGCCACGAGAGAGTCATCATCTGGCTTGACATGTAGGTTCGAAAATAGTCACCTCTTCCCCAGTGCCCTGGTCAGGATTGCGGTATGTCTCAATGGCATGGCCGCAATCTATGTGAGTCGCTGAAGCGTCACCTGAGTGTGAACTATCGGCATCACGACCATAACATACCAGGGCCACAACGCGATGCTGTAGCTCCAATGGATACATGTATGCAATAGTACTGAGCGGAAGCTGCAAGTAATCTCGCTCGCTCCGTGACCGGGCCGTAAACTCCCGTCTGCAGGTCCCCGTCTGCAGGCTTGGTGGAGTAACGCATGTATAGTAATACCATTACTGTACTATTGGATTGCACAGTAGGTACTGGAATCGGGACCACTCGATGGGCAGAACCTCCGTGCGTGCATAGGGTGCATAGGCTGTTGCGTAACAGCACTCCATCTGTGCCACACGAGGCTGAAGGCTCAAGAAAGGGTTCTGTATGGTCGTCAGGCCGTGAGTGTAAAGTAGTAGTAGCTGTCGTCCAAGCCAAGGGTCGCCTGTCCACAGGTGATATGTATCACTGATGAAGGTGAAGACGGGGGCGGATCTGAACATGTGTACAGTCTATCGATCTGGAGAACTCACTATTGTATGCGTAACCCGTAGCGCTTACCTGTACATATCTTGTCAAATGTCGCCGTCGTTACATTCAGCTGGCTGAGATGCGTCGTACACTACCGATTTGAAGTGACCGTCGACAGACGGATATAAGCGATATTGTCAGCACATTTGGCATTTGCAATGTATCGTGTCAATGTTGATGGGGATGTTGTTGTCGATGGCCAAAGAAGGTGGAGTCGTCGTCGTCGTCGTTGTCAGCCCCCAAGCCTTTGTTTACGCTTGGCAGATCCCTGAACGGCCAACTTCTTGTCTGGACATGTCCCATTTCACTACAGACGCTTCATCTTCTTAGCCTCGCGTGATTCTTATACCAATCGTGGTATCACTTCTTGTTAATATACCGAATCCCTATTCTAGCTCTACTGTACACAGACAGGCACCAGCACCGGAGTGCAACATCCAGAGCTTCTCAATAAACTCCATGTTCACTACAACGAGATAAACGACCCTTACGACCTTCACGATTTCCATCTGGATACAGACCACACAGCATACCACCTTCACACCAGGCGTGATGGGCCCTCGCTACCGTTCTCTCTCCGGGAGCTGGGTGGACCCCGAGAAACAACGACTCCAAGCCGACATTGACTCCGACTCCGACGAAGCACCCACCCTCACATCCTCCTCGCGCGATGCTAGCGGCTCGTTCGACCCTATATTCGGCAAATCCACATCGCCTTCCTTCCGCAACAGCCTACCCAGCATCGCATACCAGTTTCCTCGGCGACGCTTTACTCGCTACTTCACTTGCTTCATAGCAACCTCGCTTCTCGTATTCATCTTCTTGCTTGTGAATGCAAGTTGGGCAAGTCGCGCCGAGGTGACTCTGGGGATCAAAGATCCGCCTGCGAAGCCTGCGCCTTGGGAGCAGTTCCCATTCTTGAAGAGGTATCATGGCGGTATCCGGACATTAGTGAGCAGGGAGGAAAATGTGCCTGAGTATCCTGTCGCAGAGGACGAGGAGGCCAAGAGACTGGAGATGGCTGCCGGGCAGAGAAAGAAGGAAGAGGACGAAGCTTTGAAGGGCGACAAAGGCTTTGGCAAGAGGGACGAAGGCTGGAAACAGAAAAGCGCGAGATTCGATCCGTTCGCTGGTAGTGTGGATAACATGCATGAGAAGAAGGTGGAATGCTATCTGGACCAGAAGACCAAACTGCAGGTGCCGCACGTGCTTGGGTACAAGGGTGTAACAAAGGGCTTCCCTGAGCCTGTGATGGGATCCGCAAAGCTGCTTGGTCTGAGGGACGACATGTGTTTTGAGCGCTACGGTCGTCTTGGACCATACGGGCTTGGCTATAGTAGAAAGTTTGGAGGCAGTGGAGCAGGCATGGAAGGAGACAGGGAAGGGTTGGAGAAGATCTGGGGTGACCAGCTTGAGATCGACTACAGGACTGTCCACTGGGCTGATGCGCAGAACGCGTGTATGGAAGCCAACAAGGATCGATTCAAGCCTATCAAGAAGGCCCAGAACGACTTCTTCAAAGTTATGGGTACCGGCGGTCCGAAGTCGGAGAAAGACGACGAGAAGACCAGTGAGAAGACCAAGAGTGGTAAAGAATTCGCTCCTCGAACTGCTGTCCTTATTCGTACATGGACAGGTTACGAGTACGATCCGGAAGATATCTTCTACCTCCGAGCTCTGGTGAACGAGCTTTCGATCCAGTCCGGCTCGGAATATGTCGTGCACTTCCTGGTCAACGTCAAAGATGACAACATGCAAATCTGGTCTGACGAGGATACCTACCAGCGCGTGCTCGACGAATCTTTGCCCGAGGAATTCCGCGGCATGGGAACACTGTGGTCGGAGAGACAAATGGGCCTGATCTATGGCGGCGTTGACGCCCGTTTGTTCCGCGACCTACCCGTACACGGTGTTTACAGAAGCACTTACATGCCCGTCCAATACTTTGCGCACAAGCACCCCGAATACGACTTCTTCTGGCACTGGGAGATGGACATTCGCTACACTGGCCACTTCTACCACCTCTTCAACCAAGTGTCGTCTTGGGCTAAGGATCAACCGCGCAAGGGTCTTTGGGAGCGCAACGGTCGCTTCTACGTCCCTAGCGAGCATGGCAATTGGGAAGATTTCCGCCACATGGTTCGTGTGCAAATCGAACATGGCACATCTGCGAAGCAAAACGTCTATGCCAAACTCGGTGCCGATGCTGGCACCAAGCCTCCTCTCGACAAAGACTCTCGTCGTTCAGAGAAGCCCGTTTGGGGACCTCTGCCACCTACAGGAGAAGGCGACAGCATCGAGTCCGAACACGACCCCATCCCACCGACGTCCTACGACAAAGATGAGTACGAATGGGGCGTGGGCGAGGAAGCCGACTTCATCACTTTCAACCCCCTCTTCGACCCATCAGGCACGAACTGGATCCTCGCCGAAGATGTCACGGGCTACAACACTTCCGAAAGCTACCCTCCGCGCCGCACAGCAATCATCACCGCGTCCCGCCTCTCCCGCCGTCTGCTAGAGACCATGCACCGCGAGACCGCCCTCAAGCGCCACACCATGTTCTCCGAAATGTGGCCCGGCAGCTGCGCTCTTCACCACGGTCTCAAAGCCGTCTATGCACCGCATCCGGTGTACATCGACCGCGCCTGGCCGACTTCCTACCTCGCTGCGATCTTCAACAACGGCCGCAACGGCGCTGCTGGCGGTGCTAGGACTTCCGTCTTCAGCGATGAGCGCCAGCACAATTTCCGCGGTACCACTTGGTACTACGATGCCGGTTTCAGTCCGAATATCTGGAAGCGCTGGTTGGGCTATAGGGTTGATAATGATGGTGGAGAGGAAGAAGAGTTGGCTGGCGAGGGCAGAATGTGCTTGCCGCCGATGCTGCTGCATCCGGTCAAGCAGGTCGATTTGGTGTTTGAGCATCAGGTTGGGGAGGGTTAGGATAGGGTGTTGGTGAGACGATGTAGAGCTAGCTATGTTTAGAATGTTTGTAATTATGTGGGTATCATGCATCCCTTTCTTCTCATCGAAGGCAGGATCTCGGAATATGCTATCGTGTATGCTTTCGAGTTGCCTTGATCCTCAATTTGCGAGGCACCACTCGCAAGTAATACCATGTTTTAGAAACCATTGCTGCAGGAGCTAGTACCACACGCCCATCGTTTTCTTCTGCTGCTAATCCCAAATGAACGTCTGTTCCGCGAGCAACGACCCTTGTAGTTCCATGCATACCTAGCTAGATAGAGATACCCGTCTCGTTAGCGAAAGGTCTTCTCTTAGGCTCGCAACACCAATCCTAACCCTTGAGTTAGCGCTGCGATCTATCACCGACCAAGAGGTGAAATAAACATCAACGCACACAAGAGAGTTTCAGTTCAAGTTTCTCCTCGTCTGGTGGTATATAGGAGTGGTCACTATCTGGTGTCTGGTTCCAATTCTAGGAAGAAGCTTTCTCACTCTCTGCGATCGAGAAATATTATGATTGTGTCTTATACATTACACTGCGACAGTTACAACTAACTAAGGTTAGACGCGATGACCATCTTCACTCGTACACAATCCCAATGACCTTCCGCTGAAGCTTGCGAGGCGGTTTGTAATGCTTGAGACCGCTGTAGCTGCATCCCGACGATGCGTCTGTGCTGCCACTGGCTTGCGGCTTCCCGGACTTGGTGTTGCGGGCGTTGTCCATCTGCGTGAGTTGGTCCTCGAGCTGAGCCATCCGCTTCTCCAGAGCAGCATTCTCATCCTTCGCCTGCGAAGCGTCGTCTGTGGATGCCGACTTTTGGTCTTCAAAGGCCTTTTGGCGCTTTTGGAAGCGCTTCTGTTCAGCTGTAAAGTCGGCTTGCGATTTCTCGAGACTGGCGCGGTCGGCCGCGAGCTTTTGTTCGGACGCTTTGAGGTCGTCGAGCTTGCGCTGGGTTCCGGCATCTTTCTTGTTGTCGGCTTGGGATTTGCCGGCGGCGTTTTTGTCAGATCTGCTCGAGGCGTCTTTCAAAGCCTTTTGTTGTTCTCTCTCTTTCCGTGCCACCTCCTCTTCGCGGGCTTGAAGCTCCTTCAGCTTCTTCTCGTAGCTTGCGGCGCGGTCCTTCTCTTCCTTGGCCAGAGAGTCTTGTCGTCCCTGGACTTCCTTCATCTTGTTTTCCCATTCTGCAGATGCATCGTTGTTTCTACGCGTCGACGCAGCTTCGCGGTCCTTCTCTTCCCTGGCCAAAGAGTCCTGGCGTTCTTGCACCTCCTTCATCTTCTTGTCCCATTCTGCAGATGCATCGTTGTTTTTCCTTGTCGACGCAGCTTCGCGGTCCTTGTCTTCTTGTGCGGACGAGTTCTGACGATCTTGTACGTCCTTCATCTGTTTGTCCCATTCTGCAGACCGCTCGCTGTCTTTCTTCGCAGAAGCAGCCTCGCGGTCTTTTTCCTGCTGTGCCAAAGAGTCCTGAAGCTCTTTTATTTCCTTCGCCTTCTTGTCCAACTCAGCAGATCGGTCCTTGTCCTTCTGAGTCAAAGTAGCTTCGCGGTCCTCGAGGGCTTTCAGCTTCGAGTCAAAGTCTGTCTTGGAAGCAGCACGTTGCTTCTCTTCCTTGTCCAGGGCATCCTGGCGCTCCTGCAGTTCCTTCGTCTTCTTATCCAACTCGGAAGATTTGTCGTTCTCCTTCTGCGATAAGGCGGCCTCGCGTTCCTCGAGGGCCTTGAGCTTGGAATCGAACTCTTGCTCGGAAGCAGCGCCGCCGGTAGAGATCGAAGTTGCTGGATTGAAGCTTGTCGAGGTGTTCATGAAGTAGAAGGTGAAATCTCTCATCCAATCTTGCTGCAATTCTCACATCAGCGCAAGCAAGCGAGCGGAGTTTGGCTGAATGCATACTTTCCATCTGCGCAAGGTAACGTCAAGGGTGCGGCCTTTGCTCATAACGTTTCCGGAGGTGTAGAGGAAAAGATCAGGCGAGTCGACCAGATTGAAACGACAAGCCCCGTGAGGTGTCACGTTGTCGTTTGACACTCTCCACCATTGCTTCTCGCCTGTTCCGATCTTTTGGGAGTCCTGGGCTTTGGGACAGTTTATGTACTTACCACTAGCGACGTTCCTCAAGGCGACAACGTTCGGTTCATCGCCAGATTCAACAGTCCACTTCTCCTCGTCCTCGTGGTCGCCTTTGTTTTCGAAGACGAGACCGGAAGGATCTTTGTGAGTTAGTACTTGGCCAGTACCTACACCTGCCAAGTAAAAGGTCGCTGAATCGGCCATGCTGGCTGGCTCGGTGTTTGAAGCAAGTTTAGTTTCTTCCTTAGAAGCAGCGCCTCTGGAGAGGATGGAAGCTGCTGGATGAAAGTCCGCCGAGGTATCTGTGAAGTAAAATGTGTATTCGTATTCCTTGTGTTGCTACAGCAGTCTCATCAGCGCTTGGGAATGCAACAGCGAAGATTACGCAAGACACTTACATACCACTCAAACAATATGAGCTCGCTGGGGCTACCTTTCTTGACTTCCGGGTCTCGGAGGTTCAAGCAAAGGTTAGGTGGTGAGTCGACAGGACTGAGAGACCAGGCTCCGAACGGTGTCACGTTGTCTTTCGAAATCCTCCACCATCGCTTGTCGTCGCTCAAGACGATGGCGCCGCGGATTCTGATCTCGGGGCAGTGCAGGTATTTGCCATTGGCAACGCTCTTCAGAGCGATGACGTCTGGCTCGTTACCTTGCTCGATAATCCATTTTTGCTCGGTGTCGTGTTCGCCCCAATGCTCCATAACAGGACGAGAGCCATCGTCACGATCCTGTTGAGTAAGGACCAACCCATCATGTACGCCCGTCACGTAGAAGGTCGTTGGATTGGCCATGGCGCGCTGCTCCGTGTTCCAGGTAAGAGATGGTAAAAAGTACGACTGCTGAAAGGGCAGGACGGGACAGTGATGGGAGGGGGAAGCTTTCAAGTGGGATTGGACGAAGACGAAGATATACAAGTAGCCTTCACATTCGTCCACACCGTCGCTCAGACTTCAACAATGCACAATGACAACACTGCCCTGTATGCGGGCTGTAGGAGAGTTTGTGCAACTGCCCAAAGAAGTCCAGTGGAGCACACGGGAGGCGAAGGCGTCTCGAGTCTCGACCGGGTTCGTCCATATATATGCAGGTATGCTGTAGTCTGTCGATCTCGCAGGTTAACAAATACTGTATGCGTGCAGTAGTTCCTACGGGCACGGCACGCAGCGATCTGCCGCCGAGTCCAGGGAACCGGATTGGAATTCACGTCAGCATGTCCATCGCGGCAAACTCGTCGTATTCCTCACTCCAGTCATTTACTTCCCACGCTCGAGTGACCATTCGTGTTTGCTTCCACGTAGGGTCAAGTAGGTAGCAGAGACCGGACCTTTGAGATGGAGTTCCGTCGTGATGCCACCTGGTTCTAGACGATGACGACAGCAAACCGCTAACCCAGTTGAGGTTGTCGAGCGGGATCACCTCCGGGCAAGATCAGCGTGTCAGCCGCGCGATCGACAGCTGTTCGTGTTTGCTTCCAAAGCTTCTAGAATTGGGAATCAAAGTTCTTGGGCGTTGATGTAAATAATGAAGAGTCGAGATAGAGATGTTGTGATTCAACACCAAAAGGAAGGAAAAGTAGAATAAGCTGAATCATCCAGCCCATAAACAGATTTGACAATTTGCCGATACACGAAACGGCCGGGGCCGCCCAAGAATAAAAGCAATAAAACGCCTCGCTAAAACCCTCAAAAAATAATCCGTACAGCTCCCACGTCCTTTCAGACAAGGCGAGCAGTTCAATCACTCGCTCTTGGCCTGCGCAGCAGCCTCAGCCTCTCTCACCCTAAGCTCCTGCTCCTCCTTCTCAGCCACTTTACGCATATCGAGCAGGACGTGCAGCTTGCCCATGAGCGAGTCGAAAGCCTCGATAACAGGCGCAGTGGGCAAGGGAATCAATTCTGGCACTCCTATGTGCGCAAGAATGGCGGCGATCTTCTCGGTCTGAACGGTGGATTTGGCGATGCGCGGTTTAGACAGCTTGTCCGAAGCGAAAGACACGCCGCTAGGTAGTTTCTCGCCAGGCCCGATTTCTGTCACGCCGTAGCGTAGTTTGTCTTTGGCGGACAGCTTGGTGGTGTTGGCGGCGGCGTTACTGCTACTGTTGGCGTTTGCCGTTGATGGAGACGGGTCATGGGTGCCGGCATTTGATTCGCGAGGTCGGCCTGATGCGGGAGTTTGGCCGGTTGCCGGAGTTTCGATGGATGTGGCAGACTGGCCAGGCGCGACGCGGAGGCGCTGGTTCTTACGCAGGCGGTCAGCGTTGACCAGCTGTTGCCACAGCGTGTGAAGGGCTTGTGATGTCGAGTACTGGTAGCTGTTGGTGTTTGCTTTGGGGTAGTCGAGGCGTCTGCGCAGGTCTTCGCGCAAGCCGTCGAGCGATTCTTGGTTTGCCATAATGCGCTGCAGCTCGGCGAGCAGGACGGCTTCCTCATCGACTTCATCCTTTCTGCGCTGCAAATGGCCTTCCGCCAGGCGCTTACGCGACATTTCCTGCTTGGGATTGAAGTCTTTCAGAGTTTCGTACAACTTGTACTGTGGTGCGGTCATGGACTGAATCGGCGTTTCGAGTTGCAGCATGGACGCCGAGACAGTGTAGTAGCGAGCCTTGAGGTCTTCCATAGTGCGGTCGGGTTTGTTGTAGCGATCGACGACAACAGTCCACTTGCCATTGCACTCTTTGTATGTGTCGACGAGATAGCGCGTCTCCTCGAGCGTCCAGTTTGGGTCCTTGAGATACTCCTCGTACTGGGTGTCGTCAAAGACGGGCACTTCCGGCTCGACATTGTACTTAGCAAACGAGGGGGCTTCTGTGGCAGCCTTTTGCCAGTGCTTCAGTAGAGGTAGATCTGGTCTGTTGCCAGTCGAGGTCAACTCCCAATGTGAAGGCGGGCGGGAGACTCTGGCGCGCTTGAATGAGCGTACGGGCGCGGCCGATGTACGCCTGTCCGTCGCCGCCATAGCGCAGTATTTTGCTTGCAGCAGTTGCACAGTCCGTCCGAGATTGTTGTTTTAATGGAATTTCGTGTTTTACTGATGGTCGACGTGTTTTGAGTGGCGTGGTGTGGCGAGTCCTGTTCTCTCGTCGCGATTTGCCTGCAGCACGCGCAAGCCAAATCCACGACTTTTGCCACTCGGCATGCATTCACTTCACCTCCAACATTCAAAGACAGGCAACAGTGACAAACAACAAAACATGGAGAATATCTAGACACCGAAAGGCCCGTTCTAAAACAACAGATCTCAAACGGAACAATCCCAAAATGGACACAACCCGGCTCCGCCGCACCTTCCACTACCCCTCCGACTCGGACGACCCCCCAGACCTCGACGAAGAACACCAAGAAACCCTGCTCCAAGACCTCGAAACCACCGACCAAAAAACCTCGACCCTCTACCGCAAACTCTTCCTCGCCCTCCCACTCCTCACAACCCTGTACTCCATCCTAAACCCCAACATCGGACACAACCGGCTCGGACGCCCCTCAGCAACAACAACAGCAACAGCAACAGGCCTCTTCCTAACCCTCCTTCAAATCACCGTGCCAGTCCTCGCTGCTTGGATTCTGCACTACCATCCGATCACGGCACCTGGAAGGCAGGGGCTGATGTCTCTCTCTGCTGCATTCTCCGGGAAGGCTAGTCAACAATCCGAGAACGCGAAGCCGAATGCGAGGCGTCTGATCGTCCTCGGCGTCAGTTTGTCCGGGATGCTACTCATTGCAGCGTGGATGAAACAACGGTCTCTGATGTCTGTAGGTTTGCTGGAGTATCCGGAAGGGCGGGCGGCGATGGGGCGGGTTAATGGGGAGATGTATCACGAGGTTGCGAATTTGCTCTTGCCGGCTGGTACGTTTTTGCCCGTGTTTCTCTAATGTATGACTTCGGTTTTTCCAAAATCCTAGAAGCTAACAGGGAAACAGTCGTCTTTTTCTTGACGCTCTTCGTCCGCCAGCAGTTGGCACCTGTGGATTTGCAAGAGTTGCGCGAAGCGCGGTACGGGCTCAAAGGGGCGTGAATAAGGACGAAAGAAAACTGCCAGATTCTGAAGAGGCCTAATCATTTCGCCTCTATTCTTCTGCTCACTTCGTACTTCTCCTAATCTGGTTGGTGTATAACCTCGCAGTTGCTCTCCCGTCCATCGATAATTCATAAATCCGATGGAACCGAGAAGACCAAAATGTGATTTTCAACATGTCTTCATCATCCATCATCTGGATCCGCCTGCCTGACCGAGCCCAATTCAGCAAATCAATCAACCGCTTCCCTAAACCTCAACACCCCATTCCCAGCCACCAACCCATCAACACCCTCACCCAACCCCAAAACACTAGGAGGAGCGCGAGCCGAATGCCTGACATCATGCGAGTAGTCCGAAATCAACACCAGCCCGGCCTCCTTGACAGAAGCGACGAGCGCGGGGACCAATTCCAGCAGGCGAGATGTGCAGATCAGGCCCATGAGGTTATTGGACTGGGCGATGCGGACGGCTTCTTTGAGGGACATGTCGGAGCGACCGCAGCTGGCTATTTGGTCTGTTTGGAGGTCTGCTTGGTCGGGGGTGGGTTTCGAGGGGGCGACGCCGAGTTCGTTGCAGAGGAGGACGGGGTCTGTTGGATGTTAGCATGTGCACTGTGATGGGTTTTACAAGAGTGGCGCGGGTGTTTTGGAGCTTACAGTTCGGTTGTTTCCAATTCAGCGCCGCGCAGACATCGGGGTTGTAGCTGGAAAAGACAAAGTTCCTAAGCGGGTTCTCCTTGGAGTCGCGGAGGTGTCTGGCATGGTCGAAGACAGCCATGAGGATAGCATCGACAACGAAATTGATGTTGTGCGTCGGACCGAGTTGCAGCTTCTCTTCCATATGTCTTGTAGGGTAGCACACGTGAAGTTCAAGGTTAAGATCCGCGGGAAGCATGGCGAGGGCTTCCTTGAGTGAAACGTGGGAACGTGCGATCTTGCGCTGAACTGCAGGTAGGTCTTCGGGATCGATCCCGGCGTCTACCAGGCTTTCGAAAGCATCAGCGCCGAGGCGGTCGTTTTGAGTAGCGGCCGAGAATTCGTCGTAAGTCAAGCGGCCGATAAGGTCGTTCTTGCTAGACGGCAGCGCCCACTCGGGGAAGAGTACCGGCACGCCGTCTCTCGTGACTTGCACAAACAAGCGCACGAAATCGCCGCTCAAACTGCTTCCCGTGATCAGATTGCTCGGGTGATTGTCGAACTGGCTTGTTGCTTTCCAGTAAGTAGCAAAATGAGTGATCTCGAGCGGACTGCCCCTGAATGGTGTGATGACCTGGTAGCGGAAGTTGATACGTCCGATGGCTCGCAGGCGTGGGTCGAAGAGCTCCAGATGCCATCTTCCAGAGCTGCTCGAGTGGCCAGTGAAGACACGACTTGAAGCCGCCGATCGAGCTATGACTTTGCTGCCGAACGTGGGGAAGATGTCGAAATCGATACTGAAGGTGTCCAAATTCTCAATCTGGAAGCTGATGTTCTTGAAGTCGTCCTGGACTGGCAAGGGCACATTGCGAGGGATAAGGTCTGAGGACTTTGATGAGATGGTGAGACGGGCAGCAGGGTATTTGCTATCGCCATAGAACTCGATCGCATCGCAGCCGAGGTCGTCGAAGGACAGCAAGATGAACGTTTTCGTCGTATCGAGGAAGTTGTGGCCGTAGCGACGGAGAGGGATGATCGGTGGTGGGAGGATGAGATCGGGGATGTTCTCCGAGTCCATATGTGATGTGTAGGGTGGTGCGATAGATCGAGGCGGCTGAATGGTTGCACCCATGTTGGATCCCATCGATTGCTGTTTGCGCTGGGTAGCTGCCTGACCTGCCTGAGCAAGCAATTGCATGCAGTCCAAGTGGCCCTCCCATGCTGCGTAATACATGGCGGACAGGTCTTTTTCGTCGTTGACAAGAGCATCCACCTCAAATTCGAGAAGCTGCTGCAGGCAGTGCAAGTGACCTTCGCTAGCTGCGTGGAAGATTGGCGTCCATTGGTATAGCTTGTCAGCCTGATCCATGTCCATGCCATAGTCCCTCAACAAGCAAAGGATTTGTTGATTCCTCCCAAATCGAGCTACAATGTGTTGAGGGTACAGACCTTCGGCATCTGGCAGCATCTCCGGCTTGTACTGCAAAATCTGCTCAACGATAGCCACTGAGCCGTACTGACACGCCAGGTTGAGCGGAATGTGGTCGTTGGTTCCAGAAGGGTTGACCGCCGCGCCAAATCTGAGCATTTCCTGCACAATGGCAGCTCTCGAGTGCACGATACCGTGTATCAAACCAGTGAAGTTGTCCAGGTCCTTGGCGTCCACGGTATCCGGCGCTGCTGTCACCAAGATTTGCATTATCTCAGCATGGCCGTGCATGGAAGCGTAATGTAAAGGGATCCTCCCATAGACATCTGGCGCGCGGATGTTCGCACCGCTGGCCAAAGCCGCATTCAGGACGTCTTTCTTGCCCGACACAGCGGCCTCGTGTATGCAATTCCGCTCGTTGATGGAATCGGCAAAGTTGAAGTTGATCAACCCCGTGTCGTACAACACCTGCTGCGTGGAAGGCGCAGCGCTGTTGACGGTGTTCAGGAAGACACGGCTGATCCGCTCTCTAGCCTCCTCGTGGTTGACTGTCCTCGATGCCCACTCTTTGACGAGACCGGTGTCTCCCGTGCTAATAGCCTGCAGTATCTGCACTTCAAGCTCAAGCTCATCTTGGCCAGCCTGCGGCGCTCGATTTTCCAATTCGACTGCCGGGGTGTATGCGATCTTCTCTCCTTCTGCCCATGCCTGCAGCTCGAGCAAGCCCGTGGTAGCCTGGTCTGAGAGATCGCTAATCACATCGCGGTTGAAACAGGGTTGCACTTCGACGGCCCGTGAAAGATAAATCTCCTTCTCTCGAGACTGCGATGATTGTCAGCTTGCAGTTTTGACAGCGTTACTGCATAAAGTTTCAAATACCTTGGAAGTTTTGTCCCACTACAACAGAGTCAGCCTCAGTCGTATAGACAATGGTTACAACAAGCTAACGAACCTTTTTCAAAATCTTCGAGAAAGCAGTCTGGTTGACTTCGACAAACTGCTGCAGCTTGTCGAGATCGTTGCTGAACAAGCGGAAGCCTTCGTCCAGAGTCACATAGCTGGAAGACAACTTGGAGGCAGGCGTAGCGCGGGATTGCAGTGAGCGCTTCTTGTCGAGCAGGGTTCGGAGGCGGAGTTTGAGCTTCGCGAAAGAAAATCGTCAGAGCCATGCGGCTGGAATCGGGTAATCGCCTTACGCACTTCGGCTTCCTTTTGAAGGTAGAGTTCGTTGACCTTCTCCAGCTCGCGCTCCAGTCGGAAGAAGAAGGCGGCCTTGTTGGACTGCAGAGAGGCTTGCGAGTCTTGGAGGGTGATGTCGTTGGATTGGGGCTGTTGGGCGGCCAGGATTGGGGTTTTGCTCAGATGCTTGATGAGCTTTTTGGGGGAATTAGCAGATGTTGCGCGTAGAGCATGGATTTGTTGTACGTGATCACACCTTCTTGAGAGCCTTGTAGTCGACAAAGCTAGCGGCATACTCTGGTATGTCGAGCTGACGCTTTTGGATGTGTTTGCCGAACTTCCTGCAATGCTGGTGGTCAGCCGGCTCGCCACCGCTTGAAGGTCGTGCGGCAGTGGTGGAAAGCGACGTACATGATGGGCGGTTTGGTGGTGTTTCGAGACGACGACTTTTGCGGTCAGACGACACGACACTCGATCAAGTATTTTGTTTCCGGACACAAGGCTTCGGCGTCTGGTGTTCGGGTCGGGTGGATGGAGGCAATTGCGGCATTGCTGGACGCGGGCAGTCTACGCGGTGATCATGGCCGGGAGAGACGAAGCGTCTGTTCAATGGTTGAGGAGGAGTGAAGGTGACACGAAAGCAGCAGCAGATGAGTAAGAGTGAGAAGAAAGGCGGGCAAGCAAGAGTCGGTCGTGGACAGGAGTGGAACACTAACAGAGCAGCACAAGCAATGGAAGAACAGCACGTGCGTCGACCCTGTCCAGCTATCGATAAAACAGCACGGCGGGGCAGCATGTGACGGAGACATTATTTGGTCTTTGCTAGTGAGAGGAGGGAGTATAATTGGTGCGCGACTCGTAGCAAGCAGCAGTGAAGAGCGGCGGGAGTGGGCACATGGCATGAACCTTTGTTCCCAACCACTAGGTGTGCCTGGCGAGAGTGATGTACTTGTGGTCTTGTCGAGCGAATCGCAAAGCAAGACACGCGCCACGTGCACGCATTCGCAGCAGAGCCGCGAGACGAGAAGTGGAGGCTCCAGATTTGCTCGTGTGGAGTTTGTTCGGCGGAGGAATAATGACATATGGCCTTGAGTTCGTGTTGACACTCGGAGATATTAATAATAGTATTGGTCGATTGAGGCTTCGATTGAGTTATGGCGTGGATTGTTGCTGTGGAACATCACCTAAATCGTGCTGCCTTCGTACCATTGCGTCAAGTCAACCGTCTGAGAATACATGTGATCGTGTACATGTGTCTGTTCAAGGATCAATTGAAACTGGCCGAATAAATTATTACAAAATAATAATGCAGAGACCAAGGTCCAGGAAATCAAATGCTTCCTCCTCCTCGCCGCAACACGATGCGCTGGGTATCATTTTGGCCATGTCTCATCATCTCATCCGTGCCAAATAAAACAAACAGAAACAAACTAATAAAAGTCCAATAGGTCCCATCCAAGATCGAAAGTCATCACATCGTAAAAACACCGCCCAAATCTGCCAATCTCATCGACTACTTGCAATCATCCGGCGGACTCACATCCTACATGAGCCCTCCGAGCACCAGCTTTCCAAGCCCGGCGACTTCACCCTTGATGCCATTCCGCGTGCTATCTTCAAACTCGCGCATGACGTTCGCTACAAGAATCTTGCGCACACTCTTGTCGGCTTTCGCAAAAGCCTCACCAACCGTGGGGCTGCATTGCTCGGGCGTTGTGATCAGGTTGAGCAGGTTGCTGTACGTCTCAACCATTGTGTCGCAAAGAGTCGCGAACGTGGTGCCAAAGTCAGGATCGAAAGGTAATGAGGGCGTGAGCAGGTGCTGGAAGTCGTGTCCAGAAGCGTTCACCGGCGACGTCGTCTCTTGTGGACTACCGAGACCTCCCGAGGGGAAGCCAGTGAAGTTGGCGCTTTGCGGGTCGAGCGCGATGCTGTCGGTCGCCGCGCTGGAGCGGCGTCCCTTCCCGAGACCCATGCCCATGCTGGACTTGAACATCTGGCCCATACGGCCTCTACCTAGGCTATTACTTGCGCTGTCTGTGCCGCTGAGGGACTGGTAGGTTTCAAACTCATGCAAGAGCGCGATGAGCGCTTTCAAGTACTCCATTGGTGAGCCGGAGTTCATGTCTAGGAGTGCCGGCAGGCTGTAACCGAGCAGGTAGTAGCTGGTTGAGCGACGGCCGAGTTTTTGTGCATGCATGGATGGGAGAGCCGAGACCGAGCCCGGCGGGTAGTGCAGTGTTGTGAGGTAGTATACATCCCCCTCATGCACCCTCTTCAAGTAGTCAATTGTAGCCATCCGCTTCTGCGATGTTTCCAATATGCTCTGATATACGGCGCTCGGATTCTGTCCACCTATGTTCACAGGTTGTAACGTCGGCGCAGGAGCCAAAGGCGCGCCATTGGCGCCACCACCCTGACTGCTCAAGCTTGGTCGGTCTGCGGCATGGCGCCTAAGACTCGGTGCGCCGCTCGTGAGCATGGGGAAGGAGTTCTTCGAACTGAGGTCGAAGCGAGAAAGTGAGGGAACTGGCGGGGCGTCGTCGAAGCTCAAACTGTTGAGGGATAGGTTCTCGGCTGACTTGGCCTGCTTGAAGAACGGAAAGTTCGAGATGGAGGGTTTCTTTCGCGACTGGCCGTGTATTGAGGAGGGGTAGGGCGAGTTCGGTGTGTCGCCTGGAGGGCTAGGGAGGGTGACGATATGCGAGGATTGTCGAGACCGATGGCCGTAGGGTGATGCGCTGGAGTGCGAGCGCAGAGAGACGGATCTCCTGAGGCCTTGCGTGACGCTGGAGCTCAAGGACAGGATGCTGCCCTCTCTTGTGTGGGTGTGCGAGTGCGAGATGGAGTGTTGCTTGCCTCTTGAGGGGTCTCTTGAGGGGTCCTTGTCAAGCTCGGGAAATATGCCGTATTGAGCAGAGTGGACGGGCGCAGAACTGTTGGATGGCGAGAGATCAATGTCAGTCGGAGAAAGATTGGTGTCGGTGGGAGAGAGGTCGACGTTGGTTGGAGAAGAGACGTTGTCCTGGGAGTGATGGTGGTCCTTTTCGTTGTGGTCGTCGTCCTCGCCTTCTTCAGGCACATGCGAGGGCAGGCTGGTGGTCGCGGTCAAGCCAATGGCGGCACCAGAGGGCGGAGGCGACAAGGTAGCAGAGCGGGAAGTGGTGAGCAGGGCGGGATCTTGTGTCGTGGTCTGCCTCCTGAAACGACCAAAGACACTTGTTGCTGGCATCGCGGCGGCAGCAGTTAAGCCTCGCCTCGGCCCCACCAGGCTGATTCAGGGTATCTTTGGGCCTGTATGTGTCTGTCCTTGGTGGCGCGCAGGAACGGCAGAGGCAGAGACAGAGGGAGGTGCGGCAAAGGTGCAGGAGAGCTGCAGCAAAGAGCAGGGATGTGGATGTGTATGTCTCTCCAAGGCCAGGTAGGACTATAGAACTCCTCCTCCTACCACTAGTCTTCCACCACGCGATGATCTACCGCCAGTCCGCCACGGCGAGGGGAGCACAAAGGTTCGTGCTTGGCGGGAGCCGTTGCGACTATACTGATAATCACTTAGTATCTTCTTGTCGAACTCTATCTTCACAATCACATGCTTGTCGACCTTCATTTCTGCAAACTACAGTATATCGCTTGGTCGTGGCACACAGCGAGGTACTTGAGAGCAGGAGTGTTTGGTTGCAATGTCATTTCAAACGCCGAGGTATAATGCTTTCAGAGACTCTGTTCGTCTCGGGTATAATCTTCATGTAATGTCCATGCCATCCCAAACGCCGTGCTAAAATCAAATACAATCAAAGGACAAGAACCGCCATCAATCCCCATCATCCATCATCA
>Ga0265797_10000633_pt1 | contig 63707 bp, 62 predicted proteins | sample P2T30metagenome_FD_192433 | JGI IMG/M metagenome (GOLD analysis project Ga0265797, IMG submission 192433) | Plant litter microbial communities from East Loma Ridge, Irvine, California - P2 T30 | ecosystem: Environmental > Terrestrial > Plant litter > Unclassified | place: USA: California... | reverse complement strand
TAGATGATGGAAGTGCATTGAAGCTACCTCACCACCACTTTCAAACACAACCCTCTTTCTACTAAACTCCCTCATCTTCACCGAAACGACATCTGGTATCCTCGACTAACGATTCTTACTAATCTACTACTCACAACTCTCACGCACACACAGAACCGCCACCATGTCGGACGACGATGACTTCATGCAAGCGTCGGATGACGAGAAGTACGAAGTGAAGCGTCCCATAGAGGAACCCATGACTGACGCTTCGCAGCTATGACTTCGAGTACGAGGACGACGATGATGCTGAAGAGGGAGGAGATGTCGACGTGGAAAACAAATATTACAATGCGAAGCAGATGAAGACTGAAGCGCCCGAAGAGGCCATCGAAGAGTTCTTGGGAGTGCCGGCACTTGAAGAGGAAAAAGGCGACTGGGGTTTCAAGGGTCTGAAGCAAGCGATCAAGCTTGAGTTCAGGCTGGGAAGATACGAGAAGGTCAGTGTTGGTGGATAACAATCAAGCGGCTGGACGAATACTCACATCGGTTGCAGGCCGTTGAACACTACACCGAGCTCTTGACATATGTCAAATCGGCAGTCACACGCAACTACTCGGAGAAATCCATCAACAACATGCTGGACTTCATCGAGAAGAATGCCTCGGATGAGACGGCGAACAAATGCATGGAGCAGTTCTACTCAAAGACTCTGGAATCATTCCAGGCTACCAACAACGAGAGACTCTGGCTATCCACGAACACAAAGCTGGCCAGGCTTTGGCTCGCTCAGAAAGACTACGACCGCTTGACCGAGAAAGTCCGAGAGCTTCACAAGGCATGCCAGCGCGAGGACGGCACAGACGACCCCAGCAAGGGCACGTACTCCATGGAGGCATACGCTCTTGAGATCCAGATGTATGCCGCGACACGTAACAACAAGCGTCTGAAGGTATGTATGACAAGTGCCGGGTTGCACTCGGAGATGTTGACTAACACTTCGACAGGGCTTGTACCAGCGCGCACTCAAGGTGCGCTCGGCTGTACCACATCCCAAGATCATGGGAATCATCCGAGAATGCGGTGGAAAAATGCACATGAGCGAGGGTAAGCAAGGGATCTCAATCCATTCATTCACAATGGTTTCACGTGGCTAACCCATGACATAGAGAATTGGAACGAGGCTCAAAGCGACTTCTTCGAGTCATTTCGGAACTACGATGAGGCTGGCTCGCTCCAGCGTATCCAAGTGCTCAAGTACCTGGTGTTGACGACCATGCTCATGGGCTCAGACATCAACCCGTTTGATTCGCAAGAAACAAAGCCATACAAGAACGACCCTCGTATTGCGGCGATGACAGAGCTCGTTGATGCCTACCAGAACGACCAAATGCACCAATACGAGGCTGTCCTGACGAAGAACAAGGACCTCCTAGCCGACCCATTCATCGCAGAAAACATTGACGAGGTCACACGCAACATGCGCACAAAGGCTGTTGTCAAACTCGTCGCACCTTACACGCGCTTCAAGCTCGAATTCATTGCCAGGCGCCTAAACATCTCGACTCCCGAAGTGCAGGACATCGTCGGCTTTTTGATCATGGATGGACAGCTGCGTGGCAAAATCAACCAGGACGCCGGGACTGTGGAGATTGAGAGTCGCGCAGACACAGATCGGATGCGCGCAGTGGGCGAGTGGACAAGCGCGATTCAGTCACTGGCCTCGTTTGTGTTAAACGAGAGTGAGGGCTTCAAGACTGACGACTCTGGGAATGTGCTCGGCGGTGGTATGCAAGGGCTGTCCGCTGGGCCGGAAGGGTTCGCCTCTTCACAACGTGCCGCTGGTGGTGGCAGGCGAAAGCCGAACCGAGCACCAGGAAAATGACTTGCATGAGTCTTTCCTCGCCTCGCACGCAGCTGGGGCGCAGAATGCTTCCAGTGAAACACGGGATGGCTCGACGCCGCCAGGGCTGCAGTTAATAGCGCCTGCTTCCAGTAGAGGCAAAAGCTCTTCAAAGACAGCGCGATGGGTGGTTGCACAATGGCTTTTCGCGCGCGCTTCAAAAGGTTTCGCTCTCTCGTCCAGGCATTTTCGAGGAAGCGTGGCACATGGCGCACAAGTCAAGTCCGTAGCACTGGGAAACGGCAAGGTGTTCATGCGACGTGCGCCGGACATCTTCGGCGTGCACGCGTTGCGTGACCCACCGCTGTGTAGCACAAGGAGAGCGGAGAGCAGCTGGGCGTGCTGGGATACGAGTGGGCGGCGCAGCAGCTTTTGCTGGGATTCGGGTACTGGCAGGGCCCTTGTGTGTTGACGTTGTTGAATTTTTCGTCAGGTCAACGACGCCATGCAAGACCCAAAGACCACGGGGCGTGCTGTATGTGTTTCCCAGTTCTTTAGCTGTGGCTCGGCGCGCTCTCCGTCACGAAATGAAGAATAATGACATCAAGTATCACGAACACGTCACGTCTGGTCCTCAGAAACATCCGTCTCCTTCGTCCATTGCCTCGAAATCGGATAGATTCTCTCCTCTTCTCCCAATAGTCGCAAGCCGTCTGGTCGAATCCCTGTCGATATCATTGCTCAAGTTATCCCCTTAGCATCCAGCCAGCAAAGCAGAGCCTGAGCCAACCCATGTGCGCCCGATCTCCCCGAAGTGACATGTCGCCACTAAACTACTATCCAAACTACTCAACGAACTACATCATGCTAGCTAACAAACGGATACCCGCCACTACTATACTGTACCAGCCCTGTTTTTCCGCTACGCAGATAGATCTTGTCTTGTCGTCCTGTCATCTGGACGCAAAAAGACCGCCCTCTCTCCCTCTCTCTCTCTCTCTTGTTCTTGCTCCTTGCTCGCCTCCACGCTTACGCCCGCCCGGCTGCACAATCCTTGTCTCCCCGTGCGCCCCATTTCGCAATAGTGAGAAGAGAAGTGGAGAAGCCTGCAACGATGCGATCGATTTTCCGTGTTTCCGTGACTTTGCGTTCCCTTGGTTTGGGGTACGGTTTCTCCTAGGAGGTTGTTTTTGGGTGTTTGTTCATCCCACTCTCTTGGAGGAAGTTGCTGCTGCTGGGTGGGTAGTTTGCACGAGTCAGGTCGAATCAATCGCTGCCTAGGTATCCACCTGTCCACCATGCTGTCGTTTTCGGTTCCTTCGTCATGCAGACGATGATTTGTGTCGAGTCATTCCGCGATCGCGAAATCTTGGTTGTGGAAAGTCGAGATCTCTTGGCTTTGTCGATGTTTTGTGACATGTCACTCGGGCTGCCCGTCAGGTCCTTCCTTCGATACTCGCTACGGTGTCAATGATGATAGCACGGCACGGCAGTGAGTTGTCATCGATACTGTTGCCCTATTATGTTGAGATGCTAAACCAGGGGAGAACCCAGTACCTAGCATCGCATCGCCTCGCATGATCGCATCCAAAAGTCCCGCCGCCCACGCGACTGGGTGCAGAGCCGCCGGCTTACAATCTGACATATCCTGCTCTATCAATCTTATTAATCAAAAGAAGACCCATCAGCTAGGTGATAGTAGCATACCGACAATAATAGTAGGGGATGTTGGAACCCGTCACCCATATGGAATGTGGTTCCTTCCCGGTCCCCTCTCATTACGTGCTTTGCATCGGGGAAGCTTCTTGATTTCCTATTGGAAGATCAAGAGCTTTTGCTTTTGTTTTAAGGTTCTCGGAAGGCGTGGGATTTGCATTAGGTCTTCGTGGTTGTTGTGGCCTTTGCGCCGTGATGATGGGGCGGGACTCGGGAGATCAATCGTGAAACTTATTACTACGTGTGCTATTATTGTGTGAGGGACGCAATCTTATGGTGCTGTAGGCGAGACCGCTGATGATGAGATCATGATTGGGTACTACATGTACCGTTGTTGCAGTAGCGATGGTAGTAGTTGTAGTGGATAAGGTCGAGAGATTACTGTAGGAATCATCCGGACATGTCAAATGTCAAAAACTGCATTCATTTAGAGTTTTCGGTCGGGACGTTTGATGACATGCACTTCACGCTACGACAAGAGGATGGCGATGGTGGATCTGCTCTCCAAGTGCGTGCGCGTGGTCTTTTCTTTCTCCATCAACAACCACCGTTTCTTTACGCCAGCACGCACGCACGCACGAACGCACGCGTTCGCCGCTCTGACACGAACGGGCATTTTCTGTCTCCCTCAGAACTGCAGTGCATGTATTCACAGAACTATCGCGCACACACCCCGTTCGTCGGTGCTTTTGCAGACATCACCTACTGCCACTGTGCATATCCTTGGCTACCGGCATATCTCGGTTTGCCTCTGTACCCCCCCTCGCTTACTGCCAGGAGGCAGACCCAGCTAACACTTTCCTGCAATCACAATCGCGAATGATTCAAGCAGACATACCAGTCCCGTGACAGACAGACAGGTAGACAGGCCGGGACCGACCGAACCGACCCTGACCCCGGTACTTGCCATCGATCAAAACCCCCACTCTCGACTCCACTGATCGATGTGACGGGATGGGATGGGATGGGATGATGAGATGAGACGAGTTCGATATCATGCACGCATGCACCACGCACGCCTCGCATCCGCAGGCGGGAGGCTGGTCCCCGATCCCTCCCCCCTCTCTCCTCTCTTAGACTACCCATACCCAGTCATAAGCGATGCGCCGCTAGATCTGGGATCTGAGCATGGTCCTTTTCCTTTAATAAGAATTCCAATGCAATGGCTGGATGGGGAAAGAGCTTTCCTCCCGCGCCTGCCAACCTGCCAATGACAATCCCTACAGTCAAGCTTGCCCGGCCTGTTGTCTTGGTATGATTGTGATGGCGAGTTTCCGATCCTTTTGGTTGCTCAGCTCAATCTATCTACGACTGGATCTTTCTTGCTTCAAGATCGCGGACTACTGCCGGTCGCGATACGGCACTGTACGCCGCCGTACTGCAACTTCGGACTCGGTACTGTTTGCATCGTTCTCGTCCTCGATCTCTTGCTGTTCCTCTCTATCGAGTACTCGTCACATCGCACATGGCGCAAGCTTACATCATCACCATCTAATCTCTCCATAGCCTCGTGGCACCCCCACAGGAACGGAGAGACATACAGAAGAGGCTCGTCCTGCGACTCCTCTATAATACATGGATCACCATCATCAGAGTTCGGTAGCTTGCTGCCGCACATTGCTAGTTCCCCTACTTGCCACTTCACACTACTTACTGCCTACTTCCGCAGCACTACTCGCCACAGCATGACAGAAGCGCTCCGACCAACAGGTAGACGGTGCCAGCCTGCCAGGACCCTCTCTCCTGAGAATCCCTGTCGAGAATTAGAGAGAGATCCGCCTGACGGGGACCCGCCCAAGCCCAGCCCTGTCGTGACACGGTGTCGGCGCACGCTTCCCCTGCGAGCTGTGCGCAATCAACTGAGGCGGCCGAATCATCGTTGCGCGTGGAGAGGGGTGGGCTGCTCGTCGCTGTCGGAGCGAGGACAGATGCAAAGTGAGACGTTCTGCTGCGCATTTTCTCGGGTGCCGCCAATATCGGGGCTTTTGTGTAGCCACCTTCCTGCTCTTGAAAGTGCGTGTTGCTGCTGCTGCTGCTGCTAAAGTTCGGTGAGCCCTAGTTCTGGGTCACTTGCTACGATCTATTCGCTTGTGAGATCTGGTGAGGGAAAGACAAAGATCGGGAGAGGGAGGGCAAGAGTGGTCAGTGCTACTTCTATTGCTACCACTGCTGGGGTCTGTTCATGTACATCTACAGTAGTTCAGCTCCTACGGGAGTGGGAAGATCGCGCGGCGCGCCGGAACGCCCTTCCCCCCTTCGAACCCCATGTTTGGTACCTGGCATGTCGTGAGGGTTTACCTGTGATGTTCAAAGGTTCTAGGCTGGCATGTTCGGCTCCCACGTATCGGCCCTGGACTTCCGGCGCCGGGAGCTGAGGTTTTCTCGTGTATGTATGTGAGTGAGTGAGAGAGCCGAGTGACAAGTCATAGTGTGTGCAGCGTGCTGCAAGATGTAAGGATCATCGCGGGTGGAGCTACCTAGGTGACTGTGGTGGCTACTACTGTATCTCGCAGGCTCGTAGCTCGCCCAAGGGAGGGTCTGGCACAGCGAGATCGCGGTAGCTTGCGTTTCCCTCGTCGCCGGCTTGTATATCTGCGTCGGTCGATTTGGGCCACACGCAGCCGCTTGCATCAAGGCACATCTGGCCTGCATCCTCAATCCCAGGGCCATCGAACACCCTTGTTTGGTCGATCCGGTTTCGTTGCTTGCTCTCCGCCCTTCCCTTGCCCGCACAAGGTTACCTACAGCAACCCCCACCAGGCAAGGGCGGGCGTTCCGCCAGTCCACTATCCATCCCAGGCACGCGCCGGTTTCGTTCGCGGTATACTGCCTTGCCGGGGTGGTGTTAGTTAGAGTGGTGCGTGGACGATCCGGGCCTCCGAGCAATGGCTGCGTGCATCTGTGTCGCGTCGTGGAGGCGCCAGGGGACCCGCGTGCAGGGCTCCTGGGTCCATCGGGGGCGTTTTGGGTCGAGTCGCCATCGCATCGCCCTCTTAATACCCGGCCAGGGCTCCTCGAGCGAGTATGTATGTAAGTAGTAGTTGATGTTGTTGTGCTGCGCCAGATCTGTTTCGACGATCTGCCTCTTTTTCCATTCACTCAACTCAACTCTCTCTCTCACACACACACACACACACTCTCTCTGTCGTCCCGTGTCGCTGGTACCTACCTTTGATCCGTCCCGACTTTTTGATCGACCTGGCCTGGCCTGACAACTGTTTTCGAGTGACCATCATCTCGGTCGTTGTCAGCTAATCGATCCAATCCCTCACCAATAACGCCGCAAGCCTCTCTCGCCTACCGAGTTACCTTGGGTTGCTCAAAGGCTGCCTTCATTCCAGCTCTCCCGGCTCTTGTCTCGCAGCACAGTCCGGTCCAGCACATCGCCCATACCTTACCTTATACACGCTCACCGCCGCCACCTTCCCGCCGGATCTGTCTACCTTGCTTTGCCTCTTCTGTCCTGTCTTGTCCAGAGTACAACTCTACTCCGCACTGCACCTCGTCGCGTGAGCGTCAGCATCAGCATCAGAACGCTGGCGGTGACCAGGTAGCCGGGACTCGCCAGTGCATCCCGTCACATCGCGTGCCCTCACCTCGATCCCCCCTTCCAGCGTTTGTCCAGCTGGCAGCCAGCTCATCAGCCTGCCTATAGCAAACAAGAGTCGACTCCAGCTTACTTTGAGTCGGTTGTGCGCAAGCGTGCAAGACCCAAACGCAGAGTATTCTTGTCGTCTGCCCGCCCGCAGTCGAGCTGAATTCCAGGGCTCCATCTCATCGTCGTCGATCGCCGGCTGCTCCTAAGCGAGCGAGTAGAGAGACAGACAGAGGGCAAGATGCTGCATCCCGCCGCCGCCTACCCGACATACCCTCACCAGCGTCTCCACCACCACCACCTCGTCCAGCAGCAGCAGCAACAACAATACCAGCAGCAGAGTCAGCAGCAGCAGCAGCAGCAGCAACAGCAACAACAACACCACCTTCTGCCCCTGTCCCAGCAGCAGCACGCACTCCACCACCACCACCACCATGTTTACGCGCCGCAACCATCCTACCACCACTCACCGTTGCTGCTCACACCCGACTATCGCTCCGTGCAGCTGCAGACCGCGCATCCATCCGTTGCAGTGGCGCCGGAGCAGCAGCAGCAGCTTTCTCTAGCGCAGTCGTCGCCCGCCTTCTCTCCCCAACCCAGCGCCAATGCCAGTGCTCACGCCAACGCCAGCTCCCCGGACCCCGGACTTCTCCACCACCACCAACTCAATCAAAACCATTCCCACCACCTCCCCGCCCAGACCTACACCAACACTCAAACTCACTCCCAAACTCAGTCGACTCGCACCCGCTCGCAGCAGTCCGATATGGCTTACCCGCCGTCCGATGAGGAAATGTCGGAGATGCAGCGCCTCAGTGCTGCTTATGAGAGCGAAGCCACGGTATGTCGACGTTGTTCTGCTTGTTCTTTTGATGATACCTACCCTATCGCCTGTCGGATCAGACTCCATATGCTCGGAAAATAGTTATCCTTACATTTATGAACACGCAACTGACTATCCTTACCTGCAGGGACCTCTAGTCGGCCAGCGTCAGCCCAGCTCCGCCATCACCCAAGAGTATGCCACCGCCGACGCGACCTACCAGGCAAAGACTGCCGTAAGTCTACATTCCAATGTACCGTTTTCTTTCTTGCTGTCTCTGACAACAAACGATAGGCACTCCCGCAAAAGTACTCCCATTACCGCAAGATGAGAGGTGACGGCAAGTGCGGCTGGCGTGGTAAGTGATGTCGCATACACTCAACACATGTCCTCGCACTGACATCTACACAGCCGTCGCTTTTGGCTACTTCGAACGTCTGCTCTTCATTGGCGACAGCAACAAATGCTTCCAGGAAGAGGCCCGTCTGCGCTCTTTGTCGAACGTGCTGAACTCGGCCGGCTTTCAGCCCTACCTTTACGAAGATTTTGCCGATGCGGTCTTCACCTTGATCAGGAGTATCGCAGGCGCCATCAACGAAGGTAACGGCGATGAAATTTTGATGGACGCTTTCAACGATGAAAGCGTCCAGAACTATGTCATCACCCACTTCAAGGTAAGGATCACACCGTTATACATCACCGCTAGACTGTACTGACTCGTCACATCAGACCCTCACTGCCGCCTGGATGAAGACACACCCGGAGAACTACACTGGCTACATGATTGGCCAGACCGTCGACCAGTACTGCGACGCGCACGTCATGCCCATGGACGGTGAGATCGAGCACCTTGGCCTTAGTGCTCTCAAGGACGTGATCCTCAGCCCTGCCTCCCTGGCGCTCGAGGTCATGTACCTCGACCGTAGCGTGGGCGAAGAGGTCAACCTTCACCGCTTCGATCCCATCAGTGGCTACACTGCCGCGACCGTCAGACTCCTGTACAGGCCGTGAGTATCCCGAGCAATGCCATTTTCAATACTTCGCTAACATCATCAGTGGACACTACGATCTGCTGTACAAGTACGAGGATGTGCCGCTGCCAGCAGCACCCGAGCCCATCTCGGCCTACCTTCAGCAGCACGCACCCCAGCCAGAGTACGCCCCCATCAGTGACTACAGCGACGCCACCGACAACCTGATGTTCATCCCCGGCATGTCCATCGCACCCTCGCACGGATGGATGTCTGGCCCAAACTACGGCTCCGACTTCTTCTCTGCTCCTTTTGCCCCAGTACAGAGCTGTGCCCAGACCCTTCCTAGCCCTGTAGCACCAGCACCTCAGCCGCAGATGCTACAGCAGGCGCCCGCCCAGCCCGCTTACTCCTCCAGTGCACAGGTCAGCCATGTGCTGCCACCGACGCAGGTGCTCACCGAGCTTCCTATCCGCCCGTGTGCATCCCTACCACATGCCGATCATGCTACTGAATCACACGCCGACCCGCAGGGCCAGATGAGTGGAATCTTTCGACCGTCCATGTATAACAGCCATGTAGACGGGTTCGCACAGACCATTTCGCACATGCCGTTGACGACGTCGATCTTCAAGAAGTAAGTCCGGCCCCTAACTGCCAGTACACATCATGAACGTTTGCTGACACACCTCAAGCTCACACTACAACACGGCACACTACCAAAACCCCGAGTTCCAACCCGAAGAGTGGAAACCCGACGATGACTACGTGACCAACAACACCAAGCCATCGTCGCGCAGTCACAGATCGCCGGGATGACCATCCCCTCCACCAATACTCTGTATCAATATTGCACCGTCCGACACACCTTAACGACCCTCCATCCCCAACACTTGGGGAACCCGACTCGCCATGACACAGGCGTGGCACCACAGGATCGGCAAACTGCACTTGTCACACTTGCGCTTCGTCTTTCCTGCACGCTTCTTTCCGACCTACCCGTTCGAACCATCATCAACTCGGACGGCTTACGATGGCTTACGACCAAAGACTTATCCACCTCAGAGGTACCTAGAGCGTGCAGACTTAAACCAATCGGCTGTATCCAAAGCGAGCATCAATAACCCATATCATTATCAACATGGGCCTCGGTCGGCACTGCCACACCCTGCAGCCATGATCTAATCAAGCTACTCCATCGACTATCTTACGAGTGAGCTGCAGAACAGCCCACACCAGCCGACCGAGTCACCACACATTTCGGTGTCTCTTGACTATGCTTTTGCCTTTTGCTCACCAGCATATGGTAGCACAGAAATAAATGGACTTGTCCGGTCTTCGAAGGACGCAGCGTACCATTTTGCCAAAGAAAAGCTCGCAGCAGACCCGTTTCCTTGTCTTTGCGAAGCTTACGTCTGCGGACTTTTGGATACCTGGCAAGGCACGAGACATACTATGGCAGCATAGTAGCTTTTTTGCCTGGAGCGGGAGAGCTTTCGAATAGCGAGGGCTTCTCTTTTTGTAGTTGACCCAGATGTAGCTAGCTACTATTGAGAACTTGCTTTACAATCTTTGTGATCATTCTTTTCGATCGTGTGGATGCAGTACGTTGGGATTATTACTGACGCCTGATGGGATTTGTTGTTGCTCCTGTGTTGTTCATGCATTGAAACCTTCTTCAGAATCCTAAGACATACATGTAGTGTGGCAGCCCGTCCGGTGACGTACCACGTGGGGGACTTCAACATTTGACGAATTCACGAGCTTCACAGCAGCCTAGGACACATCGTCTTTCCGAGCATAGTCGCCAACAGCAAAAGACACTCGAAATACGGCAGTACAGCAACACAGCGACCCTCACCCACCACCTCCACTTCGCCTCACGGCCCATCCAATCACCCAAAATGAACAACACGCCCGACATGCCCATCAACGTCCCCGTCGACGACCCAAACGCCGACACCGAATGGAACGACATCCTGCGCGCCAAAGGCATCATCCCCGAGCGCGAACCCTCCCCGACGCCCATGATCCAAGAAGCCCTCGAGCAAGCGCGCGCCCTCGCGCACGAAAACCGCCTCGAAGGCAAAGAGCTCGACGAGCTGGCTGAGCTCGAAGACGACGAGGACGAAGACTTCCTCGACTCGTACCGCCAGAAGCGCATGGAAGAGATCGCACACCTGGTCAATGCGAGTGTTTACAATCAGGTCTATGCCGTACAGAAGCCCGAGTGGAGCACGGAGGTGACGGAGGAGAGTCGCAAGGCTTGGGTGCTGGTGTTGCTCACTTCGAGCAGTGGGACGAATGTGGAGAGTAGGTTGTTGATTGAGGTTTGGAGGGAGTTGGCGAGGAAGTTTGGAGAGGTCAAGTTCTGTCAGATTCAGGGGGATTTGTGTATTGAGGGGTATCCGGATCGGAATTGTCCGACTGTGCTTGTTTATAAGGATGGGGATGTTAAGAGGCAGATTGTTACGTTGAAGGAGTTGAGGGGGGAGCAGACGAAGACTGAAGGTGGGTTTTGTTGTTTCTTGTTTCGTGTTGAGAGATTTCCGAGGCTGACTGTATTCGCAGATGTTGAGAAGCTGCTCACCGGCCTCGGGGCTGTCAAGTATGGCGATTCCAGGCTGACCAAGAGGCATCTTGACGAGGACGAGCCTAAGCAGACTGGTATCAGGCAAGGAAACCGCACGACTGTTGAAGACGACGACAGCGACTGGGACTGAGCTCAGATCATGACTGGATGGAATGACGACTCGGCATACGGCGAACATTGCACATTCGGTGTCCTTTCTGGATACACAAACAGTTTCGCGTCTAGCCAGTCCTACCAGACTTCTTCACGCAAGATCGAATTCAGCTCTGCTACACGCTGCCAGAAGCAACAATGAGCATGAGGCATGGTCTGACAGCAAAGCCCAGGTTATCCAGCAGGCGAGCTGTGACTGAGCGTGATGCGGCACAACCTAGAGACCCAGTGGATCTCTAAAGTAGACAGTGAGTGGCCTAACGTATGTGTCCGCTAAGATAAATAACCAAACCAGTCCGGCCGGTAGAAACGTGAGAGACGTGACATGAGTTCACAAGCCCAGAAAGCGGAAGAACCCGACGACCTCACTTCACTTCACTTCACCCGCCCCACTCCCGCGTGCCGCACCGGGCCCGACCTCACCACCTCGCCTCCCGCGCTCGCTCACATGCACCCCTCAACCCCTCACCGCACGTCATCCAGACAATCTATATAACTCCGCGCACAACTCACACCTCAACAAAGCGATCTCGTAGCCTCAGCCTAGTGGTAAGCGCGACACAAAAGAGATTTAGCGCAGTTGTACAATCTTCGGGTTTAGGACGCAAGTTCGATACCCTGATGGGACGCCGGTGAATTTAAGTGGTAAAACACTAGAAGGTTCGCTTGATTACTGGGAGATTGGGGATTAAGAAATTAATCTTTTGCTTCTGGTATGGAGATACGTTATCTAATCTTTTTGTTGTTAAGCTCAGCCACTGATACTACTACTGCTACTACTACCACTATTACTATTATGAAGAATGCGTCGTCTTTGAGGATTTATACATAGTGGCCATAACTCCCGTTCGCGGGCCTGTCGACGTTATAGGGAAAAGGAGAAGTTCAAGTCGAGACATTACTTTTTCAAGTGTTCTGTATACCTACTGGCTAATCGGTATCCCGAGTCTCTTGAGCTCAAGGAATGAGCACACGTTCAATTCGCCACTCGAAACATCCCATCCTCCTATTCTCCCTCCTGGATCCCCTTTTCAGACCAGTCGTGCAGATATCCCAATATCGCCGCGGGTTCGTCAATTCCCATTTTGCTTTTTCGCACACACCGGTATCATTGAACGACTCGAGAAAATAAAGACAAGAGCTCATCTACAACGGACTGCAGGCCGTGATCGTGGGTAAAAATCGCATCGGATCGGTTGGAAGCCGAAACCGATCCACTCATTCCAAGCCTTCTTCTCCGTCCTTTCCCATCTCCTCGACAACAGCCCTGACCTCTTCCTCGTCGAACATGGGCCCGCCGGTCATATCGTCGCTCCTAGCTAGCTGCTTCAGCCGTTCGCATACAAGGCTTATGTCCAGTATGCCGCGGGCGAAGAGAGGATGTAATTGGAGGATTTCCCAGGCTGCGTGTGGAGTAAGTTTGCGGGGATTGTTGGTGTGAGCGATGGAGCTCGTGTTTGCGTTATCACTTTGAGGCGATGTCATGCTGCTGGGCGTTGATGAGGGTGGTTCTGCTGGTGATGATCGGTTGACGGTGGCGAAGTGATCATCGTCGGACGTGGTACTTCTGGACGAGGTCGAGGAACGAGAGGAAGGGAGCGAATGAGGATCGTCTACGAAGCACGGCGGGTGATGGTGATTGTGTTGCTTTGCAGGCGAAGCAGTGGCTTTGAGGACCTCGTTTTCGGTTTGCGTGCGTTGCAGCAACAGTCTGAGCCGCTCGTTGTCTGATTGTAGTGATGCGGTAGTGCTTGTGAGCTGGTGAAGTTTCGCCTCCAGATCTCGGACGTGGCGTTCCTTGCGCTCGCGGAATGCTCGTTGTCTGTGGAAATTCTCAGCTTTGCTTTGTGGGAAAGAGACAGATAAATGGGTTTCAAGGCTTACGCTGCTCTGTTCTGGGCTTTTCGCCTCGACTGTGCGGGCGTCAGAAGCTCTTTGTCCACGCTGTTCGACCTTCGATCTTCTCGTCCAACGAGAGTTGTTTCGCCATCATGGTCCAGGGACATTCCGCTGTCCATGGAGTCGTTGCCGGATATGAGCATTGACGAAAGATTCTGTCCCGGACTTGAAGAAGTTGAGCTCGAACTATCTTGTCTGATAATGGCAGATGCGATGTTGCACTTGGTACCATTGTTGCCATGCGATCTCATCGGCCCATCGAAGTTGTAATCGAAGACGGCCGGCATGAAATTACTCAAGCTCGCTTCGAAGTTCTGTTCTAATTCCATGCTCTGGGTTTCTGACATCAGTGATTCTGATCTCATTGCTTCGGAGCTGTCAGGTTTTCTCACCTGAATGGGTGCATTGCTTTCGCTGCTGACTCCGTGGCCATTGGGTAGGTTGGCATCGTTGACGAAACCAACATAGCCGAATGTGTTCGGAGCCGACGTGAAGTAAGAAGTGTAGTCCATGGATTCCATTCTGCTGATTGTTGTCTAATGTCTGATGTCTGATGGCAGGTTGGAAGTTACGGTGCTTCGACTCGAAGTTGTAATACTTGAGACTGGCAGTTCGAGCGATGATCTTTTGATACGGTTGAGAACCTCTCTTATTAACGACAAGGAACAGAAGGTGAGTAGCGATGAAATGGTCAAGTAAGCTTAGGCGAAGCTGACGTCCTTCAGCCCGTATACATAGGCTGCCTATATATCTCAGGCAATACAGCTTGCAGAGAGAAAACAATGACATGTGTGCCTGGGATCACGTCGTCGAGGAGCACAGGTCTCTTGACTCCCGCAACTGGCGCTGCTCCCGCGTCAGCTTTCATCTGCAACAGGCGGAAGAGCTAACTACCTCTAGGCTACCATTGGTATGTACCAATGTACCTTCAACAACACCAACCAGACTCCTTTTTAGCCCCGCTCGTACCGCACGGCGAAAGCTTCAAAAACGTGCCTCTGCAAGCTCAAGCACAGGAGAGTTTGATGTCCGTGCCGCCATGCACATATGCATGTCATGCAATGCGATGCAACGTACACGCCCTACAATAATGTCGACACAAGGTCTTGTCAAGCGTATCAAGACGAAGATCTTGAGCACTTCTCCCATTGGAAACGAGCGCTCCATCAATCACAGAGATGGATCTGATTGCCCGAAAGGCGCCCCATGGCTCACACCCTGGCGAAGATTCAGGGCGCCGGGCTCAAGGACTTGTTCGCTCTGTAACGTGGCGCTTTTAGCCAACCAAGGCTGATAAGTTCGGTTGGTTGAGATGGCTTTTCAGCTGAGTTGTGGCAGAAGGAATGGCGCAAGTGTTGTCGGTAGATTAACTACAGCATGCAGGGAAGCGTGTGTAAAGTCAGCAGCACCCTGCCAAGCGGCGGCAGTCTGCTGACTTTGCAATCGGAGCGGAGCTGCTTTGGTCAGGAGACAGAAGAAAGAACACAACCGCAAGGCCCGTCGTGACCGCTCGACTGCTATCTGATCAGTGACGCGCTTTCTTGAGAGCTACGGTTATGGCGGAGAAATTGGCCGCTTTCTTACCATGAACACTGCTATGCTGTCCCGCCAGATGCAAGGCGATAACGGAGAGTTTCGGGACGACACTCCGAGATATCGGTGTTGAGTTGAGTCCAGACCTATTCCGCAAAGATTCCGGGCCGTGTCGGCAGCAGAGCCCGACTGGTCGACCTGCTCACTCTGCTGTACCCAGCACAGCAGGTGGTAGGCGACTTTGAAGGATTGGCTAACCCCGCCGGTACACAAGTACTTACAGACCACTGAGAACAAACGGCGTTTGCCAGCTTGCGTGGAGTCGAGGCGTAAGGCTGGCATGTTCAATCAGATACAGATACAAACATGACAGACATGACAGGGCTGGCCTGTGGTGTCTGAGACATGGAAGCGCGTACTGACAAGCGTGCTGTAGGAATCGAGCACAGCACAGCAGTCGTCGGGGATACGTGCTGGAGATTTTCGGCCCCAAGGCGCGACAATGCTGGAAAGCTGCGAAGTAAGCAACTTGCTGTACACTGCACTAGTGCTACTCTGCAGTGGATGCCGGCTCCCGAGAGACGCGTGCCAGATCATGCTACTGGTCAATATGTCGTCTGGTCTCGATGGATCTTGACTTCTAGGCTTCGAGGAACATTGGCAGGACTCATCATGAGCTATAGGGCTACCCGGGTGTTTCCTTACACACGATATCTTCTCGATACAACGCGGCTGATGGCCGTGGCGTTGCCATTAGGTGAACGGTCAAGGACGAGACGACATCTAAAGTGATGCACGGTTACAGTAAGTCGAATTCTCATTTCCAAGGCACAGGGCATCAATGTACTGGAAAGCACTTCACCAGTACTTAAGCAGTACGAAGCCGAAACCGACGAGAGGTGATCCCGGCGTTTGTCTGGTAGACACTGAAGTATAAACCACCGTAGCGGAATTGTGGTGGCATGCCGTCTCAATCACCTGTCGCGAACCATCGAGAAGAGACATGAACCCCTCGTTCGCTTACGGTAGGTGGCACATGCTGACTGCTTCTCCCAGACTAGAATCGATCTTGTCATTGGCTCATCGTCCGGGGAGGCATTCCGTGGCCGCGTTTCAGATCTGGAAAGCGCTCGGCGTCTTGACATTATTGGTCCGGTTGTGGTCTTTGTAGCTCGCAGTCGAGAGTTCTGATAGTGTGTTCGTCTCTCGTGTCTCGGCAGCTAACACATCACGTCCAACTTCGAGTCACGATCCAATGTTGTACGTATGGCGATTATGCCCTGTTCGTGGCCGCTACATACAGGACATCGGAAGCTGTAAGATGACCAGAGATAATTACACTCTGTCTGCTATAACATCAGAGATCAACTTCTGAGACCATGCGATCCAAGCCGCCGCCGTCGGAAAGCTTAGACGTGTTAGGAAACTGATGCTGTCGTTCCATATCACTGCAGAGAGCAAGTTTGTAGGTCCTCCAGCCTCCCACCTCTCGTGTTTTGGCACTCTATAGGACTGTGGCCTTCACTGCTGGCGTTGGGTGTCAGCCTCGCCTGTACAATTATGCATCGATGGGAGATGAACAACAAGTCCGCCATTCGCAGCATGTAGTCTTCAGCGGTTGAGTATAAGTATCATTGCTATCTCTATTAGTCCAACTATCCGAGGCCAACCATTGAAGGAATTTGAGGCTTGATCTTGTAAGGCTGATACCTCCGACTGCTGAACAGTTCTCGCCCACTGCGTTAGTACACATGTGCGCCCGACTTCTCATGCATTGTTTCCGGCAGTCCAGTACGCATTGAGCGCGGCCTCGAACGTCTTGTCCAACAAGGCCATGTCTTCCACCAGAGCGGTATCATTGCAGCCCGGCGCCGCGCGGAGGACCGCGTCAGTCCTCAGGTCCTCGTAAAAGCTATCGTTGTCCACATCTCTCCAGATCGTGTAGTGAGAACCCTCAAGGATGACGGATTGGCGATTGATGACGTCGTAGAGAAACTGGATGTGTTCGCGGGTGAGCTGTGGGCAAAGGATGTTTTGTTAGTTGGTTGGCAATTTGGATCAGTCGGTAACATGGGAACAGGGAAGAACGTGGGTGGATGGGAAGCGGTTTGACTGACCTCCTTGAGAGGGTCACAGATCTGCTCCTGCTCCGTTTCGGTGAAGTCCAGCTTCGTGTTGAATTTTTCATCGAAGTTCTTCATGACTATAAGTAGTTTGGCGTATACATCGGGCACGACCTTGAAATTGGATGTTAGCTAGACGGACAAGGGTGAGATGACAGGCTGTCACGGCTCACAAGTGTATTTTCAAGAGTGGAAGTCAGCAGCTGTGATACTTTCTTGATGGCGGCCCTCGTGTCGGTGATTTGTTTCGTCAAGCCATCAATGCCATCGGCTAGTTCCTTGCCGGACAATTGTGCGTAGCAACCAATCGCGAATGTCACGAGGGCAAGAATCGATGTGGGCTGCATGGTTGCGAGAGCTGGTGGTGGAATGATCGGAAGTGAGGAATGGTTGTGATTCTTCCGCTGTTAGGCAGGTAGGTGGGCGACTTCTATATGTGAAATGAATGTCATCTTCCCTCACGGTCGGACGAACCTTGCTCTGATAGTGTATTCAGGCGGGTGATGGTGCAGAGACCGGATTTGGCAATCACGAAATGTCTTACCAAGATGGTATGCAGGGATTGCTCCTTGTTAGACCGCTGCTCATACGGGGTGTTGTGTAGATCCGCGCCCGTTGACCCACGTGGACTATATAGAATGGGATAAGACTATGGGTCGGTCTAGACTTCACGGTGTAGAACGAACGACACGTCCGGCGCTACAGTGTGCCAACAATCTCCAGGTTGACCGCCACATGCCAGTCTGGAAACTTAATCGAAGAATTGTCATTTGGAGATCACAAAAAGTACCGCGAGTATTGATGGATCCAATTCGAGCATCCCCCAACGCTTGTATGGAATTAGAATGGATGCTTCACTCTAAAGACCCTGGCTGGTCCAGAGTACCTCACAGTGAGAAAGGATACAGATTCTCACATCCACACACGAGCCGGCCAGTAAAGACGGGATGAACAGGAGGCTCCCATCGCGTGTGATCGCCATTCTACCGCTTGTAGTGGAAGAAAGATGAGATTCTCGGGCGACAGCCAAGTCCGAGGTGACTGGCAGGTTGCTCAACCGCAGGTGGTACGAACTAGAAGTCCGTCTAGGGTGCACTGTACTTTTCGATTGCAGTGTCGAATTTATCGGTAAAATCCTCCAAGTTCTTCATCTCGCAAAGCGGTACCATATCGCGAAGCAAAACGGCCATGGTGTCCACAGCATCCTCGTCCAACTTCAGCACCGCGGTAGCCACGTTGTGAAAGTTGGCACTGAACTCATCATGTTTGGCGATCAGAGTATCAAGGAGTAGGATGTGTTTTTCAATAGACTGTAGTACGTCAGTCTTCGGCCTCGGACCATAGGGAAAGGGAAGACAAGATAGGGAGACTGTTTGAACGGACCTTGTTCTGAGAGACACAGATCTGCTCTCCCTCTTCCTTGGTGGCCGTGGATTTTATCTCAGACGAAGCGTTTCCGATGAAGTTGTTTTCTGCGACGACAAAATCGCGCCATTGCAACAATGGGGCCTTCGATACGTCTGGCATCAGTTGACGTGCGTGGTTAGAAATGGGGAAGGCTTCGAGGGCCAACTCACCGTCTCAGCCTCCGCCTCTGGTGGGTTCTCTGCGGAAACGCTGTTGATCAAGCCTTCGACCTTGATGATGCCTTGAGTGATACTGTCGATGCTCTCGACAGCTTCCGCAGCATTTTTCTGTGCAACGCAGCAACTCGCGAATGCCGCTGCGAGGACGAGGGAAGACGTGTACTGCATGATTGTCAAGATTGAGGGTCTTGTTCTGGAGAAGGCGAGATGGCTGAGAGGATTTGATGCCTTGAAGCTCTTGTTTTGCGGAGGAGAAGCGGTGTTATATGCCAGACTAATGGTAATCGTGAATCCATTATATCTTGGGGTCCGACTAGTCGAGTATTAGAAAGGGCTGCAAAGTACTAATCCAGCCTCGGGCGTGCATGGCTTTCGAGGGTAATGTCTCATTGTGTGGAGAGATCTTTGCCGATGCTAGTAGATCTGCTGTGTATCCGTTCACCCTATTTGGTCAGTTAAGGACTTGTGGACGCCAACGGCAGCCCTCCGGCCGGGAGCCACTAGAGTTCACCGCTGTTGCGAAGAAGTCTTTGAGAGGCCTGACGGTGGGTGTCGATATGCATCAGATGGCACAGAATGGACGACACCACACGTGAGAGTGCATTGTCCACGGCCCCCCCGGAAACGAGACGCATCGTAAAAACTCATGTGTTTGTACGTGCACGATGGTGTGTTCCTGAGCTTGGGGATCAAAGTGCTATGGCCGTCGCGGTTCTGCAGACATGAAACGGTAGTTGACCACATAGATCAGGTCCATAACTTGAAAGGATCAATGCACACCGCTCAGCAACTGCTGAGTCGTCCGGAGATTGATGGCGCTCTGCATTCTATGCGGTGGTGTTGCAGGCCTGTTCTTCATCCTTCCGATGTGCTTCACGCTCCCACCGCTCGAAGCCGTGCTGACGGCACCCTACGGACAAGCGCTGCCGTTCATCATCTACAACGTCATGGGCTCTGCCTTGGGCGCAATCATTGTCATGGTCATGATCCTTCTTGTTACGCTGCTCTGCTCGATCAGCATCACAACCGCTGCTTCCCGATGCACATGGGCGTTTTCAAGGGACCATGCTCTTCCGTTCGCCGCTGTATGGTCACGTACGACTTCCGATCGGCCGCTGTATTCACTGGCTCTGGTCACGGTTGTTGAGATGCTTCTCGGATTGATCTATCTCGGGAATGAAAGTGCAATTACTGCTTTCGCCTCTGTCGGTGAGATAGCTCTCTCCACTGGGTATTTGATCCCGATCACTTTGAGTCTCTTTTTCGGCAGACAGCAAGTTTCTCAAGCGAGATGGACTCTGGGACCGGCTCTGGGTACAGCAGCCAACGTTGTAGCTGTAGTCTGGATTCTTTTCGAGCTTGTGCTGTTCAGCATGCCTACCGTGCTTCTAACAACGGCAGCCCCGGCCAACTACGCACCGGCGGTCTTCGTTGGACTGTCTGCGCTGAGTGGGGTATGGTATGCCGTCTCTGGGAAAGACAGTAAGTCTGGACGCAATACCGCTGTTGAGGGCAATTTATTGACCGTGCTCAGGATTCCAAGGGCCACCCGCGAACAACATCCTGAGAGATTGAACGAGGTCTTGCGTCGTGACCGTACGTCCGGACAAGGCATTGGAGGACTGGAAGATGGCAGTTCTCCGATGCTGACAGCGCGGACTTGCTTGTTGTTTCACCTGATACTTCATACACAAGATCGCAAAGAAGATCGGGGCTCCCATTTGCAATGATAATATAGGTCTTTACTGACGCGCTGACATATCGCAATGAACATTGTATCTCGCCGGCCATCAACCCGAGTCGTTGATCCATATTTGCTTCTTTCTCGTCCTGCCGCATCGCTATTGTCACGTCCAAACAGATCCAAATCACGAAGCCGCCTCAACTTCAATCTCAATAACCATGCCCTCAATCCCAAGTTTAGAAACCTCAACACAAGTCCAAATGGGCTTGTGGTCCGGCCTATTGCTCTTGAACTTCAACACGACCAAATCCGCCGTCTCATCGATCGTCGTGTGATAGGAGCGTACAGCATAGACATTTTTCCACGCCAGACGGGTGTCCACGGCTTTCAGGGTCTTTTCGATGTTTTCGAACGCCAGATCGACCTGGTCGGAAGCGTTGTCGGCGATGCTTCCATTTGACTTCTAACCTCCTTGGCCGGAGGTTTTGATCGTGTTTCCTATCATGACTGCTTGCGAGTAGTGCATCGCGTTCGATTGGGGTTCGGCCATCTTTGTATTGGGTTGTGCGTGGTCGGCGTTGGATGTTGGAAGTGCGTTGTGATTTCTCGGGATACTTGGAGTTTGAATCGTGGAGCATGATAATTGACTTCCGTTCATCTGTGCCACTTATACTTTGACACCTTCTTGGTCACAGGTACAATTCCCCATGTGAGAAGCCAAGCACTGCCGAGGGTTTCCGCTGTCCGCGCAACCCGACGCCGGGACTTTGCACACTACTTCCGGCATGGCATTGGGCTGTTACGGGTTTCGTTCACCCGATGGAAGGTTGAATCGTTTCACATGCAGGTGTGTATCTTCAAGCATGCAGCTCCGTTATCGAAGATAGAGATGCGTTGTCCTTTATCGTCGACGACAACACCTTAACGGGACTTGTTCTCCGAGACCCAAGGAAGATATGCTACAATTAATTTCCGTTGTAACGATACACTCGGTGCAGCTGGCTGATATCGCTACAAAGGTTAGCTCGTATGTGATCGCCGCAACGAAGAGCGACACAGTTCCGAACACAAAAGACGTGGAAGCTGCCGAATACGGGAAAGTCTTCGAGCCCGGCTGCGACGTCTCTGCTTACCTCTTGCACGATTGGGCCACCGATCCGTTTTGCAAGGGCCTTTGGAGTTCGTACAGAGGTTTGGGGATGTCTATGCACCTGACCGCGCTTCAGAAACCCCATGGAGCGATCTTCTTCGCAAGTGCGGACTGGGCTGATGGCTGGCGGGGGTTCATTGATGGTGCTTTGGAGAGCGGCAAGAGGGCTGCAAGGGATGCTTCCAGGCTACTGGACGTTCCCACGAGGTCCTCGAAGATTTGAGTACAAAGTGCGCTTGGAATGGTTCGGGTGGCGGGGGGCGTGGTCGAATGATAGCTTGTATCGAATCTCAGCTCTAGACTTCCGTTTTCCGTTCTCAGTATCCAATCCTCAATACTCGCCACTTTGGCGGCGTGAGTACTCAGGCGAGATCTTTGCAGATGATCAAGCATGTTCAATGAGGGATACTGAACTACGATAATGGACCGCGATTTGTCCTCTGCGGATCGGAGGGTGAGTGGTCGATGTTCAAGCTTTGACAGGCCGCCACTTTTGCCTTTTCATAACCGTCGTGATCGCATGCCTGATGCTGACGCCCGCTTTGCTAATCTCCTTTTGCGACAAAGCCGAAGTGGCGCAGACTTTGATAGCCGGCACCGGCAACCATTCTTTGCCCAAGTCTCGCGAAGACAGACCATCCATGAGCGGCATGGTCTTGAGGCGGGTTATGAGGATGCTGTGGCTTAACAGAGCCTGCGGTGACGGTCAGCTTGGCACATGCGTTTCTCATTCGATTGGGCTTGTAGTTTACCTCGTCAACGCACTGTTGCAAAAGCGTTTCCTGTTCGCCTCTCGAGAGACATCTCTCCCGCACATGCTCTTCTTTCAGGACCAACATAATGACAGGATTCTGAGGCGCACTAGTGCATCGCACCCAGTCACTCTGGATCAACTGATGCCGAAGAGTAGTGATGCGGTCCTGCAAGTTCTTCAGAAGTTCAACACCCTGAGCAGTTTGCAGTCGGGTGATCACCTCCGATGCCGTCGTTGTTAGGAAAGTAGGTAAAGAGGCGGAAAAGGTGACGGCCGGACTGTTCAAGCGCTGATGCTCGACCATGAGCGAAGCGCCCGTGCAGAACCCGCCAGCGCTGGCCACACATCCCGCCAGACTACCGATGATGATGTCGATGTTTGTTGCGTCAACGTTCAGCATCTCGGTCAAGCCTCTGCCGGTACGGCCCAGGATGCCATATGACCATCTGTCTCTGCATCAGCAATGATCTTTCGATCGGAAAGATGAGTACTCACGTTTCGTCCAGAATAACCCGGTACTTATAATTGTGCTTGATCTCGATTAGTCGGAGCAAATCGACCATCTCGCCAGTGTGTTCGAACAGGGCCTCAGTGATGATGAATCGTCGGGTGAGCGGTCTTTCCTCTTTCGCCAGCTGAGAGAGTACCCGCTCGAGATCATCCAAGTCGTTGTGGTTGAACCACCTAACGATGGACCTGGAAGCGTGTATGCCCTTCCGGATTGGAAAGTTCACTGCACGGTCTGCGACAATAATGTCGCCACGCTTACAAAAAGCCGAGATCATGCTGCTGATAGTGGAGAAACTCTGTGCGTAGATAATGGCGTTTTCGGTCCCCATGTGAGATGCTATGTCCTCTTCCAGCTTCAAGTGAACGTCGAAGGTGCCGTAGAATCCAGGCGCGGAGCATGGACCGGTGCCATACGTTCGCAATGTCTCGACTGCGCTATCGATGAGTTGTTGGTCTCCGGAGAGGTTGTGGTGGTTGTAGGTAGCAAGATTGGTGACCGTTCTACCATCGCTGAGCTTGGTGCGAGGTCCTGAACATGCGTCACGATGCAGCACCGGTAGGTTGACGTCCAGCAGACGCAACTCTGGCTTGTCTTCCACGAGCGGTTCCGGCAACCACTCATCCACCAGATCCTCGATCTCCTCATCGCTCAAGGAGATGTGCTTCCCTTTCCTATCCGGGCTGTAGCTCTTAGCCATCAGGTATCGCAATGCGAGAAGAAGTAATAGCAGCTCCACTATGCTGCGGGCAATATCGTTTTGGTGGGAAGAGCGTACGTAGCGGACAATGACGGCCGAGCCAGGGATGGCATGGAAGGTTTTGGCGACTTGACTGGCGAGCGAGAGTATCACGTCAAGCACGGTAGCGGGAGCTCCAGACATCGTAGCAATCGCCAGATCGGATGTAGAGCGTGAAACGATATTTCGTCAGGTGACAGCGCTGTGTACTAGAAACTGGATTGAGTCGGATTGTTCAAAGTATTGGTTCGGGCCTGGAGCAAGAGACATTGTCCCCAGCATTATCATCACCGGAGTTAAGCGGGATAACGTGGATTGTGGATATCGAATCCTTCAGGCAACCACATTTTACCAGATGCTTGTGCTGGTAGGCGAGACCAAGTACTTGGAGATTGTGACCCACTGAACTGCAGGGTTCTTTTTAGTCAGCAGGAGGCTCAATGGCCCCAACAAGGGACTTGAAGCTATAGAACAGCGATCATGGTTATGTCTCGGGAGAAGTGTCGGTGGATTCGATGATGAAGTGGGCATGTTCAAAGGGAACGGAGTCGTTAGTGTCTACGTATCGTTGGAATGCTTCGAGAACTTGGTCAAATGCTTCTCTGGTATGCCGAAGCACCCCGTAGCCCTAAGGGGTTTTGATACAGTGGAGCCGGACCTCGAATCGCGTCGAACTCCGAGCAATCCTTCAGTTCAGCACTCAACAGTTGCTCTAAATGACTCAAGAGATCGAAGCGGAGGACAGTTTCAGGTGAATGTATCGCAGTCAGGAGAGTGTTCGGGGGTCATCTCAGCAAAAAACGACCGCGAGAGAAGTTGTTGATGCCGTATCCGAATACGCGATGAGCGTCCGCACGAGTCATCGACTTTGCCAGCACCACACAAGCTATACCGCTATAAGCCAGATGCAAGGGCAGAGTTTACGATAGAGTTCGGTTCCTGCATTAGCGCTTCTGGCGGGGAGATCAAAACAAGCCTGTTCAAACAAACACACTTTCAAATGATCGCGCTTTGTGCCTGAGTGAACGATGCGAACATGTTACTATCTCAGGCCTTCGAACACACTTCGCTCTTGCCCAGTACAGGTTACTGGTCGGTAAACACTTTCGAGGGAATAGTTACTGATTACTTGATCAAAAGCAACCCATCATTTGCAAAGAGCAGTTTTCGGACACTCTAATGAGTGCAACGGCTCCACAAACTGGTGAGGGTAAGACATCGGTCGCGCAAAGTCCTCTCCCCGGCATTGCATTTCCCTTGACTCTGAGCGCATCTCTCTCGAGGTGGAGAGAATATGCTGTTTGATGTGAGAACTCCTGCAGGAGCGCCACAAGCAACGCAAAGAGGGTATACACGCGCAGGTAATCCCCATACCTCACTCCTGTGAGCGAGCTGATATTAGTAGTCTCCATGTAAGATTTCGTCTATCCCAAGTACTCACGATCATTGCTGCGATATTTGTCTCGAATCCTCGCCTGGTGTTTTGTCAGCGACTGTCAATTGCCCGAGGGTCTCAAGTGGGTTCAGCATTACCATGAGGGATCCTCCATTTTGTGGAACTTCACCAGCGCACTCGTGCGGAAGCAAGCGGCGACAACGATGATCAGTGTGCTGAAGAGAAAGATGACGTTCATTGCGTACTTTTGCTGGATCGGGAGACTGAGGCGTCTTGTTATAATCCAGGGCAAGAGGATCGCATAGGAGTCGCTGATCACCGACGGTATGCCAGCGGCGAGAACGCTTCTCGGAGTATGGAGGCAGAACTCGACTTGTTCTTCCGACATTCCAGACCTGGTTCCTCTTGTGATGTAGCCGATACAGTTGAAGCTGCTCGCCAGAATGATTACAAAGACGAGCGTGTGAGTGACGGTGAAGCAAACGCCTACCCAGATGGCGGTTCGCCACCTTCGTTCGAAGAGATCTTTCACCATGCGGCGGAAGAACAGTAGAACGGACACCTTGATGCAGCAGGTGCCGATCAGGAAGAGAAACTCGGACAGCCATGCTGTGAGTGCGAAAACACGAAGTTTCGATGGCTGCATGTCGTAGGTATGTCTATCGATGAGTCCCGCCTTCGAGGCATATGTTGCGATGCTTGCAAAGGCTATGTATATGATCCAGGAAGGTAGGAGTAGGGCCTACGCTATTGTCAGCCGGCTACCGAATTGGGAGTTGCGGCTTACTCACATCATCAAGACCGAGGTTGCGACTGATTTTGCGAAGCGCAACGAAGTATGACCAATAGCGAAGCGAAGGACATCCAGATGATGGCGAATGCAGGCAGCCACTCCCGGCGGACAATGCGATAATGGTCTGACTGAGGATCCATGTCGATGGTAGAGGATATGTGGTGGCGATATAGCATGTAGACACTATGAGAGGCTCTTCGCGTTGCGCCGGGGTGGCATGTTGTGGAAATGGGTCTAGGGCTTGACAAGGATGAGGACGGGGAGGTCCTCTAGAAGTGTGAGTGAGGCCATCATGAGAGTCACAGGAGAAGGTCCGGACCTCAGTGACGAGCATCAAACACAGCGTCTCAGAATACGGCCCGTGTTGATGTTAATTGGCCGCCCGATCGTCACGCTTCGGTCAATCGGGGAGTTGGGCACAATTCCAGACCGCGCTTGTGCTTCTTATCTCGTGTGTTCACCGGAGCCACCTGTTACAATGAAAGCATATGGGTGTTTGACGGCCGATCGCGGTAGACCTCCAGGAGTGAAGTGCGGGCGTGTGATGTGGTATGAAGGTACATGCTGTGAGCGTGGAAGGTGACGAAGTGTTGGTACGAAGGACCGTTGACGTAGAGCCGAATATAGAGTAAGCTTCGGTACCAAAAGTTAATCACAGTTAAACTTTCCCGGTCTCCAATGCGCGAAATCATTCGCTTGTTCTGCCACTGCCTTATTTGCCACTCCCACGGGCCATATCAATCGTCAAAGTAGATCTCCCGGAGCCACTGGGACAAATTCACACTCTCGAGACTGGCCAGACCTACCCATTCGTCAGCATGCATCACTCGAAAGGCGAGAATATCACAACCTTGTGCCACAGGATGACTTCTCCATTCTTCGGGCAGTTCTCCGAAAGTGGCGATCCACTGGTCAACAAGTTCTTTCTCTTTGAGCAGGAAAGAGTCGAATGGCGGGATAGCCGACGATGAGTGCAAATATCTGACAACACGTTAGCTATGGACTGAATTCTCGAATGGAATGTTTACGAACTGTACAGCCCAGGCTCCAGATGTCGGCTTCGACGTCCCAAGATCCCGTCATCACTGCTTCTGGGGCACGGAAAGGCAGTGGACATCGCATCTTGGGCGAAGGGCCACCAGAGAGGAAAGCAGAACCGAAGTCGATTAGCTTTACCTTGCAGTTGTCTGACAGTATGGGAGAGAAAAGCAGCGTTGACGGGAGTACGAGATATTGCGGAAAATGGCTGCCGCCGCGAATCTCAGAGGTCATCGGTGGGTCCATGGAACGAAGTATGTCGTCGGCAGACTTCTTCGAGATAGTAGGATCGACAAGCACGATGTTGCCAGGATGGAGATCTATCGCATGTACACTCAGCAAGTTGGACGACAGAAGAGGTAGGGCTAAAGCAGACCTCCATGAACTATACCCATGCGATGCACGAATGCAATCGCCCGCACAACCTGCTTCGAGACCTCCCATGCCGCAACCCCCAGCAGGCGGTTAGCCTCATGGGATTCGGCTAACGAAGCCATAGAGGGTCCTAACGATTCCATGACAAGGCACTGGTGGACACCATTCGGACCGTTCAAGTCGAAGGAGTCGAGCAGCTCCGGCACACTGCTCTGTCCTGGACAAGCGGCAGGACTGTTAGAAAGACGATAATGTAAAGACGCCTCTTGGTGCTCTTTGCCCGACTCAGAAACCAGGATCTAACTAGCGACTGGCCGCCCTAATCTACCTCACTATCAACAAGCTGCCTTTGGAGCTCAGAGTACGACTGACCTGTGGTCTTTGGCGAGCCAAACGGACGCATACCCTCCCCACCCGAGCTTGTGCAGTATCTGATATCTTCCAGATTTCAAGCTATCGCCCAAATGGACAGGGTGGTAGCCTCCCGGTCTGTATCTGTGCAGAGGCTCGGCGCCATCGATTTCACAATAAGCGGCAGTCCCTATGTTCGCCGCAGTGGGGCGCCAATGTCGATAATCCCGGATGAAGCTCGTACCGGACCTAAGAGATGTAATTTGTGTTATGCGGGGAATGATCGATGAAAGTCGTTGTAGACATAACATTGTTGATGGCGTGTCTGCGGAGACAGAGATGCCGGATTGACGTGTGAAGTACCTGACGGGGTATCACGTCACGTGACATATCACGAGAGTTGCGCTGTTGGTCGAAGCAACGCAGGTCTCGCTAGAGCAGTAAGCGATGACGCGGTATCATTGCCCAGGCGTCGGCATTCCGTGATGGTGTAGGCATAGGTAAGCGTCTCGCTAAAGTGTCGATTGGCGAGACAGAGGAAGATTTCATCAATCAATAAACAAGACTTCATTACCACGTCAACATATGTACGCGAAGGGTATCTCAAATTACTTTGCAAAGGAATGGAGGAAACACCGATGTCACCATCCATCAATCAAACGAAAGCGAGACAAAACGCCACCCAAAAAATCCAGCCAGAGCCACTCCTCTCAATCCTTATTGACGACTCTCAGACTACGTCTCGGGTTGAGAAGCACCCCAACGAACGTTGGCTCTTGACCAGCCAGCAAGTCTTCCGTCGAGCTCCCCCTCCTCTCAGAAGGATATCCACTTCCACTTCCACTCGCAACACCACTCTCGGTATACGGTCGGCTGCTGGGATTACTACCGATCCCACCACTCCTGCCATCGCTCCGGCGCTCCGAACTTGTCTTGCTGGTGCTCTCCTGCGAAGACAGCAAGCCTACTATGGCCGGAACTTTCTCGCCGCGGGCCTGGCGCTGCGACATTTCCACGTGTCGTTTGTAGAGGCCAAGTTGTTTGCGGTAGACAAAGGTGCAGAAGAGGAGGTAACAGACTAGCAGGAACAAGACGCCGGCGATGACGCCTGCGACGATGGCGGCGACGTTGGGTCCGCTGTCGGATGAGCTGGAGTCGGGGCTGCTGTTGCCGTTCGTCCCGCCGGTGCTTCCAGAGGTTTCGGTTGCGGTTGCGCCGTCGGATGTCACGGTGTATGTCACGGGTTTGCCGGTTGCGAGTGGACCGTCTGTAGCTGTTACAACGGGAGCAGTGATTGTTGCGCCGCCGTTGCGGTCACCGCCGATGACTTTGATGACGGCTTCGGGGACTTGGTAGCCGTAGGAGCCTTGCAGGCCTCCAAAGTCGGAGCTCTCTTTCATTTGCGCCACTTGTTGATTGAAAGGGTTGTTCGCGCCGGTTGAGTTGAAACTACTGTCGTTTGGATCTTCGCCGTTGCTGTCGCTGTCGCTGTCGCTATTGGAGCTTCCCGCGCTAAGAGCCGTGTACTGTTGCACCCACTCCAAGTTGCTCAGGTCGAAGACGTAGATTCCTGGGCTTTCGCAGCTGAGATCGTCGCCAACGTAGCCGCCAACAACCACCATCTGACTGTTCCATATATCGCAAGTGTGGCCGCTGCGGCCGTATGGCACGGACTGACCCTCCATGTCGACTTGGATCCAAGTGAAAGAAGGTACCGAAAGAATCCACATGTCGTCGTACTGCGTTTGCTCGCCCGCTGGTATGAGATTCTGTCCACCAAACATGTGGATGTTGTATGAAGAACCGTCGGCTGCGGCGGCGGTAACGGCGCAAGGGTTCACGCGGATCTTGGGCATTGGGCCAGAGGTCGCCTGTTTGTACCATTTGCTGGTGGCAATGTCGTACACGTCAATGTTGTTCATTTGAGTGAAAGTCTCGTTGTCTCCGCCGGCGAGGGCGAGGAGGATGCCCTCATCGCTGAAGCCGGGGACATAGATGAGCAACCCATCGGCGCGCTGTGTGAAACCAGACTTTTCCTGGATGCCGCCCTCAGTGATGTTGCGGTAAGATCCTTGGTCGCCGGCGGTTTTTCCATCGCTGAGAGACTCGACCTCATTGTTGCTGTAGCCAGGGAAGGTAAACTCGAGCAAGGACTGAAGGTAGACTCTCGCAATGGTGTTGGACCAACCTTGAGTCGTCCAAGTGTCAAGGTGGCCGCCAAAGTAGAAGCCACGACCTAGGGATGGCACGTTGACGCCGGCACCCTCCGACGCACGCTGTACGTCCTCGTTGTCACTGGGTGCGCTCTCGCCTTTGGTAGTCTTTGCATCGTGTTCGATCCACTCCTCTCCAGCGATGCTATACTCCCAAGTCGAGAATTTCGTGGGCGGATCAGCTGGCTTCCAAGAGAACTGCCCACCGTACAAGAACAGAGACTCGTGAGAGCTCCAGAGATAGCCGAGAGCGACTGCCGGCGGACCAGAAGAACCAGAAGGCGAAGGCAGCCTGGTCAATGAAGGATCTGCGATGTTCCATGTGCGAGTGAGGTCGAGCGTGAGAAAGTCGTTGTTCCAAGTATTCTGGTCCTGGCTTTGCTCGGTGGATGCTTGTCCGCCGTAGAGGTACAGTGTACCGTTGACCAAGGCGGATTGCTGTGCCCATCGGAAGCAGACATCTGTCGAAGTGTCGTCTTGCCGCGACAAAATCACGCTGCCATCATCGGGTCCGGCATGGCGTGGTATGGGGCCGCCTTCCACACCCTGGAGAGGAATGGCAGAGGTAGAGCCCAGTCGCAGGAATGGTATCAGCGAGGCCACCACCAGAGCGACAGTTGCAAGGCGAAACATCAGAGACGAGTTCCGCGATAGCAATGTCGAGTTGCCCTGTGGAAGAAGACCTGGCAGCTCACCGCTCAAAGTGCTGGCAGCGCTGTCTTGTCGCTCTCGGAAAAGATGTACCTCTGGCTTACTGTTGAAGCGAACAGCAGTCGGCCGCGTAGTCTGGTCTTCTGGAGCTGCAGAGTCGGCAAACTCATATTCTAGGCCTATCTCACGGAATTTGGAGGAGCGGCGTGGTTTGTCTGGCAGGTGGGCCATGACTTAGGCGCATGTACTCCGGCGTAGTGCTGCAGAGATGGTGGGGAGAGCAAGACCGAGTCCGCCCAAGCGCGTTTGTTAGGTCGCGGCGTGATCAAGTTAGAGCTGCTTGGCGTGGATTGTGTACGAGAGGGTGGCCGGGCTTGCGATATAAATATACCTATAGAGAGCGCGTGTGTATGTTTTGTTGCAGTAGTTCGAGTAGTTCAAGCCTTCGCTTCAATGTCTGTCCTACGCAAAAGCAGGTACAGCGTGAAGGGGGTCAAAGGTGGACGGTGCGATCAAGACGGAACGCGCACCAACCGAGGGCTGTGTGTGTGTAAAGTATTAGTGTCAGTGTGTACGCGTTTGAAGACCTGCCTCTTCCTTCTTCTCTGTCTACACGCCGCCTGCAGAGTCGATCTTCTCTTCCTGTTCTTGGAGCGAAGACCGGGCTGCAGCCATGCAAGCATGTTGGCAGTGATGTCGCCACATCATCACCGTCAATCTCGTCGTCGGCGTATTACAAGCACGGCAGGGAGGCGACACGGCAGGCTGTCACTGCGACGACAAGGATTGTCTGCGGTATGAGGTCAGAAATGGCCGTAAGCGACGTCTGCACGTCTCGTTCTAGTTAGACCCCAGTTTAGCCTGCAGACATCGGACGATTCGCCACCAAAAAACGACTTGTCGACTTGCGATCTGCGCTTGCACCAACTACTCCCTCCCTGCCACCACCAGCGATTGTTGTTATTGAAGCCTCTTCACCACCCAGCCACGACCGATCCGGCAAATACTGTACCAGATCATACAGCAGTTCTTTATATCTCTATTGGCTGTGCGCTATCTTATGCCAAACTGCCCTACTTTGAGTATTCTTCAATCACACTCACGGGCTTCACATACTCGCCCACCGAACCTCTATACTCAAGGTCATACCCAAATGCGCGCGGTCCGCCAATCGCGATGCCTTCTTCGGTCCCGCTCCATAATGGCGAGGCTGCAATACCGATGACGGTAACGCGATAGCCGTATTTGAACTCGGGCACTCCCAAAGCACACCCTGAACCGGAGTCCAGCACCTGTATGCACTGTCAGTGTTATCTCATGGTCGAGAGTCGAGAGAATTACCGCGATGAGATCCGGCACGACAGCAACATGCTCCTTCACGCCCGAGTCCGATGTGTGTTCGGCGTAAATGTTTTCGTTCTTGAACGGTATGTTTAAAGTCCCGCCGACTTTCACCGCGGGTATACGGTGAGCGGATGTTCCCTCCTCTTCATCTTCCTCACCTACGATGGTAATGCTACCGTACGAGTGACCCTTGGATAAGCGCCGTTCGACTTGTGTGATCTTACCTCGAAATAGGATACGCGCGCTTTTCGTGCCACCAGCAACCTCCACGATCGCTTCAGCTACACTGGACATTGTGTTTGTGGCTTCAGCCAAAGCAATGCAACGGCCGATGCGCCAGGCAAGCGATACCGTGTTCAACACAGATGAGCTCCGCACTCTTTCTGTCGTGGTCGGCCTCGATGCCATTCCTACTCTCGAGCCCATCTCCGAGCAAGACGCACGCAAAGCCCGGTCAACAATCTCGTCGTTTGGCGCCTTTGTCATGATGATGGTCTTTCCATCACCGGAGTCAATGACACAAGGAACGAGCTCGCCAGGGTGGTGAACGGCCAGGGTCGTCTGCCAGTACGTCGGGTAGGCGCGCCCCATGAAATCCGCATCGATCACTGGACAGTCGAAGAATCTGGAAGAGCCGACCAGGAAAGGCTCCATGCCGTTCGCGCCACCAATCTCGAGGCCCATGACAGCGTCCAGCTTGTCGTGATGGAGGTAATCCATGAGCTCCTTGAACGCATAGCAAGTCTCCACAGACTGCAGTCGCTCGACTGAAACCGCTGGAGAGCCCATGTGTCCGCCCCAGTAGATCAACGCTTCTTCTGCGAGATCCGACGCGTCGACCACGCGCATTCTGTGTCCTTGTCGGAGCATTTCGCGCAGTTGAAGTCGAGATGCCGCTGTCGAGCCACCTCCCGCGCAGCCGAGGACATAACAGCCTGTAGAAATGTAAGTTTTTGTACAGACATCGAAAATTCCCTGTAACTTTACCTTTGGCTAGAAAGTCAATGTCCGTCTCAGAGATCAGCCATTCTCTCACTCCAGTCACCTCGTTCTTAGCAATCGTTGGAACATATGTCTCGGGGTTGGCCAGCTGTTCATCGATTGCCTCAGTCGGGACATCCTTGATATCTTCTTCCTCGTCGGTAGCGGCCAGTTCGTCGCTGTCCGCGATCTCCTGGGCTTGCATGGTGATGTTGAGCTCACCCACTGCTTTCACTATAGTCCTCAGCTGGTTGGCGACATATGTCACCGGCAGGCTCTCGACCTCGGCGATTACGACGCTGCCTTCCACAGCTCCAGCATCGACCGCACGCTGACATGCGATCGCCTTCGCTTTACGTTCGGCTTCTTCGAGGCTCTGGCCTGATACATCTTGGATTATATCAACAACCCCACCGACCTTGGAAATCGCCGCACCAACAGCGTTTGCAACATCGTGGAACGGAGGAATCTTCAACTCAGACGCGCCCGAAAGAGATTCTGGAGCAACCACAGCACCGCCTCCGACCAGCAGAACGGGCATTGGGTCCGGTGTTGTCTTGATAACATCGATGGCCCTCTCAAGCAATGCCTTGATGTTGTGTTGAGCTTCTGCAACTTCTTTAGAGCTCAAGTGCTCGACAAGCGCACAATCGCCCATCTCGATCTTGCCCGCCGCAACTGCAATATCGGATGCCGTTGTTACAGCGCCGCCAAAAACCAGAGCATCTCTTGTGAGATAGTGCCCGACGGAATCCGGCCCGACAGTCACCTTGCTGGACGCGTCTTTTCGCACAACCGTCCCACCTCCTAGGCCAATGCTGTGCAAATGCGGCATTGCGTAGTTCATTCGTACTCCGGCGACCGTGACATAAGCAGAAGCCTGGCGAGGAAGCCCGGAAGGAAGCAGCACTCCGACGTCGCTCGTAGTGCCGCCGATGTCGACCACAATCGCTGAAGATTGGCGGGTGTCGTGCGCGGCCAGGTACGCAGCACCACGCATCGAGTTCGTCATACCTGATGCGAACGTGCGGATCGGGAACTTTGCAGCTGCTCTCGAATCCAGAAGCGTGCCATCGTTCTGAGTCAGAAATAATGGACAGCTGAGCTCCAGCGTCTTCATCGCGCGATGGAAGCCATTGATCGTTCGCTTTGCATACTTGAGAATGGCCGCGTTCAGGATACTGGCATTCTCTCGTTCCAAGAAGCCAATGTTGGCTACTTCATGCGAGCAAATGACATCCACGCTCGGAAGTTCCCTCGAGACAATCCTCTGCACCTGCCTCTCTTGCTGGAAGATCTCATCGATCGGCGAGAAGACACCGGCGATCACGACCGAGGATAGCCCCAAGGCTCGAACTTCAGCACACCTCTGGACGACTTGAGACTCGTTGATAGGCGACTCCTCCGAGCCATCGATGTGGAGACCGCCATCAACATACCCCACGTACCCATTGATGATCTTTGCAAGCCCAGGAGGGAAATCTGAGAATGGCGGCACTTCGCGCAAAAAGCTTTTCGAGAGTCGGATTATCGCCACTTTGTTCAGCCTTCGGACATCTCGCTCGATCGCGGCGTTGATGAAGTGTGTCGTCCCGACTGTCACGCTGGCGATGTCTGAGGTTGAGAGTTTCGAGAGTGTCAGAACGGCTCGGACGGCGTCTTGGATGCCTTGCGTCACGTCTGGTGAGGTTGGAGTTTTGAAGTGAGCGAGGAGACCGCGGCTCTCGGTGTGTTGTTGCGATTTGTCGATTGCCACTGCGTCGGTGTTTGTTCCTGGGAACGTGGTTTCAGCAATGGAGCGACAGTCTTCTAAGACCATGATTTGCGCAACATACCTCCCACATCGACGCCGATGCGGATACATCTACCACTGGCTTGGGAAGTCATGTTTTACTCTTGGGTTCGATTCGACCTATTTTCGAACGAACAGCATACAGTTTACCGCAAGGTTTTTAAGTGCATGGCAATGATTGCGGCTCAGAAGCGTGGGACTCACGCTGGATTTGCATTGACATCCATAGTTAGCTGCCAGGCACGCAAAGGGATTGGAGTCGTTAGTGGAGAAGATGACTCCAGTCAAGATATGACAAACGATGCAGCTAAGTTGTGCATACTTTCTGGGATATCGCTCGTTGGGGTAGCATGATAGAAGCATGATTGGTCAAAAGCAACAAGCCTCGCCGACACCCTCGCCGACGGCCAAGATGCCACCGACGGCGTTCCAACAACTTGCGACAATGCAACATACAGATGCGACTCAAAGCACAAAATGACCCCGCATCTAGGTCATGATACCATGCGGATCTGATAGGCATCCCTACTTAATTGGTATCACAGCCTTCCATGACCCCACAGAGCTACGATCATAGCCTCGAAGCTCAAGATAACAATGCCTGATAAGCAGGGGTCCGGAACTCAAAACGCCAGACGGTCACTCCAACTATCAATGCTTACACCTGGAGTGTCTATCACAGCGATCGGATGCTAGCATGTGCCGCCGATATAACAACGATTCGCCCCGCCTCTCCAACAATGACACGATCCAAGGACAACGGACTCGCGTCTTATAGTGGCTAAGATGCCACTCGGTACTCTTACAAGACGTTTACAAGTGCCCACAAGCGAGGACAATGCCTCCAACGTGTGGATCAACGACGACATCCGGCCCTTACCACCTCACCGGCGAACCTGGAGCAGATGGGCGTAAGTCCAAATGATGCATTGCGCCGATAAAGACACAGAGTTGACTCGAAGAACAGCTTCATATCCTTCTGGGCAGTAAACCAAATCGCCCTTTCCAACTGGCAGCTCGGCGGGTCTCTAGTAGCCACCGGCATCTCCGTCTGGCAAGCCATCATCGCCCTCGTCATCGGCAAGATAATCATCGCCGCAGTAGCGATCGCAAACGGCTACGTCGGTGCCACCTGGCACATCGGCTTCTGCGTCGTTTCCCGCTACGTATGGGGTGTCAAAGGACAATACGTTGCGCTTGTCCAGCGGATCATCCTTAGCTTAGTCTGGTTCGCTGTGCAAAGTTGGACCGGCGGCCTGTGTGTGCAGAACGTCCTCGCTGCGATTTTCCCGAGCTTCCAGCATATGAAGAACCACTTCCCGGTCGATGCGAATTTGGACACGAAGCAATTCGTTGGGTGGGTGGTCTTCAATTGCATGATGGCTCCAATCATCTACATTCGACCCGAGGGCATGAAGCATGTCATCCTCTGGCTGACTGTAATATCCGGCATCACACTGGTGTGCATGACGATCTGGGCGCTTTCTGCCGCGCGAGGCGCTGGCCCTTTACTTTCGCAAGGCAGCACTCCGATGAAGAGTGAAGAGCTGGGCTGGAACATCACTTATGGCGTCACCACTGTCATCGGAAACATTGCCGCCGGCTTGATCAACCAGATGGACTACTCCCGTTTCGCACGCCGCCCGGGCGACCAAGTCTTTGGGCAATGGATCTCCATCATTGGCTTTGGCATTCTGATGCCCTTCTTGGGCTGCCTCACTTCGTCCGCTACACAGAAGATCTACGGCGAAGCCTTGTGGTAAGAAACAGGAGATCTGCATTTCTCACGCGCGCTTTTTCGCCGATACTGACTGTCATCCAGGAACCCACCAGACATTGTCCAGAAATGGCTCGATACTTCCTACACGCCCAAGTCGCGCGCCGCCGCCTTCTTCGCCGGCTGCGGCCTGGTAACCTCGCAGCTCGCCATCAACACCATCGACAACGCCTTCTCCGCCGGCATGGACATCGCCGGTCTGTTCCCAAGCTACATCAACATCCGCCGCGGAGCCTACATCGGCCTCGTCATCAGCATCGCGCTCTGCCCGTGGCAGCTCCTTTCCTCGGCGGCGACGTTCATCAGCGTGTTGTCTGCGTACAGCGTTTTCCTCGGCCCGATGGCGGGGATAATGATCTGCGACTACTGGGTGGTGAGGGGCAGGAGAGTGAAGCTCTCGGATCTGTACCACGGCCGCGAAGAAGGGGTCTACCATTTCTGGAAAGGCGTCAATTGGCGCAGTTTCGCGGCTTGGGTCGTGGGTTGGAGTTATCTCCTTCCGGGGTTTGTGAAGGCCGTTGCGCCGGGGGTGGATGTTCCGGTGGCGTGCACGAATCTCTACTATCTTGCTTTCCCGCTGGGGTTTGCGGTCAGTTTTGTTGTTTATTGGGGGGTGAATCGTGTTTGGCCTCCGGGTGGGCTTGGGGTTGTTGACGAGGTGGATGAGTTTGGCACTTTCACGGCGGGGGAGGGCGAGAAACTCGGTGTTGCTGTGGCTGTCTTGTATGGGGGCGTGCAAGTGGTGGGTGGTGACTTCCCGACGGCTGATGATGATTATGGACATAGTGTGAGGTGTAAGTAGGCAAAGCAAGGCAAGGGATTTGTCGGTTTCAACTGACCGAGAAGCTCGCTCGGTTTGCTGTGAATTATCCATCATGACAGTAGTGACATTGCGTTGGGTTGTAACAAAAAATATTTTCTGACTCGCAGACATGTGAGACATCACGAGATTTGACCACTGACAGAAAGAGGAAACACAACGAAGTCCAGGATGCAACCCCGGTTAAACTGAAGCGATGGATCAAGCACCGAGCAAACTCAAACCGGTTCACGACCCCGAGCAAGGATCTATACTATGCTGACAGACGGTGGTTGTTGATGATCGGGTGGTAACAGCCCCTAATCCTGACCCCCGCGAATGACTGGTTAGACTTTACAGTGTCTCGCATGACATCGATTTGTTACACCTATTAGTATTGATGGATCGATTTGAAGGATGTGGCGCTCATGTATATGCAATGCATGCTATAATATACTACTTGCCATGGAGACAATGCAATGAGTATTTTCGTAGATTCGTGACACAACAGCCATCACTCTCGTACCACCCGAGCCACCAACTCCCCCAACGATGGACGATCTTGCGACATGACAGCATCCACATTTGACCCTCCGATAACTGTAGCGTAACGGTCAAGTGTCCCCAGGACGGCGAGGATTGCTCGGATGGGCAAGCGTGAAGTATGGCGCCTTGACCATGGCAGCTGAAGTGGGACTTGACTTCCAGTGGTGACGATAGTACCCTGCAGCTCTGAAGATGCCGCCGTGACTTTCACACGCGCGTCGAGGCGTCTTGTTGTGATGATCCACTCTGCCCACCTAACTTGGCGACATGACTACAGTCAATCACTACACGCAAGCAACTCCATCCTTCAGACCCTCACACCTCTTTTGACCACGGCACGTGATTGGTAGGCGAGTGAAGTGAAGGCTGCAGGTAATCTCGGCAGGCGCATCGGACCCTGGTAGCACCTACGTTGCAGCCCTGTCGCACCTTTGATTACAGGCACTACTACCGTACCGTACCTATCCAATGGCTTCAGGACTCGCTGGAATATCCGGCGCCGGCAACTTGCAGGACGACGTGGACTACTCTGTCGCCCACCGCCCTCCTCCCGCACCGCCCTCCAACCCTTCCACCACCGGCAGTCCACACCACTCGCCCGAATTCACCCAACACCACTTCGCGCATCACCACCACGTTCGCCAAAAGAGCTCGGGAGGCGGTAGCATACTCAAGAAGCCGAGATCAAGAACCAACAGCCTGGCTGGACTTTTGCGCAGTAGCTCCTTACGCGCCTCAAAACACACACCAGAGGCAGGAACCGTCAACGACCCGTTGACCGCCCCTCCTCTTCCACCTGTTCCATACCCGTACCCAGCTGCTCCACCAATACCACACGACGACCCGCACAAACACTTTCACTTTGGAAACGCCGCCACGGTCACGAGCACCGCATACCCAACACCTTTTAACCACCCTCGACCTAGTCACTCATTCGACGATTCCGAACCAGTACGCAGGAGCACGAGCATCTTTCGTTCACGTTCACGCTCCAAATCACGAGAAGGAGGTTCCAACATGCTGCGAAGAGGATCCAAGGCCAAGCAGCAGCAGCAACAGCAGCAAGCTGAGCTCGAGCGTCGAGAGCGCCAGGCCCAGATGCTGCCCAAACAACCACCACAACTTCCCACTCACCAGGCTCTACCAGGCATGCCCAGTTTTGGAGGCGACGGCAACCGCCCAGATAGCTTCGCCATCTTCAACAATGCCTACTCGCATCGTGGCCCACCGCAGACCACCAACGTCCGGACCACGGCACCCACACAGCCGGCCGCAAACTTTTCCAGACCGGGCAATGTGTCCATGTCAAGTGCTCACAGAGACAACTCCAGTCCACCAGCCTACGCTCTCCGAGGCGCATCAGCATCAGTCAGCCCGCCACCTACTAAACCCACTGTGAGTAACGGAGACGACCTCGCCGGAAGAACTGCGAGCATGACAAATCGCGGCCGATACGATTACACAGCAAATTCCGCCCAGCCAGGTCATGTCAACAGTCCGAGAAGAATGCGTAGACGGAAAGACCCTACCCCATTCAAGTAAGTAAATCCTTGCGCGCATGCTCAATCGATAGTTGCTGACGTCTTAAAGTGTACTCGTTGTCGGCACAAAGGGCAGCGGCAAAAGCTCGTTCATATCACTCTTGAATCACTCTCTTGCGACACGCGGCTCAAAACGCGATGCCGAGGACCCCCCACCGCAGAAGAAAGGCAACTTCAATTCCACCTACCTTGAGACTGAGCTTGACAGCGAGCGGATCGGTCTGACACTCTGGGATTCCGCCGGCCTGGAGAAAGCCATCGTTGACCTGCAGCTCCGAGAGATGACCAGCTTCATCGAGTCCAAATTTGAGGAGACCTTTGCCGAGGAACAGAAAGTGATGCGTAGCCCGGGTTTTAGGGACACCCACATCCATTGCGTCTTCCTCGTTCTCGACCCTCTGAAGCTTGATGCCAACATTGCGGCTGCTCAGCAGAGCAGCGACAACCTCTCCAGGGCTCGGGTTGGCGGTCTGGACGACGATGTTGACGTGCAGGTCCTGCGCGCACTCTGGGAAAAGACTGTGGTCATCCCGGTCATTGCAAAAGCAGACACTTTGACCACCCAACACATGGCTTACCTGAAGCGTGCAGTATGGCGTAGCATCAAGGACAACTCGATGAACCCACTGGATGCGCTCGAACTCGAGGACGACGAAGGAGAGGACGATCGCGAAGACTCCGATGTACTGCCCGAGGAAGGAGACTCCGCTTCAAACTCATCAGACTCATCGGTCGATTCCAAATCCAAACGAATGTCGAAGCGCGCCTCTCTTGCTCGTCATTCCTCTCAATCAGGCATTCCAACGGACGAAGAGCCGTATCTTCCCCTTTCAATCCTCTCTCCTGACCCATACACGCTTCCAACATCCGGCCATGCGACCGAACATGAGCTTTCTCGTGTCTTCCCTTGGGGATCCGCCTCGCCTCTGAACCCGCAACACTGCGATTTCCCCCGTCTCCGCGACTCCGTTTTCCTCGAATGGCGCACCGACCTACGCGAGCTCAGCCGCGCTCGCTGGTACGAACAATGGCGCACCTCGCGCCTGCGCAACATCCCTGGCACCAAGATGCGCATCAAGGGAGGCGTGACTCCTGTCGCCGCCGTACCCAGAGAGGGCAGAGGCGATGTGAGGAACTTCTCGTCGGGTGGTGTGCCGAGGAGTGTCAGCGGCACGACCCAGTCGACTGGAGGTGCTGGACCGACGCCGGTTGGGATGGCGTTGGGCTCACCGACAGCAGCTTGAGCATTTACCGAGGAGAATGAGCTAGGAGAGCGAGCATTGGAATACCTTGCCAGGCTACACCGCAGCAGCAATAGGAGACTCGAGAGAAAAGCGCCAGATGGCTGGTAATGTTGGGGAGAAGAAGAACACGGGAGCGAAGGGATTTTGTTCTCAGTATCCCCGATATTCGAAAGCGATTGGCTTTTTGTGGCTTGTTACGTCAAGTTTGGGGGGGGGGGGATGTGTCTTTTTTTGTTTGTTTGTTTTGCGTGTTTCTTTTTTGTAGCAGGGAGCAGGGCAGTCTTGCGGTTCGAGTGATTAGATAGATATACCCCTTTACGTCTTGTTTTTAGAATGCGAATTGAAACTCCTTGCGTTTATACCTTGGCTTTGAATGGACTGGAATGTTTGACCCAAGAGAGGGATCAGTGCCAGACCGTTCCATACGATCAAGGTCTTTTCCAACTGAAACAAAACGATTGTCAACGTTAGCAGGACGAGCTCGATGCGCTCCGTCAAAGCAGGTTCGATTGCCGATCCAGAATAATGCACGCCTGACGTACATTGACGCTGGCTACATATAGCTAGGTACCACCGACTCACTCCCACCAGACATCCATCCTACTTGCCATAATACATCGCCTCTGCCCCAAACCCTGACGTCGGGTTAGGCTTGAAGGGCAGTCGTGATCGGCTTCAGCCTGACCTTCATCTCGTCTCAATGGTCACTGTGTGACATATTCCTAATGTACTCATGTTATGTCATTGTAAACACAGCGCCATTGAAAAATACGCCTCGTCTGCAGATCAGCGTATGTGAGTCTTCACAGGGTTGTCGTCACAAGCCCTGTGTCCCAGCATCTTAAATCGAACACAGGCGGGATCCACGGGTGTAGTGTGTGAAATCGTGGTGATTAAATAATAAGGATTAGCCGTTGCCCATATCGCGAGGCTGAGGTTGCACGTTGAAACGAGGTCTTTTGCTTCCTCCGCCTCCGCCTCCGCCAGAGACTCGGTGGCTACGCGGAGGCTCACCCCCGCGGCGGCCGTCATCACTTGAGTAGATGCTGGCGTATGCCTTCCTAATGTCTGCACGCATACTGGCTCTGCTCTCAAGACAACTCGGACAGCCACATGTAACTCCGTGGCCAAAGTCGTATCGCGAAGGGTCCGAAAGCCCTTTAACGCCGAGACGCAGTTTTCGGTACGTTTGGGCTTCCGGCGAGTCCATGAGAATGTCGTGCATGGCAGTGTATGCATTTGGGCTGACTTTCTCCATGGCATCGAAGACGTTCGACAGTTCGTCGCTGCGATCGTCGTTGCTAAGGTGTTTCGCTGTCTGCGACGGTATGACCTGATTGTCTTGTCCGTCTTCCTCGGAGAGGCGACCGACTGGAAACGCCCCGGGGATATGGAGAGTGTGAATTCCCTCCGTCGGGTGCTGGGTGAATATCTCCGTTGCTCTTGAGTGTGAATGAATTCGATTCTTGCCCTTTATCGCCCGAGGCTCTCCGTCTTCGAGATGATGGTACGCATCGACAACTTTGAGATAGGCAGCAAGCTTGAGCTTTGAGTCGCTATCATGAATAGCGTTGAATCCCACTCTTCCTCTGAAAATGAGCCAATGTGCGTCGTGGCTGGCTCCAGTACTCTCGCTTGTTTGCTGGTCTGGGATGCTAGCCGGTGGTCGTGAATTCTCCCAAGCCAGAATCTCCTCGGCAACATACTCTTGCATATCCACGTTGGCATCCAAGAGCATGAGATTCCAGTGTTTCAGACAGTTCTTGAGGATGACTCCTGTCCTTTTCCAGGTGACCTTTCCCTCATACAGCGTGTTCACTATTCGTCGAAGTGATGCGCTGAAAGGCGTAGCCAGGACGGCGCTTGCGATGGTCTGGTGAGGCTTGTAGCCAGCCCTCAAGCAGTCAATGCATAAGTTTCGCCAATGGAGGAATGGTCCCACTTCTGGCGCTGTCGACCGGAGGGCTACTTCTAGGAAGCGCTGAGATGCCAGGTGGAAGACGCTCACGATGTTCCCAGGACCGTTCACAGAAAGAAGGAAGACGCCTTGTCTTGACAACTTCATGTCCACGAGATCATCTCGGAAGGCTTGTACTTTGGCAGCTTCTCGTGCCTCAGTCACGATAACGTTTTCGACCACACGAGGGGGCTGATGGAGCTTGAAGATGAATAGGAGATGCTCGGATGGTGTCCACGAGGGTGCCTCCAGAAACCGACGAGCATTTTCGGAGTGATCACTCGCCAATGCGTCGTCCTCGTACAAGTCGGATAGCATGCGAAAGAGGCGAAGTGACCGGCTCACCGAAGGATTATGTGGAATGAGGTAAAGCATCTCATGAAGTGGAGACTCCTGCATACATGGTCAATACGATAATCTGACTTCGTACAGGGAGGGCGAGAATACTTTGACGCTGGTAAGTGAATGTGGCTTAGCGCCCTCCTCGACGAGGAACTCGCAAAGCTCAGCTTGGTGTGCGAAAGCTGCGACCTGTAAGATCATCAGTATGTCAAGGTCCCAAGTGACCTCTGGGCTCTCGGAAAAGCTCACATGGAGGAGAGTGTGCCCATATTCGTTTTGGTCGTATATTGAGACCTCCCCATTGAACACTTTCATCCTGACAGACATGAGGTCACCCCTGATGCATAAATCAAAGATTGTCGCATCTTTGGGAAGGACCCTGTACATTCGCAGGGAGTATTGCCATCCACATGTCGCTTTTGCTACACTGACAGCCCACTGACTTTGTAGGAACCAGCTCGGAATTCTGACACTCAGCCAAGTGGTTTCGAAGTGACTTTTGCTTGTGCGAGATCTTGGTTTTGGCAGTGATAATCTTGGCCCGTGGCGCTCGTATTTGTACTTGAAGAAAAGACACTGGAATTCCGTGGTTTCTTGTTCCTCAACCATCGAGCCTCTCATTGTGAGTGTGTCGTTGGAAACGCCCAACTGATCAAGTTTCGAATTCAAATGCCGAAGTTCGCCAAAAACAGCTGCTCGGTCGCTGCCTGCGCCATCCAGCAATTGCTGAAAATCGACTAGTTCCTTTTTGATAGTCTGCTCGTGGCAGTTCCGCAGGAAAGAATTCTGCTGGGCCAAAAGCTTTGTGTTTGTATCATTGATGAGCGCAATCTGATCCTTGACACCTTGTAGACTGGGCTGCGAAATATTAACGTTGTCTTTCAACACTGACACAACCTGCTCGACTTTCTGGCTTTGGCAAAGCAGGTCCTGGACAGATGTGCTCATGTGGTTGATCCGGGCTTCGATCATAGGCAGCTGCTGGCGTGCAATCTGCTCATGTTGCAACACGCGTTGAAGTTCTTGTTGTATGTTATGGAGCTGTGCAGCTGTATCATTTCTGTGATGCGTCAGATTGCATTCCGTTCTGTTCTTCTTACCCAAAGGGAGGTGCACGCGTTAAGATACCTTCCAAAGATCTGATGGGCGAGCAAGAGCTCTAACATTGACCAGCGCAACTTTTGTAGCCATCCTTCCAAAGTCTTCTTCTGGAAAACGGCCTTGATCTTCGCAGTCTTCGGTGTTTGCTGGATCGCCGCCCGGATGGGTTGCAAGACATCGCTGATGCTATTTCTAATGTCAAGACACCGCCTCTTGCAATTTTCCAGAAGCTGTTCTTGGACATCGTCGGCAGCTGATGGTCCAGTGATTGTGCAACTTTCTAAAATAAGGCGCAGATCTTCGAGAGTTGTGATCAAGGCGGCGATCTCATCAGGTGCGTCCTTATACGTGTGGCGAATGTCCCGAAGCTCGCTAATGCTGTTGGGTAGTTGTAATCCCAGGGAGGCAAGGCCCACTAGCCCAGCAGCAATCCCGAATATTTCTGCCATAGTGTCAGTGGAGAAGTGATAAGTGTCCCTGGTAGCATGGTGAGGTATAAGACCACTGCTCTCCCTTCTCAAACAAGGTGACATAGAAAGAGAGGCTGAGGCTGAGGCGAGGAGGTCATCGGCGCTTCACATTCATGCAAACACAGGCATAGCCGGCATGGAAGGATGGGGCTATGTGGTGGCGTGAAAATACTGTCGAGGTACACTTTCCGTGTCACTGTTTTGTGGTCGCGAGCGCTGTATGGCCAAACGGCCCAACTGATATGGTCTGCAGCGTATTACACGCTGAGCTTTTGCCTACGAACAGTGCTGTTATTGTAGTAAGTACATGACAGCTACCTGTTGTGCGCGTACATGTAAACGCCTGGGCCGCATTGACAACGCATAAGTCTTGTCATCTCGCGTTGAGGCTAACGCTCGTCTTCGGGCAAATTAGGGTGTGCGTGTGGTGTAGCTTCCATGTCATCTGTGGATCTGACTGCTCGATGCCAACAAATAAATATGTACATCGGTGTAGGTGATGCCACGTGAGTAACTCGTGGTGGCTGGTTCTGGAAGAAGAAGCTGACAAGCGCCGCCAAGTCCTTCGCCGACAACAACAACCCATGTCTGCTTCATCAATCTACTTTCATCCATTATGATTTCTCATCGAGCTATCTCCAACCACGTTGTACACACACCTCATGACATCACGCTCAGAGAAGCCCTCCAAGCGCGCCTCGTGGTGTCGTCCGATCGGTCGGCGTGCCGCACAGCTGAGGTCGCAATATTCCAGTACTCTTCGGGCACGCCGTGATGGATCTGGATCTCAGCATACTAGACCGACCGCCGCTCAGGATACCAGATGGTGCAATCGAATTGTACCCGCGCCCCATGGGCCCCAGAATATTTCTTCTGCCCAAGGAAGATAGGGTCCTCAAAGTCGGCATCAGCGTGAAACTTTCGGAAGCTGAGGCAATGCGATTTGTTGCCCGCGAAACCTCGATGCCTGTTCCTACAGTACACGATGCATACGAGCAGGAAGGCAGGGGCTATATCATCATGTCAAGAGCACACGGCAAGCCGTTAGGCGAAGTCTGGGCCAGCCTTTGCACTGAACAGAGATCGACCATTGTCCGTCAACTGAACCGCTATATGGCGGAACTGGCAACCTTGTCAGGAGATTTCTATGGCACTCTGTGGAAGTCGCCTGTTGAAGACATATTCTTCCATCACCAACCGTTTGAAAACGAGAAGATTCAGTATGGTCCATACTTTTCACGCGAGGAATACAACGCCGGTCTTGTCGCCGCGCTTATGAATTCCCGTCCCGAACAATCTTTGAGCGCATCCGACCAAGCACTTGCAGAGAAACTGCTTCAGATCGACGATGAAAGAAGGGTATTTTCGCACGGGGACCTCCACCTCGACAATATCATCATCGACGACAGCTGTCGTGTTACCGGCATTGTCGATTGGGCCGGCGCCGGGTTCAGTATCCCGGGTCGGGACTACTATGAGGCCATATCGCGAGCCCGAGAAGAAAAGTGGGTAGAAAGTGTGTCTTGTATATTTTCGAAGGATTCACAAGTCCACTACGAGCTTTTTCGGGAGCTTGATTCGGCGCTGATACTCTACACCTGTATATAATTCGCAGGGCGTCCAGCAGAACACACGAAGGCGACCACTCATCCCAAACTCAACCAAAAAGGCGACCAAAATCGATGCCAAAGCCAGACCCAAACACCGAGATGGAGACCTTGCGCCCAATCTCAAACCCACAGCCTGCAAACTTCACCCCCAAAGAATCATCCTTGATGCCGAGACCTGTGTCGACGCCAAGTCCAAGGTTCAAGTCGAAGATGCTGGCCTCGGCTTTGACGAGGCTGACGTTGGCTTCAACGCCCACGTACGTGCCCGCCGTGGCGCTGGCGCTTGCGGTGAAGACGTCGACATTGACATCCTCGATCGGGTTACCCGTGGACTGGGCGAGGTGCATGACAGACGCCCTGGCCTCCGCGGTGACCGTCTTGAAGAGAATCCCGCTTTCTTCGACTGTGGCGTTTGCGTAGAAGACAGTTGCGCCCTCTGGCTCGCGGACTGCTTTGAGTTTGAAGTCTGGCTTGCGCAGCTCTTCCTTCAGCTGGGCCAGGACTTCTTGCTCTTGACCTGCAGGGATGGCAAGGAGGATGGGCACTTCTATGGCTTGGAAGGCGCCATCGTTGTTGAGAAGCAAATCTCTGAGTTCAAACTCGGATTTGGACCATGAGCCGTCGTTGCGCTTCAATTCGGCGGACAGGATGGAACCGTGCAGCTCGATGTTGCGTGCAACGCCACCGAAGTTCTTCTTACTCCAGGTGAACTTTCCGTCAACGTTGCCGAGGAACATGTCGAGGTCGATCGATGCGTCTCGCCAGGACCCATCGTTGCGCTTTAGATTTCCTCGCAGAGTAGTGTTGTTCGTCAATGTCAGGCTTTGACACGAGTCCCAGGCTGTCTGAGGTTTCACCTCCTTTGGCTCCACGGCATGAACCTCGACTTTACCCGACTCGCAGCTGCTGGTCTTGATGTATACGAGATCCGGCCGGTCCTGGTGGGAGAGGCTGACCATCAACCACCTTCCGCTCTCCTCAGGTGCGAAAGAAGTGGCGACGTCTACCATGCGGCTCTTCCACCCAGAACTCGCGGACACGGCGTGGACCTCGACTTTTCCTGATCCGGTGTTCCTGGTCTTGATGTAGTACAGGTCGGCAAAGTCCCCCGAGCATGTCGGCGAAACGCACCATGTGCCATTGTCTTCCACGCTGAAGTCAGTCGCAACATGCTGCGTAAATTGCTGGTAGTTGGAGGCTTTGCTTGCGACGTGGTATTCAATCTTGCTGGATTCGCAGTTGCGAGTTTTGACGTAGACAAGGTCTCCTTTGCGCGACATGGTCCAGACCCCATTATCCTCACACCCGAAGCAAGTGCCGGTCTGCAGGACGAAGTTTTGATACTGAGATGCAGCGTCGGCGATGTGGACCTCGACTGAGTTTGTGCCGGTGTTGCGTGTTTTGATGTAGACCAAGTCGGCTTTGCCATCACCAGTCCAATCCAGCATCAACCACGTGCCTTGATCTTCGGTGCCGAAGACCGTGCCGGTGGCCAGGCTGTGTTCCTGGAAAAGGGACTCATTGCGAGCACCGTGTACTTCGACTTTTCCGGTGCCAGTGTTCTTGGTCTTGATGTAAACAAGGTCCTGAGACCCATCGCCGTTGAAGTCTGCGAAAGTCCAGACTCCATTGTCTTCAGGAGAGAAGACGGTACCAGCGGCGAAGACCCTTCTTTGGTAAGACATGATCGTGAAGTGAAGTACAGTGGGTTGGTTTGGAGTTGATGTTATGAGGCTGTTGGTGGTTGTGAGAAGTTTAGAGTAGGCGGATCAGAGCCTCGCTTTATACCATCCGGTCTAGAGAGTATCACGGCCAAGTGGTCAGATGATCACTTCGCTGTTTTGTGATATGCTTGTGATCTTGTTGGCCAGATTAGTCTCGATGGTTGACAGGCAGCCACAACTGGGGCTATAGCAAGCCACGACATTCATTCAGCTTTTCACAACGCAGCCGTCAAGGTGCCACAGCGCCGTCCAGCCCAGTAGGAGGTTAGGAGTGGAGATTGACGAATTCGACAAGTAGTCTTTTCAAGAAGTGTATATCTTCCTGAGTCCGGGCGAGATGCGTGAACGACAAGATGGTACACCCAGGCGATGAGTTGTTGGGTGTCTTTTGCGATGTTTCGTACCAAGTAGGCGTTGCAGCTTCAGGCAAGTTGGGTGCTTCGTCACAAAGCGCTAGACTATTGCGATGGTCGCAGGGGCATGGCATGGCATAAGCCGTGACTCGTATGCAGTGCGAAGCACACAGGTTCGCCATGTCCTCTTGACGTACATCGGGGAGTCTGGATCTAGTTAACATGCCTATATGTAGTCCACCGTCCGGGAAAGCCACAACGGCAGCGTCTACTCACAGCTTAGGTAGTCATCTTAGTTCGCCACGTTTTCATGCACGGCGAAGCGAAGCACACGTGTGAACGTAAGCCACAGCCACAGGCTTCGGGGCGCGCGACGACGGGCTTTGAGGCGTCGGTGTCATGGAGCGTATCTGTCAGTAGTACCTAAGATTCGATGGTGCAGTGGTATCACTTTGAATATGGTGGAAGGCAAGGTAGGTACCGGTGGCGGCTGCATATAACAACCAAACGACAGAATACGCCTCGCGCCTGTTGCTTTAATTAAGAACAAGTAGAGGAATAACTTGCCTTACCAAAATCGACTCAAGCGGTCTTCGGTATACCGGTATTCTCTCTAGGCCATTTAATCGTGTTGTCTCCTAGAGGTTCAAACCCACCCGGTCAATTACTCGTGATAGGGCATCAAATGCGTATCAGTGTCCTATTTCAGCACGATTGCATCGTGAACGGCCCCCAGAGGCTATTCAAAAGAAATTGAAATATCAGACCCATTGATCGTATAAGACCAGTGAACCTACAGCTATGAGACTTACGAGGATCTCGCTGCCACCGAGACAAGCACAGCCAGCTTTGGGCCACCGCACAAACGCAAAAATGCAAGTCGCTCCTCCAAAATCGCGAAAATTTCTCTATGTCCGCTGAAATTGGATTTATAGCCACAACGTCAAAACAAAAGATATCAAACATCTGAATAGAGCAAAAGAAACATCCCTGTTGTCTCCCCTCGCGGGATCGAACCGCGGGCCTCAAGATATCGTTTTCACGATGATGTTGCAGTTACAGTCTTGCGCTCTTCCAGCTGAGCTAAGGAGAGGATGTGAGCTTGCATGCTCACGTGATAACAAGGTAGACTCAAGGTATTATATAACTCTCATTGCTTCACTGCTAAAAGGATCGTGATAGCCTGGAGAACATGTGATTTTCACTTACTGCCAGGGCGATGTTCTTGCAACTCGGCCTATCGAACTGTCAAGTCTGGGCCTTTGACCTGCCAGGCGTCTTGATCGATCGATGATGACGAGAGTCTCGTCTGCTGTCTTGTATGGCAGTACGCTGTACTGCACATCGATGAGACGCATCAAACCGTTTGACAAATCGATCGCTTCAACTCTGGTGATCCTCTCCACCATGCAATGTTTCCACGAGCCGCCCGAATCAATAAACTGTCGTTGAACTCGTTGGGAGAGTAGGTTAAGCTCCTGTTGAAACCCATGTCAGAAGGTATCACGTTGATGCACTTGATGATTTTTCCAGAAAATTGATGGTGTCGTCTCAGAGGCCGGTTTGTCTCAACCGACACGAGGATACAGGACTAGTCTATCGATTGGTTTCGACAGTCGACTATACGATGTAAGATGCCCAAACCTGAGAATACAGATGGATCCTGATGCTCGATCGATAGATTATCAAGATCGTTTACTAACAAGACAGAGATCCGTATAGAAGGGTTAGGGTTAGGGTTAGATAAAATCGAATAGTATGCACAACTCGAGCAAACCAACTACTATTTTGATGTTAAGAATAGACAAGTACTTAGCTAGCTATACAGCAATAGATGATATGAGATCTTACAGCTACTGATGTTATTATTGGATCGAAAGGTCAAGAAGCCAGAAAGTCAGCTAGAGACTAGCCTTTAGACATGTAAAAGCCGAAGCATTCGGCCATTTCTGCGTGCTCACAAAACGACGTGCAGTTTAATGTGCAGATAGAATCGATCCATGTATCAATGGGATCTCTTCATAACCAACTCACAAGTCAATGCATTAACGATTCCGACATCTTGATAAGAGCGGCAACGAAAATCGATGTCCACGACGCTCATCCATGTGGTTATACGAACGGTAGCGGGGTCATCGTACTCACTGAACGATCGCATGAGATTTCCATACCAGATACAAGAGACAACGACAAACACGGAGGTAATACGACCAAAAGAGCGAAAGTTTGATGTTGCTCTTCCCCTACTGTCTATGGATCGAACGAAGCAAAGAAGAAAAGAACACACCTCGATTTTTCCATCCTCAAACTGTAATACGAGAATGTCCTGTCCTAACCCATGTGCATGAATGGGAAGAAGTAGTCCAAAAGAAAGGAAAAAAGTGAACGCTCCCCGTGAACTCGGACTGAAACCAATCTCTAAACCAAAGCCAAACCCAAAACTCCATGGTCGTAAGTCATATTGTCCACCTTCCTTCCCCCATTCATTCTACCCAACTCCACAACACTCACCACAATCAGTGGAAGTAGTCCCCACCCCTCGAGCTCTCCACCTCGGCAGTAGGCAAATCCGTACCAAGCCCACTATCGCTCGGCGGCGCATACTCGCCTCCCTTTTTCGCGGCGAGTGCCTCCAGACTAGGCGGCGCCTCGAGCTGCAGCATATCATCGTCTGCGCCAACGTCAGAGACAGTGTGATCGAGGTTCTCGGGCTCGTGCTGCTCCTGCTCGGCACCGCCGACGGCCTCCTCATCCTGCTGCTCCTCTCCCTCGTGGGTAGAAGCGACGCCAACAGTACCGTTGATCGTGCTCTCCAAACTGTCGCGACGATCGGTTTCGGATCCGGTCATGTAACTTCCAGTACCGTAAGTGTACTCGGACGGATCGAAGCTGAAGCGGCTGCCGTTGTCGCGGGCAGGGGTGGAGCGCTCGATGTAGCTGTTGCGGTCGTCGTAAGTCACGTTGCTTTCCGTCTGGCTGAGGTGCGAGTTGCGGCGCTCAGTACCAGCATCCGAAGAGAATTCATCGAGGTCATCAGGTCCGTCCCCGTCGATGTTGGCGACGTCGCGCTGCTCGGCGTCAAGCTCACCTTCGGAGTCCTCGGAGATTTCGTTCTCTTTGTTGAAGGGACCGCTCAGGCTTTGGATTCGCTTGTCAGTCTTCCAGGATGGCTTGCCCAGGAAGTTGGACTTGACGGAGTGGCTACGGCTGACGCCGCTGTTGGAGGAGATGAGGCTGGGTGCCTTGCTCTTGAACGCGTGGGCACCGGTGGGAACGTTGTTGTTAATCTCGCTCAAGCTCATAATACGACGCTCGGCGGCATGTTGAGACGGGTTCATCCGGGCCATTGGCGGCCTGATCTTCGTCAAAGCCTGAGGTGTCTTGAGAGACGAAGGAGCTGCGGAAATCTCAGACATGCCTGACATGGCAGATCCATTGCTGTGGATTCGCAGGTCACGGCCTTGTTGCTTCTTCTTGGGCGACGGCGGCTTGGGCACGCGTGCCGACTTGGCGAGGAGCATCATACGAGACTGGTTCATGACACCCTCAAGCATTCTCTTCTCGATCTGCTCAGCTCTCGCGTCCATGGCGTGCAGCTCGTCACGGCGGATGTGGAGCGCAGTCTCCAAGCTTGCAACATCGGCCTGCATCTTGGACTTTTGCGCGGCCAAAGCCTCACGCTCAGCACGTAGATTGTCGACCATTGTGCGCAGGGAGTCCTTCTCGTCGTTGAGGCCGGTGATCTCGGACTCGATCTGGTCCTTCTGCACCAAGCGCCTCTCGAGCAGAAGCGCAATCTCCTCGGCCTCTCTCTCCTTACTCTCATGGTCAGCAGTGATCTGCTTACTCTGCAGAGCCACGAAAGCAGAAACTTCAGCCGCAGTTGCCATCACCTTTTCGTGGATCTGGTCAAGGCGCTCGAGCTGTGCCGAGGGGTCTGCAGCCTGCGAGGCATGTCCCATGAGCTCGTCAAGCTTAGTGTGGACCGCAGCATCGTCGTACTTGGTGTCGGCAGCTGCCGTGGCGTGGGTCATAATCTGGTCGAGCTTCTCGTGGACAGCGCTGTCGTCGTACTTCTCAGGTGCCTCGACAGGTTCCTGCGCAGGGAGCAGAGCAGGGAGCTCTCTCTTCAATTCGGCGGCACGCTCAGCGTCGCTAGCCCTGGACTCCTCAAAGCTGGCCTTGATCTGTTCCTGGAGCTCCTTCATGGCGAGAGAATGCTCTGCAGCGCTCTCCGAAGCTTGCTGGCTATGCTCGTAGTGCTGGCCGACCAAAGCCTGTACCTCCTTGAGAGACATCATGAAGCGAGGGTTGTGTTCCTCGAGATCGCTCTGCACTGCAGCAACAGCAGCGACAACCTTGTGGAGTTCTTCGCGCGTGACGACGTGCTCCTGGAGTAGACCTTGGTGGGCTTCATCGACCTTGTTGAAAGTTTCGTCAACACGATTGAAAACGGTCTTGGACTCTTCGAGTAGACCTTGATGGGTTTCGTCGACCTTGTTGAAGGTGTCATCGACACGGTTGAAGACAAGCTTTGACTCATCCATCATGCCCTGGTGAGCTTCATCGACCTTGTTCCAAGTGTCATCCACACGATTGTAGACTGTCTTGGAGTCCTCGGCGGCCTTGTCCACGGCGTCAGGGTAGGTGCTCGTGAAGGTGGTCAACGCCGCGCCCAAAGTGTCGATCGACAGCTTGAGTTCGTCCGTCATCGCCTTGGTGTTGTTGAAGAGCTCGTCTTGAGCAGCGACCTTCTCTTCAACAGCCTTGGCCTTCTCGTCTGCAGCAGTCTGAGCATCGTCGAACTTGCTCATCATGCCGTCGAAGAGAGTGTCGAGCTTCGCGCCCAGATCGACGACAATCGCCTCCTTGTGTTCACCTTGCTTCTCCAGAGCAGAAGCGGAGTGCTGTTCTCCATCTAGCTTCATGGCTTCGAGAGCACCGTGTGCCTTCTCGAACTCAGCCTTGACAGTCTCAAGAACCTCCTTGACATCAGCGTTGACGCCCTCCATATTGGTCTTCTCTTCAAGCGACTTGAGAGTTTCGCCAAGAGTGTTCACACCAGTTTCGCTTTCAGTCAGCTTGGCGACGAGCTCCTCTTTGATCTCGACAAGATTGGCCTTGACTTCTTCGATGTGCGTAACAGTGTCCTGGAACTCGGTCTTTCGGTCGTCGAACGCCTTGGCAGTGATGGCGATGTCGCTCTCGTAGCTATCCTTCATCTTGTCGTGGCTTTCGCGGAAGTCAGCGATCAAGCCTTGGAGTGCGTCGACGTCTGCCTTTGTGGGCATCTCAGCAGGGTCGAGAAGCTCCATGACCGCAACTTTCTCCTTGATCTCGGTGCAAAGCACGCCGAGAATGTCCAGATCAGCTTTGGTGACACGTAGAGCCTGCTCCTCTTCAGAAGGTTCGGCGCCGACCTTGGTGCTGAGCTCCTCAAGCATGGTTTTGGCGTCTTGAGCAAGCAGCTCGACAGCAGCAACGTCATCTTTGCTGGCAATGGTGCTCTCGATTTTCGCAGACAACTCGTCGATTGCCTCCTTGGTCACAACAACGACTCCTTCGACCATTTCGACTTGCTCCTTGGAAGCGCCGTTCGAGTTCTCAGCGAGGGCGAGTACCTCGACCTGCTCCCTCATGCCCTGGAGAAGAGTCTCAATGGCATCGGTGTCTTCCTTCATGGCCAGACCGTCAGGAATCACGGGCGCAGGTGCCGCCGGAGGGTCTCTATTCGCAGATGCCGTGACAGACTCTTGCATGTCTCTGATGGCCATCTCAATGCCTTCAAGATCGACCTTGGTAGCGGTGCCTTCAGCAGGCTCGGCAGACCTGGGCGCAGCAAAGTTGTCTTGCATGGCGGCATCCATCGCCTCAATCTTGATCTGTAGTTGAGACAGCAGGACTTCCATCCGCTCGACGTCGACGCTCTGGCTACCTGCAGCAGCTCCAACTCCAGCAGCTGCGGCGGAAGCGGCGGCGGCGGCAGCCATGTCCTCGTCGGAGAGTTCGCGGTCACCGTCTGCGAGGACCATTTCGGTTCCACTGGGTCGCGGCTCGCTTGTTGGTCTCTTCTCCTTAAGGAGATCCAAGTCGACTCGCAGACCAGCAAGGCCATCCTTGAGAGTATCCAAGATTTCGTAGTTGACGGTCAGGTCGGCAGGCTTGTCGAGGGTCTTGACCACATCAAGGCGGAGAGTTTCGAGACCTTCGTTGATTGCATCGAGCATGTTGCTCGTCTGTGCCTCAGTCCGCTCTGGTGAGTCAAGCTTCTTCTCAATATGACCGCGTAAGTCATCCAATCCGAGGCGTACAGTGTCGATGACTTCTTCGTTTGAGCCGCCGTGCACCATAGTCGAGTCGATGGAGCCGCGAAGCTGTTCGAATTCGCCGCGCATGGCCTCCAGTAGCTCTGTCGGAACGCCACTGCTACCGGGGTTCTTTTCAACAGTCTCCTTGAGGTCCTCAAGACCCTCACGGATAGCCGAAAGCATTTCGCTGTTGTCAGGTGCGCCGCTGCCGGCGACCACGAGGGAGCTACCCATAGTCTCCTTCATCTTCTCAAGCTCTTCCTTCAACATGTTGACGGTGGCAGCGAACGTGTCGCTTTGGTCAGCTGACAAAGTGGTGCGTAGTTCATCGATACTTTGTTTGATGCCTTCGATGATCGCCTCATTGTCCACCGTGGCAGCATCACCTGCACCAGCGCCGATCATCTCCTTGAGTTGGGCAATGTCGTCGCGAAGCATTTGGACAGTCTCTTCCTGCTCGCTGACAGAGCGGGTTCCGAGGTCACTTCCTTCAAGTTTCGCGTGAAGAGCAGCCATAGAATCCTGGATGGTCTCCTGAAGCTCGCCCTTGTCCGTAGCATGGGCGTTGAGGATCGAGCCTCTGAGTTGCTCGAACTCTTCCTTCATCGCCTCGAACATCTCCTCCCGGGTGTCCTCGTCCTCCTCGGAGTTGAGGCCGCGAGACTGTTCAACATGCGATTTGAGATCATCCATGCTCTCTTTGATGGCAAGAATGATGGCGGCGGTGCTGGCTGCGTGTTCGTCCGGCTTCGAATCAGAAGCTTCAAGAGTTTCGTGCAGATGCTCGAACTCCGACCTGATGTATTCCAAGAGGTCTGCTTTGCCAGAATCGTGGCTGGGTCCACTGGCGACGAAGCCTTGGACATCGGTCCTGAGTTGCTCGAGACCGAGCTTGACCGTATCAACGATCTCGTCTTTGCCGGTGACATCTTGAGCACGATCGACGTAGTTCTCGATTTCTGCGCGAAGAGATTCCAGTCCGTCCTTGACAGCATCGAGAACCTGCTCGGTATCCCTCCCGTTCGCGGCGGAGTACTGCTTGAATTCGACACGCATGCCGTCAACCAGCTCGTGGAGTTGCTGCAAGACCTGCTCGCCGAAGCTGTTGAAAGGAATGGTGGTTCCGTCGATGCTTGCCTTAACAGCATCGAAGAGGTCATCTTTGCTTATCTCGAGTTCGCGGACAGGTTGTTCGGAGAAGCCCTGCCTCACTGCTTCAAGGATACCAGCCCGGGTGGCCTCGTCGTCCAGTGCAGGAGCGGTAGGTGAGGCGCGGAACTCTTCAAGGGCAAGGCGCAATTCACCCAAGATGTCTTCTCTGACGCTTTGGAGGTGATCCGGCGAAGCGGGCTGGAAGTCTTTGAGTGCTTCCTGCATGGCTTCGAAGATCTCGGCCTTGTCGATGCCTGGACCAGCAGGCTCCGGACGGTTGTTCTGGTAGTCTTCAAGACCTTCCTTCAGAACAGCAAGAACCTCCTCGCGCTCCAATCCGAACTGTTGAAGCTCAATGTTCGGCTCAAAGTCCTTCAATCCGTCCTTGACCGCATCGAGTACGTCGTCGCGCTCAAGACCTGTGTTGACTGGGCCGACTTCGCGAGAGGTGGTTTCTTGCTGCTCTGCAAGGGCGTGCTTCACGAGGGCAAAGATCTCATCGCTGCTTGGGCCTGATTTGGTCGTAGTCGCGAGTTGTTTGAAAGAATCGTCGTCTTGTGCAGCGCGTTCCTGGAGCATAGCGTGGATTTGCTGCTTCAACTCGTTGAGTCCATCTTCCAGGATACGGTGGACTTCTTGAGCGTTCACATTGCCCTGGTTGTCCTCGATCGACCGGTCGAGTGTTGCATTGAGCTGGGTCTCGCTGACTTGGTCGAGCTTACGGCCAAGCTCGCGGCCCATGCCCAGCACTTCACCGCGCAAGTCGTGAACGAATGCCTTGACTTCGGATGTCGCACCACCGGCATGAGCGGTGGAATCCTTGATGCGCTGCAGAAGCTTCATGATCTCCTCATTTGGTGCTGACTTTGCGCCTTCAGGTCCTGCTTCACCACGTGCCTTTGCAAGAGCACTCGGCGAATCGAAGTTGAGCTCCAGTTTTGGAGGTCCACCGTCTGCGCTGAAGGCCATAGGCACCAACGCCTGGGATTCCGACTTCTTCTTGATGAATTCAGCCAGCTCCTCGACCTTTCTTGCAGCCTCGACGTTGTCCTTGGAACTCTTCTCGAATAGCTCGTTGAGCGTTCCCAGAAGGCGCTCCTGCCCTTCCTTCGTCACCATTTCGCGAATGATCTTCTCGAGCATCGCCACGCTCGCCGCGCCTTCGACAGAGTATGGTGATGGAGAGCCAATACGGCCGTCATCCAAGAAGCTGTGTGCGCTCGCCGCCCTGGGGAGATGGTAGCTACCAACAGGTGGAGGCGAGCTGAACATCGTCTTGCTGTCCAGAAAAGGTTGTCCGGTGATACTAGCACTGCGACTCCGTTGATCACGAGGAGGCGGTGCGCCCAGGAGGCCTTGTGCTCCGACAGAAGATGTGAGGGTTCGAAGGCTCCTGCGGATGTCCTCATCGCGTGCGGTTGTGGCATCCTTCAGGTGAACCAAGTCCGTTGCGTTGTCCTTGCTTCGCCTGCTCAACCCAGCCATCTCCTTTTGCAGATTTGTAGCGATTGTTGTGAGATGGAGCAGTTGGCTGGAAAAATCGTAGTTGTTGTTGACACGAGGCGTCGTCGGGGTGCCAGACCTATTAGTGACGTCGGTCAATGGTTCGTCTGGCACCTGCATGGTCTGCAGAGCCAGCATCGTGGCGGAGGGTGGCGTATTCTCTCCGTAGATTCTGGAGTGTGGTCGTGCGGGTCGTAAGTTGGGTGCCTCTTTCGCGAAGTCGCGAGATGATGGCGTTGGGCTTTCCTGGGGCGGAGACATGGGAGACAAGTAGTCTTTGCCTTCCCTGTGACTGAACGGCGAGCAACCGCTGGCAAAAGACATTCTTCTGTCTGCCGCTGCCGTGGCGGTTGCCGGGCGCTCCGGGGATCGCTCCGGTGATCTCGAGTTGTCCAAGTAATTCCTGAGGTCTTTCACGCTGCTAGGCTGTAGCGATTGCATGCGCTTGTGGTGTGCACCTTTGATGAGCGATCTCTCTGGTGATCCGAGGGGAGTGACATTGGAGACGTAGGACGAAAGTGGCGCAGTGTCTCGCGAAGCCTCTACTATCTTCTTCGCGGCCGCTGCGATGGTAGCCGATGTGTTTGCCCTCGTAGTTGGTGAGTTGGTGCCAGGGTTCAGAGGCAATGGCGGCGGTGCGCGCTCGGGGTCGGCGCTGTCCCACCTGCGTTTGATGTTCGTCAGTACACCCATCTCGTCCCATCGTGGTCGTCGCGTCGGTCTTGGGAGGTAGGTCGAGGGCGCGGTACTCACATAGGCACACTGGCTCTGCCGCTGGCCGCAGACCAGGAATGTTTGTGTTCCCGCTCGCGGGAGTGTTCTCTCGATGCCGAGGACATGGTGTCGGAACGGCCAAGGAATGGATGGAATGCGCACTGGAATGCACGCCTAGACTGATGGAGTGCCGCAGCGAGCGAACAATTGCATTATACGGCGCGCCGGGTCTAGATTGGCGACAACGGGATGGAGGTATTGAGAGTGGGTAGGCGCGTTTGGAGTGTCTTGATTTGTGTGAGTGTGTGTCTGAGAGCGAGGGTAGCTGTATGGAGAAGGGTGTCTTAGTGTATCCAGATGTTGATGAGAGGGTAAGTTAACGGTCGGGGCAGATTGCCTGTTGACGTCGGAGTAAACAAACACCCTCCACCATGGCTACGGCGCTAGCGGGCACGGGCTGAGGCCGCGACGTCGTGGACGTCGTGCGCTGTGCCGAATCGTTGCCTCTTGCATGATGCCTCCACGTTTCTCACCAACCACACGCCCGGGTTGAAGAAGATGCCTACAGTGCGTGCATGAACGGTGGATTTCACGTGATCCCATCCATACCATGTCGCCAGCAACCAGCACTCACCGCAACCACGATAGAGCATGGACTTGACGGCGTCGCGAAAGCGCAGACGCTCATCGCCTCCAAGCTCGCCACACGGACCCGATGCCGCAGAGGATACCGATTTCAAGATTGCCATGCTCGCTTCCCTGAATCCAGAAAAAAGCCAGCATGTCTTACTGGACTATCTACTTGCCTATGATGGCTCCGTGGAGAAGGCGTCTGATGCGCTGAATTATCCAGAGCAAGTACATGTAGAACGTACACCACCACGGAAACATCGATCTGCAGCTACAGGATATCAATCGTCATTGGTTTCGTTTGCAACAGGCAGAGGGTCCGCAGGAAAATCTACGCCACGGAAACAGTTGACCAGAAAAGGACAGACCCTTCACTTGTACACGCCGGAAGATATTGAGAGCCACACGCCATGCTCAATCGTGCATAACTTTCTTCCTGCGGCCGATGCTGATAACTTATTGAGGGAGCTGCTCGAGGAGGCTCCAGCGTTTCGGAGAGATGTCTTTCAGCTGTTCGAGAGAACTGTCGAGAGCCCACACTCTATGGGCTTCTACGTAGACACGCCACGAGAGATCAAGGAGCAAAAAGACCAATACGCATACAATGGTTCCTACATCACCCACGTCCACCAGTCGCGTCCTGAAATGCTAAATGCATCGGATCTCGTTCGCCACACCGTCAATCAAGAGATCGAGCGTCGGACTCGAGACTTCAAACATGGAAAGAAGCTCAAGTTCCAGTCGACAGACGAGTGGCGGCCCAACACATCGTTCGTGAACTGCTATGATGGCGGCAAAGAGAGCGTTGGCTTTCACACGGATGAGCTGACTTATCTTGGCCCTCGCGCAGTCATTGGCTCGTTGTCACTGGGTGTTGCACGCGAGTTTCGGGTACGACGAATTCTACCACCTGACGAGGTGTCAGCTGCCGACGCACAAGGTCAGATCGCCATCCACCTCCCGCACAACAGCCTTCTAGTCATGCACGCGGAGATGCAGGAAGAATGGAAGCACTCTATCGCTCCCGCCCAAGCAATCGATCCTCACCCAGTGGCCGGCAACAAGAGACTCAACATCACCTATCGACATTACCTGCCTTACATGCAGCCAAGATACACACCACATTGCAAGTGTAGTGTCCCGAGTACGCTGAGATGCGTGCAGAAGCAAAAGGCGAGCCGAGGGAGGTACATGTGGATGTGCATGCGCAACTATACACCCGGCGAGAAAGGCTGCGGGTTCTTCCAGTGGGCTGAATTCGATGAAAATGGAAAGCCACCGTGGGCTGAAGGTTACGAAGAGAACGTGAATGTGCCTGTCGGCTTGCAGGAAGATGAAACGACGAGCAGCAGATGAGCGGGTTTGAAGATGGCTCAGAGAAGCCCGTTTCACTATCAAAACACAACTTGCGATATAGTGAGGCTACCGTCTTTCCGCCTTTGCTCAAGTTATCGGGGCAGACCCAAACTCAGCCGGACCAGCTCCCCCACCTAACTTTACCGAGAGACGAGGCATCCCGGGTCGATTTACTTTTGGAAGGTGATTCTTTCACGACTTCGCTGAGTCTTTGGGTCAAGAATGCAATGCTGGCCGACATTCCGAAGACCCTGGTCTGCATGCACGATTCATCGAAAGTCCAGGTAACGGTTTATCGATTTTGCTGTATTAAGCAATCCCAAGCTTTGCCATTGGCGCGGCTAATTGATCTACAACGCCCCTTCGTGTCGGCAGTCCCTATAATGGCTACTGCTGTAGATCCTTCGTATCTCAGTCGGTTCATATATTGTGGCGCCGTCTTTCATACATCGTTCTAGATGCAGCTTGAAGTCATCGGCCTACTACCGATTTACGACACTGCTTTTCTTTCGAAGGACCTCTTTTTGCGACCCTATACTAATAATACAACTTGGTACCTACCAATCATGGTAAAACACCTCTCGAGAACGAGAACATATCTTTACAAGTTCTTGACGAATGCACCATGTTATGGTCCGTAGCGACTGCACATGTAAGGTGCAGCTTACTTGCATGCATGCATTTCCTGCATCTTCGCTAACGGATAAATTGAAGTGCTACTGATCTTGTCGGTTCCATTGTATCGATACGAGCCCGTGGTCAACACCATGATATCGCGGTCCCACATTGCAGCGTTGCAGTGTCGGCAAAGGCATAAGAAGCAACCAAAGCGCACTCGCCCACCTCGTTATCGTCGAAACAACGCACAGCATTACCAACATGTTCTCTCTAAAGCTCGCCATCACCACGTTCTTCGCGCTCTTCACCGTCGGCCAAAGCCAACAGTTCTTCATCCAGAATTGGGGCAATGGTGAACCAACGACCAACTACACCTACACTAGCCTCGAAGCCGGCCGCTACAAAGTCGACTGGAGACTAGGTGCAGGCGGTAACTTCGTCGCTGGCAAAGGCTACCGCGGAAGCCAGAACCTGTCCGTCCCTCGACGAACGCCACTACACCCAATAACCCCAAGCTAATCACCCCTCAAGAGTAGTCAACTATACCGCAAACTACAACCCTACTGGAAACTCCTACCTCGCCCTCTACGGCTTCTCAAACAACCCGTTCGTCGAGTTTTACGTCGTCGAAGCCTTCGCAGCCCACAACCCTTCCGACAACGCCGCCCACAGCTTCTATGGCTACCACACCTCCGACGGCGCCCAGTACGAACTCTGGTCCAAATACAACGGCAACCTGCGCCAGTACTTCTCCGTCCGTCGCACAAACCGCCGCGGCGGCACAATTACTTTCAACAACCACTACCGCGCTTGGGCCGCTGCCGGTCTGCCGCTGGGGAGTCTGCAGAACACTTTCATTGTGGTAGAGGGACAGCAGGGGACGGGGAATGCTGACATCACGGTGGGCGTCAGGCCTACCGGCAGTATCAAGGAGACGGCCACGCCGACTACGAGGACGGCGGTTTGTATGACTACTAAGCAAACTATTGGGACGGTTTGTAAGCCTAGGGCTACGAAGAGGGACGAGACGCCTACTTTGGTGAAGGTGGCAAGGGCGGAGGCTAAGCCGACGGCGTGAGTCCTGAGTTGAGCATGGTGAGATCTCGGGTTGCCTGCTTATGATCGTTAGTTAAAACTTGTGGAAGTCGTGTGTTGGGTGAAGAATCTTACGATGATACCTCTGAAATCGAAACGTCACATCTTTCTCCATCATTGACCCATCGACCTTCGCTCAAGAACAAAAGGTCAACTTCGTCAGTCAGCGCTCCGCTACAGATCGCTCGCAGATGATGGAATTGAGCACAATGTGTATCAGGGACTCTCAGTGGCTCTCAAAACGTACCGCTACTTTTGGCTTGATGATAGCTGTCTGGCTATGCTTAAAAAAGAAATTCTCATCTGAATGAACGTGCATTAAATTGTCATCGTCGTCGCAACCGCGATTTGTGAAAAGGGTAGGAATTAAAGACGATCTCGCCGGGACCACTACAGCAGTCTGACAGCACTCGGCAAATTGAGCGTAACCGCAGACCCCGACAACTGCACCCACATAATCACCGGCTCAGACCCGACCTTGTCCGCAGTCACTTTCCCAGAAGAAGTCGTAGCCGCACCGCCAGGGAGAGTAACAGGGATCGTAGTCCCGCAACTATTGCCATTCGCAGTAACCGTAACAGCAGTAATACTCTTCCCATCATTGGAATACTTGTAAGACAGCTTAGGCGAGCACTGATCCCTCGCCATGCGATCTTTGAACTTCTGGGCGAGGTCATCCTGTTTCTGTGCAAGAATAGGCCAGTTTGTGAGGCGGGTCATTTCTTGCACGACGGTTTCCGTCCATGCTTGCAGAAGCGATAGCTGGCCTGTTTGGGAGCCGACTGTCAGGGTGTCGACATCGCTCTGTCGCATGTTGGCTTGGTGGAACATGTAACCGTCCTTGCGCAGGCCGAGCAGGTAGCGACTTGTGGTGGTGCGTTCGAATGTCAAGAGGTCCGCGAAAGTGCCTTGGCCAGAGGCCGTGTCTTTCCATTCTTGCAGCGTGCAGGCTGGGAGGTCGCAATCGAAGTAGATCGCGGTGGGCCAGCGGGGAATGACTGTCAGGCCGGAGTATCCGTTTTGCGAAGTGGTCGTGGTCAGCGGCCAGTGGACGTTGGAGTTCATTAGTACTGGGCGTGAGTTGTCGCCGACTGCGCTGGTGATGCCGCTTGTGACCCACGCGCGGATCGCGTCGCCATTGTGGAGGCCGGTGATTGCCGGTGGAATCAAAGACTTCGGTGACCACCTCTTGCCCTGGTCGAGACCGATCTGCCTGAGCCAGGCTTGGTTGAAGACAATTTCCTTCTCGGCGTCGCTATACGTTATATTGTTCTGAGGCAAGTGCGTGAATGTATGAGACACGTGCGCGAACGCATCGCGATTAGCTGGTGTCGTGAACCAGGCTGCGAGGTCGTCATATAAGGCGCAGGCTTTGCTCCAGCTGTACTGGGCAGGCGTGCTGGGCCACAGGTTAACTCCCATACCGAGTGGTTTCTGATATTCCAAGGCAGTAGCCGGCGGGAAGTCGTAGTAGATAGCGGTATTCGGGCTGCATCCGGAGCCACCTACCGAGACGGCGTTGATGATATCTCCGTTGCCATTGTGTCCAAGCTCAATGAAATAGTCGGAGCCAGTAGGCATGCGGCTGTTGATGTTCTTGGTCCACGCCACGTGACTGATTAGATCTGCCGGTCGTAGACGAAATTTCTTGCCGCTAGGACTATACATGGCAGAGGTAAGGTGGACGTCGTCGATTTGCGTACTTAGGTATGTTTTACGAGCACCCAAAAACAGGCCGCGTGTCATCCAGTGAATATACGCGTGCTGCAAGAAGTTCGACGACGGAGACCACTCTGTGGCCCAGCCGGTGAACCACACCATCTGCTGGCGGCCTCCGAAGTCATTGATCACGGCCGCGGAAGTATCCTCTGAGAATGCACCCCCAGGGCCGTACTTCGCGACTTCCCATGTCGTCGATCTGTCGGTGATTACCGCTGGATAGTGGTAGATGTTCTTCGAGCTCAACGTAGCCCCTGTTTTGATGTTCGCAGTCGGGAACCCGGAATTGTTCGTCAGACTGATCATTTGCTCGTCATCGAGAGAACAACAGCCAGACCCTTCGGGAGCCGTCGTAGTGCCAAATGCAGGTTGTGGGAAGGCGTCAATCCGAACAAATCTGACACCGAAGGCAAGCTGATAGGCATAGATCGAATTGTACTGGTCAGTGCTGATCCCGCTCCCGAAACCACTGTCGTATTCGAATGCCAATTCACTGAGTGAAATGATGCCTCCGTATTTGCCCTGTGTCGATGAACTGTTGAGCACCGGGAGACTGAAGCCTGTC
>Ga0265797_10000632_pt1 | contig 63734 bp, 51 predicted proteins | sample P2T30metagenome_FD_192433 | JGI IMG/M metagenome (GOLD analysis project Ga0265797, IMG submission 192433) | Plant litter microbial communities from East Loma Ridge, Irvine, California - P2 T30 | ecosystem: Environmental > Terrestrial > Plant litter > Unclassified | place: USA: California... | reverse complement strand
TGAGGCCTTCGGCCACCAGGCCGCCGGCCGCTTCCATCTGGTCGGCGATCAGGTAGTCGACTTTGAGTTCGCGCAGCGCCGCCGGCAATTCGCGGCACAGCATGGCGGTGCTGTCGGCCATGTCGAGGATCACGCGGCGCAGTCCCAGCGGGCTGCCGGGATTGGCCGCGCGCTGGAGCGAGTCGCCGAGCGAGCCTTCAGGGTGCGAGGCCGCGCCGATCGCATGAAAGCCGATGCGCGCGTCGCGCACGTATGCGGCCGCATCCGGACGATGCATGAAGGTGACCCGATGGCCGCGCGCGACCAGTTCGAGCGCAAGCACCGACAGGGTATTGAAGTGGCTGTAGAACGCGGGTGCGACCACGGCGAAGTGCGCCATGCGAAGTTCCTCTTTCGTGACGTGGCGGCGCCGGGCCGGGGACAGGCTCAGACGCGCAGTTCTGCCACGCGCAGTTCGCGCGCGACGGGGGCCTCGGGCTTGAGTTCGGAAGCCGGGCGCTTCTTGGCGCCTTGCGCGAACAGGCTGGCCACGAAACCGCGCGTGCGGCCCTTGGCGCCGATCGCCGCGCCCAGGCAGCGGTCGGCTTCGTGCAGGCAGGCCAGCAGGCGGCGCTTGGCTTCGTCCTGGCCCAGGGTGTTGATCAGGGTGGCCTTGCCGACGTCCTTGCCGACATCCTTGCCGGTGACGGCGCTGTCGTTGCCGGGGCCGTCGAGCAGGTCGTCCTTGATCTGGAACGCCTGGCCGGCCGCCAGCGCGAAGGCGCGCAACTGCTGCGCCACGCGCTCGTCGGCATGGCACATGATGCTGGCCATATCAACCGCGACGCCCAGCAGCAGCCCGGTCTTGAGTTCATTGGTGGTGGCGATCTGCTCGGGCGTACGGGCGCCGCCGTGCAGGTCTTCGAACTGGCCGCGCACCAGGCCCTGGTCGCCCACGGTCTGGGCCAGCGCCGCCACCAGGCGCGAACGGGTGGCGTGCGTGATGTCTTGCGCTTGCGCCAGGATGCCGAACGCGCGGCTGAGCAGGGCGACCGAGGCCAGGATGGCGACGTCTTCGCCGAACTGGACGTGGATCGCCGGTTTGCCGCGCCGCAGGCTGGCGTCGTCCATGCACGGCATGTCGTCCAGGATCAGGGAAGCCGCGTGCACCAGTTCGACCGCGCAGGCGACGTCGATCAGGGCTGGCGAATTGCAGCCCAGGTCGCGCGCGACCAGGATCAGCAGCAAGGGGCGCATGCGCTTGCCGGCGCTCAGGGCCGAGGCGCGCATGGCGGCGCCCAGTTTGTCGTTGCGTTCGGGGCCGGCCAGCAGCTGTTCGATCCGCTGTTCGAGTGCGGCGCGCATCGAGGCCAGTTCATCGACGTGATCGCGGGATGAGTCGTCGTATGCCTCAGTGTCGAACCCACCGTACCGCCGCGTCGCTGTAGTCATACGGAACCCCGTGAAATTTGATGAATTTGATAACCATCATACCGGAGGCAATGTTTAAAAATAGTTAATTGAGCTCAATCGTGCGAGGTTTTCAGCGCCAGAATGTCGAGCTTTGAAGCAACATCGGGACAATCGCGGGGCATTTGCGGTGCGGCAATGCGAACCGCTTCGCGCCCGAGCATGTATCGGGGCAAATGCGGATCGGCCAGGCCGGCTGGCTAAGCGGGCGTATTTTCGGGAAACAGGATATTCAGGAAGGCGCGCACCACCGGCGCGTCGTCCTGCGCCGGGTAGCTGATGTACAGGTTGGCCGACGGCGCATTGGTGTGGATCGGCAAGAATCGCACCCCCGGCCAGCCGATGCGGCTGGTGGTCTCGGGCATCAGCGCCACGCCCAGGCCGGCGCCGACCATGGCCAGCAGTGTCTGCGGCTCGGCCGCTTCCTGGAAGATGGTCGGTTCGAAGCCGGCGTCGATGCAGCATTGCAGCAGGTAGCGCGGCTCGGCCGACTGGTCCAGGTGCAGCGTGAGCAGGGGCTCGCCCGCGATTTCCTGCAGCGCCACCGATTCGCGCGCGGCCAGTGGATGGCGTTCATTGACCGCCACGCACACGTTCTCGCGAAAGCACAGTTCCTGGTGCAGCTTGGCTTGCTTGAGCACATCGGCTTCGATGCGCGGCTCGCGCCAGAAGCCGACGTCGATCTGCTTGTTGCGCAGCGCTTCCCACTGGTCGTTCGGCCCCAGTTCGTGGATGGTCCAGGTGACGCGCGGAAAACCGGTCTGGAACTGCTCCAGCAATCCGGGAATCGGCCCCCACATCGCCGAGCCGACGATGCCCACGCGCAGGCGCCCGACTTCGCCGCGGTCGATCTGGCGGATGGTCTCGATGGTCATGCGCATCTTGCCCAGCAATTCGGCCGCCTCTACCATCAGGGCGCGGCCGGCCACGGTCAGCTCGAAGCTGCGCGTGGTGCGCGTGAACAGGCGCACCCCAAGCTCGCTCTCGAGCTTCATGATCTGCTGCGAGAGCGGCGGCTGCGAGATGTGCAGGCGCTCGGCGGCGCGGCTGAAGCTTTTTTCTTCGGCCACCGCCAGGAAGTATTTCAGCTGTTTCAGGTCGATCGACATGGTGCCCCGGGTGCGCGCGGATTCACGCGGCCTTGTGAGCGAGGGCGATCGCCAGGCGCGCGCCGACCAGGGCGTTGTGCTTGACCAGCGCGATATTCGTCACCAGGCTGCGGCCTTGCGTCAGTTCCTTGATACGCCCCAGCAGGAACGGCGTGACCAGTTTGCCGCTCACATTCTGCTGCGCCGCTTCGCCCAGCGCCTGGGTGATGATGGCGTCGATCTCGCCTGGCGCCATCGCCGCTTCGGCCGGCACCGGATTGGCCACCACCACGCCGCCGGCCATGCCGAGCTGCCACTTGGTGCGGATGAAGGCCGCCTGCGCCTCGGGTTGATCGAGCTGGAAGTCGGCCTTGAAGCCGCTCTCGCGCGTGAAGAAGGCAGGAAAGCCCGGCTGGCCCACGCTCAGCACCGGCACCCCGTGGGTCTCGAGATATTCGAGCGTCAGGCCGATGTCGAGGATCGACTTCACGCCGGCGCACACCACCGCCACGCTGGTCTGGCTGAGTTCTTGCAGGTCGGCCGAGATATCGAAACTGGTCTCGGCGCCGCGGTGCACGCCGCCGATGCCGCCGGTAACAAACACCTCGATGCCGGCCAGGCGGGCGCAGATCATGGTCGCGGCCACGGTGGTCGCGCCCAGCAGGCCCTGCGAGAGCACGTAGGGCAGGTCGCGCCGGCTGACCTTGATCGCGTCGGGCGAGGCGCCGAGCGTCTCGAGCTGCGCGTCCGACAGGCCGATGCAGATCTTGCCTTCAATGAGGGCGATGGTGGCCGGCACCGCGCCGGCGGCGCGGATCACGTCTTCGACTTCGCGCGCGGTCTGCACGTTCTGCGGGTAGGGCATGCCGTGCGAGATGATGGTCGATTCGAGCGCCACGATCGGCTTGCCGGCGGTGCGCGCGGCCGCCACTTCGGGCGAAAACAGCAGGAAGGAGTGCATGGTCAGGTGATCTGGAGAGGTTGGGTGAAGCCGTCGAGGCGGCTGAAGTCGGGTTGCGGGCACACCGTGTGCTCGCTGGCGATCGTCATCGCCGCCAGCGCAAGGCCGCGGCGGCAGGCGCGCGCCAGGTCGGTCTCGCCTTCGAACAGCGAGTACACCACGGCGGCGGCAAAGGCGTCGCCGGCGCCGGTGACGTCGACCACCCGCGTCGGCGGCGGCGCCAGGGTCGCCAGGCCGCCGGGGATGGTGAAACTGACGCCGGCCGCGCCGCGCGTGACGACGATGTCCTGCACGCCCTCCTTGCGCAGCTGTTCGCAGGCGCGCCCGATGTCGGCGCCATTGTTCAGCGGGCGGCCGACCCGTACCGCCAGCTCGCCCTGGTTCAGGATCAGGAGGCGCAGGCCGCGCAGGTCTTGCGGCAGGCGCTCGATCTTCGGTTCCGAGACCGCCACCACCACCAGCGGCACGCCGTCGTCCAGCGCGCCGGCGAGCAGGGCGGCGACGGCGGCGCGCGGCAGGTTGAGGTCGGCCACGATCAGGGCCGCGCCGGCGCGCTGCTGCTCGCGCGTCGTGAAGAAATCGGGCGTGAGCGCTTCGTTGATCGCCATGTCGGCCAGCGCCACGCGCATCTCGCCATCATGGTCGAGCAGCGCGGTGTAGGTGCCGCTGGCGGCGCCGTCGATGCGCAGCGCGCCGCGGGTGTCGATGCCAAGGCCATCGGCGTGCGCCAGCAGGGCGCGGCCCGAGGCGTCGCTGCCGACCGCCGTGATCAGGGCCGCCGGGGCGCCAAGGCGCACCAGGTTCTCGGCGATATTGCGCGCCACGCCGCCGAACGACTCGCTTTGCCGGGCCGGGTTCGAGGTGCCCAGCGTCAGTTGGCCGAGGGCGCGCAGCTTGCGATCGAGGTTGGCGGCGCCGACGCACAGGATCGGACGGTGGTCGGGCAGCACGTAGGCGCGCCCGAGAATGCGGCGTTCGCGCACCAGCGTGGCGATGTAGTTGGCGACGGCCGAGCGTGACAGGCCGAGCTGGGTGGCGAGGTCTTGCTGCGAGATGAACGGGTTGGATCGAATCAGCTCGAATAATTGTTCTTTTTTTGGCATCTCGCTCAAGTTCGGCTCTCTGACATTTGTTTGTCCATGCTAGACATTTGTTTAATTATCGTCAACCTGCGGCTGCAACAAAGAAGCTCACAGCGCCCTGTAGTGTATGCATAGCAACAATCCATAAAACCATTTATCTAAAAAATATATAAATCGGGAAGAAAAACGGTATTTGCCATACATATCGGCCTTCATGCATAGTTATAATAGTTAGCTGACCACAGTCTTACGCCCATGCAAGTTTCGGGCCACAGCACGTCGATCCGTCCCCAAACCACACACCCAACCCGTTCATTGACAAGGAATATCATGTCCAGCAATACCCCATTCGAAGCCGCCGACATCATCCGTGCCCGCAAGCCGGGCTTCGCACCGCGCGTGGCGCTGATCCTGGGCTCGGGTCTGGGCGTGCTGGCCGAGCAACTGACCGACGCGGTGTCGATCGGCTACGCCGACCTGCCGGGCTTCCCGATCAGCACCGTGCACGGCCACGCCGGTGAACTGGTGCTGGGCAATATGAATGGCGTGCCGGTGGCGTGCATGAAGGGCCGCGGCCACTTCTACGAAGGCTACGGCCCGGGCGTGATGACGTCGGCGATCCGCACGCTCAAGGAGATCGGCTGCGAACTGCTGTTCGTCACCAATGCCGCCGGCTCGCTCAATATCGAAGCCGATGCCGGCAGCCTGGTCGCGATCTCGGACCACATCAACTTCTTGCCGGGCAGCCCGATGGCCGGCCCGAATGACGAGCGCTTCGGCCCGCGCTTCTTCAGCATGTCGAACGCGTATGACGCCGACACGCGCGAACAGGTCAAGGCCGCCGCGCAAGAGAAGGGCATCACGCTGCACCAGGGCGTGTACCTGGCCGCCGCCGGCCCGCATTTTGAAACCGTCGCTGAAATCCGCGCCTTCAAGACGCTCGGCGCCGATGTCGTCGGCATGTCGCTGATCCCGGAAGTAATCGCGGCGCGCCATTGCGGCCTGAAGGTAACGGCGGTGTCGGCGATCACCAATCTGGCCGAAGGCCTGTCGCCGTTCGCGCTGTCGCACGAGCAAACCCTGAAGTACGCGGCGATCGCGGCCAAGGATATGGTCACGCTGATCCCGGCCTTCATCGAGCGTTTCGGCGCCAGCGCACGCGCCGCCTAACCCAATCCAACCGAAAGAGCGAAGACCATGTCACGCGCATTCATCCTCCTGCTCGATTCCTTCGGCCTGGGCGCCTTGCCCGACGCCGACAAATACGGCGACCTTGGCGCCAACACCTTCGGTCACATCGCCCAATGGGCGGCCAAAGAAGGCAAGCCGCTGTCGCTGCCGAACCTCGAGAAACTGGGCCTGGGCGCGGCTGCGCACAAGGCCAGCGGCGAATGGGCCGCGGGCTTCGACCAGCGCGACGGCTTCAGCGGCGCCTGGGGCGTGGCGCGCGAACAGTCGACCGGCAAGGACACCCAGAGCGGCCATTGGGAAATCGCCGGCGTGCCGGTGCTGTTCGACTGGGGTTACTTTCCGAAGACGGTGCCGAGCTTCCCGGCCGAACTGACCGACAAGCTGCAACAACTCACCGGCGTGCCGGGCTGGCTGGGCAACTGCCATGCATCGGGCACCACCATCATCGACCAGCTCGGCGACGAGCATGTCGCCAGTGGCAAGCCAATTTTGTACACCTCGGCCGACTCGGTGCTGCAGATCGCGGCGCACGAAGAACACTTCGGCCTCGAGCGCCTGTACCAGGTATGCGAAGCGGCCTATGAACTGGTCAAGCCGTACAACATCGGACGCGTGATCGCGCGCCCGTTCACGGGCGCCGATGGCAGCTACAAGCGCACCGCCAACCGCCACGACTACGCCGTGCCGCCGGTCGCCCCGACCCTGCTCGACCATGTCAAGGACGCCGGCGCCGAAGTCATCGCGCTGGGCAAGATCAGCGACATCTTCGCCGGCCAGGGCGTGACGCGCCTGATCAAGGGCCCGGACAATATGGCCCTGTTCGACCGCCTGCTCGAAGTGACCGACGAGGCGCCTGCCGGGTCGCTCACGTTTGTCAACTTCGTCGACTTCGACATGCATTTCGGCCACCGCCGCGACGTCGCCGGCTACGCCAATGCGCTGCACGAGCTGGACGCGCGCCTGCCCGAATTCATGGCCAGGCTGCAGCCCGACGACCTGGTCGTGATCACCGCCGACCATGGATGCGACCCGACCGCGCCGGGTTCGGACCACACCCGCGAGCACATCCCGATGATCTTCTTCGGACCGAATGTCACGCCGCAGGAACTGCCGACCGCCGATACTTTCTCCAGCATTGGCGCCACGCTCGCCAGGCACCTTGGCGTCAAGCCACTCTCGAACGGAACCGCACTGCTATGACCCAGCCGCTGGACTTCAAACGCAATATCGCCATGCCCCTCGACCTGGGCCTGGTCAACAGTATCAAGGTCAACCGCAACGCCGCCGACCGCCGCGCCGCCAGCCTGGCCAACCGCCGTACGGTGAAAAAGGAATACCAGGCCGCGTGGCTGGTGCGCGCGATCGAATGCATCGACCTGACCACGCTCTCGGGTGACGACACCCCGGGCCGCGTCGAACGCCTGTGCATGAAGGCGATGCGCCCGCTGCGCGCCGACCTGATGACCGCGCTCGGTCTCGAGTCGCTCAGCACCGGCGCGGTGTGCGTGTACCACGAGATGATCACCCCGGCCGCCAAGGTGCTGGCCGGGCGCTTGCCGATCGCCGCCGTGTCGACCGCATTCCCGGCCGGCCTGTCGAGCATGGAAACCAAGCTGCGCGAAATCGAATTGTCGGTCGCCGCCGGCGCCACCGAGATCGACATCGTGATCACGCGCCAGCACGTCTTGCTGGGCAACTGGCAGGCGCTGTACGACGAGATGGTGGCCTACCGCCAGGCCTGCGGCGAGGCCCATGTCAAGGCGATCCTGGCCACCGGTGACCTGGTCACGCTGGAAAACGTGGCCAAGGCCTCGTGGGTGTGCATGATGGCCGGCGCCGATTTCATCAAGACCTCGACCGGCAAGGAAGGCGTCAACGCCACCATTCCGGTGTCGCTTGTGATGGTGCGCGCGATCCGCGACTATCACGAGCAGACCGGTTTCCAGATCGGCTACAAGCCGGCCGGCGGCGTCTCGACGGCCAAGTCGGCGCTGCAGTACCTGACCGTGATGAAGGAAGAACTGGGCAACGACTGGCTGCAGCCGCACCTGTTCCGCATCGGTGCTTCGAGCCTGCTGACCGACATCGAGCGTCAGCTGGAGCACTACGTGACCGGGAACTATTCAAGCGCTCATCGTCACGCCCATCCTTAACTTTCCGGATTCGTCATGCCAACAATTAAAGAGATTCTTCAGACCATGGACTACGGCCCCGCAGCAGAAAGCACCAAGGAAGCGCTGGCGTGGATCGATGGCCATGAACGCCGTTTCGGGCTGTTCATCGATAACGCCTGGAGCGCGCCGCTCGACACCTTCGCCAGCAACAACCCGGCCGATGGCGCCGAGCTGGCCCAGGTCACGCAAGCGACAGAGGGCGATGTCGAGCGCGCCGTGCAGGCCGCGCGCCGCGCCCAGCCGGGCTGGGTGGCCCTCGGTGGCCACGGCCGCGCCAGGATCATGTACGCGCTGTCACGCCAGCTGCAAAAGCACGCGCGCCTGTTCGCGGTGCTCGAGACGCTCGACAACGGCAAGACCATCCGCGAAACGCGCGATGCCGACCTGCCGCTGGTGGCGCGCCACTTCTACCATCACGCCGGCTGGGCCCAGCTGCAGTCGGAAGAATTCGCCGACTACCGCGCCGTCGGCGTGGTGGGCCAGATCGTGCCGTGGAATTTCCCGCTCTTGATGCTGGCGTGGAAGATCGCGCCGGCGCTGGCGGCCGGTAACACGGTGGTGTTCAAGCCGGCCGAGTACACGCCGCTGACCGCGCTGCTGTTCGCCGAGATCTGCCAGCGCGCCGGCGTGCCGGCCGGTGTCGTCAACATCGTCACCGGCGACGGCCGCGTGGGCGAAGCGATCGTGAATCATCCGGGCATCGACAAGATCGCCTTTACCGGCTCGACCGAAGTCGGCCGCCTGATCCGCAAGGCCACCGCCGGCAGCGGCAAGAAGCTCTCGCTCGAACTGGGCGGCAAGTCGCCGTTCATCGTGTTCGACGACGCCGACCTGGATGCGGCGGTCGAAGGCCTGGTCGACTCGATCTGGTTCAACCAGGGGCAGGTGTGCTGCGCCGGTTCGCGCCTGCTGGTGCAGGAATCGATCTACGAAAAATTCATCGGTAAAGTGAAGGCGCGCATGCAGAACCTGCGCGTCGGCTCGCCCCTCGACAAATCGAACGACATCGGCGCGCTGGTCGATCCGGTGCAGCAGCAGCGCATCCACGGCCTGGTGGAGTCGGCGCGCGCCGAGGGCTGCGAAGTCTGGCAGCCGAATGTCGAACTGTCGACCAGCGGCGCGTGGTACCTGCCGACCCTGATCACCGGCGCTTCCACCTCGGCCGCCGTGGCGCAGGCCGAGATCTTCGGCCCGGTGCTGGTGGCGATGAGCTTCCGTACCCCGGGCGAAGCGGTGCAACTGGCCAACAACACCGTGTACGGCCTGGCCGCCTGCGTCTGGAGCGAGTCGATCAGCCTGGCGCTTGACGTAGCGCCCCAGATCAAGGCCGGCGTGGTGTGGATCAACACCGCCAACCAGTTCGACGCCGCCTGCGGCTTCGGCGGCTACAAGGAATCGGGCTATGGCCGCGAAGGCGGCAAGGAAGGCATGTACGAGTACCTGACGCCGCTGGCCGAAGATGCGCGTCCCGCCGCGCCGCTGGTTGCGCAACAAGGCCAGGTCAAAGCGCCTGACGCCGGCAGCCCGTTTGCGCTCGACCGCACCGCCAAGATGTACATCGGCGGCAAGCAGGCGCGCCCTGACGGCGCCTACAGCCGCGCGGTCAACGGCGCCAATGGCGCGTTCCTGGCCGACGTCGGCGAAGGCAGCCGCAAGGACATCCGCAATGCGGTGGAAGCGGCGCACAAGGCGTCCGGCTGGGCCAAGGCCACGGCGCACAACCGCGCCCAGATGCTGTACTACATCGCCGAGAACCTGGCGATCCGCGCCGACGAATTCGCGCAGCGCATCGCCCTGCAAACCGGCAGCAAGGACGCCGCGCGCGAAGTGGCCGCCTCGATCGAGCGCCTGTTCTACTGGGCGGCGTGGGCCGACAAGTACGACGGCGCCGCGCACCAGCCGCCAATGCATGGCCTCACCATCGCCCTGAACGAACCGGTCGGCGTGATCGGCATCGTGTGCCCGAACGAGAACCCGCTGCTGGGCTTTATCTCGCTGGTGGCGCCGGCGCTGGCGCTGGGCAACCGGGTGGTGGCGGTGCCGTCGGAAGCGCATCCCCTGAGCGCCCTCGACCTGTACCAGGTGCTCGACACGTCCGACCTGCCGGGCGGCGCGCTCAATATCGTCACCGGCTCGGCCGACGAACTGGCGCGCACGCTGGCTTCGCACGGCGAGATCGATGCAGTGTGGCGGCATGACGGTTCGGCCGAGGGCTGCGCCGAAGTCGAACGCTTGTCGAGCGACTCGCTCAAGCGCACCTGGACCGGCGGCGCCAAGGGGCGTGACTGGTTCGATCCGAAGCAGGCGTGCGGGCGCACGGTGCTGCAGCATGCGAGCCAGGTCAAGAACGTCTGGATTCCGTACGGCGTCTAAAAAGCCAACGCTTTCAGCGACCACTATCCTAAAACCGTCATTCCCCGCCTGCGTGGGAATGACGGTTTTGACGTCAACAGATAAAGAAACACCACCATGTTCCTTCCCCAAGAAATCATCCGCAAGAAGCGCGACGGCGGCGCCCTCAGCGCCGAGGAAATCCAGTTTTTTGTGCGCGGCATCCCTGACGGCAGCGTCACCGAAGGCCAGATCGCGGCGCTGGCGATGGCCGTCTACTTCAACGACATGACGATGGACGAGCGGGTCGCCTTTACGCTGGCGATGCGCGATTCGGGCCAGGTCATGGAATGGAAGTCGCTCGACCTGCCAGGCCCGGTCGTCGACAAGCACTCGACCGGCGGCGTCGGCGACGTGGTCTCGCTCATGCTCGGACCAATGATCGCGGCGTGCGGCGGCTTCGTGCCGATGATCTCGGGCCGCGGCCTGGGCCACACCGGCGGCACGCTCGACAAATTCGATTCGATCCCCGGCTACAGCACCGTGCCCGATCCGGACAAGTTCCGCGCCGTGGTCAAGGACGTGGGCGTGGCCATCATCGGCCAGACCGCCCAGCTGGCGCCGGCCGACAAGCGCTTCTACAGCATCCGCGACACCACGGCGACGGTGGAATCGGTGGCCATGATCACCGGCTCGATCCTGTCGAAGAAGCTCTCGGCGGGCCTGGACGCGCTGGTGATGGACGTGAAAGTGGGCAGCGGCGCGTTCATGCCGACGCCCGAGAAATCGCTCGAACTGGCGCAAAGCATCGTCAGCGTGGGCAACGGCGCCGGCACCCGCACCTCGGCCATCCTGACCGGCATGGACGAGTCACTGTGCCACGCGGCCGGCAACGCGCTCGAAGTGCGCGTCGCGATCGACTACCTGACCGGCAAGTCGCGTCCTGCGCGCTTGCATGAAGTAACGATGGCGCTGTGCGCCGAGATGCTGGTGATCTCGAACCTGGCCGCGAACCACGCTGATGCCCACATCAAGCTGCAGGCAGCGCTCGATTCGGGCCAGGCGGCCGAGCGTTTCGCGCGCATGGTCAGCGCTCTGGGCGGCCCGGTCGACCTGATCGACAAGCCGGACGCGCACCTTGAAACGGCGCCGGTGATCGTGCCGGTGCCAAGCCTGCAGGCCGGTTATGCGGCGTCGGTCGACACCCGGGCCCTGGGCCTGGCGGTGGTGGCGCTGGGCGGCGGCCGTGTGCGCCCGCAGGATGCGATCGACTTCGCGGTCGGCCTCACCAATCTGGTCGAGCTGGGTGAACAGATCGCCGTCGGCCAGCCACTGGCGACCGTCCATGCACGCACCGCGGCAGCAGCCGAGCAGGCGGTTCGCCAGGTGCAGGCGGCGTACCAGATCGGCGCCGCCAGGCCGGCCGCCGCACCGATGATCCATCGCACCATTCGTCCTTGAAAGCACGACCATGAGATACCAGAAACTGATCGATGAAGCGCGCGCCGCGCGCGAACTGGCCTACGCCCCGTACTCGAAGTTCAAGGTGGGCGCTGCGCTGGAATGCAAGGATGGGCGCGTGTTCCGCGGCTGTAATGTCGAGAACGCAGCCTATGGCTTGTGCAACTGCGCCGAACGCACCGCGTTCTTCAGCGCTATCGCCAGCGGCTACCGGCCGGGCGACTTCGCGGCGCTGGCCGTGATCGGCCAGACCGACGGCCCGATTGCGCCGTGCGGCGCCTGCCGTCAGGTGATTCTGGAGTTGGGCGGCAACGAGCTGCCGGTGGTGCTGACCAACCTGACCGGGGCGCTGTTTGAAACCACCGCCGCCGAGCAGTTGCCGAACGCGTTCGGCGGGCGCGACCTGGCTTGATGCGCTGACCCGGACGGCGCTTGCGCGGTCCGGGTTGATTACCGCATTACCACATCAGGTCGTCGGGAATCTTGAAGTCGGCGTACGGATCGTCTTCTTCGATTTCTTGCGCTTTTTTCTTGATCTGGACCACGATCGAGGCGTCGCGCTGGGCGATCTTTTCGCCGATCACGCGCGGCACCAGCTCGAAGCTGCCGTTCATGTGCACGATCACCAGCCGGCCCGCCACCAGGTGCTCGACGATCTGCGCCGTCACGTGGATGCGCTCGATCTTGGTGCCGAAGGTGAAGTTGTAGGGCACGTCGCCCTTGCCCTTGGACTGCTTGTTCTGCTGCACCAGCTGCGCGATCTGCGCCACGATGGCTTTCTGGGTGGCGGCCGCGTCGCGCTGGGCATTGAGTTCACGCGCCCGTTCGGCATTCTTGCGCTGCACTTCGAGCGCCGCTTCGCGCGACTGGTTCACCGTTTCGACACCGGTGCGCAGCTCGTGCTTGTGCTGTTTGCTCTTGTCCTGGTTGGCCAGCTTGACCTTCTTCTTGTCGACCAGGCCGGCTTTCAATAACTGCTCCTGCAGCGAGACCATGTTGTGCTTCCTTCAAAATATGTCCGGCCGCCGGTAAGCGGCGGCGCCAGGGCGCTAGCATAGCAAACAAGCGCCGCTCCGAGCCAGTGCCGCAGCGTCAGGCAGCCCACGGATCGTAGGTGCCGACCTGCCACACATGGCCCTCCGGATCGCGGCACGAAAAGGCGCGCCCGCCCTGCGCCACGTCGCCGATGGTTTGCAGGATGTCGGCGCCGCTCCCGACCACGCGCGAATAGACCTCGTCGGCATTCTCGACGTGCAGCCAGACGGTCTGGGTCTGCAGGCCGCCCGCTTTTTCGGGCGTGGTGAGCAGGGCGCCATAGGCATCGTCGGCGTGGGTGCCGAGCATCAGCAGGCCGCCGCCCAGCGCCAGCTCGGCATGCGCCACCGTGCCGTTGCGCCCCGCGATCACCAGGCGCCGTTCAAAACCAAAGTTGCTGCACAGCCAGTCGATCATCGCCGGCGTATCGCGGTAGCGCAGGCTGGGAACCACGGTCGAGTTCATCGCATCTCCTGGAACGGTTGGTGGCACATCCCATGGTAGCGCAGCACGGCGGTACTTGAAATCGCGATGACCAATCCACAACATACAGGGTATTCGATGTCCAACAGGAGCACGACCATGAATCCATCCGATACCCACAAGCTGCAAGACTTCCTGCATCAACTGATGCAGGCGCGCGGCGTGGCGAAAGACCCGCAGGCCGATGCCTTGATCCAGCAAGCGCTGTCGCAGCAGCCGGACGCTGGCTACCTGCTGGTGCAGCGCGCCTTGCTGGTCGAGCAGGCGCTGGGCAATGCCAAGGCGCGCATCGCCGAGCTCGAAAGCCAGGGTGGCGGCGGCGCGGGCGACTTCCTCGATCCGAATGCCTGGGGCAACTCGGCATCGGCACGGCCGTCGAATCCGGTACCGGGCATCGAAGGCGGGCGCTATCAGCCGGGAGCGCCGGCCCAGCAGGCGGCGCCCGCCGCGCCCACACAAGGCGGCTTCATGCGCAGCGGCGCCGGCAGCATGCTGGGCACGGTGGCGGCCACCGCAGCCGGCGTGGCGGCGGGCAGTTTCCTGTTCAACGGGATCGGTAACCTGCTGGGCAACAACGACGGCCATGCTGCGTCGAATCATTTGTTGGCCGGCGATGGCGCCGGCGGCGCGGCGGCGGCCGATCAGTCAGGCAGTGCGCTGGCCGATCAGGCCGGTATCGGCGCGATCGACGAGCCGGGCGGCGGCCTCGACGAAAGCGTGGCCGACAATATCGACGACAGCCCGAGCGGCTTCTTCGACGGCGACGGTTCGGACGAGGGACTGTTTGGCTGACGCTGCAGCGCCGTCAGGCCGCCATCAGCTCGGGACTGAGCGCGCGCTCGAGCGCGGCGAAGCAGTCGGGGTCGAGCGCGCTGCCGACGGTCTTGGCCATCATCTGCAAGGCTTGCGGCACCGGGATCGCGCCCCGGTACGGCCGCTCGGCGGTGATGGCGTCGAAGATGTCGGCAGTGGTGATGATGCGGGTCTCGAGCGCGATGTCGTCCGCCCCCAGGCCGCGCGGGTAGCCGGTGCCATCGAGCCGCTCGTGATGGGCGCCGGCGATCGTGGCCAGTTCGGCAAACGCGCCGACCCGCGCCAGGATGCGCTCGCTGTAGGCGGCATGCTGCTTGACGGCGGTCCACTCGTCGCGGTCGAGTGCGCCTGGTTTGTCGAGCACGCTGTTGGATACGCCCAGCTTGCCGACGTCGTGCAGCAGGGCGCCACGGCGCAGCCAGCGCCGGCGTTCCGGGCTCAAGTCCAGGCCCTTGGCGATCAGGTCGGTGTACTGCGCCACGCGCGCGCTATGGCCGCTGGTGTACGGACTCTTGGCGTCGACCACCTGGCCGAAGGCGGCGGCGATGTCGTCCAGGTAGTCGTCGTCGACCGGCATCTCGTGCTCGGCCTGCGCCAGCTCGGCCACGGCGCGTTCGAGTTCCGGGTCGAGCAAGCCGTGCCATAGCGCATCCGATTGCGCCACCGTCTCGAACGCCGCGACCAGGCTCGGATCGAACCAGCGCCGGTTGCGCCGCTTCACTTCCGCCAGCGCCGCGGCGCGTCCGCCCGAGGTATGGAACACGTCGATCACCTGGGCCAGCAGGGCAATCCGCGAATACAAGGGAATCGCGGCGCCGCGTACCCGGTTCGGGCGTCCCTTGCCGTTGAAATGCTCGTCCAGGCCGAAGATGCCGGCCGCCACGCTTTCGGGAAAGCGCAGCAGGCGCGCAATCTCGGCGCCGCGCTGGCAGCGCGTGGAAACGAGCTCGCAGGCCAGGCGCTCGCCGCCGGTGACCACTTTCAGGATGCTGCGAAAACGCTGCGCCAGCGGCGCCTGCAGGCCGGCGTGCGACAGCACGAAGGCCAGCGCCTCGGGCAGGCTGCCGTCCATGCTCATGTAGTCATGCTTGAACTGGCGGTCGTCGCTCATGTACAGCTCGAAGATGCGCGCGGCGTTGCTGCTGCAGCCGAGGTCCTTGAGCAGGATCGTATAGTACAGCTCGCGCAACTCGGCCGCCGACAGACCCGCTTCACGGCCGATGTGCAGGCCGATCCAGCAGGCGCGCATGCAGTGTCCTTCCGGCTGCCCTTCGGTGATGTCGAGCGCGTAGCTGAAGGCGCTCATCAGTTCAGACAGGCGCAAGGTGGCGCCGCCGAGCGAGGGCAGGGATGGATCTGCAAGGGGTGTCATGTGGAAATTGTAGGTGCAATTGAGAAACTATGCGAATTGTATCTTTAATCTGAAACGCGGGCGTTTCAATTGAGCGACATTCGAGCGACATACCGAACGCCGCTGCCCATCGCATGGCGCTATCCTTTCGTGCTCAATCTCAAGAGGAGCAAGGGCGATGGGCGATACATACAGCGCACTGGTGGTCGGCGCCAGCGGCATCATTGGCAACGCGCTCGTGCGCGAACTCAAGAGCCGTCCGGACTGGAAAGTGCGCGCCATGCCGCGCACTTTCGTCGACGGCGTCGAGACGATCAAGGTCGACCTCACCGACGCCCAGGCCACGGCGCAGGCACTGGGCCGCGCGCGCGACACCACCCATGTGTTCTATGCGGCGCTGAAAAGCGGGACCGACCTGCTGGACGAAGAACGGATCAACGGCGGCATGCTGCGTAACCTGCTCGATGGCCTGAAACAGGTCGGGGCGCCGCTGCAGCGCGTCGTGCACTACCAGGGCGCGAAGGTGTATGGCGTGCATCTGGGGCCGGTACAGGCGCCATTCTACGAAGACGACCCGCGTCACATGACGCCCAACTTCTACTATGCCCAGGAAGACCTGCTGCGCGAACGCGGCGCCGCCGGCGACTTCGAATGGTCGATCCTGCGCCCGGACGTGGTGGTGGGCGACATCGCCGGCAACCCGATGAATATCGTGATGGTGATGGGCGCGTTCGCGGCATTGAGCCAGGCGGCCGGCGCGCCGCTGCGCTTCCCGGGCAGCGAGAAGGTGTATTCGGGCGTGCTGGCGCAGACCACCGACGCCGACTGGATGGCGCGCGCCAGCGTCTGGGCCGCGCTCGATTCGAAGGCGGCCGGCGAAGCCTTCAACCTGGTCAACGAGCCGTTTCGCTGGGAACGTATTTGGCGCCATGTGGCGGCTGCATTCGACATGGAGGTCAGCGCGCCGCAGCCGTTCTCGCTGGCCAGGCAGATGCCGCTCAAGGCCGACGCGTGGCAACAGTTGGTGCAGCAGCATGGACTCGAGTCGCTGCCTTACGACAAGCTGGTCGGGTGGTGGTTCGGCGACTTCGTGTTCAATACCGCGTTCGACATGGTGTCGGACATGGGCAAGATCCGGCGCGCCGGCTTTACCGAAGCGGTGCAGACCGAGGCCACGATTGTCGGGGCGATCGAGCGGCTGCGGGAGGCGCGGCGCTTGCCATGAATGTCCCTGGCTAGCGCGACCGCTCGCGTGCGTGTTCAAGCGGACGGTGCCGGGGTTTAAGGCGCCGGTAAAAATACCAGACGATTCCCGTCAATGCCAGAACGATCAACGCCGCGCAAACCCATTCCTGCCAACTTGTCGTGGAAACACCAACACCAAATTTTTGGGCCAGACCGCGGCGTGCCATTGTTTGACGCTCCTGGTAGTCGAACAGATGTGGCGCGTAACTTGAAGAACCCCATTGTTACCGCGCCCGGTTCATGATCCATGGCCGAAGATGGCAATCCCGGTATCCCAAGACTGCGTACAGCTTGTCTCAAAACTGGTTGTTTGGCAATATCTCCGACTATGCCAATTTCTCGCTACCTCGACGCCGCCCCGCAACTGGCCGCTGGCGTCTATCTCCACGATTCGGCCCAGGTCATCGGCAATGTGCAACTCGGCGCCGATTCCTCGGTGTGGTGCAACGCCGTGCTGCGCGGCGACGTCAACCACATCGTCATTGGCCGCGCCACCAACTTCCAGGATCTGGCGATGGGCCACGTGGCACACCGCACGCCGCACAAGCCGCACGGTTCACCCCTGATCATCGGCGACTACGTCACCGTCGGCCACTCGGCGATCCTGCACGGTTGCCGTGTCGGCAACGATTGCCTGGTCGGGATGGGCAGCATCGTGATGGACGACGCCGTGATCGAGGACCTGGTGATGCTCGGCGCCGGCAGCCTGGTGCCGCCGGGACGGGTTCTGGAAAGCGGGTTTCTCTACATGGGCCGGCCGGCCGAGAAGGTGCGCCCCCTGACCGATGCCGAGAAGGCCTGGCTGCGCTACTCGGCCGAGCATTACGTGCGGGTCAAGAACGACTATCTGCAGGCCACTACAGCCTGATATCGGGATCGGGTCTTACATCTGCTGGAACAGCGCGCCGTGATTGCGGCTCACTTCCAGCTCTTCCGCGTACCCATGCAGGCGCAGCATCTGGCGCCCGCGCAGGTCGCGCCGCACTTCCTGGATCGCGTCGACGCGCACCAGGGTCGAGCGGTGGATGCGCCAGAATTCGTCGGGGTCGAGTTCTTCTTCGAGTTCCTTGAGCGTCTTGCGGATCAGGTGCTGGGCGCTGGCGGTCTGCACCCGGGTGTACTTTTCGTCTGACTGGAAAAACAGCACCTCGCGCGTGCTCACCATGCGCAGGCTCTGGCCCGACTGGGCCTGGATCCAGCGCAGGTAGGCGGGACGCGCGTCGGGCGCAGTGCCGGTCAGCAGACGGCTGCTCAGCTGCGCCAGTTGCGCCAGCTGGGCGCCGATATCCTGAGGCTGCTTCTCAAGGCGCCGCCTCAGGCGCCCGATCGTCGTCGCCAGCCGTTCCGGGGTCACCGGCTTGAGCAGATAATCGATCGCGCCATGTTCAAAGGCGTCGATCGCATACTGGTCGTAGGCGGTGACGAACACGATGTGGCAGCGGTCGTAGAGCTTGCGCGCGGCGTCGATGCCGCCCATGCCCGGCATGCGGATGTCGAGGAAGACGATGTCGGGATGCTGCCCGGCGGCCAGCGCCACCGCTTCGGCGCCATTGGCCGCTTCGGCCACGATGCGCAGTTCGGGCCAGGCCTGCTGCAGGCGTGCGCGCAGCTGGTCGCGCATCGGCGCTTCATCGTCGGCGATCAGGGCAGTGGGGGAGGAGGCCGCGCCCACGTCAGTCATCCTCGGTCATGCGGTACGGCAGCCGGATCGAGACGCAGGCCCCGCCCCCTGGCGGGATCTCGATCGCCAGCTCGGCCTCCTTGCCATACAACAGCGCGAGGCGTTCGCGGATATTCGCCAGGCCCACGCCTTCGCCCGCATGCAGGTCGATGCCGACGCCGTCGTCGCAGACGTCCACGTGCAGGGTGGCGCCTTCGACGCGGGCCCGGACCACGATCGCGCCGCCGCTGACCTTCGGCTCGAGGCCATGCTTGATCGCGTTCTCGATCAGCGTCTGCAGCATCATCGGCGGAAACGGCGCACTGCCGAGAAAATCGGGCACCTCGAAGCGCACCGCGAGGCGTTCCTTCATCCTTGCCTGCATGATGGCGAGATAGGCGCGCGACAGTTCGACCTGCTTGCCGAGCGTGCCGCCGACACCCTTGCCGCCCTTGCTGCGCATCTGCGGCAGCGAGGCGCGCAGGTATTCGATCAGGTTGCCGTGCACGCGCGCGGCTTCTCTTTGATCGGTCTCGATCAGCTGCCCGATCAGGGCCAGGGTGTTGAACAGGAAGTGCGGCTCGACCTGGGCCTGCAGCGTGGCCATCTGCGCTTCCATCAGGCGCCGCTCGAGGTTGGCGACATTGGCCTTGTCCGACGCCTCGCGCGCCAGCAGTTCGGCGCGCCGCTTGCCGCCGGCCAGCACCTTGACCGCGAACGAGATCAGCACGAACCAGATCGCCGGCTCCGAGACGGCAAAGAAGAAACCGGTGACCAGCGCCAGGAACCAGATCAGGTACAGCTGGCGCCATTCGACCAGCGCCAGCCAGTCGAAGAAGCGCCACCACAGCGCGCCGGCTTCGCCGACGGCGTCGCGCACGAAGTCGATGGCGCGATTGAGCTGGGTGGCGGCCATGCTGCGCTTACTCCTGCGCCGGCTGGTGCGGATGCGGTGCCGAGGCGGATGACTTGTAGAGCGTGACGTCGCGCGGGCCAGCGCCGAACAAGGCCGAAGCGAGGAACTTGAGCAGCAGCAGGGCGATGAACAGGCCCAGCACGATCGGCACGATGGTCACCAGCGCGGCGATGACGATCGCGACCAGCAGCAGCACCGGCCACGGCATGCGCGCCAGCGAGCGCGAAGCGGTCTTGGCCAGGCGCAGACCGGTGCGGCCAGCCACTTGCATGTCCTGCAGGATGGCCTTGAAGCGGCTGGAAGGGGTATGGATGGTTTTCATGCGGGCATATCCTGGTTGGTGGACGATATGGCCACTCTAGACCCGGCCGGCGGCAGCGCCAACCCCGATCCGATGAAGCGCGCGCTGGCCGGGTTTAACGGTCGCTTGACGGGATGAACGGGGAAGCGCCGGTGCTCGTCAATACCTGCTTGCTTAGCCGTCGATCAGTTTCAGCGCTTCCTGGCGCATCACGTCGAGCATGCCGGACGCCGGCGCGCGCGCGCAGGCCGCCACGGTGGCGTCGATCAGAGGCCCGACCGCAGGGAAGGTGCGCGGCGCGCTGGCGCTGTGCAGGGTATAGACCAGCATGCTGATGCTCTCGACCATCACCGGCATCTCGCGCGGCCGGCGCTCGGGGAAGGTGGCCGCCTGGTAGGCGGCGTCGACATTGAAGTCGGCGCAGGTCTTGCTGGCCACGGTCGTGCTGTGGTCCTTGCTGAAGCGGATCCGTACCAGGCCGCTGGCGCCGTCGGCGACGGCGATGTCCATGCGCCTGGCCATCGTCATTGCCAGTGCATCGAGCTGGGCCGAGCGCGACGAATTGCGCACGGTGACGCTGCGCTCGCGCGCTTCGGCGTCGAGCGTCAGTTCGACCGTCACTTCACCCTGCACGCCGCGCCGCGCCAGGGCCGGCGGATAGGCGGCGTCGGCCGCATACACCACCACCTCGCGCCAGATCGGCACCGTGGCCTGGGCCGCAACCGAATACGGCGCGCTTGCCAAGGTCGCCAGGGTCAGTGCCACGCAGGCGCTCAGTGTTTTCATCGTCGTTCTCCGTGGCATCGTCAAACCGTCGCAGTCCGTCCGTCCCAGTAGCTGCGCAGCAGCCCGTAGAACACCGTGTCCGCATATGCGCCATGCACCAGCCAGCGCTGCGGCATGAAGCCTTCCTTGCGAAAGCCGAGCTTTTCGAGCACCCGGCTTGAAGCTTCGTTGCGCGGGTCGATGTCGGCTTCGACCCGGTTCAGGCCGACTTCGCGGAAGCCATGGTCGAGCGCCGCCTGGACCGCCTCGCTGGCGTAACCCTTGCCCCAGTGCGCGCTGGCGATCGCGTAACCCAGTTCGCAGCGGTGGTTCTGGTTGAAGAAGTGGTGCAGGTTGACGGTGCCGATCAGTTCCCGGGTTTCGGCCAGTTCGACCGCGAAACGGATGTCGGTCTCGTCGCGGTAGCACTCCAGCGCGCGGGCGATCGCGGTTTCGGCGAACGAGATGTCGGTCCACACCTCGGTGCTCCAGAAGCGCACCACGGCGGGATCGGAAAAGATGGCGAACAGGGCCGCGGCGTCGCCGGTGGCCAGCGGGCGCAGCACCAGGCGGGCGGTGGACAGGACGGGGGTGAAATAAGTCGACATGCTCGGCGTTGTCAATGTGGTAAGCGCTAGCATACCATTGCTATGCGCCATGTAAACAGCGGCGTTGCAGTGCGCGCCGATCGGCTTCGGTGGTGCTTGCATCGTCTTTGCGTAACGCGGCCCCCTGGTACCTGCGCTTATTTGACGGTGTGCAGAAAGTCGAGCAGCACCTGGGCCGCGATCTCGGCGTCGTCGGCGCTCATCGTCTCGAGCCGGTTGTGGCTGATGCCGCCATTGCCGCAGCGAACGAACAGCATCGCCACGTCGGTCAGTTGCGCCATGCGCATGGCGTCGTGGCCGGCGCCGGACGGCAGGTCGAAGCGTGGCAGGCCGGCCCGTTCGATCGATTCGCCCAGGGCGTCCATCAGGCGCGGCGCGCACGGCGCGGCGTCGGCCTCGAGCAGTTTCCACAATCGGTGGTCGATGCCGCGCCGGGTGCAGATGGTCTTGACGCCGGCCAGGATCTCGTCCACCGCGGCCAGGCGCAGCGCATCGTCGCCGGCGCGGATGTCGAGCGAGAGCCTGCAGGCGCCGGGAATCACATTCACCGAGCCGCCCGGCACCTCGAGCTGGCCGACGGTGCCGACCAGTGCGCCGTGGCCGCTGCAGCGCCGTTCGACCAGCAGCACGATTTCGGCGGCGGCGGCGGCGGCGTCGCGCCGCAGGTGCATCGGCGTGGTGCCGGCGTGGCCCGCCGCGCCGGTCAGTTCGACCAGGTAGCGCGAGCTGCCGGCGATCGCGCTTACAACGCCCAGCGGCAGGCCGCGTTCGAGCAGCACCGGGCCTTGCTCGATATGGACTTCGACAAAGCCGAGCAGGCTGGCGCGCTCGCGCGCGATGGCGGGGATCGCCGCCGGGTCGTGGCCGGCCGCTTCGAGCGCCGCGCGCAAGCTCACGCCATCGGCGTCCAGCGCATCGAGCAGCGCCGGGTCGAAGCTGCCGGCCAGCGCGCTGCTGCCAAGGAAGGTGCTGCGAAAGCGCACGCCTTCTTCTTCCGAGAAGGCGACGACTTCGAGCTCGTACGGCAGCCGCTCGCCGCGCCCATGCAGCGCGCGCACCAGGGCGATGGGCAGCAAAATGCCGAGCCGGCCGTCGTATTTGCCGCCGTCGCGTACGGTGTCGTAGTGCGAGCCGGTGATCAGCACCGGCGCGCCCGCCGTGGCGGCGGCGTAGCGGCCCACTACGTTGCCGACCGCATCGATGTGCACGCGCATGCCGGCGCCGCGCATCCAGTCGGCGATCCGGGCCGCGGTGCGCTGGTGGGCCGGCGTCATGTAGGCGCAGGTGAGGCCGGTGGCGTCGTCGCTGATCGCGCCCAGTTGCTCGGCCCAGTCCATCACCAGCGCGCCCAGCGCCGGCTCGGCGCCGAGCAGGCCATTCAAGCGGATCTCGGCGATGCGGTGTACCTGGCGCAGCGCTTCGGCCAGTTCGTCGGCCGGCTGGTTCTGCAGGCGCCGGGCGAAGGTATCGATGATCGCCGGGCGCGTGAGGCCGCACCCGGTGGGGCCCTTGACCGCGAGGATGAACGGAAAGCCGAAGCGCTCGTTGTACTGGGCGTTGAGTTCCTGCAGGCGCGCGTATTCGTCAGGCGAGCAACGGTCCAGGCCCGAACTGGTCTGCTCGCCGCGCGACTCGGGTGTCAGCTGGCCGGCAATCGCGGCCTTGCCGGCCAGCTCGGGGTGCGCGCGCAGCAGGGCCAGGAGTTCGTCGGGCGCGGCGGCGTCGACGATGTCTTGCAACGCCAGCTTGAGTGCCGCCAGGCTGACGAAGGGACGGCGCGCCGCGGCCCGTTCGGCGATCCAGGGTGAGTGCTCGTAGATGCCGCGCAGCGTGTCGGCGAAGCCGGCGGCGTCGCAGCGGTTCAGGCTCTCGATCGTGGTCATGCCACCTCCGTGATGAAGCGTTCGATGATACGTGCTGCCCATCCAGATCGGCATATCGCGCGCCGCATGCCGACCCTGCGCGCGCGGATATGGCGAGCGCCTGCTAATCCCTGGTCAGCGCGCGCGCCGCGCCGCCGACCAGGTCGCGCAGCCATTTGTGTTCGGTCGACTGGTGCACGCGCCCGTGCCACAGCTGGTAGAAGCGCATCGGGGGAAATTTCAGCGGCACGCTGTAGCTTTTCAGCGGCAGCGTCTTTTCGAAGGCGCGGATGAACTGGCGGCCGGTGGTCAGCACCAGGTCGGTCTGGGTCAGCATGTACGGGATCACGCCGAAGTAGGGCGACTCCACCGCCACCTTGCGCTGCAGGCCCTGGCGCTCGAGGAAGGCGTCGATCACGCCGTGGTAACCGGGCAGCATCTGGGTCGGCGCCACGTGCGGCAGGCCGAGGTAGTCGTCGAGCGTCATCGCGTCGCTGGCGGTGCGCCTGGCATACGGGCTGTCGGCGCGCATGGTGCAGATGATCGGATCTTCGAACAGCTTCGAGATATGCAGGTGCGCGGGCGGCTCGTCCCAGTTGGCGATCACCAGGTCCATCTCGCCATCGGAGAGCATGCGCAAATAGTCGGTGCCGGGGCCCAGGCTGTGGATCACCACCTTGCTGTTGGGCGAATCGCGCCGTACCGCCGCCACCACGTTGGGCAGGAAGCGCATGTCGAGGTAGTCGGGGGCGGCGATGTGGAAGCTGCGCGCGGCCTGCTCAGGCACGAATGGCGCCTTGCGCACGAACAGGCTCTCGGCTTCGTCGAGGATGCGCTTGGCCGGCTTGAGCAGGCTTTCGCCGTGCTGGGTCGGCACCATGCCGCGCGCGCCGCGCACCAGCAATGGGTCGCCGGTGAGGTCGCGCAATTTGCGCAGCGAGGCCGAGATCGACGGCTGCGGTTGATTCAGCTTGAGCGCCACGCGCGAGACGTTCTTCTCTACCAGCAGCAGGTACAGGATGCGGATCAGGTGCAGGTCGAGGTGCTGGGGCAGGCTGGACATATCCGAAGAATGCGCTGTGTATATCGAGGGGGATATGTCGAATATACGCTAATTTTCATGTTGTAGAAATTGAAATCAGCGTATCTTCGACGCATCGCTTGCCCTCATCAATTCCTTTCAAGGAACCGCATGGACTTCGACTACCTGGCGCCTTACGGGCTCGAATGGCTCAACCTGCTGGTGCGCTGGCTGCACATCATCGCCGGCATCGCCTGGATCGGCGCCTCGTTCTATTTCGTCTGGCTGGATAACTCGATCCGTCCGCCGGCGCCCGAATCCGAGCTGGCGAAAAAAGGCGTGGCCGGCGAACTGTGGGCGGTGCACGGCGGCGGCTTCTACAACCCGCAGAAGTACCTGGTGGCGCCAGCCGAACTGCCGAAAGAACTGCACTGGTTCAAGTGGGAGGCCTACACCACCTGGCTGTCCGGATTCGCCCTGCTGGTCATCGTGTATTACCTCAATGCGCGCGCGATGATGGTCGATCGTAGCGTGGCCGACCTGTCGTCGCTGCAGGCGGTCGGCATCGGCCTGGCCAGCCTGCTGGTCGGCTGGATCGTCTACGACCTGCTGTGCCGCTCGCCGCTGGGGCGCCGTCCGCTGGCCTTCGGCGTCGTGATCTACCTGTTTTTGGTCGGCAGCGGCTGGGTGCTGAGCCAGTTGCTCAGTGGCCGCGCCGCCTACCTGCACGTGGGCGCGATGATCGGCACCATGATGGTGGCCAACGTGGCGATGCTGATCATCCCGGGCCAGCGCAAGATGGTCGACGCCATGCTGGCCGGCGCCAGGCCCGACCCGATGCATGGCATCAAGGCCAAGCAGCGCAGCGTGCATAACAACTACTTCACGCTGCCGGTGCTGTTCATCATGATCAGCAACCATTATGCGATGACCTACAACCACCGCCACGGCTGGGCGGTGCTGGGCGCGATCATGCTGGCCGGGGTGTTGATCCGCCACTTCTTCAACCTGCGCCATCGCGGCCGCATCGAGTGGAAGTTTCCGGCCGCCGGGGTGGCTGTGCTGCTGGTGCTGGCGGTGTTGCTGGCGCCAGGCGCGCCGCAGCCGACAGCCCCGCAGTTGGCAGGCGGCGAGGCGCACCGCTTCGCCCAGGTGCGCACCATCATGGACCAGCGCTGCGTGTCGTGCCACGCGGCGCAGCCGACCCAGCCCGGCTTCGCCGCGGCGCCGGCCGGGGTGATGCTGCATACGCCCGAACTGGTGAGCCAGAACGCGGCGCGCATCTATCAGCAGACGGTGCAACTCAAGGCCATGCCGCTGGCCAACCTGACGCACATGACTGACGCCGAGCGGGCCGAGGTCCAGGCCTGGTTCGAAAGCGGCGCGCACACCGGAGGCGCGCAATGAACAACGCTTTTCAAGATGCGCTGCTGGCCTGGATCGACGCCCATTTCGATGCGCAGGTGGCGTTTTTGCAGCAGGTGGTGCGGATCCCCACCGACACGCCGCCGGGCGACAATGCAGCGCACGCGGAGGCGGTGGCCGCGCTGCTCGAAGCGGGCGGCTGGCCGGTCGAGCGCCATGTGCCGCCGGCGCAGCAGGTGCGCGACTGCGGCATGGCCAGCATCACCAACCTGGTGGTGCGGCGGCGCTACCACGCCCCGGGCCCGACGCTGGCCCTGAACGCCCACGGCGATGTGGTGCCGCCCGGCGCCGGCTGGACCCATCCACCCTACGGCGCCGTGATCGACGACGGCTACCTGTATGGCCGCGCGGCGGCGGTATCCAAGAGCGATTTCGCCACCTACGTGTTTGCGCTGCGCGCGCTCGAAGCGGTGGGCGCGCCACTCGCGGGCGGCGTCGAGCTGCACTTCACCTACGACGAGGAATTCGGCGGCCTGCTGGGCCCGGGCTGGTTGCTCGAGCAGGGCATCACGCGCCCCGACTACGTGATCGCGGCCGGCTTCAGCTACCAGATCATCACCGCACACAACGCCTGCCTGCAGCTCGAAGTCACGGTGCACGGCAAGGCCGGGCATGGCGCCATGCCCGAGACCGCGGTCGACGCGCTGCAGGCGGCCACGCAGATCCTGAACGCAGTCTATGGCGAGCTGCCGGCGCTGAAAAACATCCGCAGCACGGTGCCCGGCATCGGGTCGCCGACCATGATCGTCGGCCGCATCGACGGCGGCACCAATACCAATGTGGTGCCCGGCAGCGTCACCCTGAAACTCGACCGGCGCATGATTCCCGAAGAAGATCCGGCCCAGGTCGAAGCCCAGTTGCGGGCCCTGATCGAAGCTGCGGTGGGCGGCGCATCCGGCATCACGCTGACCATCAAGCGCTTGCTGCTGTCGCAGGCGCTGCGTCCCTTGCCAGGCGTGGCGCCGCTGGTGGCGAGTCTGCAGCGCCACGGCCACGCGCTGTTCGGGCAAGCGATACCCGCGCTCGGTACGCCGCTGTATTCGGACGCGCGCCTGTATGGCGAGCGCGCTATTCCGACGGTGTTGTATGGGGCCGGGCCGCGCACGGTGCAGGAGTCGAACGCCAAGCAGGCCGATGAACGCCTGCTGCTGGAAGACCTGCGCCGCGCCACCAAGGTGGTGGCGCTGACGCTGTTCGATTTCCTCGGGCCTGATTAAGAGGAAAGCACTACTCTTTGGCGCTGTCACCGTTTCGTATAGATGAGTTTGATTGCGATGCTGAACAATTGTTCAACGGTAGCAATTCGGCCCATGTCGAGCGCCCAGCGCCAACCCAGATAATTCGGCAGATAGCGCGATGCCACGCCGCGAAACGGCGTAAGCCACTGGCGCAAACGGGCGTGATAGGCGTTGACGTTTTGGACGTGGATGGCGCTCGCGGCACCCTGACGCACGCGCTGGCCGGCGCGCAGGTTGACCCCCTGGTGGGCAATCCGGTGCTTGCCGGCGAACGCCCGGTAAGCCGCATTGGCGTCACTGACCAGTAGCGCCTGCGGATCGAGCTTCGGCAGCAGGTGCTGCGACAGTTGGGCTACCGTCAGTGCGCCGCGGCCAGTGACGGCATCGATCGTCTGGCCGCTGCGGTCGCGCGCCACCAGGATGCAGTCGAGTTCGCGTGAGATGCCACGCCGCCGTGCGCGACCGCCCCGTTTGCGCGGCGGCCGATCGAGCTTGCGCGAACCTTTCTGCGATTCGAGCAAGAACATTTCATCAGCCTCGACAATGCCAGTGATGCATTGCGGCCGATCGAGCTTGACCCATTGCAGGAAGCGGTGACGCCAGCGAAATGCAGTGTTGCGATGCACGTCGACGCGTTCGGCCGATTGGCGTACGGGGCTAGATGCCAGCAGCGCTGCGCAGTAGTCGAGCCACTTGCCTTTACAGCGCAGGCGCGCCAGCGGGGTGCCGGTCAGGTCGTTGAAGGTGCGCCCGCAATCGCGGCAGCGATAACGTTGCAGGTCGTTGGCGTGACCATGGCGGTAACACCGGGTGCAGTCGCAGCGCGGACAACGGCGTGCCTGCGTTCGCACTTTGTCGATGAGCGCAATCACCTGCTCGAGCCCTGCTGCGGGATGCAGCGCGTGCTGAACCCGCTTGCGCTGTGGTCGATTCAGTAACGTCAGGCCAGCAAACCATTTTTCGAACCGTGGCGCCTTCATGGTGGTTTCCTGTCGATGAGGATCAGGTTTCGACCGCAACTCAGCTCAACAGTTCATTACTCATCCATAGATAACGGTGACAGCGCCTTAGTCTTTGCCGGCCTGGGTGCGCGGCACGATCGCGAACTGCGGCGCACCGCTGTAGTCGGGCTTGATGCTGCGCGCCATGAACAGGTCCCAGGCCTTGCGCCCCGGCTCGCCCAGCGCATCGACCGCATATGCCAGCGCCGGCTGCATGTTCGACGGATAGCCGATCGCCGAGCTGGCGTAGCCGCTCATTTCGCCCACCTTGAGCTTGAGTGCGGCCGCCATCTCGCCGCTGGCGCAGGGCAGCTGCGCAATCTCGGGCGCGCGATTGGCGCGAAACACCTCGCCGATGGTCTTGAAGTAGGGCGCCTTGGGCTCGTCGCGCACCGGCAGGTTGTAGTTGGCGGCGTCGATCCAGCAAAAGCCCTTGCCGGTCATGCGCGCCACCGGGAACTTCGCCTTCCAGCGCAGCAGCGTCCTGGCTTTGGCGAAGCCCAGATCGGCCGCGTGGCCGACGGCCTGGGTGAAGAAGTCGTCCTGCCACGGCGCCAGCGCGGTGAATTTGCGGTATGTGATGCCGGTGTCGATGAAGCCGAGCGCGTTGGCGTCGGGGTTGTCCGGGTATTTGGCGTTGTACCAATCCAGGTTGCTGGTCAGGATCTCGGTAAAGTCGTTCTTCAGCGGATGGTCGTCGGGCGTGATGTAGGCCGCTTCGGCCAAGGCCCGCAACGACCAGGCCTGGCCGCGCACCTGGCCCGGCTTGAGCAGGCCCTTGCGGTTCTCGCGGTAGTGCGGGTTCGACACGAACACGTTGTACTGGGCCCAGAACTGCAGCTCTTCGAGATAGTAGTAGTCGCCGCTGAGCAGGTAGGGCAGGTAGGCGAAGTTGGGCTGGTGCGAGCTGTCGTGGTAGCTGGCGTTCTTGCAGGCGTCCTTCTGGGCGCAGGGCGGGAAGTTCTCGGTCTTGCGGGTGGCCGGGTTGCGCGTGTCCGACACGCTGCCGATCAGCGTCATGTAGGGGTAGTCGAGCAGGCTGACCGGATGCCCGGTGCGGCGGTCGCGATAGTGGCTCGACCAGCTGCCGGCCAGGTCGGCCGTGCCCATATTCACCATCGCCGCGCGCGGGTCCATGCTGAGTAAATGCATCACCGCCCAGCCGGGCAGCAGGCCGATGTCGATCCGTCCGCCGGTGGTCGGCATGCCGGGCAAGGCCAGGCCCACGCCCATCGGCTCGATCCGGCTGCCTTCCCAGCGTGAGGCCAGGTTGGCCAGCGCCCGTTCGCTGATCTGCAGCGCCGGGTCGTAGTTGGGCAGCGCCAGCGTGTCGATCAACTGGCGCGCGTCGTGGCGCAGGTACAGCGCCGGCTCGCCCCCCCACCAGGCCACCTTGCGCCAGCGCGCGTGGTGGAAATGCTTCAGCGCCTGTTGCGCATACACCTGCTTGCCACCGACGCTGATCTCGGCGTCGTAGGTAAACGCTTGCGGCGCCGGCTCGAAGGCCCAGTTGTTCTCGAGCGTGACGTCGACCCGCGCCTTTTTAAGCGCCGGATACCAGCGCACGGCAAAGCGCGCGGCCAGGTGCGGGTGTTGCTTGCCGTCGGCCGTCGCCAGCGGCGCGTTGGCCTGCCATTCGTGCACTACCGGGCCAGCCAGCCAGGCGGTCGGCGCGGCGCGCGCCAGCAGCCGTTCGAGCGAAGCGCCATATGCCACGCCGTCGATGCTGGCCTTGACGCTGGCGGTCAGGCCGGCGCGCAGCAGGGCGGCGACATCCGCGCTGTCCTTCGGCGCGGCGGCGTCGCCCTCGGCCTTCATCAATCCCAGCGCCAGCGGCTTGTCTTTTGGCGCCGGCACGATAGCCGACACGATCGCGTGCCGCACCGAGCCGTCCGGGTGGCGCGCCTTGATGTCGGTCTGGAGGGCGACCGTGGCGCCGCTCGCCAGTTTGCCGGCCAGGCGCGCACCGCGCGGCAGGGCGCCGGGCGCAAACACCTGGCCGAAGGTGAGCGGCACGCTGGCGTCGTCGCTCTTGCCGGTGCGTTCGAGCCAGAGCGTGGCGAGGGCGCCCTTGATGCGCGCCGCAGTCGGCGTCGACGTCGACGCCGCAGCCAAAGTGGAAGTCGAGGGCGTCGCCTTGGGCGCCGCGCGCGCGGCTGCCGGCGGCGCGGGGGGCGCCGCGTCATCGGCCTTCTGCGCCGACGCGCGCAGCGGCGCTTGCGGCGCGTCCTTGGCGGCGTCGCCATAACGCTGCTCCATCACGCGCTGCGCATCGAGTCCGCCGCCGCCGGGCAAGCCCTTGAAATTCGGGTCGGCGCTCTGGAAGGCGTGCGCCGGAAGAGTGGCGGCGGTGAGGGCTGCGCTCAGGAGCGCGCGGGATAGGGAGCGTGGTGTCGGCATGCGTAAAAGCGTCAGGTAATGAAAAAAGGCGCCCCGCGGGGCGCCTCGATCTTACCGTGTTACTGCCCGGCGGGCTGTTTCAGCGTGCGCTCGAACAGCTGGTAGATGCGGCGGTACTGGTCGTACCAGGCTTCCGGCTGCACGTAGCCGTGGCGCTCGAGCGGATAGCTGGCCAGTTCCCAGTGGTCCTTCTTCATCTCGATCAGGCGCTGCGCCATGCGCACCGAGTCCTGGTAGAACACGTTATCGTCGATCATGCCATGCGCGATCAGGAGGTGGCCCTTGAGGTTCTGGGCATACTCGATCGGCGACGATTTCTTGTACGCCTCCGGGTCGATGTCCGGCGTGTTCAGGATGTTGGCGGTGTAGCCGTGGTTGTAAGTGGTCCAGTCGGTGACCGGGCGCAGCGCGGCGCCGGCCTTGAACACGTCCGGCGCGCGCAGCAGCGCCATGAAGGTCATGAAGCCGCCGTAGCTGCCGCCGTACACGCCGACATTGGCCGCGTCGCCCTGCTGCTGGCCGACCAGGTACTTGACGCCGTCGAGGTAGTCGTCCAGTTCCGGGTGGCCCATCTGGCGGTAGATCGCGGTGCGCCATGCGCTGCCGTAACCCTTCGAGGCGCGGTAGTCCATATCAAGCACGACATACCCTTTTTGCACCAGCAGGTTGTGGAACATCTGCTCGCGGAAGTAGTTCGGATAGCGCTTGCTGACGTTCTGCAGGTAGCCGGCGCCGTGCACGAACATCACGATCGGATACTTCTTGCCCGCTTCGAGCTGGGCCGGACGATACAGCTTGGCCCACACCGGATCGCCACCGGCGCTCGATGGCACCGCGACGTACTGCGGCTCGATCCATTCGCGCGCCTTGAATGCGGCGCTGCGGGTGTCGGTCAGCTTGGTGGCGGCGCCGCCGGCCACCGGCACGGTTGCGATCTGCACCGGGGTATAGCTGGCCGACCAGTGCAGCAGCAGCTTGTCTTCGTTGGGCGACAGGGCGAAGCGCTCGACGCCGTCGAGCTGCGTGACTTCGCGCACGGCGCCGGTCCTGGCGTTGACGGCGCAGACTTCGTAGTCGCCCGGGTTGGCGCGGTTGCACATCATGTAGGCGGTGCCGCCGTCGTGGGTCCAGCGCACGTCGCCGGCTTCCCACTTGCCGCTGGTCAGCGCGCGCGGCGCGCCGGCGCTTGCGGTGTCTTGCGTGTACAGGTGCGAGTAGCCGCTTTCCTCGGACAGGTACCACAGGGTGCGGTTGTCCGGCAGCCAGCCGAATTCGGCGTTGTCGTAATTGACCCAGGCCTTGTCGGTCAGGCGGTGCAGCGGTTTCAGCGTGGCCGCCTTGAGGTCGACGCCGGCGATCCAGCGGTCCTTGTTGTCGACCGCGCGCAGCATCACGGCCACGTTGGCGCCGTTCGGGCTCCATTCGATGGCGTCGGCGCCGTCGGCGATGCGCAGCGGGCGATTGCCTTTGAGCGGCTCCTTCTTGGCGGCGGCGCGCAGTTCGGCCAGCGGATCGGCGGTGATGCCCGGCAGCGCGTCGAATGGCACGTCCTGCACCCGGCGGCTGACCAGGTCGACCAGTTTCAGGTGCTGCGCGACCGGCATGTTGCGCCCGACGCGGGTGCGCACGTCCTCGGTCTCTTCGTAACCGGATTCGTTGACGTAGCGCGGCAGCTTGCCGGCGCGGCCCTTGTCGGCGCCCTTGGCGGCCACCACCACCAGCAGGTAGCGGCCATCGGGCGACAGCGAGCTGCCTTCGATGCTGACCTTGTCGCCCAGGTAGATCGGGGTCGGGCCCATCGACGGGTCGACCCGGCGCAGTTCGTCGCCGCGCGCGCGCAGCGCGTCACGGTCATCCTTCTGGCGCTGCAGGTGGGCGATCAGGCGCAGTTCGGTGGCGCGGTAGGCGTCATCCTCGGGTGCGTTCGGGTCCTTGGCGGCGCGCGGCAGGGCGGCCGGGCCGACCACCCTGGTGGCGCGCTCCCATACATACCAGTCGTTGCCGATGCGGTACTGCACGGCGCGCTCGTCGCTTGAATACTGGATCGCTTCAAGGCGCGCCGCGCCGCGCGTGATCTGGGTCAGCGCGCCATTCTTGAGGTCGCGCTCGAACAGGTCGTTGTTGCGCAGCACCAGCATGCGCTTGTGGTCGCGGTCATAGACCACGTCGGCGCTGTCGACCTTTGCCAGTTCGGCGTCGGCCACCAGGCGCGGCTTGCCGGCCACGGCCTGGTAAGTATCGCGCACTGGCGAACCGTCGCGCTTCTGTTTGTAGTACACCGCCTTGCCGTCCCAGCTCCACCAGGCAGCTTCCACCGGGGTGCCGATCCAGTCGGGGTTGGACATGGCCTGGTCCAGGCTGATCGGGGTCGAGGCCAAGCTCGTTGCCGGCAGCGCGACCAGCGCCGCGAGCAGGGAGGAAAGGGTAAGCGCAGGTAGTCGCATCGTCGAGTCTTTAAATAGAAGGATGGCTTTCTTGCCAAAAATGCGAGAGCATTCTAGCGCAGCCATCGAGCACGACGGACGTAAGGACAGAGGTTTTTTTGCTGTAAAGACAAGCGCCGGCGGACCTTGCGGTCGACCGGCGCTGACAGATTGGGCGAGGTCTGCGGCCTATGCGTCGCAGCGTTCGATGCGTCTGAACTGCTTAGATTGCCTTGTACGGACCTTTTGGCGGACGCGGCAGGAACATGGCGACGCGTGCGGCAACCGCGAGAACGGCCAGGGCAATGGTGAGGTATTCGAGCGGGTGCATGCTATTAACCCCGCACGGCTGGCGCGTAGCCGCCGTGGGCGACGTACAGTTCTTGCGAGAAGCTGCTGACGGCCGCGATGGCGTTAGCGAAGAAGGTGATGCTTTTGATGGCTGCAGTCATGATTGACCTCCTGAGATAAATACTGTGATGTTGCATTGCAGTATAGGGAGCCATGCGTCATAAGCGAACTTTAGATTTATGATTCCAGCGATCACTGGAGTGAATACTTGTTAAGTTGCTCTCGTGCAAGATATGCGCTCCGCGAATATCTTGTGAATCAGCAACTGTATAAGAAGGGCAGGACCGATCGTGACCGCCGCCAGGTGGTTCGATTCTTGCATATCAGAAGCATATGAAATCGTCAGACAGCTCATCCATACGTTTGCGCATCGTTGTCGTGTTTTCCGCCACACCGCTCGCCACCGAAGCCGGCGCCGGCGGCAATGCGGTTGCCGACAGCGTGCCCGAGCCGGCCCACGAGGCGCAGGCGCGGCGCAGCGCCGCCCTGCGCATCGGCCTGCTCGAATCGGGCTACGACCTGGTGGCTTCGCTGCCGGCCGATGTGTTCCTGCCCGAGCGCATCGCCCAGCTGCAGCCCGACCTGATCATCGCCGACAGCGAATCCGACGCGCGCGACGTGCTCGAACATATCGTCATCGCCACCCGCGACGCGCGCCGGCCGATCGTGCTGTTTACCGAAGACGATGCGCCCAGCAGCATGGATGCGGCGCTCGAGGCCGGCGTGTCGGCGTATATCGTGGCCGGGCTGCAGGCGGCGCGGGTCAAGCCGGTGCTGGATGTGGCGCTGGCGCGCTTCCGGCGCGAACAGAAGCTGCTGGGCGAATTGAACGACACGCGCCAGAAGCTGCATGAGCGCAAGGTGCTCGACCGCGCCAAGGGCCTGATCATGGCGCGCCACGGCCTGAGCGAAGAACAAGCCTACGCGCGCCTGCGCACGCTGGCGATGAACAAGAACATGAAGGTGGCCGAGGTCGCGCAGCGCCTGCTCGACGTCGAAGACCTGCTGGGCTGAGCGCCCGGCGCCAACAAGGAACCGTATGACACTGGCAGGCAAGGGCGCATGGATCGCCGGCACCGACCGTCCCGAACTCGATACCGTCCGCATCGGCTTCATGCCGCTGGCCGACTGCGCGCCGCTGGTCATGGCCTCGGTGCTGGGCTTTGATGAACTGTATGGCGTGCGCTTCGCGCTCAGCCGCGAGATGTCGTGGACCGGCATGCGCGAACGCCTGGTCGGCGGCCAGCTCGATGCGGCCCAGGTGCTGCAAGGCTTGCTGTACGGGGTGCAGGCCGGTATCGGCAGCCAGCGCTGCGACATGGCGCTGTTGATGAACCTGAACCAGAACGGCCAGGGCATCACGCTGGCGCGCTCGCTGGCCTCCGGCGCCAACGATCCGTCGGCGCTGCGGCGCGCGCTGCAGAACAGCGCGCGCGCGCCGACCTTTGCCCATACCTTCCCGACCGGGAACCACGCCATGTTTTTGTCTTACTGGCTGGCCGCCGGCGGCATCGATCCGCTGCATGACTGCCGGCTGGTGACGGTGCCGCCGAACCAGATGGCGACCAGCCTGGCGGCCGGCCACATGGACGGCTTCTGCGCCGGCGAACCATGGGGCCAGCGCGCGCTGCGCGACGGCGCCGGCGTGCTGGCCGCGTCCAGCGAGGCCATCTGGCCCGACCATCCGGGCAAGGCGCTCGGCGCGCGCGCCGATTTCGCGCAGGCGCATCCGAACACCTGCCGCGCCACCATCGCCGCCCTGCTCGAAGCGGCGCGCTGGCTGGACGCCTCGCGCGCCAACCGCGAAGCCGCGGCCGAGGTGCTGGCCAGCCCGGCCTACGTGAACGCCGGACGCGAGACGCTGCAGTATTGCCTGGCCGGGCGCGAGACGCCGGCCTGGCGCGGGCGCGGGCATAACGGCTTGCGCTTCCATGCCGGCGGCGAAGCCAACTTTCCGTGGCTGTCCGATGGCATGTGGTTCATGGCGCAGCACCGGCGCTGGGAACTCGCTGACAACCCCGACCCGGCCCAGGACCGCAGCACGGCGCAGCAGGTCAACCGCATCGACCTGTACCGCGAGGCGGCCGAGCAGGCCGGGGTGGCGCTGCCCGATGCGGTGGTGCGGCGCTCGACGCTGATCGATGGCCAGGTCTGGGACGGCGGCGCCGGCACAACTTGAACTGGTGCGCTTCTGTGCATCATTCTGGGGAATGGTGCACCGCAATGCAGCATCGTGCCGGTGCGCGGCTGGCGGGCTCCCTCTGAAGCTTCGGTGGCACAGCTCTTGCTCATACATCTGACAGGATCAATGGCGATCCTCACGATTTCAGCGTCGGCCTAACGAGGGGTCGGCACCAAGGACAAAGGCGTCCGCGGTTTCTGCAACAGCAGGAACGCGGACGCCTTTTTGTTTTCCAGCGACGCTTTTCAAAGGAAACGCCATGACCGGCAAAGCGGACAGCATCAAGCTCTTCTCGTTTTCGGGTGCGCCGATGCGCGCCTTCCACCTGACCTGGGTGGCCTTCTTCATCTGCTTCTTCGCCTGGTTCGCCTGCGCGCCGCTGATGCCCGTCATCAAGGGCGAGTTCGGCCTGTCGGTCGAGCAGATCGCCAACATCAATATCGCGGCGGTGGCGATCACGATCTTCGTGCGCCTGCTGGTGGGGCCGCTGTGCGACCGTTTCGGCCCACGCAAGACCTACACCGGCTTGTTGTTGCTGGGCGCGATCCCGGTGCTGGGCGTGGCCGCCGCCCAGAGCTACGAAAGCTTCCTGCTGTGCCGCCTGGGCATCGGCGCGGTCGGCGCCAGTTTCGTGATCACCCAGTACCACACCTCGGTGATGTTCGGCCCCAAGGTGGTCGGCACCGCCAACGCCGCCGCCGCCGGCTGGGGCAATGCCGGCGGCGGCGCGGCGCAGGCCATCATGCCGCTGCTGCTCACCGCGGTCGTGATGCTGGGCGTGAGCCAGGCCATGAGCTGGCGCGTGGCGCTGCTGGTGCCGGGCCTGATGATGATCGTGATCGCCTTCTTCTACTGGCGCTACACCCAGGATTGCCCGGCCGGTAACTACGACGACCTGCGCAAGACCGGGCGCATGCCGGACGGCGCCAGCAAGGGCGGCTGGTCGAGCTTCGTCGAAGGTTGCCGCAACTACCGCGCCTGGCTGCTGTTCGTCACCTACGGCGCCTGCTTCGGGATCGAGATCTTCATCCACAACATCGCCGCCATCTACTACGTCGACCATTTCAAGCTGTCGCTGGCGCAGGCCGGCATGGCGGCCGGCAGCTTCGGCCTGCTGGCGCTGTTCGCGCGCGCCCTGGGCGGCTATCTGTCCGACCGCGCCGCCCATAACGGCGACCTGAACCGGCGCGTCACGGTGCTGTTCGTGCTGATGATCGGCGAAGGCCTCGGCCTGCTGCTGTTCGCCCAGGCCGACGCGGTGCTGTTCGCCGTGATTGCGATGCTGGTGTTTGGCCTGTTCACCCACATGGCGTGCGGCGCGACCTATGCACTGGTGCCGTTCATCGCACCCAAGGCGCTGGGCGGCGTGGCCGGCATCGTCGGCGCCGGCGGCAACGTCGGCGCGGTGGCGGCCGGCTTCCTGATGAAGGGCACCGGCGACATCAAGCAGACCCTCACCATCCTGGGCGCCCTGGTGCTGGTGGCCAGCGGCTGCGCCATCGCGGCCCGCTTCGGCGCACCCGCCAGCGCGGCTGCGCCCATCGCGGCAAGCGCATAAAGGAGGCATCATGCATATCGTCGTCATCGGCCACGGCATGGTGGGCCACAAATTCATCGAAACGCTGGCTACGGGTGCGCGCAGCGACCTGCGCATCACGATCCTGGGCGAAGAGCCGCGCGCGGCCTATGACCGCGTGCACCTGTCCGAATTCTTCGCCGGCAAGTCGGCCGACGATCTGTCGCTGGTGGCGCCGGGCTTCTTCGAGCGCGACGACATGTTGCTGCGCCTGAATGCCAAAGTGGTCGGCATCGACCGCGCCACGCAGTGCGTGACGCTGGCTGACGGATCAGCGGTGGCGTACGACCGGCTGGTGCTGGCCACCGGCTCGTACCCGTTCGTGCCGCCGGTGCCGGGCGCCGACCGGCGCGACTGCTTCGTGTATCGCACGATCGACGACCTGGTGGCGATGCAGGAATGCGGACAGCGTTCGCGTACCGGCGTGGTGATCGGCGGCGGCCTGCTCGGGCTGGAATGCGCCAAGGCGCTGCGCGACCTGGGGCTCAAGACGCACGTGGTCGAATTCGCGCCGCGCCTGATGGCGGTGCAGGTCGACGACCCGGGTGCGCGCGTGCTGCGCAGCCGCATCGAGGAGCTGGGCGTGGGCGTCCACACCGGCAAGAACACGCTCGCCATCGTCGACGGCGAGGACGGCACGCACCGCATGCAGTTCGCCGACGGCAGCCACCTTGATACCGACATGATCGTGTTCTCGGCCGGCATCCGTCCTCGCGACGAGCTGGCGCGCGCCTGCGGCCTGCAGACCGGCGCGCGCGGCGGCGTCGCCATCGACGGGCGCTGCCTGACGTCCGACCCGCACATCTACGCGATCGGCGAATGCGCGCTGTGGAACGGCCAGTTGTTCGGCCTGGTGGCGCCGGGCTACGACATGGCGCGTACCGCGGCCCGCCATATCCTCGGCGCCGAATGCGGCTTTGGCGGCGCCGACATGAGCACCAAGCTCAAACTCATGGGCGTGGACGTGGCCAGCATCGGCGACGCCCACGGCGCCACGCCGGGCAGCCGCAGCTACCAGTTCACCGACGAACGCAAGCAGGTGTATCGCAAGATCGTGGTCTCGGGTTGCGGCAAATACCTGCTCGGCGCGGTGCTGGTGGGCGACGCCGCCGCCTACGGCGCGCTGCTGCAGACGATGCTCAACCGGATCGAGCTGCCCGAGGCGCCCGAATACCTGATCCTGCCCGACAGCGCTGGCGCCAGGCCGGCGGCGCTCGGGGTCGACAAGCTGCCCGCCGCGGCCCAGGTGTGTTCCTGCAACGACGTCAGCAAGGGCGCGCTGTGCGCGGCCGTGGCGGCCGGCGCCACCAGCGTCGCCGCACTGAAAAGCTGCACCTCGGCCGGCACCGCCTGCGGCGGCTGCGTGCCGCTGCTGACCCAGGTGCTCAACGCCGAACTCAAGAAGCTGGGCGTAATGGTGAACAACCACCTGTGCGAGCACTTCGCGTATTCGCGCCAGGAGCTGTACCACCTGGTGCGGGTCGAAGGCATCAAGGACTTCGGCCAGCTGCTGGCGCGCCACGGCAAGGGGCTGGGCTGCGACATCTGCAAGCCGACCGCGGCCAACATCCTGGCCTCGGTGTGGAATGATTTCGTGCTCAAGCCGAAACACGCCAGCCTGCAGGATTCGAACGACTACTTCCTCGGCAACATCCAGAAGGACGGCACCTATTCGGTGGTGCCGCGCATGGCGGGCGGCGAAGTCACGGCCGACGGCCTGATCGCGGTCGGCATGGTGGCCAAGAAGTACGGCCTGTACACCAAGATCACCGGCGGCCAGCGGGTCGATCTGTTCGGGGCGCGCGTCGAGCAGCTGCCCAGCATCTGGGAAGAACTGATCGCGGCCGGCTTCGAATCCGGCCACGCCTACGGCAAGTCGCTGCGGACCGTGAAATCCTGCGTCGGCTCGACCTGGTGCCGCTTCGGGGTCGGCGACAGCGTGGCGTTCGCCATCGCCCTCGAGAATCGCTACAAGGGCTTGCGCGCGCCGCACAAGATCAAGTTCGGGGTTTCGGGCTGCACCCGCGAATGTGCCGAAGCGCAGGGCAAGGACGTCGGCCTGATCGCCACCGACAAGGGCTGGAACCTGTACGTGTGCGGCAACGGCGGCATGAAGCCGCGCCACGCCGAACTGATGGCGTCGAACCTGACCGAAGAACAGGTGGTGCGCCTGACCGACCGCTTCCTGATGTTCTACGTGCGCACCGCCGAACGCCTGCAGCGCACCAGCACCTGGCGCGAGAACCTCGAAGGCGGGCTCGATTACCTGAAGGCGGTGGTGGTCGATGACAGCCTGGGCATCGGGACCGAACTCGAAGCGCAGATGCAGCACGTGGTCGATACCTACGCCTGCGAGTGGAAGGAAGCGGTGACCAATCCCGAGGTGCGGCGGCGCTTCCGTCACTTCGTCAACAGCGACGCGCCCGACGCCAACGTGGTGCTGGTGCCGGAACGCGGCCAGGTGCGCCCGGCCACGCCGGACGAACGGCGCCGCGTGATCCCGATCGCGATTGCGACGCAAGTCTAAAGGAGAGCAGCATGCAGCGAGACCTTCAAGCACTGGCCTGGCGCGCCGTCTGCGCACTCGACGACATCGTCCCCGACACCGGCGTGTGCGCACTGCTGGGCGGGCGCCAGGTGGCCGTGTTCCGTGTCGGCGAACTCGATCCGCGCGTATTCGCGATCGACAACCACGACCCGATCGCGGACGCCGCCGTGCTTTCGCGCGGCCTGGTCGGCAGCATCGGCGCGCGCATCGTGGTCGCCTCGCCGATCTACAAGCAGCACTTCGATCTGCAAAGCGGCGAATGCCTGGAAGTGCCGGCGCAGTCGGTGGCCAGCTATCCGGCCCGCATCGATGGCGGCCAGGTCTGGGTCGCGCTATGAAGCCGTCCCTGGTCGTGGTCGGCAATGGCATGGCCGGCATGCGCACGGTGGAAGAACTGCTGGCGCTGGACGCCGGCATGTACGACATCACCGTGTTCGGCGCCGAGCCGCGCACCAACTACAACCGCATCCTGCTCTCGCCGGTGCTCGCCGGCGAAAAGACTGCCGACCAGATCGTGCTGCACCCGCGCAGCTGGTACGCCGACCGCGGCATCACCCTGCATGCGGGCGACCCGGTGCTGGCGATCGACCGCCAGCGCCGCATCGTGCGCTCGCGCTCCGGGCTCGAGGTGCGCTACGACCGCTTGCTGCTGGCGACCGGCTCGCAACCGTTCATCGTGCCGATGCCGGGCGCCGCGCTGCCGGGCGTGGTGGGCTTTCGCGACCTGGACGACGTCGAGCAGATGCTGGCGGCGGCGCGCCGGGGTGGGCACGCGGTGGTGATCGGCGGCGGCCTGCTCGGGCTTGAAGCCGCCAACGGCCTGCAGCGGCGCGGCATGACGGTGACGGTGGTGCACCTGGCCGCGGGCCTGCTCAACCAGCAGCTCGACGGCGCCGCCTCGCTGTTATTGAAGGCGGCGCTCGAGGGGCGCGGCCTGCGCATTTTGCTCGGCGCCCAGACCGCCGCCATCCTCGGCGCCGACAAGGTGCAGGGCATCCGCTTCGCCGATGGCGCCGAACTGGCGGCCGACCTGGTGGTGATGGCCGCCGGCGTGCGGCCGAACGTGGCGCTGGCGCGCGCCGCCGGCCTGCATGTCGAGCGTGCGATCGTGGTCGACGACACGCTGCAAAGCTTCGATCCGCGCGTGTATGCGGTGGGCGAGTGCGTCCAGCACCGCAAGGCCACGTTCGGCCTGGTGGCGCCGATCTGGGACCAGGCGCGGGTCTGCGCAGCGCACCTGGCGGGCCTCGGCCACCGGCGCTACGTGCAGCAGGCCACCGCCACCAAGCTCAAGGTCACCGGCATCGACCTGTACTCGGCCGGCGACATCGTGGGCGGCCCCGGCACCGAAGACCTGGTGCTGCGCGACCGCCGCGCCGGCGTCTACAAGCGCCTGGTGCTGGCAGGTTCACGCCTGAGCGGGGCGGTGCTGTATGGCGACGTGAGCGACGGCGCCTGGTATTTCGACCTGATACAGCGCGGCGCCGATGTGTCGGCGCTGCGCGAGCGATTGTTGTTCGGCCCTGCGCTGTGCGAGGCGCAGGCCGCATGAAGAGAGCGTCTATGCCGATGCCAAGCCAAGCGGTGTGCACCACCTGTCCCTACTGCGGCGTCGGCTGCGGCGTGAAAGCCACGCCGCTGGGCGACGGCGGCGCCCTGATCGAAGGCGATGCGAAGCACCCGGCCAGCTTCGGGCGCCTGTGCGTGAAGGGTGCGGCGCTGGGCGAGACGCTCGGCCTGGACGGACGGCTGCTGCAGCCGATGCTGCGCCGCGATGGCGCCCTGCAGCGCGCCGGCTGGGATGATGCCATCAACGCCGTGGCCGACGGTTTTGCGCGCATCATCGCTGAACACGGACCGGACGCGGTGGCGCTGTACGTCTCGGGCCAGCTCCTGACCGAGGATTATTACGTCGCCAATAAATTCATGAAGGGGTATGTCGGCAGCGCGAACATCGACACCAATTCGCGCCTGTGCATGTCCTCGGCCGTTGCCGGCCACAAGCGCGCCTTCGGCGAAGACATCGTGCCCGGTTGCTACGAGGATTTCGAGCTGGCCGACACCATCGTGCTGGTCGGCTCGAACGCGGCCTGGTGCCATCCGACGCTGTTCCAGCGCATTGCCCGGGTCAAAGAAGTGCGGCCCACACTGCGCATCGTCGTAATCGACCCGCGCCGCACCGCCACCTGCGAACTGGCCGACCTGCATCTGCCGCTCAAGCCGGGCACCGATGTGCACCTGTTCAACGGCTTGCTGGCGTACCTCGATGATGCGGGCGCAGCGCAGCGCGCCTTTGTCGACGCCCATACGACGGGATTGGATGCGGCGCTCGATGTCGCGCGGCGTGGCGGCGCGATCGAGGACATGGCGCGCGCCTGCGGCCTCGATGGCGGCGACCTGCGCGCCTTTTACGAACTGTTCGCGGGCACCGAAAACATCGTCACCGCGTTTTCGATGGGCGTGAACCAGTCCAGCAGCGGCACCGACAAGGTCAACGCCATCATCAACTGCCACCTCTTGACTGGCCGCATCGGCAAACCGGGCATGGGGCCGTTCTCGCTGACCGGCCAGCCAAACGCAATGGGCGGGCGTGAAGTGGGCGGCCTGGCCAATATGCTGGCCAGCCATCTCGAGATCGACAATCCACGCCATCGCGACGCGGTGCGCAGCTTCTGGGATTGTCCACGCATCGCCGAGCGTGCGGGCCTGAAAGCGGTCGACCTGTTTCGCGCAGTCGAACAAGGCAAGGTCAAGGCAGTGTGGATCATGGCCACCAATCCGGTGGTCAGCATGCCCGACGCCGACGCGGTGCGGCGCGCTCTGGCCGGCTGCGAGCTGGTGGTGGTGTCCGACGTCGTCGCCAACACCGACCTGACGCCGTATGCGCATATCATGCTGCCGGCGCTGGCCTGGGGCGAAAAAGACGGCACGGTCACCAATTCGGAACGGCGCATTTCGCGCCAGCGTGCCTTCTTGCCGGCGCCGGGCGAGGCGCGCGCCGACTGGCAGGCGCTGTGCGGCGTGGCGCAGCGCATGGGTTACGCCGGCTTCGATTACGCCGGCGCGCATGCGATCTTCGACGAGCATGCGCGCCTGTCGGCGTGGCGTAACAGCGCTTCCGAAGACGGGCGGGTGTTTCGTCTCGATCCCCTGATCGGCATGGACCGCGCTGCCTATGATGCGCTTGAACCGGTGCAGTGGCCATTGCAGAGGCGCGGGCAGGGCAGCGCGCGCCTGTTCGGCGACGGCCGCTTTGCGCACCCGGACGGCAAGGCGCGCTTCATCGCTACTACGCCGCGCCTGCCGGTGCACGCGCCCGGCGCGCACTACCCGCTGGCGCTCAATACCGGTCGCCTACGCGACCAGTGGCACAGCATGACCCGCACCGGCAAATCGGCGCGCCTGGCCGGCCATGCGCCGGAACCGTTCGTCGACCTGCATCCGCACGACGCCCTGCTGGCGGGCGTGCGCGAGGGCGAGCTGGCGCGCATCAGCTCACGCTGGGGCGCGATGGTGGCGCGTGTAACGCATGGCGGCGGCATCGCGCGCGGCGCGGCGTTCGTGCCGATCCACTGGAACGGCCAGAACGCGTCCGATGCGCGTGTCGGGGCGCTGGTCAATCCCGCCGTCGACCCGGTCTCGGGCGAGCCCGAATTCAAGCACACGCCGGTGCGCATCGACCCGTTTGGCGTGGCCTGGTACGGCTTCATCCTGAGCCGCGAAGAACTGAACCTGCAACAGGTGGCGCACTGGACCCGCGTGCGCGGCAGCGGCTTCGTGCGCTATGAGATGGGGGGCCGCGAGCCGCTGACGTTTGCCGCCGCGCGCGCATTATTGGGCGCGGACCAGGACGCCGACTGGATCGAGTATCAGGACAGCTCGCAAGGCATGCTGCGGGCGGCGCTGGTGGTCGACGGGCGGCTGCAGGCTTGCCTGTTCGTGTCGCGCCGGCCAGACTTGCCGGCGCGCGCCTGGCTCGGTGAAATGTTCGCGCAACCGGCACTGGACGCGCGCCAACGCGCCACGCTGCTGGCCGGGCGTCCAGCGGCGCAGGGCGCCGACCCGGGGCCGGTCGTGTGTTCCTGCTTCGGCGTGGGGCGCAATACCATCTGCGCCGCGATCCGTGACCGGCAGCTCGAAAGCGCGGCGCAGGTCACGGCCTGCGTGCAGGCCGGCGGCAACTGCGGTTCGTGCGTGCCTGAGATTAAAACGCTGCTGCTGCAAGTGCGCAGCAGCAGCAGCCCCGCCTGAGGTTCAGGCAGGGACAGCGCCCTAGCGCAGGGTGCGTGCGAAGAACTCGTCGGTGCGGCTGTTGGCCAGCGTTGCTGCTTCAGCGTGGTAGTGGTTGCCGTCCGGACGCGCGAAGGCATGGTCGGCGCCAGGATAGACGTGCACTTCGGCATCGGCCTTTTCGGTCAGCGCGAGCCTGATCTGTTCCTGGGCCTGCGGCCCCAGGTATTCGTCGGCGCCGCCCAGGTGATACAGGATCGGGGCGCCGATGTTCTTCGCTTCGGCCAGGTAGCCGTCGGTGCCGCCGCCGTAGTAGGCCGCAAAGGCGTCGCCATCGGTGCGCGCCGCGCTCAGATAGGTCATCAAGCCGCCCAGGCAATAGCCGGTGACGCCCACTTTACCCGTGCTGTTCTCCATCGTGCGCGCTGCGCTGATGGTGGCGGCGATGTCCTGCACGCCCTTGTCGAAATCGTAGCTCTGGTACAGGGCGAAGCCCTTGGCCCAGTCGCCTTCGACCGCTTCCGACAGCGCCAGGTTCGGTTCGGCGCGCCAGAACAGGTCTGGCGCCACGGCGATATAGCCCTTGGCCGCGTAGCTGTCGGCGATGCTGCGGATGCCGGCGTTCACGCCGAAGATTTCCTGCAGCACGATGATGACCGGGTAGGTGCCGACCACGTCGGGGCGCGCGACATAGCAGTCGAAGCTGCCTTCTGCAGTGGTGATAACGAGTTTTTCGGACATGGTGTTCCTTGTGGTTGAAGTGGAGATGCCAGCCGGCAAAGATGGATGAGGCCGGCCCAAGCCTGCCTATGATAAACCCAGCAGCGTTAATGGCGCAGTCAGACCTCGAATCGGACGCGTGATGGTTGCCGCCGTTCGAACAAACGACAATTGCAGGTAATAAAATATTTTCCAAGCAGATTATGTTTTAAAGAATCTATGTCGATTTATTGTTGAATTGCGGGAGGAGATTGATGGCGCGCAGAGATAACACGGCGGGCTTTCTTAATATGGTCTGAAGCAGATGAAAGCGTAACGTGTTGCGCAGTAAAAATGCCAATACAATTCACACAGCACTGCTGTTGGTAATGGGAAATTGCCGAATGGCTCAGTAATTCACATGCATGACGTCGATATGAAAATGACCGATCCATCAGGCAGTGTCCTGAATCCACGAACCGTCCTCGATGGCGCAGCGTCGAATAGCGAGGCCGGGGCTGGCAAGATCAGAAATCTGAGAATCAGTCTCAAGCAATGGAAAATGTTTAACGCGATAATTGATTTCGACGGTTATTTTGGCGCAGCAGACAGTTTGCACGTCACGCAATCGACCATCAGCCACGCCATCGCCAAGCTCCAGGAGCAATTGGGCCTGCCTTTGCTCGAATTGAAAGGACGTAAAGCGTACATTACCGAAGAAGGGAAAGTGCTTCTCGAAAGATCGCGTGAACTGGTGCGCCATGCGATCGAGCTCGAACAACTGGCTGACAGTCTGCGGCAGGGCTGGGGTCCCGAAATCCGTCTTGCCGTCGATCCCAGTTTCCCGGCCGATTTGCTGACGCTGGCCCTGCGAAAATCCGTGTCAGACACGCGCGCGGCCAGATTGCGGGTAAAAGAAACGACGCCCGAACAGGCCACCGAAGCGCTGCGCGAGAATCTGGTCGACCTGGCGATCAGTCCCCGCATCGCTTTCGGTTTCGTTTCAAAACAATTAATCGTGATCGAACACGTGGCGGTAGCGCATCCAGAAAACGCATTATTCAACCTCAAGCGCGAACTGACGGCACATGATTTGCATACCCAATGCCAGTTGGTCATTTCCGACGCAATCGATTATTTTCCGCTTGCAGCCGACAACCATGCCCCGCGCCATGCGCGTTCCTGGAGCGTGAACAGCCTGGACCGTTTAATGAGTGTGTTACGCCAGGGGGCCGGCTATGCCTGGCTGCCGCGCCATCAGGTCCAGGACAGTATCGACAGCAGCCAGATCCGCATACTGCCGGTTGCCAGCGGCTGCAGCTACAAGACGCCGCTATACCTCAATTTCGGACGCCAGCTGCCTGCCGATTCCGCTGCGCGCGGCTTTGCCGAAGCGTTGCACGCTTGCAGCGAACGTTTTTTTCATTGACGGTCGCGATCTATCATGAACAGATACCTCCAGCATTTGCGCAAGAAAAGCAGGGGCGACGGCAAACTGTCCGATGCAGGCTTCCCGTATCTGGACATCTTGCGCAACGGTTGGCTGATCGCCGGCGTCGCCTGCCTCGTCACCCTCCTGGGTATCTGCTATGCACTGACGATCACGCCGATGTATGAAGCGAACATTCTGCTCCAGATCAAACGCAATGCGCCGCCATCGGGCGAATTCCAGGTCGATGTGCCTGCTGCGACCGAAGTCGAGATACTGCGCTCGCGCGCAATCCTGTCGCGCGTGGTCAGCGCCCTGAAACTCGACATGAGCGTGGAGCCAAAACGGTTCCCGGTGCTGGGCGCCTTTATCGCCGAGAACAAGCAGAAAATATCGACGCCGGGCCTGTTCGGCTTTGGCGGCTATGTGTGGGGGGCGGACCAGGTTCGCATCGCGTCGTTCAACGTGCCGCAGGCCTTACTGCAAAAGCCCTTCGTGCTGACCGTAACAAAAGGCAACTCGTTCACCCTCGAACAGGAAGAAACGGGCATTCGGCTGGCAGGTGACGCCGGCGAAGCCACGCGTGCCAGCACCCGCTTCGGTCCAATCGACATCTTCGTGTCGCGGATGTACGGCAAGCCGGGCGCACAATTCACGCTCACCCGCAGCGCCACGTTCCAGATCGTCGAGCAATTGCAGCACGCGCTGGCGATCTCCGAACGCGGCAAGCAATCGAATGTGATCGGCGTATCGCTGCGCGGCTCGAAACCTGAAATGATCAGCGCGATTCTCAACGCTGTCGGCGCCGAATACATCCAGCAGCAGGCGGCGCAAAAATCGTACGAGGCGAAGAATCAGTTGCTGTTCTACGACCAGCAGGTCGCTGAATCGAAGCAGCGCCTGCAAAAGCTCGATGTGCGGCTCAACGAGATATTACGCATGCATGGCACCTCCGACTTGAGCGAAGAGTCCAGGATCCTCGCGCAGCAGTCGGTCGCGCTCCAGGCCAAGTTGTCCGAACGCGAGCAGCGAAAATTAGAGCTCTCGAGCCGCTTCGCCGACGCCCACCCCGAAGTCGTTACCATCGCTCGCCACATCCGCGAACTGCACCGCGATCTGAGCAATATCGAAATAAAACGCAAGACGATCGCCTCGGCGCAGCAAGAAGTAGTCACTGTCAACCGCGACAAGCAGATCAACAATGAAATGAATATTGCCCTGCTCAATGCACGCCACAAACTCGATGCCCTGGCATTGTCGAACAATGTAAATGTACGGCTGGTCGACCGCGCCGAAGTGCCGCTGCAGTCGATCACACTCGGGCTGCCGATCAGAATCATGATGGCGTGCTGTCTGGGTCTTATCCTAGGCGTCGGTGCATCAATTCTGAAAAATGCGATCAGGGGACGAAACAACGGCGCCCGTGAATTTGAAAGCGTCCGTCGGCTAATGACAGGGGCCGGCATCCTGGATGATGATGGTAATGATGCGAGGCAAAAGAAATCAACGGAAAGTTGATTGGTAAGTTAGTGGGGCGAGGCCTGGTTCAAAAATCCTGCATAAGTGCAGGATTTTTTATTTCAGGATTATTTTTCTCAAATGAATTGATTATAAAAAAGAATGTATGGCAGCGCTTGCGATCGGTATTGATCGATTTTTTTCAGACTTTTACTGCGTGTGGATTTGCTATAGTAATACTTCAATAGTGGTTAAAAATTTGCACCGAGTTAAGCATTGTTGGATCGTAATGATCATAGCGGATCAAACGTCAGAGAATATATTTAACCATATGTTCCGGGCGCCGAACGTCAATACTCGGAGGCGCGACAATGGAGCTTGCCATGGCAGTCGAAAGTATGTTTCACCGCATAATAGAATTAGCTTCTTCGCGCTTGATTCCATCGGATTTGATTGAGACTTTCTCGATTGCATTATTGGTCAGTCTGGTCGTTTGTTCACTGAATATCATTACCGAACGCTGGCATGGGCGTTATTCGTTTGACGTTGACATAAACGGTATTCAAAAAGTTCACAAGAATATGGTGTCGCGCACCGGAGGCATTGCTTTGCTGTCCGGGGTGCTGGCGGTTCCTGTATTCGGCCATTTCGAACTCTCTCCGATCGCCGCAGGCGAAGAAACCAAGCTGATCATGCTCAAGTTCCTGCTGGCAGCGACGCCAGCGTTCTTGGCAGGAATCATCGAAGACCTGACGAAAAAAGTATCGGTACGCACCCGTCTGTCTTCCGTGTTTGTCAGTGCCGTTCTGGCGGCCTGGCTGCTGGGGGCCCACCTTCCGCGTCTGGACGTGTGGATGCTCGATGGCGTACTTGGCTGGCTGCCCGTGTCCATCGCCGTTACGGCGTTTGCCGTCGTCGGGGTCACCAATTCGATCAATATTGTCGACGGCTTCCACGGCGTTGCCGGTGGCACGGTGGTGGTTGTCCTGGCCGGCGCCGGTTTTCTGGCGTGGAGCGGGGGAGACGTACTGGTGACGCAGCTGGCCCTGGCCGGAATGGGCGCCACCATCGGCTTCCTGCTCCTGAATTATCCGACCGGACGCTTGTTCATGGGCGATGGCGGCGCCTATTTCCTCGGCTTCTGGGCTGCCGAAGTGGCGGTGCTGACCATCGTCCGCAATCCCGAGATCAATGCCTGGCAGATCCTCGCGATCTACGCCTATCCGGTGATCGAAGTGCTGTTCAGCATGTATCGCCGCAAGATGTTGCGCAGTTCCCTGGTCGGCGCGCCAGACCGTCTACACCTGCACTCGCTGTTCTACCGCCGCGTTGCCTGTCACCGGATCAGCGCCGCCAGGTACCCGTGGATGCGCAATGCCGGCGTCGCCTGTTTCGTTACTGCGTGGCTGGTCACGGCAACCTTGACCGCCATTCTCATCGGTGACAGCAACGCTGCCGCCGTCGTGCTGGTGCTGGTGCAGATCCTGGCATACGTGGCGATGTACATGCGCCTGGTTCGTGGGCATTGGGGACGCTGCCACAATCCGGCGGTGATTTTCGGACTGCGTCCGCAGTACCGCAGCAGAGCGATCTGAGGCACGTGTTCAGGAGCACTCAGGGTCTTGTGCCTGGCGCGTGTGAAATGCATCGCTGCAGACATGTTTTTCGTTCGGTACGCAAACTTGATAGGGCTAGATTCATGACTAAATTCGAATGGATTCAACTCAACCTTCGGAACAATCCAAGAAAATGGCTGGTCACCGGATGCGCCGGTTTCATCGGATCGAACCTTCTTGAAACCCTGCTGCGTCTGGATCAGACGGTGGTCGGGCTGGATAATCTGTCGACCGGCCACGCCGCCAATCTCGATGAAGTCCGCGCCCAGGTCAGCGACACCCAATGGCGGCGTTTCCATTTCATGCGCGCCGACATCCGCGACATGCGCGCTTGCCGCGAAGCGGTGGCCGGCGTCGACCACGTCTTGCATCAGGCGGCGCTTGGTTCGGTACCGAGGTCGGTGCAAGATCCTGTCCTCACCAATGATTCGAACGTCAATGGATTCCTGAACATACTGCTTGCGTCGAGGGACGCCCAGGTGACATCGTTTGTCTATGCGGCATCGAGTTCGACCTATGGCGATCATCCAGCCTTGCCCAAGGTCGAACAACATATCGGGCGCCCACTGTCGCCCTATGCAGTGACCAAGTATGTCAACGAACTGTATGCCGATGTTTTTTCGCGCTGCTATGGCTTCCAGAGCACCGGACTTCGCTACTTCAATGTCTTTGGCAAGCGCCAGGATCCGAACGGCGCTTATGCCGCCGTGATTCCGAAGTGGGTCGCCGCCATGATCGAGGGCAGGCCAGTGCTCATCAACGGCGACGGCAACACCAGCCGCGACTTCTGCTATGTCGACAATGCCGTGCAGGCCAATCTGCTGGCCTCGATGGTGCATGAGAACCAGGACAGTCAAATCTATAACGTTGCTGTCAGCGACATGACCACCTTGAACGCATTGTTCGACCAGTTAAAAGTGGTACTGGGCGACAACGGCATCAGCGTGACCGGCAAGCCGGTGTATACCGCGTTTCGTAACGGCGATGTGCGGCACTCCCAGGCCGATATCGGCAAAGCCAGACGACAGCTTGGCTACGCGCCTGCCTACCGGCTCCGTGCCGGCCTCGAGGCCGCCATCCCCTGGTATATCGAACAACATCAACAGACAGCGCCTTCGGTGGCGCCGCGCGATGGCCTTACCACGGCCCAATATACGCCGCTTGGCGCTGATATCCCTGGCTTCAGAACACCTTTGTCGAGCAGCCTCTGACCACGCGTTCTGACGATCATGGCCAGGTCCGGACAGTAGTGCAGCGCAAGGGGATGCGGTGAATTTTTTGAATGTACTGGGCACACGATTCAAGACAGTGGATTCGCACCATACGGCGATTTTCAAAGGAATGCTGACGGTTGCACTGTTCACGTTGCTTGGAAAACTGATGAGTGCGGCAAAGGAGATGGCGGTGGCCTACCGCTATGGCCTGGCAGCCGAGGTCGACGCCTACCAGTTCATCTATAACCTGGTCTCGTGGCCGATCGGTATCTGGACCAGTGTGCTGACGGCGGTGCTGGTGCCGCTGGCTGCGCGGATGCGCGCGTTCGATCATGAAGCCATACCGCATTTTCGCTCGGAGCTGTTCGGCTTCGCGCTCATCATCGGCTGTGCCTCGGTCGTGCTGGCATGGACCGGCATCGCTGCACTGCTGTCATCGGGCACGACCGGCCTGCCGCCGCATTCGGTGCAGCTGGCGCAAGCCGCGCTGCCCGGACTGGTGCTGTTGCTGCCCTTCGGAATGCTGATTGCACTCCAGTCGGCCTGGATGCTGTCCGCTGGCCGGCATGTCAACACACTGCTCGACAGCGTGCCGACGCTGTTCATCGCAGCGGCTGTGCTGGTCTTCGCCAGTCCTGCTGCCGATCCCGGCATCAGTCCAGCGCCCAGTCCCGGTATCAGTCCGCTGGTATGGGGCACCGTGGTCGGGGCCGGCTTCCACTTGTTGTCGCTCATGATTCCGAACGCCCGGCATAGCGAGTTCGAGGCGCCCGCATTCAGGCGCGCTGCACCCCATTGGACGCCGTTCTGGCAGGGCTTCGGGATCATGCTCGCTGGTCAGGCCTTGATCAGCTTCACGGTCATCATCGACCAGTTCTATGCGGTTGGCCTCGGCACCGGCTCGGTCGCCACGCTTGGCTATGCCAATCGTGTCCTGTCGTTGATCCTCAGCCTGGCCGCGATCGCCGTATCGCGCGCAACGCTGCCAATCTTCTCGCGCTCGGCATCAGGCGATCAGTGCGACATCTACCGGGTTGCCATGGTCTGGATGCGGCTGATGTTCATGGCCGGCATCGTGGCGATGGTGGCCGGTTACGTGTTTGCCCCCGGCATTATCCGGCTCCTGTTCGAGCGCGGCCAGTTCGGCGCCGGCGATACCCAGGTCGTGGCCGACGCGCTCCGTTTCGGCTTGCCACAGCTGCCATGTTATTTCTCCGTGATGGTGCTGGTCAGCTACGCGCTGAGCCAGCGCCGCTACAAGCTGATTTTCTGGTCCGGCGTGATCGGATGTGCCGGCAAAGTCATCGGCAATATCCTGCTTGTGCCTGCCCTCGGCATCAACGGTATTGCCCTCGCAGCGACGTTCGTCTATGGATTCAACGCAGTCTTCTTTTGCCTGTCCCTGCGCGTTCGTCGCTAAGGCCGGTCCCTCATTTCAGCGAAAGCATGCCAGATGAAGATTGTCCTGTTCACCAATAGCCTGGAAGGCGGCGGCGCCGAACGGGCCGCTGCCACGCTCGCCAATTTCTGGGCAGGCCAGGGTTGGGAAGTCACGCTACTTACCTTGAGCAGCCAGGATGCCGATTTCTATCGGCTCGACGCGCGGGTCGGACGCATTGCGCTGCACCTGTCCGACGAGAGCGGCAACGTGCTGCAGGCGCTTTGGCTCAACCTGCGCCGCGTCAAGGCATTGCGCCGCACCTTGCTGCAGTTGCAGCCTGACGTTGCACTGTCATTGATGAGTACGCCCAATGTGCTGCTGGCGTTTGCCGCCCGCCGGCTGCCCGGGCTGGCCGCGATCGGCTCCGAACATGACTATCCGCCACATGCGCCGCTGGGGTCGATCTGGACCGCTCTGCGCAGCGCCATGTACGGGCGCCTCGCCGCCGTTGTCGCCCTGACCCAGGAAACCGCTCGCTGGCTCGGGAGCAATTCATCGGCACGGCGGATAGCGGTCATACCGAATGCCACTGTCTGGCCTTTGCCGAAGCAGGCGCCGAGCATCAGTCCGGCCAGCCTGGTCCCTGCGGCGCGCAAGGTGCTGCTGGCGGTCGGCCGCCTCACTACCGTGAAAAACTTCAATGTCCTGATCGAGGCGTTCTCGTCGGTCGCTATCGATCATGGCGATTGGGATCTCGTCATCCTCGGCGAAGGGCCGCAGCGCGCTGCGCTCGAAGCGGCGATCGGTGCGCGCGGCCTGGACCGGCGCATCCTGATGCCTGGCATCGCCGGCAATGTCGGCGATTGGTACGAGCTTGCCAAGCTGTACGTGATGACGTCGCGCTCGGAAGGATTTCCGAATACGCTGGCCGAAGCGCTGGCCCACGGGCTGCCGGCTGTCAGCGTCGATTGCGACACCGGACCACGCGACATCGTGCGGCATGAAATCGACGGCCTGCTGGTGCCGCCCGAGGATTCCCCGGCGCTGGTCGCCGCGCTCGATCGTCTGATGGGCGACGCGGATCTGCGCGCGGCCATGGGCGCCAGGGCGGTGGACGCACGCCAGCGCTTTTCCGTCGAACACGTCTCGTCCCGATGGGAGCAACTGTTCAACGATCTGCGTCGACCGCGCCTGGGATTGACGGCGCCCAGCCAGACGCCGACGGCCAGCAGGTGACACATGCATCTAAGAACCCGACATCATCCGTCAAGCGCTTCACCGGATGCGATCGCAGCCGGATCGAGGTCCGGATACCCAGGCAATCTGCTGGTCTGGTATCAGACGCTGGTGCTCGGTGGCGGATTGGCGGCTATTTACCTGAATCTGCCAATTTACCTGTACGTGCTGAATAACGCGCCGCTTCCCAAGACCATTTTTTTCGGCGTGTTCTTCATGATTACGCCGTTGATGATCCTGCAGTATCGCGCCTTGGCTGCCTACCTGATGTCGCCATTCGTGCTATGGGCGGCGCTGTTTCTGGCCCTGAATCTTGTACACCTCATGAATTTCTCGGCAACGAATGAAGTAGGGGGAATGTTTTTCGCAGATAACTATGGCGAAGCCAGGCAATCGGTGATCACCACGCGCGCGCAATACATCCTATTTGCGATCTTTCTCGGTTCCGCCGTCTATATATCAGACCACAAGCGCTACCTGAATGTATTCATATTGCTGATGGTGCTACTGCCATCCGCGGTCATGCTTGACTTCGCTATGCCAGGCGTTCTGTATCCGGTAGAAACGGACGGCGCCGTGCTTGGCCGCGCGGCTGCAACGTTCATCAATCCCACCATGGCCGGAGAAGCCATCCTGCTGGTGTTCCTGTTCGGGTGCGCGGTGACCGCCGTCAGATATCGCTTGCCGCTGTTCCTCTTGTCCGGTGCCGGCGTCATGATCACTTTCTCGCGCTCATCGATAATCGGATGGGTGTTGGTGTTATTTATCCTGATCATTAAAAAGACCTTGCCCCGATCCGCACTGCTATCCAGCGCGATCGTTGCTGTCATTGTTCTCGCCTTTGTCGGCCAGTTCGAGAGCTATCTGAATTCGCGGCAGGAATTCGAATACGCGTCCGCCAATCTCCTGTCTCGTCTCAATTTCTTCTCCAGTTTTACGTTCGATGATGATAGTTCCGAAGAGCGTGCGTCGGTTATTCGAGCCAGTTGGGACATGTTTCTTCAAAATCCCCTATTCGGCGCCGGCGCGGGCGCAACCCAGTTCTGGGCGCACCGTGGAAGCACGCACAATCAATTGCTTTTGCTTGCAGCCGAGTATGGGGTTTTCGGCATCGGGCTGTGGATCTGGTTGATCTTTATTCTTTGGAAGGGGAACTTTTTCGAAGACAAAGGACTACAACTGGCAATGGTTTTTTTGTTCGTCTTCATGTCGCTGTTTACACACCTGATGTTTGACGCCGCAACCTATTGGCTGGCGACCTTCGCACTGGTTTCCGTAAGGCACAGCCATCTCTCTGCACCGACAAGCGCCCCGGCAACGGGCATCACGACAACCTGATCAACCAGCCGCCAGCTTGGGTACCTATGACGCGCGCAAAATTTGTGATTTCGCTGGACTTCGAGCTGTTCTGGGGAGTCAGCAACACGCAAACCGTCGCCAGCTACGGCCGCAACGTGCTGGGCGAATGGCAAGCCATTCCCCGGTTGCTTGACTTGTTCCGGCGCCACGAGCTGCGGGTGACGTGGGCCACCGTGGGCATGATCATGTGCCGCAACTACCGGCACTGGCGCGAAGTGCGGCCGACGGTGTTGCCGGCCTATTCCCGCGCCGGCGTTTCTCCGTATGGCATGGATGGCCTGGTCAAGGAACACGCCAGCCTGTTCTTCGCCCGGCCGCTGGTCGAACAGATACTGCAACGCGAGGGGCAGGAGCTTGCGTCGCACACCTACAGCCATTTCTATTGCAGCGAAGACGGTGCAAAGCCGCATCATTTCGCAGCCGACCTGGCCTGTGCCCAGTCGATCGCGGGCGAGTTGGGCGCCACCCTGCACAGTCTGGTCTTGCCGCGCAACCAGATTGTCGGCGATTTCCTGTCCGTGTTGCCGGAGGCCGGCATCAAGGTCTACCGTGGCAACGCCAGGCACTGGCTGTACCAGAACGGCGACGCCGTGATCGGCGGGATTGCCGGACGCGTGGCCAGGTTTGCCGACGCTTGCCTGCCCCTGAGCGGCACGCGCGCCGTGCGCGAGCAGCAACATGGCGCGCTGGTCAATGTACCGGCCAGTCTGTTCCTGTATCCATGGTCAGCGCGTCGGCGGCCGTTCCTGGCCTTGTGTCTGAAGCGCCTGAAGCAAGACATGACGGCGGCGGCGCGCACCGGCGGGATCTTCCACCTGTGGTGGCATCCGCACAATTTCGGCGTGAATCTCGATGCCAACCTGAGGTTGCTCGATGGCGTCCTGCACCACTACCGGGTGCTGGCCGATACCTACGGCATGCAGAGCCTGAACATGGGCGACTTTGCCGCGGCGCACAGCTGCGCAGCCCCCGCAGGCAAGCACATACCGGCCGCAGGCCTCATCAATCTTAACCGCCGCGAATCGCAATGACCCGCCACATTTTGCATGTAATCACCGGTCTGGCGGTAGGCGGCGCCGAGACGGCGCTGTACCGCCTGATCCTCGAGTTCCGCGGCAGCGATTACCAGCACACGGTGATCGTGCTCACGCCCGGCGGCGGCATGTACGCGCGCTTCGTCGATGCCGGCATCCGGCTCATTGTCCTCGACGTCAAGCTTGCGCCCGTCAGGCATCTGCTGCAACTGGTGCGGCTGGTGCGCACGATGCGGCCCGATATCGTGCAGACCTGGCTCTACCACGCCGATTTCCTGGGCGGCCTGGCCGCGCGCATCGCCGGCAACCGCAACATCATCTGGGGGGTGCGCACCACCGACGTCGATGGCGGCTGCGCGCGCGCCACCTCATTCGTTCGCCATCTGTGCGCTTCGCTGTCGCGCTGGGTTCCGCACACCATCGTCTGCGTGGCCGAAGCGGCGCGCCGTTCGCACTCGCTGGTTGGCTACGACAGCGCGCGCATGGTGGTGGTGGGAAATGGCTTCGACCTCAAGATGCTGACCTCGAGCCAGTCGCAGCGCAACGGCTTGCGGCGCGAGTGCGGGTTCGAGCCAGACGACATTGTCCTCGGCACCCTGGGCCGCTTCAACCTCGACAAGGACCACGCCAATTTCGTGGCCGCGGCCGGACAGCTGGGCGCGCGTCATGAGCGCTTGCGCTTCCTGATGGTGGGCAAGAATCTGGATGCCGACAACGCCGAGCTGATGCGCTGGATCGACGCCACCGGATTTGCCGGGCGCTTCGTCATGCTGGGCGAGCGCGGCGATGTAGCCGCTTGTCTGGCGGCGATGGATATCTTTTGCCTGTCGTCGCGCACCGAGGCATTCCCGAATGCGGTGGGCGAGGCCATGGCGATGGGCCTGCCCTGTGTCGCCACCGATGTGGGCGACGTCGCCGTGCTGATGGCGGACACCGGCGTGCTGGTACCCAGGGCCGACCCCGCTGCGCTGGCGCAGGGCGTCACCGGCCTGATGGCGCTCGACGCCGACGACCGTCTGCAGATGGGACAGCGCGCCAGGGAGCGCATTCGCGCCATGTTCGATATGCGCGCCGTGCGCGAGCGCTTCGAGCGCATTTACGACAATGTCATCGCAAGAGGAGAATTCTGATGTGCGGACTGAGCGGTTTTTTGGCAGCGACCCCGTTTCACGACAAGGCCACGCAACAGGCCTTACTCAAGCGCATGACCGACAGCATCAGCCATCGCGGTCCGGATGATGCCGGATACTGGTGTGAAGCCGAGCGCGGCATTGCGCTCGGACACCGCCGGCTGGCAATCATCGACCTGTCCCCGGCCGGCCATCAGCCAATGCAGTCACCGGCGCAGCGCTACGTGATCGTCTTCAATGGCGAGATCTACAACCATCTGCAGATGCGCGCTCAGCTCGAGGCAGGCGCAGGCGGGTGCGCGCCGGCATGGCGCGGCCGCTCCGACACCGAAACCCTGCTGGCCGGTTTCGACGCCTGGGGCATCCAGGGTACGGTCGAGCGCGCAGTCGGCATGTTTGCCTTTGCCGTGTGGGACCGGCATAGCGCCAGCTTGACCCTGGGCCGTGACCGGATCGGCGAAAAGCCCCTGTATTACGGCTGGCAGGGGTGTGGACAAGGCGCCGCTTTCCTGTTCGGCTCGGAACTCAAGGCACTGCGCGCCCACCCTGTGTTCGACGACAGCATCGACCGCGACGCCCTGTGCCTGCAAATGCGCCACAGCTATATCCCGGCGCCGCATTCGATCTACCGCGGCATCGCCAAGCTGCCGCCGGGATCGCTGTTGACGGTATCGAGCCGCGCGCGCGAACCGAAGCTGACGACCTGGTGGTCCGGCGCGCAGCAAGTCACGACCGGCGTCGCGGCGCCGTTCACCGGCTCGCCGGCGCAGGCGGTCGACGCCCTCGAAACCTTGCTCAAACAGGCGGTCAATGACCAGATGATCGCCGATGTTCCGCTTGGCGCCTTCCTCTCGGGCGGGGTCGATTCGTCGACCGTGGTGGCCCTGATGCAGGCCCAGTGCGCGCGCCCCGTCAAGACGTTCTCGATCGGCTTTCACGAAGAGGGCTACAACGAGGCCGAGTATGCGAAGGCCGTTGCGCGCCACCTGGGCACCGAACATACCGAGCTGTATGTAGAGGCCGACAAGGCGCAGGCGGTCATACCGAGCCTGCAGTCGGTGTACGACGAACCGTTTTCCGATTCGTCGCAGTTGCCGACCATCCTGGTGTCGCAACTGGCGCGCCAGCACGTCACGGTGTCGTTGTCGGGCGACGCCGGCGACGAACTGTTCTGCGGTTATAACCGCTACCAGCTGGCCGCCAGACTCTGGAAAACCGTGAATCCCGCGCCACTGCCGGTGCGCCGGCTCGCTGCCAGGGGCATCACCAGCGTCCCGGTCGAAGCGTGGAATCTGCTGGCGCGCAGGCTGGCGCCCGTGTTGCCACGTTCGATGCGGTACGCGAATACCGGCGACAAGCTGCACAAGGGCGCCCAGATCATGTCCAGCGCCACGCTCGACGATGTCTACCTTGGCCTGGTGTCGCACTGGGAAGATCCGGCCTCACTCGTGATCGGCGGCGCCGAGCCGTCAACCTTGTTGCGCGCAAGCGCTCGCGCGTTCCCGCAGCTCGATGGGGTGCAGCGCATGATGGCGCTCGACTTGCTCACTTATCTGCCCGACGACATCCTGGCCAAGGTCGACCGCGCGGCCATGAGCGTGTCGCTCGAGACGCGGATTCCCTTCCTCGACCACCGGGTGGTCGAATTCGCCTGGCAGTTGCCGCAAGCGCTCAAGCTGCGCGACGGCGTCAGCAAATGGGTCTTGCGCCAGGTGCTCTACAAGTACGTGCCGAAGGCGCTGATCGAACGGCCGAAGATGGGGTTCGGGGTGCCGATCGGCAGCTGGCTGCGCGGGCCGCTCAGGGACTGGGCCGAGAACCTGCTCGACGGCGCGCGGCTACGCAACGAAGGCTATTTCGACCCGGTGCAGTTGCGGCAGAAATGGCACGAACATCTGTCCGGCCAGCGCAACTGGCAATACCACCTGTGGGATGTCCTGATGTTCCAGTCCTGGCTCGAGCAGCGCTCGGGCGGGACCGCGCTCAGGAGCAGAAGCGGCGCCGAACATCTGTCATTGGTCTCCTGTCGATGAATCGATCGAGGCGCGGCAAACGAAGCGATGTGACTGAGGTTCGTGGAACCTGGCGAGCCAGGTTCCTGGTGGGTAACTGGTAAACCGCACGATCGAGGATGGAAGATGATGAACAAGAAAATCGTTATGTCTGTCAACAGCGCATGGAATATCCACAATTTTCGTTCCGGACTGGTCAAGGCCCTGATCCGGCAAGGTTATGACGTGATGGTCATGGCGCCCGAGGATGGTTATTCGGCGCGGCTGGCTGCCCTTGGTTGTCGTTTCAAGATGCTGGTAATGGACAATAACGGCACCAGCCCGAGCCGCGATCTGGCGCTGTTGATCAAGTACTGGCGGGTGCTGCAGTCGGTGCGGCCGCTGGCCTATCTGGGCTACACCATCAAGCCCAATGTGTACGGCTCGATTGCCGCGCACGGGCTGGATATCCCGGTGATCAACAATATCGCGGGTCTGGGTGCCACGTTCATCCGCGATACCGTGCTCACCGGGCTGGTCAAGCGGCTGTATCGGATCTCGCTATCCAAATCGCGCCGCGTGTTCTTTCAGAATGCCGATGATCGAAACCTGTTCATCGGGGCCGGACTGACGCAGCCGGGTGTGTCCGAAGTATTGCCGGGCTCCGGCATCAACCTGCAGCACTTTGCGCCGACCATGCCGGCGCCTTCGCAGGATCGTCCGTTCCGGTTCCTGCTGGTGGCGCGCATGCTCAGGGATAAAGGCGTCGAAGAATTCGCCGCCGCCGCGCGCATCGTGCGCCAGCACCTGCCGGCGGTGCAGTTCCAACTACTGGGTCCGGTCGACACCAGGAACCCGAACGCGATTTCACTCGACAGCATCATGGAATGGGAGAAGGGCGGATTGGTCCAGTACCTGAAAGAGGCCGATGACGTGCGGCCGTATCTGAGCCAGGCCGACTGCATCGTGTTGCCGTCCTACCGCGAAGGCGTACCGCATTCGCTGCTGGAAGCGGCGGCGATGGCGCGGCCCATCATCGCCACCGATGTCGCCGGCTGCAGGGATGTGGTCGACGATCGTTCGAACGGCTTGCTGTGCAAGGTAAAGGATGCAGCCGATCTTGCCGAAAAGATGCTGCAAATGGCGCGTCTACCCGGCGAGCAGCGTGTGCGGATGGGGGCGGCGGGCAGGATCAAGGTGATGTCACAGTTCGACGAAAAGATCGTCATCGCCAAGTACCTGAGCACAATCGGCCAGCTGGAATCGAGCGGCAAGGAGCGCTCGGTACAGCGCGCGAAGACGACCGTGGGCAGCCTGGAGCGCGACTGAAGGCGCGGCCCGATTAACTACTGTGCACTGAAAGGAGCGATATGGGCGTGAAGCTGCTGACCGGAAACGCGGCGCTGGCCTGCGTCAACAGTGCCGCATTCCAGTCAAGCTGGCGGTCGCTGTGCGCGGCCTGCCCGTGGGTCACGGCGTGCCAGCACCCGGATTTTGTGGTTACCTGGTATCACCATTACCAATCCCGGTTGTTGCCGGTCGTCGTCGTCGAGCAAACCGGCGATGGGGCGCTCGTCGGCCTGCTCACGCTTGCCTTGAATCGAGGCACGATGAAACTGAGCGGGGCAGGGGATTGCCAGGCCGAGTACCAGGGGTGGATCAGTATGCCCGCCGCAGGTGAGCATTTCATCCTGGCGGCGCTTGCCGCAGTGCGGGCGTGTTTCCCGGACGCCGACCTGTGTCTGAAGTACCTGCCGCCCGGGATTACGCCTCCTGATCTCGGGGCGATCGAACAGTACCGCAAGCTGGTTTCGCTGCATCGGCATCGGCGTCCACTCATGAGGATCGATGCGGCCGCGATGGCGCATCAACGCAGCAAGAAGAACCATCGCCAGAATTTCAACCGCTTGGCCAGGCTCGGAAAAGTGCAGTTCGAGAAGCTTGTCGAGCACCGTCATTTCACCGAAGCCCTGGACGACATGACGATGCAGTACGACTTCAGGCAGGCGGCGTTGTACCGGTGCATGCCATTTTCGGAGGATCCTTTCAAGAAACCGTTTTATCGCGCGCTGCATGAAAAGGGTCTGTTGCATGCCACGATACTGACCGTGGGTGAGGCAATCGTGGCGTCGCATATCGGCCTGTCAAGCGGCGGGCAGGTCGTGCATTTGGGGATGAATACCCATCATCCCGCCTTCGCGGCGCACTCGCCGGGAAACCTGCTGCTGGCGATGCTCGGTGTCGATCTTGCGGCCGACAATATTGCCTGGCTTGACTTGACGCCGGGCGGGGACGGGTACAAGGAACACTTTGCGACCGAGCACGATGACGTAGTTGAACTGACGGTTTATGGCAACAGGTGGCGGCGCTGGAAACAAGAATCGCTTGTGGCAGCCAAACAGCTTGTAAAAACCAGGCTGCAGTCGTCTGGTTATCGTCCGGCCGAGGTCATGGCGCTGGTGCAGAAGCTGAAAAGCCCGGACATGTATCCGCTGCGACGTCTGGTTTCGACATTGCGCAGCCGCCTTTTGCTTAGAGCGCAGCAGTTCAGGCATTGCAGCGCCTTGCCCGTGATACCGCATACCAAGCTGCTCATATCAAAAAACCGCGTCCGTGACTTGATCGGATTCGATGCCTCTGGTTGCGCAGTCCGGTACCAGGATTTCATGAGCGCTGCGATGCGCCGAATGGAAAGATCACACGATGCCTACAGCCTTGTGCGCGATGAGACATTGTGGATTTGCTGCTGGGCGCGCACCGTGCCGGTCGATGCAGGCCAGTCTGCAAAGACGGCACGGCCTGGCGCTGACATCATTCTGCTCGATCTGTATGTGCATCGCGACGCGCATCAATGCGGATTGCTGAGCGACTTTTTCACGCAGTTGCTGCGTGATTTGACGGGGGGCGCATCGGATGTAAGCGTTTGCTATCAAGGCGCTCTGGATAGCGCGTCGCAGGCGGCAATCGCCCGCTGTGGATTCGTTGAAGAACGCGCCCATCGTCCGGGCAAGGGAAACGATGAAGGCAGCAGGGGTGAACGACATTTAAAAACAGGATAGGGAATATGAATGCACATCACCCGATCAATACTGACGAAGTACCAGTGGCCTGCTTCATGTATGAAATCCCCTCGTTTATCGAAAGCGAATTGATCAGGCTATATGAAACACTGCATTCGTCGCTGGCGTTCTTCAGGATATATCGATCTCTCGATCGTGCTAACTGTTATGTCGCAGGAAGCCACGGCCAGCCACGGACCATCCTGCTATTTACCTGCAACGGGCGCCAGGTCGATGTGCTGAATGAAATGATCGAGATCGAGCAGGCCGAACTCCAGCGCTTCGTGCGCTACATTTTTACCCGCTTTGCCGAGATCGATGTCGTCAGTTTCAAGGCTTTGAAAACAGCGGGCAGCCAATTTGGATTGCCGCTTCAGCGCCACGCATCGAAATCGACATATCTGATCACACTGCCGGCAACGGGAGAGGGGTACACCGCCAGCATCGGCAAGTCGACTCGCGCCGGACTGCGGCATCAGATGAATAATGTGGTCAGGGATTTCGCCACGTTTGAATCGAAGTTTTTCGTCAACCACGAGGTGAAGGAAGATGACGTGCGCGCCATCGTCCGGTTCAGCGAAGAGAGAATTGGCATGAAGGGTGTCAGATTCAAGCACGACGTCGACCGCATCATGGCGCTCGCGCGACGCTGCGGATTCATCAGCGTTTTTTTGATCGACGGCCGCATTTGTGCCGGTTCGATCAATTACAGCGTAGGGGCGAGTTATTTTGGTGACGTGACCGGCTACGATCCGCGCTACGAAAAATATGGACTCGGCAAATTGTGCGTCCACCAGACGATTTGCGAAAGCATCCGGCGTGGTGCAAGGCGCTTCTACCTCGGCGGCGGCGCGTTTGATTTCAAGAAGCGCATGCTTGGTGTCCCGGTCTGCATGGATGAGCTGACCATTTACCGTTCGCGCCCCAGGATGATGCTCAGCCCGGTCAAGGTCATGCGCGCCGCGATGGCCGCTCGCATCGCGTCAGCCAAGACAATGATGCATCACCATAAAGAAAAGCCGTGGGCAAAATACGCGTTCAAGTCGTTTCACTTTTTTAAGAACAGAATCAGCAAGTGATGAGCGCTGTCGATCTTGCGCAGTCAAGCGCGCAGATGTCTCGCATACCAAGAGCATCAGAAATGAGCACGGGCGGCGCACATTCCTGAGGCTTGCGCCCGGCTGTCGGATAGCGTCACGTTGACGGCGTCGGGAAAACACAGGTTCTGGGAACCTATCGAGATAGGTCTTTACCATGCGATTGCTGATCTACATTCATTCCCTTGAAAATGGCGGCGCCGAACGGGTGGTCGCAAACCTGGCCAACTACTGGGTGTCGATCGGCCGCGAGGTCACCGTGGTAACGGTGGCGCCGGCCGCGCGTGATTTCTATGCGCTCGCCCCCATGGTTGGGCGCGTGTCGCTCGACCTGGCCGGCGGACGCCGCAATCTGCTGGCCGGCTTATGGCGCACCATGCGGCGCGCGCGCGCGTTGCGGCGCGTGCTGCGCCAGGTGCAGCCCGACGTCGCGCTGGCGGCCATGCATACGGCAAACGTCGTGCTGGCGCTGGCGGCGCGTGGACTGCCCGCGCTGCGCACGATCGGTTCCGAGCATAACTTTCCGCCGAAGTCGCCAATGGGCATTGTATGGGAAACGATGCGCCATCACGCCTACGGCCGTCTGGACGCCGTTGTCGCGCTGACCCGGGAATGCGCCGGCTGGCTGGGCGCGCATACGCTGGCGCGCAAGATCCTGGTCATTCCCAACCCGGTCACCTGGCCGCTGGCCAAGCATGCGCCGCATGTCGATCCGCTTGTAACGTGCGCCGATGGCAGACGCATCCTGCTCGGCGTCGGACGCTTGAGTGTGGAAAAGAACTTTTCGGGGCTGATCGAGATCTTCTCCCAGCTCGCGCCTGCGCACCCGGACTGGGATCTGGTGATCCTGGGCGAGGGCCCGCTCCGCGCGGCGCTGTCGGCCCAGGTGAGGGCAGCGGGACTGGACGGCCGCATCTTCCTGCCCGGCTCGGTCGGCAATGTCGGTGACTGGTACGCGTGCGCCAGCTTGTATGCGATGAGTTCGGATTTTGAAGGTTTCCCGAACACGCTGGTGGAAGCGATGGCCTATGGCGTGCCGGCAGTGAGCTTCGATTGCGACACCGGACCGCGCGATATCATCCGCAATGGCGTCGACGGTTTCCTGATCGAGCCCGGCGCTACAGGCGCCATGGCAGCGGCCCTGGGCCAACTGATGCTCGACGCGGGCCTGCGCACAGCGTTCGCGGCTCGGGCTGTCGAGGCCAGGGAACGGTTTTCGATGGAGAAAATTGCGCAGATGTGGGACGAGCTGTTCGTGGCGCAACCCGAGCGGGCTCCCAGCCCCGATCACGGCGAACGCGCTCCAAGTGCCAGGCGCATGCATTGACGCTATGAGTTGTCGTTAACAATCGTCACCCGCGTCACCCGCGTCACCCGCGTCACCCGCGCCATCCGCGTAATCCGCGGAATCCGCGCCACCCGCGCCATCCCGCCACAGCGCCATCGTGCACCCGTTGCGGCGGGCGCCGCATCTCTTCGCCTGCGCCGTACATGCTGCGCATTCCTGTGAATTCCGAGCCTGGGATCCGCGCGCGGATTGCCATTATTTATTAACCTATTGCAACAAATCGAGCAGCTCTTACAATATTTCATTTCCTTAAAGAAAAATATTTTTTGATTTGCGGAACTAACCGCTAGGAAATCTTCTCCAATGTGCTCCTTTACCGAAATTTTTCGAAGTTTTCTCTGACGCAGATCAACGTGAACTTCAAAATCTGACGGTCCGAAATCACCTTATGTGCGGTTGAGTGCCTTCAATACATGAAGAACCCAGCAGCAATTAATCTGGAAATCGAGGAGTAGCAAATGACAGAACCCAATTTATTTTAGTCAGAGGAGAAATCCTTTGTCGGGGTCTTG
>Ga0265797_10000631_pt1 | contig 63734 bp, 64 predicted proteins | sample P2T30metagenome_FD_192433 | JGI IMG/M metagenome (GOLD analysis project Ga0265797, IMG submission 192433) | Plant litter microbial communities from East Loma Ridge, Irvine, California - P2 T30 | ecosystem: Environmental > Terrestrial > Plant litter > Unclassified | place: USA: California... | reverse complement strand
TTCGTGCTGTGGATCAAGGATCTGTCCGCGCCCGATCCGCTGACCCCGGTCAACCTGTTCGGCCTGCTCGCCTTCACGCCGCCGCACTGGCTGGGCATCGGCGTGGTGCCGATCCTGCTCGGCATCTCGATGTACTTCCAGTTCAAGCTGAACCCGCAGGCGATGGACGAGACGCAGAAGCAGGTCTTCGCCTTCCTGCCCTGGGTCCTGATGTTCGTGATGGCGCCGTTCGCGGTCGGGTTGCAGGTGTACTGGATCACGACCAACTGCGTATCGATCCTGCAGCAGAAGCTGCTCTATGCCCGCCATCCCGGCCTCAAGCAGGCGCCGGTCAAGTGAGCTTCACCGACGAGGATATCGAGATCGCCCGGCGCACCTTCGCCGGGCCGATCGCCTTCCTAAAATCGGCACCCAAGCTGGAGCATCTGCCGGCACCGGTGGTGCCGGAGGTGGCGTTCGCGGGCCGTTCCAATGTCGGCAAGTCGTCGCTGCTCAACGCGCTGGCCAATCGCAACGCGCTGGCCCGCACGTCGAACACGCCGGGGCGGACGCAGGAGCTGAACTTCTTCGACGTGGGCGATCCGCTGTCGTTCCGGCTGGTCGACATGCCGGGATATGGCTTTGCCAAGGCGCCGAAGGACATGGTTCGCCAGTGGCGGTATCTGGTCAACGACTTCCTGCGCGGCCGCGACGTGCTGAAGCGCGCGCTGGTGCTGATCGATTCGCGCCACGGCATCAAGGAGGTCGACCGCGACATCCTGGGGATGCTCGACAAGGCGGCGGTCAGCTATCGCATCGTCCTGACCAAGGCGGACAAGGTGAAGGCGACCGACCTCGCCGCGGTGACCGAGCAGACGGTGGAGGAGGCCCGCAAGCGCCCCGCCGCGCATCCGGAGATCATCGCCACCTCCAGCGAGGGCGGCATGGGCATCGCCGAACTGCGCGCCGCGGTGATGGAGGCGGTGACCGGCTGAACGCCGGTCAGTTCGCGGGCGTGGGCAGCCTGATATCGATCGGCACGTCGAAGGTGATGGGGACGATCACCGGCAGGTTCTGGACCTCCGCCCCACGGGTCACCGGCTGAATCCTGAACAATCTGGACAATCGCATCGCTGCGGCGCCGAAGCCGAGGTTCCTGGGATATTCGGACACCACCCGGCAGCGGCGTGGCGGGCCGGGGCGCGGGACGATGCACGACAACATCACCCGACCCGACACCCGGTTCCGCCATGCGCGCTCCGGCCAATGGGCCTCGAACTGCCGTGGCGACGGTATGCTGATCCACAATGCCTTCGCCAGCCCGGCGCGACCGTCCCCCGATCCGGTGCCATCGCCGCGACCACGACCGCCCTCGCCGTCCCCCGATCCGGTACCCGCACCCGTCGATGACGGTGCCGCCGCCGCCAGTCCCGGCAAAGGAATCTGTCCCTGCGGGGCCTGTGCCGGCAAAGGCTCCGCCATCAGGTCGGCGATACGGGCCGGTGCGTCGAACGAGACCGCGGGGGCCGGCCGCGCCCGATCGGGTGATCCACCGTCACGCCGGGTGGATCGCACCGGCCGGGGCGGCATCGGCGGCGGCGGGGTCGGCGCGACGTCGGGCGGTATCGGTGGCGGCACGACATCGAAGACACGGAGGCCGGCGGACGGGGATACCGGATCAGGCGATGGACCCCGCCCCGACAGGATCAGGAGCGACAGCAGGACGTGGACGGACAAGGTCGCGACTACCGCGCCACCGCGCCGTCGCGTCACGCCGTCGCCTCCATATCCGATCACCACCGCCATGCGCCGCTTTCCTTCGCCGGCGATGCTAGGACCGCCGGCGATCGATCGTAAACCCCCGACACCGGTGGTTGCCCCCGTCGGGGACCTCGCCTAGTCGGTCGGTATGAAACTCATCATCGGCAACAAGGCCTATTCCTCGTGGTCGCTGCGCGGCTGGTTGGCCGCCAAGCAGGCGGGGCTGGCGTTCGAGGAGGTCGTCGTGCCCCTCTATGACGCGGAATGGGACCGGCGGCGGCAGGGCGACGAGTTCGCGCCCTCGTCGGGCAAGGTGCCGATCCTGTGGGACGGCGAAGCGGTGGTGTGGGACAGCCTGGCGATCATCGAGTATCTGACGGACAAGGTCGGCCGCGACCGGTTCTGGCCGGTCGACGATACCGCGCGGGCGATGGCGCGGTCGATGGCGGCGGAGATGCACTCCTCGTTCCAGCATCTGCGCCGCAAACACCCCATGAACATCCGGCAGATATTCCCCGCGCAACGGCCCGACGACGACGTCATCATCGAACTGGCGCGGATCATGGAGTTGTGGGCGCAGGCACGCGCCCGGTTCGGATCGGACGGCGCGTTCCTGTTCGGCGCGTTCGGTGCGGTCGACATCATGTTCGCACCCGTGGTGACGCGGATCGTGACCTATCAGCTGCCCGTCGCGCGGTTCGCCACCGGCTATATGGAGGCGGTGCTGAACCACCGCTGGATGCAGGACTGGATCGCCGGCGCGCAGGAGGAGGACTGGGTCCTCCAGCAATATGAACAGCCCGCGGCCGGCGCCCGGTGAGCCCTTGCCGGTGACGATCGATCCGGTCGAACTGGCGGCGGAGCTGATCCGGGCCGACAGCGTCACGCCCGCGCGCGGCGCGGTGTTCGACATACTGGCGGCGGCGTTGGCGGCGACCGGGTTCGAGGTCGACCGCTTCGTCGTCGGCGACGCCCCGGACGGCCCGGTCGAGAACCTGCTCGCGGTACGCGGCGACCGGGGCCGGCACCTCGCCTTTGCCGGGCATGTCGATGTCGTGCCTCCCGGCAACGGCTGGAGCGGCTCGCCCTGGTCGGGCACGGTGCGCGGCGGCATGCTGTACGGGCGCGGCGCGGTGGACATGAAGGGGGCGGTGGCGGCGTTCGTCGCGGCGGCCGCGCGCGAGGCGGGCGACACGGTGAGCCTGATCGTGACCGGCGACGAGGAAGGGCCGGCCACCTACGGCACCGTCGCGTTGATCGAGCGGATGGCCGCGCGGGGGATGCGCCCCGACTGGTGCCTCGTCGGCGAACCCACCTCCGCCGCGCGGCTGGGCGATACGATCAAGGTCGGGCGGCGCGGATCGGTGAACATCTGGATCGAGGTCGCCGGGCGGCAGGGGCATGTCGCCTATCCCCATCTCGCCGACAATCCGATCCCCCGGCTGGTCGCGATGCTGGCGGAGATCGAGGCGGTTCGGCTGGACGATGGCAATCGCTGGTTCCAGCCGTCCAACATCGAGATCACCGATCTGCACGTCGGCAACGGCGCGACCAACGTGATCCCGGCGCTGGCCACCGCCCGCCTGTCGATCCGGTTCAACGACCTGCACAGCGGCGGGGAACTGGCCGACCGGATCGCCGCCATCGCGGCGCGCCATGGCGGCACCGCCACCGCCCGAATCTCCGGCGAGGCGTTCCTGACCCCGCCCGGCCCGCTGTCGGATATGGTGGCGGCGGCGATCGGCGACGTGACGGGGATCGCGCCGGAACTGTCCACCACCGGTGGCACGTCCGACGCGCGTTTCCTGTCGCGGCTGTGCCCGACCGTGGAGTTCGGCCTGCTCAACGCGACGATGCACAAGGTGGACGAGGCGGTGGCGGTCGACGACCTGTACCGGCTGACCGATATCTATGCGGGCATCATCCGACGCGCGGCCGCCTGAACACCAGATAGAGCGCCCCCTGCCCGCCATGGCGCGGATGCGCGCCGCGTACCGCCGCGATCGCATCGGCATGGCGCGAACCGGCCAGCCAGTCGGACACCGCCGCCCGGATCGCGCCGCGAGCATGGGGCCGCTCGCTTTCGGGTCGGGGTGGCTTGCCGGTGACGAGCAGCAAGACCCGGTCGCCGCGCCGGATGGCCCGGTCCAGCCCCTGATCCAGCAGCGCATGGGCGGACGCCAGCGTATGGCCGTGCAGATCGAGCGAACTGTCCGGGATCACCGCGCCCCGCCCCAGCTTTCGATCCCATGATGCATCCAGCGTGTTCTGTGCGGTGCGGACGGCGGGTTTGGGTACCGGACGCGGCGGGACAGCAGGCGCAACCGGCACGGCGCGTCGTGCCGCCAGCGATTTGGCCAGGGCCGCCGATGGCTTGCCGGTCACGACCGCTGTCGAGGGTCGCGGCACCGGGGCGGCGACGCGCAACGGCTTCACCGTCGCCATCACCCGGTGCCACGCCGCCGCCTCCTCAGGGTCGAGGTGACGCACCTGCCGCCCCCGCGATCGATGCCGGCGGTGCTGCCACAGGCGCCACGGGTGTCAGCCGCGCCAGCGTGCCGATCGGCAACAGCAGGAACGCGGTACCCCGCGCCGCCATGCCTCCCGCCGTCGCTTCCGCTCCCGCGCCCGCACCCCAGAAGGTGTCGATCCGATTCGCGCCCTTGATCGCCCCGCCGGTATCCTGCGCGACCCACAATCCCGTGGCGTCGGCGCGATCGACCGACAGGAACAGCGTCGCGCCCAGCGGTACGAATTTCGGATCGGCGGCCGCGCTGACCTGGCCGGTCACGGCATAGCCCATCGCCCCCTGCGGTAGCCCGTCGAGTTCGCGGAAGAAGACGAAGCTCTTGTTCTCGCGCATCAATGCCGCGCCCTGTTCGGGATTGGCATGGAGCCAGGCGACGATGCCCTGCATCGATGCCTGTCCCGGCTGGAGCAGGTTGCGCTGGCGCATCAAACTGCCGATCCCGGTATAGTCACGGCCGTTCTGGGTATCGTAGCCGATGCGCAGCACCGATCCGTCGGGCAGCCTCAGCCGGCCCGAACCCTGGATCTGGAGGAAGAAGATCTCGACCGGATCGGCGGCCCAGGCGATGATCGGCGCGCGCCCGGCCAGCGCGCCCTGTTCGATCTGGGTCCGATCGAAATAGGGGACGAGTGCCTTGCCCTCCACGCGGCCACGGACCCGCTTGCCCTTCAGGTCGGTCGAGAATTGTCCGAGATCGACATCGACCAGATCGGTCGGCCGTCCGTAGACCGGCACCGCATAGCCCGGTCGCTGATCGAGCGAACCGCGGATTTCAGGTTCGTAATAGCCGGTGGCGAATGCCTTGCCGTCGCCGATCTGCACCGCTTCGAACCAGGTGGCGAAGAAAGTGCGGGCATCCCCCGGCTGGCGCGCGGCGGCGCAGGCGCCCTGCCAGTCCGTCCCGCGCGTCAATCCCGAGCCGTCGGTCCGACGCATCAGGCCGGGGCAGGACAAGGCGAACGCGGTCCGTGCCGCCACGGCCTGCGCATCGGTGATCGGCAGCGCGGCGACCGGGGGGCCGGCGACGATGCCGGCCTGCTGCGCGGTCGCGGCACCCGCTGGCACCACCACCGGCTGCGGTGCGATCGGCAGGGCGGCGACGATCCGGCCATCCGCCTGCCGTATATTGACCGGTGCCGTGTCACGAACCGGATGGTGGGCGGTTTTGCCCCCCGCCCCGCCGGACGGACGGGCCGCCGGTAGCGATGACGGAGCGGGCGGCACGATGGCGCCGCTGCACGCCCCCAGCATCAGCGCGAGTGCGACCGCACCGAATCGCCTGCTCACGCCGCAGCCTTATGCTTCATCGGTATCGACAAGCTTCCAGTTCGGGTCGCCGCTTTTCAGCGTGCGCATGAACGTCCACACGTCGTGCGTCTCGACCGCGTCGGTCAGCGATCCGGCGATCACCTGACCCTCGGCATTCCGGGTGATGGCGGCGATATCCGCGTCGAAACGCACCGTGATCCGTGCCTCGCGCCCGGCCAGCTGCGCATCGGCGATCACCGCGCGCTCGATCGTGACCAGCCGGTTGTCGAGCGTTTCGCCCGCCTCACGGCGCTGCGCGATCGCGTCGACGAACGCGGCACGGACATCGGGTCCGGCCAGATCGGCCAGCGCCGCCTCGTCACCCTGCCAGAACGCTTCCAATACCATGCGGTACGCGCCCTTCGCCCCTTGCAGGAACTGGCCGACATCGAAGCCCGGCTCGCCAGCGACGATCGCCCGCAGGCCCGCCTCCGCCTTCGGTTCGATATGACGGTTGGCGATCTCGCGCGGTTCGGCCGCGACGTCGACCGTGCGTGGGGCGGCGGGCAGCGCGCCCCGTTCCTCGGCGGCGCGCGGCAGGGGCTGTTGTTCATGCCCCGTCCGCTTGCCCAAGACGCCATACAGACGCAGCGCCAGAAAAGCGGCTATCATCGCGAACACAATTACGTAGAGCACCGGGCCTCCGATCTTCGACAATGACATAGGCGTTATCCGCCGGTGATTCAAATCCGTGGCCTGCATCGGGGAGAAGCAGGCAACCCCGCCGTTGAAACGGGGGGTTGGCGCTGCTACGCGACGAACACCGGATCGAACGCGCGGCCTGCCCGCTTCGCTCCACCGCCACGCTCACCGCATAAGGAAAACGACATGGACGATCAGGACAACGGCGGGTCCGGCCAGCCGATTGCCAACGGCACCGACACCGCACCCGCCGCCGGCATGATCTCGCAATATGTGAAGGACCTGTCGTTCGAGAATCCGAACGCACCCGCGATCTTCCAGTCGCAGACGCCGCCGGCGATCGACGTGCAGTTCAACATCGGCGCCACCCAGGTGGCCGACGAGGTGCACGAGGTGGTCCTGAAGATCGACGTGCGCGCCGATGTCGATGGCCAGACCGCGTTCATCGTCGACCTGTCGTTCGCCGGCCTGTTCGGCTTCCGCAACGTCCCCGTCGACCAGATCCAGCCGTTCATGCTGGGCGAGGCACCGCGCCTGCTGTTCCCGTTCGCCCGCCGCGTGCTGGCCGATGCGGTTCGCGACGGCGGCTTCCCGCCGCTGTTGCTGGAGCCGATCGATTTCGGCCAGCTTTACCTCCAGCAGGCGGCGCAGCAGGGCCAGCCGACCACCACCGAGGTCGGTCACGCCTGATTTAATCCGTCCGAACCGGGACGAACGGCCATGAACCTCACCCGGGCGCTGGGCTCGATCGGCGGGCTCACGCTCGCCAGTCGGGTACTGGGGCTGGTGCGTGATGCGCTGTTCTTCCGGTTCGTCGGCGCGAACTTCGCGTCCGACGCCTTCCAGATCGCGTTCCGCCTGCCCAACATGTTCCGGGCGTTGTTTGCGGAAGGCGCGTTCAATGCTGCATTCATCCCCCTGTTCAATCGCAAGGTCGCCGACCCGACAGGGCGCGGTCTGCCCGACGGGCTGGCGTTTGCGGAGGATGCGCTGTCGGTGCTGCTCCCGGTCCTGATCCTGATGACCGGGCTGGTCGAGATCGCGGCGTGGCCGGTGACGTGGCTGCTGACGTTCGGGTTCAACGACGCCACCGATGCGCAGTTCGCACAGGTGGTGCAGCTGGCGCGGCTGACCTTTCCCTATCTGATGCTCATCAGCCTGGTGTCGCTGTTGGGCGGCATCCTCAATTCGTTGCATAAATTCTGGATCAACGCAGCGGCACCGATCCTGCTGAACCTGACGCTGATCGGGGCGCTGCTGTTCTTCCACACGGACGTGCCGATAATGACCGCGCGCAACCAGGCGATCGCGGTGACCGTCGCCGGCGCGCTCCAGTTGCTGTGGCTGTGGCTGGCATGCCGGGCGGCGGGGGTGAGACTGCGTCTGAAGCGACCCCGGCTCAACGCCGACGTGAAGCGGCTGCTGTCGCTGATCTGGCCCGCCGCGGCAGGAGCCGGCGCGGTGCAGATCAACCTCGTCGTCTCAACCGCGCTGGCCGCCAGCCTGCTTCCCGCCGGGTCGGTCAGCTATATCTATGCCGCCGACCGACTGAACCAGCTACCGCTCGGGCTGATCGGGATCGGGCTGGGCACCGTCCTCCTGCCCACCATCTCCCGCCTGCTGGGCAAAGGAGACGAGGCGGCGGCGATGGAGACGCAGAACCGGGGGATGGAGCTGGCGCTGTTCCTCACCCTGCCCGCCACCGCCGCGCTCATCGTGTGCGGCGTGCCGATCGCCGCTGCGCTGTTCCAGCATGGCAAGTTCGGCATGGACGACACGCTGTTCACCGCGCAGGCGCTGGCCGCCTTCTCGGTCGGCCTGCCCTCCTACATCCTCGTCAAGGTGCTGACGCCGGGCTATTATGCCCGCTCCGACACCCGCACGCCCGTCCGCTATGCGACGATCTCGATGGTCGTGAACCTCGTCCTCAACCTCGCGCTGATCGTGCCGCTCCAGCATATGGGGCCGCCGCTGGCGACGGCGATCGCCAGCACGGTGAACGTCGCGCTGCTGTACCGCATGCTGGCGAAGCGCGGTCAGTTCGTCCCTGACAGGCAGTTGCGCCGCCGCGCGCCGCGCCTGCTGGTCGCGGCGCTGGCGATGGGGGGGACGATGTTCTTCCTCAACGACCTGTTCACGCCTTACGTCACCGGATCGACGGTCGAGCGCTGGGGCGCGCTGGTCGTGCTGGTCGGCACCGGCGGGCTGGTCTATGCCGCCGCCACCGTGCTGACCGGCGCGGTACGCCCGGCCGATCTGAAGCGACTGATCCGCCGCCCCGCCTGAAGGAACCCGTTCGTTGCGCATCGTCTCCGGCATCCAGACCACCGGCAATCTCCACCTCGGCAATTATCTGGGCGCGATCCGCCAATGGGTCGCGATGCAGGACGACATGCAGGCGGAGGGCGGCGAGGCGCTGTTCTTCCTTGCCGACCTCCATTCGCTGACGGTGGCGATCGACCCGGCCGAACGCGCGGCCACCACGATCGAGATGGCGGCGACGCTGCTCGCCGCCGGGATCGATCCCGACCGGTCGATCCTGTTCAACCAGGCGCGCGTCTCCGCCCATGCCGAACTGTGCTGGGTGTTGCAGGGCACCGCGCGGATGGGCTGGCTCGGCCGGATGACGCAGTGGAAGGACAAGGCGGGCAAGAACCGTGACGGCGCCTCGGTCGGCCTGTTCACCTATCCGGTACTGCAGGCCGCCGACATCCTGGTCTATCGCGGCACGCACGTGCCCGTGGGCGACGACCAGAAACAGCATCTGGAACTGGCGCGCGACATCGCGGTCAAGTTCAACGCCGATTTCGGCGTCGACCTGTTCGTGCCCCCCGAACCCTTCATCTCCGCCGCCGCGCCCCGGATCATGAGCCTGCGCGACGGCACCGCCAAGATGTCGAAATCGGACCCGTCCGAGGCGTCGCGGATCAACCTGACCGATTCGGACGACGCGATCGCGCAGAAGATGCGCAAGGCGCGGACCGATCCCGGCCAGTTGCCCGAGACGATGGCCGAACTGGCGGACCGGCCCGAGGCGCGCAACCTCGTCACCATCTATGCCGCGCTGGCGGGCACCGGCACCGATGCGGTGCTGGCGGACCATGCCGGTCAGGGGTTCGGGGCGTTCAAGCCGGCGCTGGCCGACCTGACGGTGTCCGTCCTCGGCCCGATTCGCGAGCGGCTGGTCCGGTTGCTGGAAGATCGCGCCGCCGTGGGTGTCGCGCTGGAACGGGGGGCCGACAAGGCCCGCGCCCTGGCGGAGCCGACCTTGCGGGCCGCGCAACGGGCGACGGGGTTGCAGGTCTAGTCCGACCGGTAACGGCCGGGGGGCAGCGATCGCCCCCTCAGGCTTCCAGTTCCCGCATCAGCACGCGCACCGCGCCATCGATGTCGCGGTCGGTGTCGCGCAGTTCCTCGATCTTGCGGACCGCATGGATCACGGTGGAGTGGTCGCGCCCGCCGAACTTGCGGCCGATTTCGGGCAGCGAGCGCGTGGTCAGCCGTTTCGACAGGTACATCGCGATCTGGCGCGGGCGCGCCACCGCGCGCGAGCGGCGGGCAGATACGAGATCGAGCGGCTTCAGCTCGAAATGCTGGCTGACCAGCTTCTGGATCTCCTCGATCGTCACCCGCCGTTCCGCGCCGCGGAACACGTCGCCCAGCGTCTGGCGGGCAAAGTCGAGATCGATCGCCTCGCCGGTCAGCTGCGCATAGGCGGCGACGCGGTTCAGCGCCCCCTCCACTTCGCGCACGCTGGTGTGGACGCGGGCGGCGATCATGTCGAGCACCTCCGGCGGCATCACCGTACCGGGTAGCTCGGCGGCCTTCCGCTCCAGGATCGCACGGCGCAGCGCCAAGTCGGGCGCCTTGATATCGGCGACCAGCCCTGCCCCCAGTCGGCTGATGATGCGCGGCTCGACCCCGTCCAGCGCCTGGGGCGGGCGATCGGCGGCGATCACCAGCCGCTTGCCCGCGCCGACGATCTCGTTGATCGTGTGGAAGAACTCCTCCTGCGTGGCATCCTTGCCGGCGATGAACTGGAGGTCGTCGATCAGCAGCAGGTCGGCGGAGCGCAGCCGGGTCTTGAAGGAAAAGGTATCGCGCGCGCGCATCGCGGCGACGAAATCGAACATGAACCGCTCGGCCGACATGCATATCACCACCGCATGCGGCACCGCCGCGCGGAAGGCGTGGCCGATCGCGTGCATCAGGTGGGTCTTGCCCTGCCCCGTCGTGGAATGGATGAACAGCGGCGAGAACCGCGGGATACCGGGTTCGGCCAGCAACCGGGCGGCGTTGAAGGACACGCGGTTGGACTGGTCGACCACGAATCGGTCGAAGGTCAGCCGCGGATCGAGCAACGGCCGCTCGCCGGGTTCCGCCACCGCGACGGGCGCCGCGGCGGCAGGCGCCATCGCCGGAACCGATTCGCGAATCACCGGCGATGCTTCCAGCCCGGCATCCGCCACCGGCTCCGCTGCCATCATCACCGGCATCGTCACTGGCATCCGCGACGGCGGCCGGGTTTCCAGCTTCACATCGCGGACATGCGGCAGGAGGCGCCGGAATTCGAACTGGAGCCGGTCGGCGTAATGGCTGCGCACCCAGTTCGCCAGGAAGGCGGATGGCAGCGCCAGCCGGACGATATCGTCCTCATCCGGATCGGCCTCGACCAGTTCGATCGGCTTCAGCCACTGATCGAACAGCCGGACGCCCGCGGACTCCCGCAGCGAGGCGCGGATCTGCGCCCAGGCTTGCGCCTGCTCGCTCACCGTATCTCCCTGCCATTCGTTCACGCGCACAATTCTCCCGCCGGCAAAAGCACATTGCTTCGCCGTCGTTGATTACATCCGGACAAAAGCCCCCCATTGGGTACCGATACGATACCCGGGCTTCGCTGATCTGGTTCTGACGCCGCAATGGTCATTGCCGGCGTGGAAGTGATTATGAAGGGCTGGGAGGTACGATCAAGACCGGGTCCGGCCACAAATCTGAAATAAACCGGATTGACACGTCACGGTTGGCGGAAATGCGTCAAACTTTCTTACAAGTCATTGATATTGCTACATTTTACTTGGAAAAATGGCAATCTTGCTCGAGAGCAAGTCCGCCGGATCGCTGCTTTGCGCCACCTTGGCGGGAGTTCCTCCGGTCGTCGCAAAAAGGCACGAAAAAACCCGCCGGGAATTACCCGGCGGGTCGTCATTTCGTCGTCCTGAACGGATCAGGCGAGCGCGGTGACCGCCTTGGTCAGACGCGAGAACTTGCGGCTGGCGGTGTTGCGATGAAGCACGCCGCGCGCGACGCCGCGCGCCAGTTCCGGCTGCACCGCCGACAGGGCCGCAGCCGCCGCAACCTTATCGCCCGATTCCAGTGCCGATTCGACCTTCTTCACGAAAGTGCGGATGCGGCCGACGCGAGCGCCGTTCACATCGGCGCGGCGCTGGTTGCGACGGATACGCTTCTTGGCTTGCGGCGTGTTCGCCATGCTGGATCGGTCCTTGAATTCGGTTCGATGAATTGGAAGCGTCGGGAACACCCGATGCTTGGAAGCCGCCGCCCTTAGCCGCCAGGCACCGGGGCGTCAACACATGCCGCGTTCAGGTGCGCTGGCAACGCGGGCACCAGAAGGTGGATCGCCCCGCCTGCGTCTGCCGATGGACAGGCCCGCCACAGGCACAGGCCTCGTCCTCGCGACCATAGACCAGAAACTGCTTGGAGAAATAACCGAGTTCGCCGTCCGGCGCCGCGAAATCCCGCAGCGTCGAGCCGCCGGCGTCGATCGCGGCCATCAGGACCGCCCGGATCGCCTCGACCAGCCGCGCGAGTCGCGTCGACGATATCTGTCCCGCCGCACGCGACGGGGCGATGCCCGCCATGTGCAGCGCCTCGCACACATAGATGTTGCCCAGCCCCGCCACGATCCGCTGGTCGAGCAGCATCGCCTTGATCGGGGCGGACCGCCCCTCCAGCGCGCGCATCAGCCCGGCGGCGGTCAGGTCGTCGCCCAGCGGTTCCGGTCCCATCGCCGCAAAAGCGGGATAGGCGGGCAGGTCCGCGGTCGGCAGCAGGTCGAGAAAACCGAATCGCCGCGGGTCGTTCAGCGCCAGTCGCCGCCCCGCCGCCGTTTCGATCAGCAGGTGATCGTGCGCCAGCAGATCGGCCGGATCGACCCGCCAGCGCCCCGACATGCCCAGATGGAAGATCATCGTATCGCCGCGATCGGTGTCGATCATCCCGTATTTAGCGCGGCGGCCCAAGCCGGTGACGACCGCCCCCTGCAGCCGTTGACGCAGATCGACGGGGATCGCCTTGCGCAGATCGGCGCGGCGCGGCTCGACCAGCGTCAGGCGCTGACCATGGAGAACGGGGGTCAGCCCGCGAACGGTGGTTTCGACTTCGGGAAGTTCTGGCACCCCGTGGAGCTAGGTTGCGTTTGCCCCCGCCACAAGCGCCCGCTAGGGCGTTGCCCATGAATGAAACCGTCTCCTTCGGCTATGAAGATGTCGCTCCGGCGGAAAAGACCCAGCGGGTCGGGGGCGTCTTCACCAGCGTCGCCTCCAGCTACGACCTGATGAACGACGCCATGTCGGGCGGGATGCACCGGTTGTGGAAGGACCGGTTCGTCCGCCGCGTGAAGCCGCGCGACGGCGAACAGATCCTCGACATGGCGGGCGGCACCGGCGACATCGCGTTCCGCATGGCCCCGTCGGGCGCGGCGATCACGGTGGCGGACATCAATCCCGCGATGCTCGACGTCGGCATGGGCCGCGCCGCCAAGCGCGGTATCGACGGCCTGGTCTGGACGGAGGCGAATGCCGAGACGCTGACCTTCCCCGACCGGTTCTTCGATGCCTATACGATCGCGTTCGGCATCCGTAACGTCACCGATATCCCGAAGGCGCTGCGCGAGGCACACCGGGTGCTGCGGCGCGGCGGGCGATTCTTCTGCCTCGAATTCTCGACCGTCGAATGGCCGGGTTTCGCCGAGGTGTACGACGCCTATTCGCACCGGCTGGTGCCGAAGCTGGGCCAGTTGCTGGCGCGCGACGCCGACAGCTATCGCTATCTGATCGAATCGATCCGGCGCTTTCCGCCGATGCCGACGTTCAAGGCGATGATCGGCGAGGCGGGGTTCGTAAATACGAAGGTCGAACCGATCATGGGCGGCCTGGTCGCGATCCACAGCGGCTGGAAGATCTGATCCGCCCGTGACCGGTTCCGCCACCCATGTCTGGCGGCTCCTGAAATGGGGTCGCATCCTCGCCCGCCACGGCGCGCTGCGCGGGATCGAGCGCGATCCCAACACCCCCGCCGCGGTGCGCCGGATCGTGCGGATCGCCCGCATCGGCGCGCGCGTGCCGGCGGTGCCGCGCTATGCCGACGCGTTCCAGGCGATCGGCCCCGCCGCGATCAAGCTGGGCCAGTCGCTCGCGACCCGTCCCGACATCGTCGGCGACGATGCCGCACACGATCTGCTGCGGTTGCAGGACCAGCTGCCCGCCATCCCGTACGAGACGATCCACGAGGCGTTGCGCGCCGGGCTGGGCCGCGATCCGGCGGTGCTGTTCACCCAGATCCAGGAGACGCCGGTCGGCGCCGCCTCGATCGCGCAGGTCCACCGCGCCGTCACCACCGATGGCCGGCAGGTCGCGGTGAAGGTGCTGCGGCCCGGCGTGGAGGACGATTTCGGTCGGGCGATCGACACCTATCAATGGGCGGCGGCGCAGCTTGAGGCGCTCAGCCCCGAGGCCCGCCGGCTGCGCCCGCGCCTGACGATCGAGAATTTCCGCCGCTGGACGCTGCGCGAACTCAATTTCCGGCGCGAGGCGGCCTCCGCCTCCGAACTGGCCGAGGCGATGACCGCCGAGCCGGACTTCGTCGTGCCCGCGATCGACTGGCAGCGATCGACCGCGAAGATCCTGACGACCGAGTGGATCGACGGCATCAAGCTGTCGGACCGGCCCGCGCTGGTCGCCGCCGGTTACGACCTGCCGCGCCTGGCGGAAACGCTGGTGCGCGCCTTCCTGCGACAAGCGATCGCGGAAGGGTTCTTCCATGCCGACATGCATCAGGGCAATCTGTTCGCGCTGCCCGGCAACCGCATCGCCGCGATCGATTTCGGCATCATGGGCCGGATCGACCGGCGCGCCCGCGTGTGGCTGGCCGAAATCCTCTACGGTCTCATCACCGGCAACTACAAACGCGTCGCGGAAATCCATTTCGAGGCCGGCTACGTCCCCGCGCATCACAACGTCGCCGAATTCGCGACCGCGCTGCGGGCGGTGGGCGAACCGATGCGCGGCCTGCCCGTGAAGGACATGTCGATCGGGATGATGCTCGACGGGCTGTTCTCGATCACCCGCGATTTCGACATGGTGACGCAGCCGCACCTGCTGCTGCTGCAGAAGACGATGGTGATGGTGGAGGGGGTCGCGACCAGCCTCGACCCCGATATCAACCTGTGGGATTCCGCCGCGCCGTTCGTGCGCGAATGGATTCGCACCGAACTGGGACCGGAGGCGGCGATCGCCGACCGGCTGATCCTCGATTTCCGGACGTTGGCCGGATTGCCCGACCTCGTCCGCCGGATCGAGGCGCGGTATCCGGCCCCGGGGGGCGAGCCGCCTGCCCTGCCCCTGCAGGAGGTCGATATCATCCGGATCGGTGGCGGCTGGCGTTACGCGCTGGTGGCGGCGCTGGCCGCGGCGGGCGGCGCGGCCGCCACGATCGCGCTGCTCCACTAGGCAGCGATGCGCGACCCGCTGCGCCGCCGCCCGTCGCGCCCGCTGCTGCTGGCCGGCCCGACCCGCGCCGCCGCGCTGGCACGGTCCCCCGCCCGGTGGTGGCTGGCGCTGATCGTGCTGGCCGTGGTCCTGCTGCTGGCGATGGCGGCGTCGCCGGTCGATCCGGGGCCGGTGCTGGCCCGCGATACCGGACTGGTCGAGCGATTGCGCCATGGCGGCGGTTTCTATCCCATCGCCGCCGATACGCTGCGCAGCGGTGGCGAATCGCTGCGGCCCGCGCTCGCCTTCCCCATGCCCGCATTGCCCGTGATCGTCGCCGCCCTGCCGCCGATCGTGGTGGTGGCGATGATGATCCTGTTCGCCGCGGTGGTGGCGATGGCGTGGCAGGCGCGGATGCTGGCGGTATGCGATGGAGCGACGGGACAGGTCGTGCTGCTCGTCCTGCTGATCGCCGGCCTTGTGCCAGCGGGGCAGCCGGACCTGACCGCCGTGCCCGAGACATGGGCCGGACTGCTGATCGCCCTGTCGCTGGCGCGCCGCCATCCCCGCCGGTGGATGGAGGCGGTGGGCTTCGGCCTCGCCGCCGCACTGACGGCAGGGGTCGCCGCGCTGTACCTGCTGGTGATGGCGGCCTGCGCGTGGCGGGAGGGTTATGGCAGGGAGGCCGCCGGATGGCTGGGCGCGCTGCTGGTGCTGGTCGTGGTGCTGGGCTTCCACCTCCACGGGGTGGCGGGCGTGCTGCACCCGCTGGATATGGCGGCGGCGATGACGGGCGGGGCGGAATGGAGCGCGGGTTTCGCCAGCGTCGCGGCGGCGACGGCGGCGGTGTTGCTGCCGGTATCCGCCGGGGCGGTGCTGGTGCTGCTGGCGACGATCGGGTGGACGGCGTGGCGCGATCCGCTGGCGATCCGCGCCGGGGGCACGGTGCTGGCGGTGCTGATGGTCCTGGCGACGGGCATGCCCGCGATGGGGGGGCTGCTGGTCGCGCCGGTCGCCCTCGTCGGACTGGTCTTCATTCCGGACCTGCTGCGCGATCTGCTCGCCGGCGCGCTCGACAACCGGCGCATCACCGTGAGAAGGAGCGTGCGATGAAGCGTATCCTGCTGATCGTGGGCGGTGGGATCGCCGCCTATAAATCGTGCGAGCTGATCCGCCTGCTGCGTGGCCGTGGCCATAGGGTACGTTGCGTGCTGACGGAGGGGGGCAGTCATTTCGTCACCCCGATGACGCTGGCCGCCCTGTCCGAACAGCCCGTCCACACCAGCCTGTGGGACCTGAAGGACGAGGCGGAGATGGGCCATATCCAGCTCAGCCGCCAGGCCGATCTGGTCGTCGTGGCACCCGCCACCGCCGATCTGCTCGCCCGGATGGCGGCGGGGCTGGCGGACGATCTGGCGACCACGCTGCTGCTCGCCACCGACAAGCCGGTGCTGGCGGCGCCGGCGATGAACGTGCGGATGTGGACGCATCCCGCCACCACGCGCAACGTCGCCCGCCTGCGCGCCGACGGCATCACCGTGCTCGACCCCGACGACGGCGCGATGGCGTGCGGCGAATACGGCCCCGGCCGGCTGCCCGAACCGGCCGCGATCCTCGCCGCGATCGAATCGGCGCTGGACGGGTCGGCGCTGGACGGGTCGGCGCTGGACGGGTCGGCGCTGGACGGGTCGGCGCCGGATGTCGCCGACCGGCCGCTGGCGGGACGGCATGTGCTGGTCACCGCCGGGCCGACGCACGAGCCGATCGATCCGGTCCGCTATCTGGCCAACCGGTCGTCCGGGCGACAGGGCTTCGCGATCGCGCGCGCTGCCGCGATGCTCGGCGCGCGCGTCTCGCTGGTCGCGGGGCCGGTGACGCTGTCGACGCCCGCCGGCGTCGACCGGGTCGACGTGCAGACCGCGCGCGAGATGGCGGCGGCGGTCGCCGCGGCGATGCCCGCCGACGTGGCGGTGATGGTCGCCGCCGTGGCCGACTGGCATGTCGCGCCGCTGGATCAGAAACTGAAGAAGACGGGCTCGCCGCCCGCGCTGACGCTGGTCGAGAATCCGGATATCCTCGCCCGGGTGTCGGTGGGGGACGACCGCCCGCGCCTCGTCGTCGGCTTCGCCGCGGAAACCGAACGGGTGATCGATCATGCCGTCGCCAAGCGGAGTCGCAAGGGTTGCGACTGGATCCTAGCCAACGATGTATCGGGCGATGTGATGGGTGGCGCCGACAACAGCGTCCACCTCGTCACCGCGACCGGCGTGGAAAGCTGGGAGACGATGACGAAGGACGATGTCGCCATCCGGCTGGCACGGCGCATCGCCGACGAACTGCGGGAGCGGCCATGAATCCGATCACGATCAGCATCCGGCGCCTGCCGCATGGTGAGGGCCTGCCGCTTCCCGCCTATGCGACGGCAGGCGCGGCGGGGATGGACGTCGTCGCCGCCGAGACGATGACGCTAGACCCCGGCGCCCGCGCGGCGGTGGCGACCGGCTTCGCGCTGGCGATACCCGAGGGCTACGAGGTGCAGGTCCGCCCCCGCTCCGGCCTGGCGCTGCGTCATGGCATCACCTGCCTCAACACGCCGGGCACGATCGACCATGATTATCGGGGCGAGGTGAAGGTGATCCTCGTCAACCTGGGGCAGACGCCCTTCGCGGTGGTGCGCGGCGAGCGGATCGCGCAACTGGTGCCCGCCCCCGTCCAGCCCGCACGGCTGGTGGAGGTCGCGACGCTCGACGACACCGTCCGGGGCGAGGGTGGTTTCGGATCGACGGGACGATGATCGCTGCGCTCGCTAGCGCGGCGATGGTGCAGCTATCGCCGGCTCCGGTGCCCCCTACCGGTGCGCCGTCCGCCATGCTGGTGCCACCGCCGGTGACGGAATGGTCGACGCTGCCGACCTATCCCCTGCCCCGCACGGCCAGCATCGCCGACGGCGTCGGCTTCGTCAGGGACGAGGTGGAGGCCGGTCGATGTCATCCGCAATCGCCCCCGCCCGGCGACGAACGCCTGCAACTGCCCGTCGCGATTCTGGTCGGGCGGGCAGGACAGGTCCGCCAGATCGTGCCCCGGGCGATCGGTTGCCCTTCGGTCGAACAATATGTCGTGGGCTATCTATTGTCGCTGACGCGGACGGGGACGGAATCGTCCGTATCGCTGCCCGCCGGCTGGTATCAACTGACGGCAGGTTACCGGTGGTGACGGGCGCGGCAGAAGTCTTCACCTGATCGCATTCTTCACGGTTTTCAGCGCGAAACGTGTGAAACCGGTCGAACCTGCCTTTCGCAGCCTGTGATAGTTGGGCTACAGCATGCGCGCTGCACCATGATAGAGTGTTGCAGTGCTGCATCGCCGCAGAACGTTTCTGCGGCGAGCAGTGTTGTCGGGTTGCCTTGCGTAGTCTTGTATGCAAGGGGATGGGGCGACGAACACTAAGGGAGTTCAATATGCGTCTTGGGAAGTATCTCATGGCTGCCGCTGCCGCCACGCTGGCAGTTGCGCCTGCCGTTGCAGCTCCGGCCAACTCGGCAGCGAGCCTGTCGGTTGCGAAGTCGGCTCGCGCCGGTTCGCACTCGGCGAAGAAGAATGAGCTGGCCGGCGGCGGCATCATCGTTGCGGTCATCGCAGCGGCTGCCGTTGTTGCGGGCATCGTCATCGTCGCCGACGAAGACGACGACGCGGACAGCAACTGAGCTTCACGCTCGGTTACGAGAGAATAGCGGCCTTCGGGCCGCTATTTTTTTGTCCGCGGCAGATCGGCTTGCGGGATGATCGGCCGGGACTATAGCGGCGACCATGTTGTCGGACGCGGAACTCGAGCGCTACGCAAGACACATCGTCCTGCGCGAGATCGGCGGCACCGGCCAGATGCGGCTGAAGGCGGCATCGGTGGTGGTGATCGGTGCCGGCGGGATCGGGTCGCCCGCGATCCAGTATCTGGCGGGCGCGGGTATCGGCCGGTTGCGGCTGATCGACGACGATATCGTCGAACCCTCCAATCTCCAGCGGCAGACGATCTTCGCCACGATGGATCGCGGCCGGGCCAAGGTGGAGGCCGCCGCCGACCGCGCCCGCGCGATCAACCCGCATGTCGAGATCGTCGCCAGCCGACAGCGGATCGACGCGCAAGACGTGGCCCTGACGATCGCCGGGGCCGATGTGGTGCTCGACGGCTGCGACAATTTCACGACCCGGCTGGCCGTGGCCGATGCCGCGTTGCAGGCACGGATCCCACTGGTGTCGGCGGCGGTCGACCAGTTCGAGGGGCAGCTTGGCGTCTATCGCGGATGGCAGGCCGACCTGCCCTGCTATCGCTGCTTCGTTGGCGATGCACCCGCGCGGCCCGATCGCAGCTGCGCGGATGTCGGCATCCTGGGGCCGGTGACCGGTATTCTCGGCAGCATGGCGGCGCTGGAGGTGATCCGCGCGATCGTGCCGTTCGGCGACGATCCCGCCGGCAGCCTGTTGCTGGCCGACCTGCTGTCACTGCGGTTCCGCACGCTGCGGCTGCCCAAGGACCCCGGCTGCCCCGCCTGCGGTCAGCGACCCGTATAGCGACGATACCAGTCGACGAAGCGCGGGACACCGGTGTCGAGACCGGTCGTGGGGGTGAAGCCCAGATCGCGCGCCGCATCGGCGATGTCGGCGAAGGTGGCGGGCACGTCGCCCGGCTGCATCGGCTGGAGATCGCGAATCGCGGTACGACCACTTGCCCGTTCGATCAGGTCGATCAACCGGCCCAATGGTTCGGCGCGGTTGTTGCCGATGTTGTAGATCGCATGCGGACTGCGGCTGCCGCCCGGTTTCACCATGCCGTCATCCAGGGGGGCGCGGTCGAGCGCGGCGACGACACCGGTCACGGCATCGTCGATATAGGTGAAGTCGCGCTGCATCCGGCCTTCGTTGAAGACGCGGATCGGCCGCCCGGCCAGCACCGCCTCCGTGAACAGCCAGATCGCCATGTCGGGACGCCCCCATGGGCCATAAACCGTGAAGAAGCGCAGCCCGGTCAGCGGCAGGCGATACAGATGCGCGTAGCTTTCGCTCATCAGTTCGTCCGCCCGCTTGGTCGCCGCATAGAGCGATACGGGATGGTCGACGGGATCGCCGACCCGGAACGGCAGCGAGGTGTTGCCGCCATAGACGGACGATGACGACGCATAGACCATGGGCACGCCGTTCCGCGACCGCGCCAGTTCCAGCATGGTGAGGTGGCCGATCAGATTGGCGCGGGCATAGGCATGGGGATGCTCGATCGAGTACCGCACCCCGGCCTGCGCGCCGAGATGGACGATCCGGTCGAACGGCTCGCCATCCAGCGCCCGGCGCAACCCCGCCTCGTCGGCGAAATCGGCCTCGACGAAGCGGATGGCATCACCGTGGCGTGCCGCCAGTTCGGCGAGCCTCGCCCGCTTCAGCGCGGGGTCGTAATAGGCGTTGAGATCGTCGATCCCCACCACCCGGTCGCCCCGCGCGGCCAGCCGGTCGGCGACGTGGAACCCGATGAACCCCGCCACGCCCGTCACCAATATCGTGGTCACCCCAGCAGCGTCCGGGCGAATTCGCGGACCGCGGGACCGATATCGTCGCGGGCCAGCGCCAGCGCGAGATTGGCCTGGATGTACCCGGTCTTGTCGCCGCAATCGTACCGCTTGCCGTCGAAGGTGAAGCCGTGGAACGGCTGCGTGCCGATCAGCTTCGCCATCGCGTCGGTCAACTGGATTTCGCCGCCCGCACCCGGCTCCTGCGCGTCGAGGATATCCATCACCTCCGGCTGGAGGATGTAGCGGCCGGGGATCATCAGGTTGGACGGCGCCTTGCCCTTCGGCTTTTCGACCAGCGCGGTCACCTCGGTCAGGCGGCCATCGGTGCGGCCGGGCGAGATGATGCCGTATTTGTCGGTTTCGCTGTCGGGCACTTCCAGTGCGCCGATGACGTTGCCGCCGACCTTCTCATATGCCGCCACCATCTGCTTCAGGAAGCCGCCGACCATCAGTTCGTCGGGCAGCAGCACCGCGAACGGCTCGTCCCCGACGATCTCGCGCGCGCACCATACCGCGTGACCGAGGCCCAATGGCTCCTGCTGGCGGACATAGACCGGGCTGCCCGGCTTCTGGCGGATACCCTCGATCAGCGCCATCGACTTGCCGCGCGCCTTCATCGTCGCCTCAAGCTCGTAGGAGACGTCGAAATGATCCTCCAGCGCGCCCTTGCCGCGACCGGTGACGAAGATGATCTGTTCGATCCCCGCCTCCAGCGCTTCCTCGACCGCATATTGGATCAGCGGCTTGTCGACGACGGTCAGCATCTCCTTGGGCATCGCCTTGGTCGCCGGCAGGAATCGGGTGCCGAGACCGGCAACCGGGAATACCGCCTTGCGTACGCGCTTGATCGTCATTGCCGTTTCTCCGGTCCCTGTATCGCGATGGCTGTATCGCGTTGGTCATATCGCGGTGCAGCACTTATCCGCCCCCGTCGCTCGCTGCAAACCGCCTGTAAAGCAGGTTTGTGGAAAGGCGATGTCGGTGCCGGGGGGAATCGATGACGCGGATCATGGTGGTGTTCGGGACCCGGCCGGAGGCGATCAAGCTGTTCCCGGTGATCCGGGCCTTGCGGGCGGTGCCGGGCATCACCGTGTCGACCTGCGTGACCGGGCAGCATCGCGACCTGCTGGACCAGGTGCTGGCGGTGGCGGGACTGGTGCCCGACATCGATCTGGACCTGATGGAACCCGGCCAGTCGCTGGACCGGCTGACGGCACGGCTGCTGGCCGGACTGGGAGCGGTGCTGGACCGCGAACGGCCCGACCGGGTGCTGGTGCAGGGCGATACGACCACCGCCTTCGCCGCCGCGCTTGCCGCCTTTTACCGGCGTATCCCGGTCGGCCATGTCGAGGCGGGGCTGCGGACGGGCGATCTTGGCCATCCCTGGCCGGAGGAGGGCAACCGGCGGATGATTACGCCGATCGCCGACCTGCACTTCGCCCCGACCGCGACGGCGGCGGCGGCGCTGCACCGGGAAGCCGTGGTCGCCGGCGTGCATGTGACGGGCAACACGGTGATCGATGCGCTGCACTGGACCCGCGATCGCCTGATGGCGGCACCGGCGCTGACGGCGGCGCTCGATCCGGTGATCGCACTGTGTGGCGGGCGCCGGGTCATCCTGGTGACGGCGCATCGGCGCGAGCATGCCGAGGCGGGACTGGCGGGCGTCGCGGCGGCGGTGATGCGGCTGGCGGCGCGGGGCGATGTCGCGATCCTGTGGCCGGCGCATCCCAATCCTGCCGTCACGACGGCGATGACGGCAGTGGATCATCCTGCGGTGATCCGCGTCGCCCCGCTCGATTACCCGTCGTTCGTCCGGGCGCTGGCGCACTGCCATCTGGTGCTGACCGATTCGGGCGGGGTGCAGGAAGAGGCGCCCGCCTTCGGCAAACCGGTGCTGGTGATGCGCGATACGACCGAGCGGCCCGAGGCGGTGGCGGCGGGCACCGCGAGGCTGGTCGGCACCGATCCGGACCGCATCGTGGCCGCGGCGACGCGGGTGCTAAACGACGAGGCGGCTTATGCGGCGATGGCGCGGGCGCACCATCCGTTCGGTGACGGGCGGGCGGCGGCGCGGATCGCCGCCATCGTGAGCGCCGCCCATCGCGCCTGATCCGATCCGTTCCGTTCCGTTCAGGCGAGGATCATCTACCGAGGCGCTGGGAGAAGGATCGGCATTGCCCCCGCCGGCCGTGGCGGGATACAGGCCGGCCCTGCCCTATCGGAACCCGACACCATCCCTTCATGATCGCCAAGCTTTTTTCCCGCCGTCAGGCCACCACCCGCGCGACCGCGATGCCGGAGGGCCTACGCGCCTATGCCATCGGTGACGTGCATGGCCGGATCGACCTGCTCGATCCCCTGCTCGACCGGATCGAAACGGACGACCGGACGCGCGGTGGCGAACCGGCGACGATCATCCTGCTGGGCGACCTGATCGATCGCGGACCGGCATCGGCCGGGGTGATCGACCGCCTGATCGCGCTGAAGGCGGCGCGGCCGGACACCAGGCTGTTGCTGGGCAACCACGAAGAGGTGTTCCTGAAGGCGATGGACGGCGACCGGCAGACGCTGCGGCTGTTCACCCGGATCGGCGGGATCGAGACGATCCTGAGCTACGGCATCGATCGCGCCGCCTATGACGCGGCGGATTACGACGAGCTGCTGGCGATGATGCGGGAACGGGTGCCGCCCGCGCATATCGATTTCCTGAACGGGTTCGAGGATATCATCGAGCTGGGCGATTACGTGTTCGTCCATGCCGGTATCCGGCCGGAACAGCCGCTGTCGGCACAGCGCCCCAGCGACCTGCGCTGGATCCGCGAGGAGTTCCTGCGCTTCAAGGGGCCGCACGAGAAGATGGTGGTCCATGGCCACAGCATCGCGACCGAGGTGGAGCAACTGCCCAACAGGATCGGGCTGGATACCGGCGCCTATTCGACCGGGAAGCTGAGTGCGATGGGCTTCGAGGGCAGCGAGCGCTGGTTGATCCAAACGGGGGACTGATCGAGGCGGGAAACTGATCCGGACGGAGGGGTGATCAGCCCTCTGTCCGGATCAGGGGACGATCAGCGTCCGCCCGGACCGGCCGGACCACCGGGGACGCCGCCCGGCATACCACCCGGCATTCCGCCCTGCATCATCATCTGCTGCTGCTGCATCTGACGCACGGTCGCCTCGGGCAGGAAGTCGACCAGTTCGACGTCGAAGATCAGCGTCGAATTCGCCGGGATCGCCGAGCCGGCCGCCTTGTCGCCGTAGCCGAGCGACGGCTTGAGCCATGCCCGGTACTTCGCGCCTTTCGGCATCAGCTTCAGCAGTTCGGAGAAACCGGGGACGACCTGCGTCACGGGCAGCGGCGTCGGCTGCTGCGACTTGTCGAAGGTGGTGCCGTCGAGCAGCTTGCCCTCGTAATTCACCAGCGCGACATCGGCGTCGGTCGGCTTGGCGCCGCCCTTCTGGCCCGGCTCAAGCACCTTGTACTGGAGGCCGGACGCGGTGGTCATCACGCCGCGCGCACGGGCGTTGCGGGTCAGCACATCGTCCCCCTGCGTGGCGAGGGCCACCGCGGCGACGACCGCGAGTACCAGCCCCACGATCAGATAGACGATGTAACTGCGCTTGACCGGCAGAAGCGGCACGGCGGTGACGGTCGACATGGAAACACCCGTAGCTGGAGATGCCGGCCCGGTCGCCGCCACCGGTTGAAAAGTCACGATCGGAAAGTCACTAAAGTCGCATCCTACTCACATGCGCGGGCATGTGCGCGGCGCGCTCGCGACTTACCGGGCGCCGTCGCGTTCCGCGCGCTTGCGCTCAAGCTTGCGCGAACGGCGAACTGCCGCCGCCCGCTCACGCGCGCGCTTCTCCGACGGCTTTTCGTAGTGACGGCGCAGCTTCATCTCGCGATACACGCCCTCACGCTGCAGCTTCTTCTTGAGCGCGCGGAGAGCCTGGTCGACATTATTTTCGCGAACGATGATCTGCATAAACCGAATCGGCTCCAAATGGATATGGCGACCGCAGGCAGCCGCCTCAGTCGTGTTACGGGGCGCCTAGCACCCATTATCGGGATTGACAACCGCCGACGGGGTGTCGAGCGGGCCCGGCCGGGGCGGCGGCGGCCCGCGAAAAGGCCCGCATTGCGGCCCCCTTGGCGGGCACGGGCAGACGCGGCTACACACCCGCCATGCCCACCCTCACCCTGTTCAACAGCCTGTCGCGCGCGGCCGAGCCGTTCGTGCCGATCGATCCCGCCAATGTCCGCGTCTATTCGTGCGGGCCGACCGTCTACAACTATGCCCATATCGGCAACCTGCGCGCCTATGTCTTCACCGACACGCTGGTGCGGGTGCTGCGGTGGAAGGGGTGGCCGGTCACGCATGTCATCAACATCACCGATGTCGGCCACCTGACGTCCGACGCGGATGCGGGCGACGACAAGATGGAGGCGGCGGCGCGGGCCAGCGGCCAGGATATCTGGGCGATCGCACGGCATTACACCGATGCCTTCAAGCAGAACCTGAAGGACCTGCACATCCGCGAACCCGACCGGTTCCCATTGGCGACCGACCATGTCGACGGGATGATCGCCTGGGGGCAGGCGATCGCGGACCGGCATTGCTACCGCCTGCCCGACGGCCTGTATTTCGATACCGCCACCGTGCCCGACTATGGACGGCTGGCGCGCGCGGGCATGGAGGAGCGCGAAGGGCGGATCGAGGCGGTGGCGGGCAAGCGCCAGCCGGAAGACTTCGCGATCTGGCGCACCTCCGCGCCGGGCGAGAACCGGCAGATGGAATGGGATTCGCCCTGGGGCCGCGGCGCGCCGGGATGGCACCTGGAATGTTCGGTGATGAGCGAGCGCTATCTGGGCGCGCGGTTCGACATCCATACCGGCGGAATCGACCACCGCGAAATCCACCACCCCAACGAGATCGCGCAGAACCAGGCGCACAGCGGCACCGCCGACACCGGCGCGACCTACTGGCTGCACAACAATTTCCTGGTCGAGCGCGATGCCAAGATGTCGAAATCGTCCGGCCAGTTCACGCGGTTGCAGACGCTGGTCGATCGCGGTTTCCATCCCCTGTCCTACCGGCTGATGTGCCTGCAGGCGCAGTACCGGTCGGAAATGGAGTTCTCGTGGGAAGGACTGGCGGCGGCGCAGACGCGGCTGAAGCGGCTGGTGCAGGCGGTGGAGACGCTGAAGGCGCGGCCGGCGATGCCCTCGACGGGCAGCGCCGCCCATGCCGAGCGGCTGGACGAGGCGGTATCCGACGATCTGGGCACGCCGCGCGCGCTGATCGCGCTGGACGAGATGCTGGCGGACAAGAAGGTGTCGCCGGGCGACCGGCTGGCGATGCTGGCCGATTTCGACGCGGTGCTGGGGCTGGACCTCGCCACGCTGACGCGGGCCGATCTGCGGGTGCGGCCCGCATCGGCGACGATCGATGCCGCCGCGATCGCCGAACGGCTGGCGGAACGGCGCGCGGCGCGGGCGGCGAAGGACTTTCCCCGATCCGATGCGATCCGCGACGACCTGGCGGCGGCGGGGGTCGAGGTGATGGACGGCGATCCGCTGGGCTGGGACTGGCGGATCAGTTGAGCGGCTGGTCGCGCGTGGCGATCAGCGGCGGGCGGTAGAAGACGGTGCGGTCGGCGGGCATCGTCGCGATCTCGGCGGCGATGGCGTCGGCGCGCGCGCGGGACGAGGGATGCGTGCGGCTGCGGAACAGGCCGCCATCGACATCGCCGCCATGGTCGCGCCAGAACGCGACCGCCGCCGCCGGATCGTAGCCGGCGTTGCGCATCAAGCCCACACCCAGCAGGTCGGCCTCGCTCTCGGTACGGCGGAACAGGCGGCCGTTGCGGCCGAATTCGGACAGCAGCCCCCATTTCACCCCCGCCGCCTCCAGTCGGGCGCGATGGCGCAGCACGGTGTGCGCCAGTTCGTGCGCGACGACGGCGGCGACCTGTTCGTCGGTATAGCGTTCGAAGAAGCGGACGCCGATCTGGACGGTGGCGCCATCCGACGAGGCGGCCATCGCCGGCCCCAGCAGCACCTCGAACGCGGCGCGGCAGCCGGCGGGCGCATCGATCGTCAGCGTGCGCGTGGCACCCGCGCGGTCGATCACCCAAGGGCTCGGGCCGGTCGGCGCGGCGGCGAGGATCGCGGCGGCGGCATCGCGGGTGGCGCTGGTCGCGCCGCCTGCCTTGGGGCCTGACCGGGGCGCGGGCATCGGCCGGCGATCGATCGAGACCACGCCGTCGTCCGCGACCAGCCCGGCGCGGTCGGCCGCGCCGCCGGGGACGACCGCCTCGACCGAGACGGGCCGGACGAACCCGAACACCTGCCGGACGACGGCGCGCGTATCGGGATCATATTGGTCGATCGCATGGAGGACGACGCCGGGCGCGGGCTGTTGCCGGTCGCACAGGCGGGCGTTGGCGGTGACGAGGCGGTGCGCGATCGTCGCCAGGCGCAGGTCGATCGCGCGCAGGGCACGATAGCCATCGGCATCGATTGCGGTGGCGGGCGCGGAGGGTGCCGGTACGGGGGCAGCGGCGGCGAGCAGCAGGGCGATGGCGATCGGGCGGGGCATCGGCGCGCTATATCGTTGCTTTCCCAAGAGGGACAGACGGCGCCGACGCTTGACGGATACGGGCCGGGGAGGCATCCGGCCGCGGGTGGAAACCCGTCACCTCATCGCCTACGGCCTGATCGTCGCCATCGCCGTGATCGGCAGCATCGTCGGCATGGTCACCTGGAAACGCCGTACCGCGCGCCGGCGGCGGCTGCGCGGGATCAAGGACTACAACAAGGGAGCGTAGCGGCGGCCGCCGAGGTCGTTGCCGGGGCCGGGCGGGCATCGTAAGGCGAGCGCCCTGCCCTGACAGCGGAAAGTATAGGCGACCATGCGTATCGTGATGATCGGATCGGGCTATGTCGGCCTGGTATCGGGGGCGTGCTTCGCCGATTTCGGGCATGACGTGGTGTGCGTCGACAAGGATGCCGGCAAGATCGCCTCACTCGAGGCGGGGCGGATGCCGATCTACGAGCCCGGCCTCGAACAGCTGGTCGCGGGCAACGTGGCCGCCGGGCGGCTGTCGTTCACCACCGACCTGACCACCGCGGTGGCCGGGGCGGACGCGATCTTCATTGGCGTCGGCACCCCGTCCCGGCGCGGCGACGGCCATGCCGACCTGTCCTATGTCTATGCCGCCACGCGCGAGATCGCCGGCGCGGTGACCGGCCCGACCGTGGTCGTGACCAAATCCACCGTCCCGGTCGGCACCGGCGATGAGGTGGAGCGCATCCTGCGCGAGGCGCGGCCGGAGATGGACATCGCGGTCGTCTCCAACCCCGAATTCCTGCGCGAGGGCGCCGCGATCGGCGACTTCAAGCGGCCCGACCGCGTCGTGATCGGCACCGACGACGAGCGCGCCCGCGGCGTGATGCGCGAGGTGTATCGCCCGCTCTACATCAACGACAACCCGATCCTGTTCACCAGCCGGCGCACGTCGGAGCTGACCAAATACGCCGCCAACGCGTTCCTCGCGACCAAGATCACCTTCATCAACGAGATCGCCGACCTGTGCGAGGCGGTGGGCGCGGACGTGCAGGACGTGTCGCGCGGCATCGGGCTGGACAACCGCATCGGCCGCAAGTTCCTGCACGCCGGGCCGGGCTATGGCGGGTCATGCTTCCCCAAGGACACGCTGGCGCTGCTGAAGACCGCCGAGGATTTCGAGAGCCCGGTCCATATCGTCGAGGCGGTGGTCAAGGTGAACGAGGCCCGCAAGCGCGCGATGGGGCGCAAGGTGCTGGCGGCGCTGGGGGGTGAGGCACGGGGGCGGACGGTCGCGCTGCTCGGCCTGACCTTCAAGCCCAACACCGACGACATGCGCGATGCGCCCAGCGTCGCGATCGCCACCGCGCTGGCGGATGCCGGCGTTACGGTGCGCGCGCACGACCCGGAGGGGACGGAGCAGGCGAAGGCGCTGATGCCCGACCTGACCTATTGCGCCGACCCCTATGACGCGGCGACCGGCGCGGACGCGGTGGTGATCGTGACCGAATGGGACGCGTTCCGCGCGATCGACCTGAAGCGGCTGAAGGCGGCGATGGCGGGCGACGTGCTGGTCGACCTGCGCAACATCTATCGCCGCGAGGCGGCCGAGGCGGTCGGCTTCACCTATGTCGGGATCGGCCGCTGACGATGCGGGCGGTGCTGCCCGCGATCGCCCGGCCGCTGCTGGCGCCGCATCTGCCCGCCGATCTGGCGGTGACGTGGTTCGGCACCGTCGAGGAGGCGAAGGCAGGGATCGCGGAGGCCAACATCGCCTGGGTCGACCTGCAGCCGCCGCAACTGACCGGTGACGTGATGGCGGCGGCGGGACCGCGGCTGCGCTGGATATCGACAATTTATGCCGGGCTGGACACCTTCCCCCTCGCGCTGTTGCGCGACCGGGACATCGCGCTGACCAACGGCGCCGGCATCAACGCGGTGACGGTGGCGGAATATGCGGTGCTGGGCATCCTGACCGCCGCCAAGCGGCTGGACGAGGTGGTGCGCGCGCACGACCGCCACGAATGGCTGGCGGATGCGCCGGGCAAGCGCGAACTGGACGGCAGCCGGGCGCTGGTGATCGGCTATGGCACGATCGGGCGGCTGATCGGCGCGCGGCTGGCGGCGTTCGGGGTGGCGGTGACCGGCGTGACCCGGTCGGACCGCGACGGCACGCTGGGGCCGGACGACTGGCGGGCACGGCTGGGCGAGATGGACTGGGTGGTGCTGGCCGCCCCCTCCACCACCGCCACGCGGGCGATGATCGGCGCGGCCGAACTGGCGGCGATGCGGGACGATGCGTGGCTGGTGAACGTGGCACGCGGCGACATGGTCGATCAGGACGCGTTGCTGGCGGCGCTGGACGCGGGGGCGATCGGCGGCGCGTTCCTCGACCCCACCGATCCCGAACCGTTGCCGGCGGATCACCCGCTGTGGCGGGCGCCGAACGCGCTGGTCACGATGCATCTGTCGGGACGCAGCCAGACGACGATGTTCCGGCGCGGTGCCGAGCTGTTCCTCGCCAATCTGGCGGCGTTCGTGGCGGGTCAGCCCTTGCGCAACCGGGTCGACCTGCACACGGGATACTGAACGCCGCCCATCCGCCGTATCGATCGAGGGAGATCACGTCGTGCATCGCATTTCCGGTATTCTCAACCAGCCGCTGTCGATCGAATCGGACACCGAGGTCAGCGGCATCGTGAACGGCAGCATCACCGTGCGGGCGGGTTGCCACCTTCGGATGAGCGGCATGGTGGAGGGCGACATCATCGTCGAACCCGGTGCGCGGCTGGACGTGACGGGCATGGTCAGCGGCCGCATCGTCCACAGTTGATCGCCGCCGCCTGAAAGTTGCGGTTGCCCGCCCGATAGCGGTCGGCAATTGCGGAAAGGGCCGGAGTGGCGCATGAGCCCCCGCGACAACGCGAGGACATTATGGCTGCCAACTGGGCCCCCGATAGCTGGACCACCGCCGAGGCACGCCAGCTGCCCGACTATCCCGATGCCGCGGCGCTGAAGAGCGCGACCGATACGCTGTCGGCCTATCCTCCGCTGGTGTTCGCGGGCGAGGCGCGCAGCCTGACGCGTGAGCTGGCCGAGGTCGCCGAGGGTCGTGGCTTCCTGTTGCAGGGCGGGGATTGCGCGGAAAGTTTCGCCGAGCATAGCGCGAACAACATCCGCGACACGTTCCGCGTCATCCTGCAGATGGCGGTGGTGCTTACCTGGGCATCGAAGCTGCCGGTGGTGAAGGTCGGCCGGATGGCGGGCCAGTTCGCCAAGCCGCGCTCCACCCCGACCGAGACGATCGACGGCGTCGAGCTGCCCTCGTATCGCGGCGACAACGTCAACGACATCGCCTTCACCCCCGAGGCGCGGCACCCCGATCCGCAGCGGATGATCCGCGCCTATGCGCAAGGCGCGGCGACGCTGAACCTGCTGCGCGCCTTCGCGCAGGGCGGCTATGCCAACCTGCATCAGGTGCATCGCTGGACGCACGACTTCATGGGCCGCAGCCCGTGGACGAAGAAATATGCCGAAACCGCCGACCGGATCGGCGAGGCGCTGGAATTCATGGCGGCGTGCGGGATCGACCCGGAAACGGTGCCGCAGCTGGCGCAGACGCATTTCTACACCAGCCACGAAGCGCTGCTGCTGCCGTTCGAACAGGCGCTGACCCGGCAGGATTCGCTGACCGGCGACTGGTACGACACCTCCGCGCATTTCCTGTGGATCGGCGATCGCACCCGGTTCGAGGGATCGTCGCACGTCGAGTTCCTGCGCGGCATCGGCAACCCGATCGGCGTGAAGTGCGGCCCCAGCCTGGAGCCGGACGCGCTGCTGCGGATGCTCGACACGCTCAATCCGGGGCGGGTGCCGGGCCGGATGACGCTCATCACCCGCTACGGCTACGACAAGATCGAGGCGCATCTGCCCAGGCTGGTCCGTGCGGTAACGCGCGAGGGGCATCCGGTGGTGTGGAGCTGCGACCCGATGCACGGCAACACGGTGAAGGCGACGACGGGCTACAAGACCCGGCCGTTCGACCGCATCCTGGCGGAGGTACGCGGCTTCTTCGCGGTCCACCGTGCCGAGGGCACGCACGCGGGCGGCATCCATGCCGAGATGACCGGCCAGAACGTGACCGAATGCACCGGCGGCGCGGTGGACGTGACCGAACAGTCGCTGGCCGACCGCTATCACACGCATTGCGACCCGCGCCTGAACGCCGGGCAGAGCCTGGAACTGGCGTTCCTGCTCGCCGAGATGCTGAACGCGGAAATGGCGGAACGCCGGCTGGTCGCCGCCTGACCGGTTTTCCCGGCGGGGACGGCTTGACGCCGCCCCCGCCCCCGGATACATGCCCGCCTCCACCGGATACGGCCCCTTCGTCTAGCGGTTAGGACGTCGCCCTCTCACGGCGAAAACACGAGTTCGATTCTCGTAGGGGTCACCATTTTCGCCCAATGCGCGGAAATTGCTGGATTTACGTCTCTTTCACCCATCGTGTGTACAGAACATGGGTACAGAACGACGTGAAGAAAAGCTCCATGGCGACCCCCTTCGCCGATCCCCGGACCGGCCAACTCTACTTCAGGCGCGCTGTCCCTGAGGCGCTGCGCGCGGCGTTCGAAGGCAAAGCCGTCGTCAAGGTCTCGCTCAGGACCAAGGACCCGGCCGCCGCCAAGATCGGCTTCGCGCGCGAGAATGCCGTCTTCGAGGCGACGCTGGCGGATGCGCGGCGCCGGATGGCCGAGGGCACGCTCGTCCCGACGCCGGCGGCGCTCGTGCGCCGGTGGTGCGAAGGCCCGGCGGCGAACGGCGGGCTCACGGGTCCGCAACGCCTCGTCACAACGTTCATGGAACTCGACGCCGCAGCCGGAAGCCGGCACTCGGTGGGCCCGCAGAACATCTATCCGCCATCGGTAATGGGGCCGGCCTCGAACACCGACTGGGCTGCCGTGGTCGCGGATAAGGCTCGGTTCGATGCCATCCTTACCGATGCCTATGGCGGCGACGTGGAGCTTGCCGGCTCCAACTGGATCCGCCTGCGCTGGCACGAGCCGGAGCACGCGTGGCGGCATTGCCTGAATGGCGCGGTGGCGCAACTGCGTGAATTCGACCCCGGAGCCGAGCGATTCTCCGATGAGGAGATCGGCAAGGCACTCCTCGCGGCGGTCGACGAAAGGCGGACAGGCGACGAGGAACTCAACCGCAAGCGGCTCGCTCCTGAACGGCCTCGCTTGGCGCAGTCGAGGGTCCGCCCCAGGATGCGGTTGAGGGAGCTGTTCCGAGAGTGGAAGGCCGGAAATGCCCCACGGCCGCAATCCGCGCTCGAATACGAAGCCGCAGTGGATGACTTCATCGACTTCGCGGGCGACGTCCTCGTCTCAACGATCGATGCAGACATGCTCTACGACTACCGGGACGCGGCCGCCAAGCTGCCGGCCACGATGCCGCGCGCCGATAGGGCCCTGCCCTTCACCGCCCGTGTGAAGAAGCATGAGGAAACGCTGCCGAAATGCGCGCCGCCGACGCTCAAGAAGCGCGTCGGTGCGCTTCAGGCGCTGCTCACATACGCGTTCCAGCAACGTTGGACCTCTATGAACGCCGGCGGCGGCATCAGGATCGTCGGCTACACCAAGAAACGTCGCACGCGGCGGAGCTTCGAGGATCACGAACTCGCCACACTGTGCGCGTCCCCGCTCTTCACCGATCCCGCCACGTGGAAGACAGGGTCGCGGATCAGCGACGCCACGGTCTTCTGGATGTTCCTCCTCTGCATAACGACGGGCGCCCGCCTGGAAGAGGTCGGACAGGTCGCGCTGGCGGACGTCCGTTACGACGGCGACATCCTCTATCTCGACATCGACGAGTATGCCGGTGAAAAGGATGCGGAACAGAAAAGCGTGAAGACCGAGGAGTCGAAGCGTCTCCTGCCCGTCCACGAGAAGCTGATCGAACTCGGGTTTGCGAACTACCTCGCCGCGCTCACCTCGCATGGCCATAGCGAGCTGTTCCCGGACCTGAAGGAGAACGGCGTGGGGAAGCGCACGAAGGAAGCCAGCCAGAAGGTCAATCGCATCATCGATCGTGTCGTTTCCAGCGACAGGCGGCTCGTCTTCCATTCCCTACGACACGCCTTCAAGGCGAAAGGCAACGATGCCGGGATCGGCGATAAGACCCTCGATCAGATCTGCGGCCACGCTCCGGTCAGCACCGGCAGCCGGTACGGGTCCGAGCCGCGAATCCGCACGATTCATCGCGACCTCCACCGGATCGACTTTTCCTGCATAGACTGGACGAAGATCGAGGAGGGCGTTCGCGATCTGAAATGGGGCAGGACACTGGCGCCCTCGACGGACACAGGTTGACGGTGACCTCTCGATATCCATTCAAACATCACCGACTGTGGTGACGGCAACCGCTCCGAACATTCGGGCATGGGAGGCGTTCCAGCACTTGGTGTGAATAGAGCGTAGGAGACGATGCAGCATCATGCCTGAAGTAGCCACTTCGGCCGTCGGGCCCTGAACTTCGATGCGGGATGGGCGGAGCCGCCTCCCGCATTTGGGCATGTGAGACGGCTCGACCATGAGTCCGCGCCGGGTCAGCATCTCTAACCCCCATTCAGGTCACGGGTGTCATCCAAGCCCCGGCCCTGGTTCGTCCAAGGGGGTCAGTGTGGGTTGCCGTTGAAGGCGCGGGTTGTCACACGGCCCGATGGCATGGAATCAGGCAGGGTGGTGGTAGCGTCATGCACAACTTTATCTATAGAGTTGATGTTACGTAGGACGTGACCCCGATGTTCACGATCGACTGCGGCCGGCGACGACGCAATCTGAGGGCGTCGTGATGTCCCCACCATGGCGAGCCGCGCGCCGCTGAAGCATCTCGCAACGAGGCAAGACGCCTCGACCATGCACCGCATCCGCGATGACATCGGGCGGGAGGTCGTGACGAAGCCTGATGCGGTGCTCCGCTAGACGAGCGAGGCCGCGCTTCCGGAGGGCGACACCGATTGATCAACGCTGCCGGTCGATCGCGGCGACGGGCCGCATGGGATCGAGCTGCTCGACTCCTTCCTCGCGTGGTCAGACTGGCCAGACGACGTCGCATAGCATCAGCCTGTCCGCTCAGATGGAACTGGCCGGCGAAGCTCACGGTAAGCCAGACTGAGCGCCGCCTCCCGCCTCGGGGTCGCATCGGCGCGGCGGTCTGGTAGTTAACAGGTTTGATAGGGCTACACCTATCAGCCCGCGACAGTGTCGCGGGCGGTGCAGGAGCAGATGATCGCCAACTTCGCGTCCAAACCAATCTACGAACATGCCCGGACATCCAGCTATGGCTGGTTACCCGGCCGAAGAGAGCGGCGTCGAACCGTGACCGCTCCCCGGAAATCCAGTTCGACCAATACACACCTGGATCTAAGCGGCGTCTGTGATTGCGCCACCATCGACAAACCACCGTTCGGCAGGAACGCGACCATCGCGCTTTGCCACTTCATCCATGCGGCGACCACCGCCGGCGTTAGGCGCTGCTGCCGCAGTCGTTGGGGAAGGCCTTGCTCGCATTTCAACGCCGTTGACCGGACGACGCACGGGCAGCAGACTGCCGCCGAACAATGGAGTCCAAGATGGCACGAGGCGCAGTAATTCCAATCCTGACCCTCCTCGCGGCGACTTCGTCCTTGCAAGCGCAGCGGGCCTCACCAACCGAAGCCCCGCTTGCCTCCAGGTTGGTGGGCCCAGGCTCGCAGGACTTCATCAAGACACGCGAATCTGTCTTCATGGGCGGCGATCGGTGCCAAAGCGGGGAGCGCTGGCGCTTTGCATCCGACGGCTCGCTGAAAGTACGCATTTGCGCCGGGAACACATGGTCGGTGTCCACCCACCGCTGGCGCATCGAGGACCGCGCCGGGAAGCCAGTGCTCGCCGTCGCACCTCCGGTCAGCGAATCCGGCCGGCGGGTGCTGCTGACCGACGACGGCAGCAGGCTGTTCCTACGAAGGATGCCGGGCACCAAGACGGGTGGTGTCGAGACTGTCGAGCTGCGGCTCGCAAAGCCGACTGATTTTTGAGGTACTGGGGGAGCGGCGTTGACCGAGGACGAGAAGCGCAGGTGGGACTCGCGGGGGGCGCTGATCGCACCCTGCCTCACCTTGCTCACCATCGCGGTCGGGATCTGGCAGTTCAACCGGTCGGCAGACAACCGCCTGCTCGAACAGACGCAGGCGGCAATCACCCAGGACGACATGCAGTTCAGGCGTCGGCTCTGGACCGACGCGACGCAGAGCTGCACCGAACTCACGCAGCTCGCAGCCAGAGTCGCCGCGCAGGTGGACGCGGGCGAGACGCCCGGTGACCTGCCGAAGGACTGGATTGCGCGGTATTGGGGCGTATCGCTCACGCTCGACCACGCGCGACCGCTAGACCGCGCGGTCGAGAGCGCCATCATCGAGTTCCGGGCCGACATCGAAGATCTCCGGAACGGTGGCTTCGATCGTCAAATCGGCGACCGTTTGAAGACCGACGCCCACGCGCTCGGGGAGGCCTGCGGAGCTCGAATCCGCGCCGGCTCGAGCGAGCTGCTGCGACGCGCCGGAGAGACCTCGAAGTGATGACCCGAATACTGGCGGCTACGCTGCTCCTCGCCCAGGGAGTGCCCGCGGCCGGAGCAGAACCGGACACGCAGGTGCCCATCTTCGTGCTCGCAGTCGGGTCCGAGCGGTATCTGGAGCCGGACGCGCCCGGCGGGAGGACGTTCGGCAACCTGCCCGAGGTGGCGGACGGCGCACGGCGGATCGGCGAGCTGTTCCGCGTCAACGGAGCACGGCGCGTGAGGCTGCTCCTGTCGGACGATAGCAAGGCCGTCAGTCGCGCGGACGTGCTCGCCGCGATCGACGCCACGCTCGTCGACGCGACGCGGTCACCCACCTCTATGGTCGTCGTTTACATCGCAGCCCATGGCGTGTCCGAGGGACTCGGCTGGTCGCACTACACGGTGCCGGGCACGATGACCTACCAAGGAAGCCTCGAAGATTTAGCCAGGCAAGAGGCACTCGCGGAGCACGCGATCGCGGCGGGCGAGCTGGTCGACAGGCTGGAGCGCGCGGGACGCCCGTTTCTCCTGATCCTCGATACCTGCCGAACCGGGGCGGAGACTACCAGTGCGGGTGTGGCGGAGACGCTGGGAAGGTCCGGCACGACGCTCATCGACGCCGTCCGGCAGGCCACCCGCGAGCTCAACCAGTTCAGGGGACCCAACCCGGTCGTCTTCTCGACCGCGCCCGGCACCTCGGTCCCGACCGCAGAGGATCCGGACGACAGCCTAAACTCCATCGGGCCTGTCGCGCGCCAGATCCTGCTCTGGTCGAGGAGGGCGAAGGTCCGCTCGACCGCGTCGCTGCTGGCGTTCGCGACGTCTTTGGGCTCCGACGCAAAGACCACCCCCGCCGTCACGCATGCGGAACGTGCCACGTGGTGGGCCGCGCCGCTGCTAGCCGGCGCGCCGGCAGGTCCAGCCGCCTTCAGGGTGCCTGCGACGGGGACGGTGCCGGAACGGTGCTGCGAGCCCGCCCCGGCCGGGTCCCGGCAAGCGATAACCGGGAGCATCAAGGTTTCCTCATCGCCGGCAAGCCACTGGCTGATCGCGGGCGAGCCCAGCTCCCTGGTCTCGCCGGCCGCCAGCCTGACCGCAGAGTTCACGAACGATGGCGGTGTCACGCTGGAGGCCACGCAGGGAGACTACCACTGGTCGCTCACTCTGGCGGCTGCCGCTGGCGGCCGACTCTCCCCGGGACGACAAGCGGGCGCACAGCGGGCGATGCTCCAGGACGATGGCAGGCCCGGGCTCTCCTTTTCGACGTCGGGGAAAAGCTGCAACGAGGTGGTGGGCGAGTTCAACGTCGGACGGATCGAGCGTGGGCCAGCCGGCATCGCCGCTATCGCAGGGGAGGCCAGCCTGTCCTGCGACGACGTGCCCGGCCGGGTACGCGTCCGGTTCAACGTGCGCACGGGCACGGGCACGGGACGGTGACCGGCCCGGGCGCGGCATGCCCGACCCCCGATCCAGACCGGGAGCGGAAGACCCACGCAACACGGAGCCGCGGTTCTATAGCGATGTTCATTGCAGCCGGCGCGCTAGTCGCTCTCGGCGGCATCGGCCCGGCGCTGGCCCTACTTGCAGTGACAGGCGCGCTGTACATACCCCGAAGCCCGGACCGCATGCTGGACGCCGCCTCCGTCGCAGTGTTCTGCTCGCTAGGCTACCTGGCCGGATAGACCGGAGCGGGCTCTCCGCGGTGAACGCGGCCGCCAAGTGCTCAGGAGTGACGGTCGGGCCTCGGCAAGCAAACACCTACTACCAGCCCGACCTGGCCGGTCCAGCGACCAGCCCGCGCGGCAACCCTCAGGCTTCTCAACCCGCCTCCGGACTTGGGGTGCCCGCGGCCGCCGAAACGGAGCCGACGGGCTCCCGGGTCTCCTCAAGAACGCTGACGATCGCGTTGAACAGGTAGTCGGTGCGGCGGGTGATGCTCCGGATACAGGGGTTGTAGCTGATATCGCCGTTGCTAGCGGAGTACATGATGATGCGCGGCGCGGTGATATCGGCGTACAGCGGACGCTCCCCATAGAAGTCCAGGCGTGACCACTCCTCCGGATCGACCACCGCCGCCGCGCGCTCAGCCTCACGCTCCGCGATCGCCTCGACCAGGCGGAAGCCGCCCGGGATCAGCAGGCCGCGCGACACGCGCGCGTTCGCCTCCTCCACGGAGACAGCACCGCCGCCGGAGGGCACCGCTCTGTAGCGGAGCGGACACCTGGAGAGGACAGCGCCCTGCGGCCGGTCGCGGTCCGACGGCCGGGCGCCGTCGGTGACGACCAGATCGAACCGGGAGCCGCCGATCAGTCGCAGCGCCTCCTCATTGTTGGTCACAGCGACCACGCTGATGCCAAGCTGCGACAGGAGGTCGATGACCGCCGTGTTGTTCGCCGGCTCGTCATCGACCCAGAGGATGCGCGAGCCTCGGACGGTGGCGGCGTTCGCCTCGGCGCGCGAGATCGCGGCCACGAGCAGGTCCATGTTGAGCGCGAACGCGGACTTGGCGCTACCGCTTCCATCCGCGTCCTGGTTCAACCGCTCTCGCAGTGCGGCGGTGCGCTGGTCGATGTTCACCTTCACGCCGAATGCCTCGACGTGGGTCACTTCGATTGCCGATATCAGCCGCCGTATGCCACCGGTCAACGCGTAGTAGATCAGGAAGTAGGCGACCACGACCCAGACGAGGGCCACGGCCGTGATGCGAATGGTCGAGACCAGTTCGCCGAAACTGAAGCTCCGGACCGCGCCCTCCGCAATGGTTTCCTTGGCAAGCGGCCCCTCGTCGTCAGCCATGCCACACCCCTCTTTCGGAACCACGCCGCGCCTCGAACGCCTAGGTACGTCTCCGCGCGGCCACCCCGATCACCTCATCGCCTGCCATACCAGCCGCCCCACCTCGGCATTGGCCACGTCGTTGTGCTCGGCGATCACCGCGTCGGCGAGCACGTTGTTGACCTTGCCCGCGATCAGCTCCGGCGCGGTGCCGGTGACGGCTTCGTGCTGCACTGCCTCGCCATCCAGCATCGCCTGCGCGCCGTTCGCGCCCATGCCACCGTGGAGGTCGTCGGGACCGCCGATCAGCCCCTTGACCAGCCCCGTCCCCTTGGCGATCTCGCCCGAGGCGGTCGAGGCAATCGCGTAGAAGAAGCCGACCGCGGTGTCCCGCCGCGTGTGCGTGACCATGATCGGGCCCGACACGAGCTGCTCGGCAACGATGCGGCGGAAGCCGCCGTCTATGGCCTTCGACCCGACGCGGGTGCCTAGGCCGTTGTGTGAGTAGGCCGCTTGGAGGAGCGAGAGCGAGCTGGGGCGAACCCTCGCCATCGTCGCGCAGGCGCAAGTCACGAGTCGCCCGCCGAAGCTGTGGCCGACCAAGTGCACGCGAACGCCCTCAGGCACCTCGGCGTCCAGCAGACTCGCGACGGCTTCGCCGACGGTGCCAGCGCGTGCCTTCATCTCGAAGTAGGTTGCCTGGTTCAGGATCGTCGCCACCGCCGCCTTGCCGCCCGACAGCAGCCGCCAACCCTGCCGCGCGATAGTGGCGCCGAGCCCGGCGGCAGAGCCGCGCCCATTGTCATCCTGTGGGCCCTCGGTGCCCAGATCGGCTCCTTGCGAGAGCCTCTGAACCAGCTCCCGTCCAGGCGCGCGCAGCAGCTCCTTGTGCTCCGCACGCAGGTCGTCCGACGCAACGGCCGCCATAACAGTTCTGAGCCGGCCCAGGAATGCGTCCGACGAGGCGCCCCCTCCCGCAGCCGTGAGCGCCTCGTCGGCGAAGGTCTCCGGATTGTCGCCCAAGACTTGGGCTAGCTCCGCAGCCCTGGCACGGACCTCCTCGTCAGAGGGGCCCTCGTAGGCGAGGGATGCCGCGCCCCCCTTCCCCACCACGCTTAGGTCGTCACGCACGAGCGACAGGTCAGGCTGGAAGCGGAACGCCGGCCACATCACCCCGATCGCCGCAAAGCGTCGGCCGTCGCGGTCCAACGTCCCACCCGCCGCGGCCCGCGCGCCCTCGAGAATGCCTGCGCAGAGCGCCAGCGCGTGCTCGCGCGAGTTCTTCCAGCCGTGGCTGATGACGACCAGGTCGGTCACGCCGGCGGGGACGAGCGGCTCGCCCGTGCGCTCGTGCTCGCCGTCCCTGTCCATCGGCAACTCGGTGAAGGGTATCCCCGCGATGATCGTCACAGCGTGGTCTCCTCAGATGGACTGGATGGCGCGCATGAGGTCGAGCAGTCCGGCCCCCTGGAAGTCGGCCTTGCGCTTCAGGTCGACGCAGTTGCCGACCAGCACGGCCTTGACTGCGTCGGAGCGACCGATGAACTCCGGGCGGATGGAGAGCAGCGCCGCGACGGCGCCCGCCACGTGCGGTGCGGCCATGCTGGTGCCGCTCTCCTCGCGGAAGTAGGCAGCGCCTTCGACCGCCTCCTCCTTGGCGGCCTTGAGCACCGCTTCCAGCTTGACGGAACCGGCCGCGGCGCACGAGAGGATGCGCTCTCCGGGCGCGACCAGGTCGGGCTTGATCCTGCCGTCGGCGGTGGGGCCACGCGAGGAGAAGTAGGACACGCCATACTGGTGAGGGGACTCGGCGTGGGTCGCGCCGACGGTGATTGCCTCCTCGGCGTTCCCGGGATCATTGATCGACTGGTCGACGCCGACGCGCTGCCTGCCGGAGCGGAACTCGGTCGTCATAAGGGCGGACCCGTCATTACCCGCGGCTGCGACCACAACCGTGCCGCTGCGGGACAACCGGTTGACGACGGCGCAGAGAGGACTGTGGCCCGCCGCGAACCAAGCTCCGTCGAACGGGTAACCGAGGCTCAGGTTCACGCAGTGGATCTTGATACGCCGGCCGTAATCGTTCGTCTGCTCGACGTGCTCTAGCGCGGCGATGAGGCCGCTCGCGTAACCGTCGCCGGTCTCGTCCAGGACCTTCAGGCTGATGAGCTTGGTACGGGGCGCTATGCCACGGAGCACGCGGCCGGTCTTTTCGGCACCCCGCCGCCATCGGCCACCTCCCCGTCAGCGTCGCCCTTCATCTCGCGCAACCTCGTGGCGACGGTTCCGCCGGCGTCGCGCTCCTCGGCGACGCGGTACATGGCGACCCTGCCCGGATCGGAGTGGCCTGCGACGATGCCGGCGACATGCGTGCCGTGGCCGAACCCGTCGACGAGCGGGGCATCACCGTCGTCGGTGAAGTCGCGATGCCCGAGCCCCGGCGGGGGGACGAGATTGGCGTACCTCGCGAAGTGAGGGTGCGTCCCGTCGATGCCGCTGTCCGCCACCGCCACCACGATGCCCCGGCCGTCTGCGCCGAAGGCGGTCAGACAGGCGTCGGCCTTGATCGTGCGGACCGAGCGGTCCAGGAACGGCTTCAGGCGCTCGTCGCGCCAGACTTTATAGATGGGCGACGGTCCTCCGCCACCCTCCCCCACGAGCGCCTGTACCTCCTCGAGGCCAAGTCCGGCGAAGACGTTGTAGCGCGTCGATGTCCGCCTGGCGCGCTCGAGGCGGTCGCCGTCGACGCCCGCCCGCTCGAGGCGGGCGATCACGTCGTCCCGAGCCGCGTCCACGCCGCCAGGGAAGTCGGCGCTTAGCTCGACGATGACACGCGCACGGGGCGGCGCGGGTACGGCGGCGAGCACCGGAACCGCATCCTCGGGTAGCCCGCCCTCGTTCGAGCGGCGTCGTCGGGCGGCCTTCCGCGGTGCGAGTTCGCGGAGCAGCTCTGGCGACACGACATATCGCACAAAGCGGTCGCGCAGCGTGTCCGGCGATCCCTCGTCCGCCATCCGGTCCCCCTTCGGCAGCAGCGGCTGCCCCAAGCCATGTTGTTGGTTCGGACCCCGGCTGTCAACGATCAGTTCCGCAGTCGGGCAGAGACGTCAACCGACTCAGGTGAACGTGGGCATCACGCCGTCCCCGCCCGGCCGCTGCTGCTGTTCGTTGATTCGCACCGTTAGCGGCTGAGGGAGAGCACGCAGTGCCTGCCGGGCCGCGCCGCGGGGTCTGCGCAGCAGGGTCTAGGAGACTTCCTCCGCTTTCGTGGCTCGGTGCCGCCAGCGGTGACGACGTTCGCGCCGATGCGCTGCTGCCCGTCGATGAGCGTCATCACACGAGGCGCCACCTCGGACTGGAAGACCGGCCGCACGGTCACGTTCTTGATGTGGTGGATCGCGATGATCGTACCGAGGAAGCTGATGGCGCTGGTCCGCGTCTCGAGAAGGCCGAAGCCGTTGACCGCGTCCTCATCAGCCCGTCGACGTTCTCGTGATCCCAGGCGTAGGGGCGCTGGTATGCGGAGATGTAGCACCCCTGCCCCGCCGTCTGGAGGAAGTGCCGGATGTTCTCGGTTTCCGCCTTGAAGATTTGATTGATCTGTACGCGCGAGCCGGCCCCCGCACGCGACTATCGGATCGCTCCACTGTCTTCCCGCCAAATGGCCGGGGATCGGGATCGAAGTCCCCCGGAACCAAAGTAACGCATGCCGTTATCGCTCGCATCAGCCGTACTGGCAGCTACCAGTTTATCGGGGTGCCGGTCAGCACCCGATTCACCTCGTCAAACGGGTTCGACTCCAGAAATCTGTGGTAGAGGGGATGCCAGTGCTCCACGGTCCTAACCGGAGTGGAAGCCGGGCGCACCTGCGGATCGCGCTCGGTCACCATGATCCGGTGTTGGAGGTCCTGGGCGAACCCGCCGAGCAGCAGGTGAACGGGCGGCGTCGCGATCCGGTCGGCCAGCCCTCTCATCAGGCCTCCCATGAACGGTCGCCACATATCCAGGTGGGCCCGCTGCTCGCGGCAGCCTCCATACCGGTAGTGGGTGAGCGTCATCGCGGCATTGACGAAGAGCACCCCTTGACCCGCCAATCTGTCGAACCACTCCGACATGCTTTCGAACCGCAATTCGTCGATGTCCGACGTCTCCCTCAGGAAGGACCGCCAAGGCAGCGTCTTGGCGGAGAGGAGGTCCGATCGTTCGAGCCGTGAGGCGACCGCAGCGCGGCGCAGCGCCTTCAGGCTGTTCGCGACGCCCCGCTCCCAGCTCGAGAAGAGCCCGTCTTCAAACGCCCTGCCGGTTGCACGCCCGCTCAGGGGATATGGATCCTGGCCGATCACCAGCACGCGGACGCTCTCCGGCTCCATCGCTGAGAACGCCCTGAAGATGCTGCCACCGTGCAGCGCCCCTCGGCCGGGGCGACGGGGTGGCGTCAGATACGGCGGATCGCCGATGTTCAGATCCAGGGCGATCGCCCCGAAATCGAACGCGACGTCGCCGAGCAGCGCCCTCCACCCCCTCGTGAGATCCTGTTCCCACCCCGCGAGCTCGGCAATCATGTAGTCGCGCAAAAGCAATGTACGCCCTCCCTCTCTACGCCGCGCCGCACGGTTCGGCGCTACCGCCCATACAAGGGGATGACGGTGTTCGGCGATGCGGCAACGGCATGCGGTTCTGTTCACCAGCCTGGATCATGGTCGAACCTGGCGGATGACGGCTGGGAGGATCGCTCGCGCCGCCGCGGATGTCAGCGGCGTGAGATTGGCTCGGACCCCATATCCCAACCCAACCGGCGCTTCCGCTTACCGGGCGATGCGCAGCCGTCCATGCCGATAGGATGACCGGCGCCGTGAAATGGACCGTCACCGCCGACACCGTGACCGATGCGCCGTCCGCTCCCATCTCGCCGAGAACCCGGACACCAGCCGCGACGCGTTCGTGGAGGAAGGGGTGCATCGCGGATTCGACCGGCGGGCGCCGCTGGCGGGAGATCGCCGCATGAGGTCGCCGCAGCGCAGCGAGGACGTGCGGTGCATCACCGTCCCGAGACCGCGCTGAGCCACGAATGCTGCTCCTCCCGCTCGCCGCCGAGATCGTCTACCATGGCGTAACGTTCCGCTGAACGCCGACTCGCGTGTGGGACGGCGACGGACCGGCCTGGTGCCGCTCACCGAGTTCTGCGGATGGACGCCCGACGTCCACGATGTCGGCGAAGGCAAGCCGATCAAGGGCAAGATGTGGTGCCCGGTCATCGGCAAGCCGCTGTTCGCCGTCGCGGGGTTCTGGCAGCCGACCGCCAAGGGCAACGGGTTCACCATGGTGACTTGCGATCCGAACCCATTGGTCGAGCCGGTCCATCTGAAGGCGATGATCACGGTGCTGGAGCAATAGAACCACGAACGCTGGTTGACGGGCGGCTACGACGACGTGGTCTCGCTCCGGCGCCCGTATGATGCAAGCCGCATGACGGTGCGCGGCCCGGAGTTCCTGACGCGCGAGATAACGTGACGTCACTGTCGCGGCAGACCAGAGCGTGCACTCTTCGGCTCCGACATCCACCGCGACACTGCCGTCTCCTTGCCACCGCAGTAGAACGCACGTCGAAGTCCAACAACAATCGGGCAATGACGGCTGTTGAACCGCAAGTCATTGATCCAGCAGGATCATTCTATACTTTCCGTCAGCGTAGAAAACATGCATTCTACTCGCAAGGGAGGGGTCATGGGGGACTCGCCATTTCACGGCTACGTCGCGACCGACAGCGCCGCCTTATACGCCGCCGCAGAGGGGCGGGATCTGGTCGCAAACCTGCTCTGGGGCGACGGTGTCCAGTTCCTCGGAGACGAGATCCGGTACGGGCGTCGAAAGGTCCGGGCGCGTGGCAGGACCCGTGTCGGATGGATCGACGTGGCGGCGCTCGAGGGCGGTGAGCCGCTCCTTGAACTCTACTTCATCGACGTGGGTCAGGGCGACGGTGTCCTGATCCGCACCCCGGACTTCCGTCACATCCTGATCGATGGTGGGTATTCACGGTCGAAGCAGAACGCGCACAAGAGCGCAGGCGACTTCGTCGACTGGAAGTTCTTCGAGGACTACGGGAAGGATCGCATAGAGCTCGACGCAATGATCGCGTCGCACAACGACGAGGATCACTACGGCGGGCTCTCCGACCTCCTCGATCCTGAGCAGTACGCGGGCGGCCTCGAGTTTGACGCCGGCGGCATCGCGGTCGAGAACTTCTACCACGCCGGCCTGAGTTGGTGGAACGACGACGGCAAGCGGACGCTCGGACCGGTCGGTGAGGACGCACGGGGTCGCCCCTGCTTCACCCGGATCCTCGGCGACCGGGCATCCGCCGAGGCGGCCGTGGAGGGCGGAGCGGTCCCCCAGCTACAGGGCATGTGGAAGCGGTTCATCGAGAAGGTGGTCGACGCTCGCCGCATCGACGGAGCACCCACACCGATCACGCGGCTTCACGACGCCATGGGCCACCTTCCAGGCTTCGGACCGGACAGCACGGGTGGCTTGGCCGTCCACGTCCTCGGCCCGATCGGGGTCGAGGCCGAAGGTCATCCGGCGCTCGCCGTCCTGGGAACGAACGACTCCAAGTCCACCAACGGCAACAGCGTGATGCTGCGCCTCGACTACGGCAGAGCGCGCATCCTGCTGACGGGCGACCTCAATCTGGCGGCGCACCGGCTGATCCTTGAACATCTCGCAGGCCGGAAGGACGAACTGGCCTGCGACGTCGCAAAGGCATGCCATTACGGGAGCGACGACGTCTCCTTCCGATTCCTCGAGGCAGTGAACGCCGCCGCGACCGTGATCAGCTCCGGTGATGGCGAGGGCCATGACCACCCCCGGCCTGCCATCGTCGCCGCGAGCGGGCTGGCGGGCCACAGGGAGATCCGCGACGACCGCGTCATCACGCCGCTCGTCTACTGCACCGAGCTGGCGCGCGGGGTGTCGCTCGGAAGGCCGATCAAGCTGGACGTCCAGCATGACGGCGATCGGATGACGCTGCAGGCGCGGGGGCTCGGATCCGCGGTCGTGACCTATACCGAGCAGAAGCCCGGAGACCTTCACGCACGCACGCGATCGCGGTCCCTGGCCAACACGGACGTAGTGGCGGGGCTCGTCTATGGGCTCGTGAACGTCAGGACGGACGGCAGGAAGATACTCGCCGCCACGATGAACGAGGCGAAGGGCGACTGGTCGATCAAGACGTTCCAATCCCGATTCTAGGGGCTCAACGCAAGGGGGGGGCAATGCCGAGATATCGCAGCCGCAATCACGAGATCGACGCCCAATGGAGGGCTCTGGAGAGGGCGACGCCTTGGAAGGGCGTGGCGTATTCCACCTGCCTCGTCGCCGTGGGCTTCGGCCAGGACCTGCATGCGCTCGTGCCTCTGGACCGGCGCAGTCTCGTGCACCTCGCCGTCCGTCGGCAGCTCGAGAACGACAACAAGCGACCGTGGAACCTTGGTCAGAAACTGAACGACTTCCCCTACCGGTACACGCGCGACACCCTCTGGGCCGCACTCAACGGCATTTCCGAAGGACTAGGTGCGGAACAGACGCCGGTCGTCTTCGGCACAGAGGGCGAGTTCAAGCATCCGAAGGTCAAGACGTTCGCCGAGTTCGTCAATTCGCAGCTGACGAAGAGCGTCTCCTCGCTGATCAACGGCATCATGGAGGCTTCGCGATGGGGATGAGGCTCAGCATGCGTGCATGGGCCCGCGGCGCCCTGCTGACGACGGTCCTCGTGGCGGTGCCGGTCCGCGCGCAGACACTGGGGCAGGAAGAGGTGTGCGACCCGGTCACCAAGCAGGTCGACCGCGAGCGTCTGGCGATGGCCGCGCTCGAGAAGGCGGGCGTCTCCGCCTATCCGTTCCGCTGGTCGACGACCCACCCGCCGTCCGGTGGCGATGCGAACGCGCCGTCGCCGGCGCAGCGGCTGCTCGTGGGTGATGACTTCTGCACCAGCGACCCCGCAGACGAGGGCGGGATCGTCCGTTGCGGAAAGGACGATGCCGAAAAGCTGGGATATGCCGCGGATATCGTGATCGAGGTGCTCAACGACCAGTCCGCCTATGCGTGGCCCGCGGACGTGAATACCCGCCAGGCGCTTTTCGCGCCTTCGAGTCCTGCCGTCATGTGCCGCACGTCCGTCGCCGGCACGCTGGCCAAGGCCGCTCCGACTGCGATCCCGGCGCCGTTCGATCAGAAGAAGATACCGCTGCGGATCCGCGGCACGACGGACGGCCTGCAGTTCGACCGCAACCGCGACTTGGCCTTCAACGGTGTCGAGAAGGCCGCGATCAGCTTCAAGTCCGACCGCGCGGCCGGCAAGGACACCTTCAAGGGGACCGTGGTGACGGCCGTGGCGGCACCGATCATTCACGGCGTCCTCGAGCTTGTGCCATACGTGGGGTACCAGATCGACACGAGCACAAAGGACGGCCAGGCCAAGGAGGTCTCGGACGACACGATCCGCGTAGGCGCTCTCCTCGACTTCCGGAGCCATGGCAACGGAGTGTCGCACCTGTTCCTGCTCCGACCTGAATACGGCTCGAACCGCAAGGAGCGGAGCGAGATCGTCACCGCGACGCTGACCTACCAGCCGCTCGTCAACGGGTGGCTCAACGACGCCTACAACGTGACGACGTCCGGCAACCGGAGCCTCCTCTCGGTCATACCGCGCCTGGACCTCCGGATGACGGCGGGGGACTTCGTCAAGCTGGGGACGAGGGCACCGGAGGAAAGCAGGGACTTCATCCGCGTCGGCGGACAGGTCGGCGTGTCGCTCGTGAGCGACGTCAAGTGGCTGCCGCTCGAGCTGTCGGTCACCGAGACCTACCTCCGGGCACTGCAGGGTAGCCCGGACGACCTGTCCCAGCTGAGGGCCATCTTCTCGATATACTTCGACGAGAAGAAGTTCTTCGGCATCGATCTCGGCTACGTGCGCGGCCGGCGGGACGACTTGTCGAAGCGGGAGGAGAACTGGACCCTTGGCTTCGGTGCAAAGTTCTGACGGCGCCGCCCTCGACGGTACGAAGCACGCTGAGTGGACCAGCCATATTACCCCTGAATCCCAATGGCGGTTTTTGCGCCAACGCGGCGGGGTGCAGAACCTGAGCGGCGCGATATGGCGCGACTCACTCGCTTGCCCCCCCAATTAGGGAAAACGACGCAGACGGACGCACCGACGATCGCGTTAAGTCGCCGGACGAACAGCCCCTTCCCAGTCCGACCGTGGGCGGATCAGCCCTTCGCCTTTTGCCGTGGCGTCCAAGCAGCAGCTTGATGGGGGGATGCCTGTCGGACACGAGGCTATCCCCTTCTGACACGTGGCGGGACCCGGCGCGCAGCAACTGCCGAACGATGCCGTTGAACGCCGACGTGCATCCCTGCGCACGACCGATGTCTCTGTCTTGACCCGCCGCGTCCCAGAGAAGCTCGAGCAGTCACCGCTCCGGACAATGGTGAAGCGGGCAGCGCACCCGAGGGCGAGCAGGCGGATCATGTGGATCGCTGTCTGACCCTCAGCCGGGCAGTGCAAGCGTCTCTCCCCATGGCGGGCTCATGAGGTTGATGAGACGCATCCGCTCCCGCTCGACGCCCTCAAGAACGCCGGCCGCCATGGCGACCTCCAGCTGCTGCGGATCCAGGCGGAGCAGAGCTGGGTAGCTTCCCCGCCGGATTACGTCGTGGACGGCCGCGGTGCCGGTAAGGGAGCCGTCACGGCCGAGCTGCTGATGCTCCATGCCTGGGTCGGGCTTCAAGGCACCGAGAGTGATCGGGATGGTGGGAGAGGAGAAGGATATCCGGGTTCCCGTCCTGATCGGCCGTGCGGACCTCACCTTGAACGTGGCGTGCTCCAGAACCGGATGCTCGATGATCGCGTGCAGTGGGCGTCCACCCACGCCACCTCTGACGGTCTCGGGCAGGATCATTGGAACGTCGAGCGCGGCGATCCCCTTCGGGAACGACCTGACGACGCAGTCGCCGATCCGGAAGTGCGTGTGCAGCACTCCCGAGACTTGCTGCACCGTCCAGCGGTGATGCGGGTGGAAGCGCGGCCTGACGAAGGTACCGTTGGTGTGGAACCTCCTCTCCGTGTTCGCATCCTTTCGAGACGCCGCGGGTAGCTTACTGCGCAGGGCCTCCTCGGGACCGCCTGGATCCGACCAGGGGAAGCCCTCGGTCGCTCCCGGGATGAGCGTGTTCGGCTGGACCCCATACGCCACAGCCGCAAGGGAGAGACCCTCGACCTCGCAGAGCCTGGCCAGCAGCGTGGAGACGCCGCAGAGCGACGCCCGAAGACGCAGCACCCTTTCCAGCTCGATAGCTTCCTGGGCGTCCCGAAGGTTCCGGTACTCGGCGATCCAGCGGCGTGCCTGCCGCGCCACCCCCGGCGCTTCGAGACTCTGCAGCACGAAGCGCATGGCGTTCGCATCGGCTAGACGATGGCGCCACATGTGGATGAAGCGCTTGTGCTCCATCTCGAAAGCGAGAACCGGCAAACTCATCCTCCCCTCCCCGTCAGTGACCCTGCATGTCCGGATGCCGACCCGCGCGTAATCTTCGCCGCGCCCGCCACGGGCACCCGTTGTGGCACCGTCCCCCGAAACACACCGGCCCGCGGGACCCGCTGGCCTTCCGCGCCCGGAGCGTCATCGGGCCTGCCCGATCTGGTTCCTCCCGGAGTGCGACCCGCCGATCCCCTCCCTACACGGTGAAGGTTTTCAGCCGCGTAAACGAGGGGAGACACCCCATCGCCGTGGCGAAGCGCCTCCACCTCACGACGCGGCCTCATCGGTCTGACCCGCGTTCCCCTGCGGCAAGGAACCGTCGCCCGGCAGCCGAACACGCTCTTGCCGCCGCTCCGGCAAGGCGACGAACGGTGGCGGCAATGCCTGATCCGGCGGTTGGCGTCGACATCGGCACGTCGGCGGCAGGGAGCCATTCGACGCGGCCACGCCGCACGTAGTAGTGGGACCGGCAGTGCAGTCGTGCGTTGCCGACGCTCGGGTGGAGGGAAACTGACGTGCCATGCCACTCGACGCTCCAGTCGAGCGGGCCAATGGACGTCACGACCTCTTCGCCGCAACCGCATGCGCATAGGTGGACTGCCGTCGCGAACGGGAGCGACACGTAGACGGTGCCGGGCGCCAGGCTCTCCGGAACCGTCTCGACGAAGGCGTGCGCGAGCCGAGGCACCTTCACGTCGGCATCTCCGGGCATCTCTCGTCGTTGAAGATGGCGTTCCCGTCCACCGAGTAGGCGCTCCAATGCTCCTGCCCGAGGTCCGCATAGAAGCCCAGATGGCGCTTCCAGCGTATTACCGCGAGCGCGGCGTTGAGGCAGTTGAGATCCGCGACCTGCACATTGGTCGAATATGGATCGTCCCCGCCCCGCCCGGTCATCGGGATCCGTCCGCGGGTGTGGACATGCTCGCGCATCTCGCTGAACGAGGTCGTCACCCGGACCGTGCCGACTATTCCCATGTCGGACAGGTGCAGACCCATGCCGATGTCGATGAAGGGCTTCCCGGCCCGCTCCAGGAACTCGACGATCGGCCGGCGGCTTTCCGGACTGTCCACCGCGATGAACGCGAAGTCCACGCGACCGAGCGCATGCAGGTTCGATGGCCCGAGCCTCGCGCGGTGAGGCACGATCCCGCGATGCATGTTGGAATAGATTCGGCTCAGGTGGTCCACCTTGGCCGGCCGGCCCGCGAGATCGTCGACCGAGGGTGCGCCCGGCGCCCGGAAGGCCGAATGCTGCTCGAAGACGTCCGGGTCCCATAGATGGATGCGCGACACCGGCGTCTTGGCGACGAGATCGAGGATGTACGATCCACCACCTCCTAGGCCCACAATGCCGATCGAGTGGCGCATCAGCTTGTCGGTGAACGCGCCGATGCCGGCTCTCGATGAAGCCGTGTCGACGTAGCGGAACGGTGAAAAGGATGCGGCGGCCGCACCCATCCCCCGACGGGCGCCGATGGAGGGATCGAGGGTGCGGGCATGCCCCTCGATCTCTGCGACATACGTCGTCACCTTCGCGTAGTAGTCCTCATACTCCCGAGTCGAGGGACGACTGGACAACAGGTGGTCGGCGACCAGATCGCCCCCCAACAGCCTTCGGAGCCCATGGTGCAGCATTCCAAGCTGAGTGCCCATCGCGTCGCACGGGGTGCCTCCGATGAAGAAAGCGACGTGGTTCCGGGGCGGCACCGTCCTGTCGCCGGCCAGGTCCAGGACGCAGGCGAGCATACCCCGGCGGATGGTCCGGTCGGGATCGACGAAGGGCACATTGCTCACGACCAGGTATCCAGCCACGATCGACAGGTCGAAGCCCTCGTTGACGAGCCTCGAAAGGTCGGCGCTAGCTCTTATCGGTTGCAGAGACATTGATCACCGCCCCCGGCGCGAGCCGGGCTGCCTGATGCGGAACGAGGGAGCCTTCGGGACGCGCCGCGCCGCCCCGGCGGTAGGTGACCGTGAACGTCCGTTCGGCGAGAACCGGTAGCTGCGGGAAGGCGAGCTTCACCAGATCCTCGAACGTTGCGTCCGGGTCGGCCAGTTCCCGACGACGCCCGTTGACGATCACCGGGACGCCGACGGGGCGCAGCGCGGGCACATGCCGGCGGGTCGTGACCTGCACCGATCCTCCCGTCAGGTCGATCAGCCCGCCGGGACGGACCGGCTCCGCCAGCCCCGCGACGAAGATCGGCTGAGACTCCGCGATGCCTGCGATCTCACGCACCTCCGTGTCGAGTATGCCTGGCGCGATCCAGTCCCACCGGCGACCATCGACGGCTAGCCCCCACGCCGAGACGATGCGTCCCGAGCGGAGTCGCGGCACGGGGGTGCCGAGTTCGATCGCGGATCCGGGCTCGATCTGTGTCGCAACGCCGTCATCGATCCTGACGAAGACGTAGGCGTCCGGCGGCAGGAGACCCGCCAGCGCCGCCACATCGGTCAGGTCGATCAAGGGCGCGGCGAAGGTCAGCTCCCTGCCGTCGACCTTGATCGCGTTCCGCGCAACTCCATCCATCACCATCCTCCAAGCTCCTTCCACGAGACATTTCCTCGTTCAAACCGGTCCGTAGACCTCGTCGAATGCCGACACGGCGAGCAGGTGGCGCTCGGCGGCCACCATGTCCCGGCACCAGCTCCCCGATCGCCCCGACATCCAGTCGGCCAGGCGATCGCATGCCCCGATCAGGCCGCGATCTGCCGCCACCTCGGTAAGCGCCTCGATCCAGGCCAGCTCGAGCATCTCCGCCCCGACGGGCAGCGTCAGCGCGATCGGCGGCGCGATGTCGCGGAGAGCAGCCGGCAGGTCGCCCTCCGGCGCGATCTGGATCAGCCAGGTGACCTCCGACAGGTCGATCACCGCCTCGATCGCCTCGTCGTCGAGGCTGCCCCGCATCGGATCCATGGCGACCGCGAGGCGTGTGATCGACTCGGCATCGGCGGTATCGATCCCGGATACGTCGACGACCGGGTTCGCACATCCCGTGTGTGCGATGGTCAGTGCGATCTGAGAAGGGCGAGCCGGCGTCGGCCCGCGCGCACCGGAACCAAGGCTCCAGAGGCCATTCCCGCCGCTCACGTCGATCGGCACGTGAGGCACCCCTGCCTCCCAGGCGAGACGCCGCGCGACATGCGTCCGGCCCGAACCCTGCGGCCCCACGAGCGCACAGGGATCCATGTGGAACCATGATCGTCCGGATCGGACCTGCCTCCGGCAGGCGGCGTCGACCGCCGCTAGGAACTCGGCGTTCCATTCGAAGCCGAGGCGGGCCGCCACGTTGCCTCCGGCGAGACGATCGCCGCCCAGCAGCTCCATCGGGTCACCGAGGCCGAAGGGCACGTGGCCCCATGACCAGGCCTCGCCCACCACCTTGGTCGGCAGTCGCCGCCCTCGTCCGTCCGACGCTTGAATGCCGCCACCCCCGTCGGGGGCGTCCGCGATGCGCGCCGCTTCGGGGATGCCGTCGCAAACTCCTTCGTAGGTCTCGCCGTCCGTCATCAGCCGCATCGGATCCCTCCCCACTTCCCACGGGGCGCCGCCAGCGCACCATCGATCAGACCATTCGCCATGTCCGGAACGGTATCCTGGACACGCGGATGGCACCCGCCGTCGTCCCGTGCCGATCCGAACGGGACGTCGAGTCCGAGGACAATTTCGCGCCAGTGGCGGAGATCGGAAGCGTCCGCGACACCTTTCCAAGGCTCATTGCCGGTGACGTCCGCGTCGGTCATCGGATCCGCCGCCATACCGTGGTATGTCACGCTCCTCCCTCCTCGGAGCGGACGACGGCGTCTTCGATCATGCAGCGCACGAGGCCGCCCAGATCAACGAAGGTCATGTCGCGGTCACCGAGAAGGGGATCCAGCTCGTCGTTGAACAGACCCGAGCACTCGGTGCGGGCGCGGAAGGCGAGCACGTCCTGCTCGGTGCAGCCAAGGTAGGCCGCGGCCCGGTAGACCTGGATCATGACCGGTGCGCCCATACTCGCCTCCTCCTCGACCATGCCGTCGATGTGCATGTTGAGCGCCTGCGCACCCTGCATCGCTGCGATCACGCCCCAGAACGGCCAGTGGCCGGCCCGCCGCTCCAGCCAGGCGAACAGGAACTCGCGGTGGAACGGCTCCTCGAAGGACACGGTCCACACGAACTCGTGCCCGTCACCCGTCGGTTTGCGGCGTGCGAGTCCGAGGGACGGCGCCCCGTCGAGCAGGATCCGGACGAAGATGTAGGGAAGATCCGATCTAAGCATCGCTGGCCTCCGGCCCGGGCCAGAAGCGGAGCGGACGCACGCCGCCGCTTCCCAACCCCGCCTTCTTCACGGCGCGTTCGGTCTCGAGCATGCCGCGGTAGATCAGCTTCTTCAGGGCGTCCTCACCACTGGCTTGGAAGAACGTCTCGAACTCGCGGTAGCGACCCGTCTGGTGCTGCATCCAGTCCCAAACGCGATCCCGCTCACTCCTCCTGTCGTACTTGAGCATGAAGAACGGCGTCGCCGAATACCCGCCTCGCCGGAGATACAGGCCATACGTGGCCCTGCGGCCGTGGCCCTCGTCGTCGCAGCCGCACCACAGCTGCTCCAGGCTCTCGTCCTCGTCGCCGTCGCCGTCGTCAGGCGCGTCACCGTTTCCCCCGTCCAGGAAGCCAATCCCCCCGTCCTAGCAGCCGGGTTCCGTCAGCTGCTCGAGAACCGCATCCGCCGCGATCTCGTCCTGGATCACCCGCGACAGCGAGGACGCGCCGAACCCGACGGCCATCCGGCCCCAGGCGGTCCAGCGGTCCGGCCGCGACCTCATCCACGAGAAGATGCGCTGCTGCTCGACGGGCTCCGCACCATCGGCATCGTGCCATACCGTATCGAACAGGTCTTCCGCGACGGCACGGCGACGCAGCAGGTGAGCGGCGTACTGCGGCCCGAGCCGACCCTTTTCGTCCAGGTAGGGGACGAACTGCCGGGTCGGGTCGACGTCGACGCCTCGGAAGATTGCATCGCCCGCGATCATGTCGCTGCCCATCGGGCCGGTCCCCACTTGATCAACTTGCATCATGTCTCTACCTATAGGTTGATATGATTGACTTGGCAAGACAAACGTACGAGATCGAGTGGCGTCCAGCCGGGGAAGGCTCCGACGACCTCGTCATGTCGATGCGTGTGACCGACCGCACGGCGCTTCGGCGGTTCGCCGCCCGGATCGAGGCTCCGCGCATCCTCCGCATCCGCGACCCGGAAGGCCGGGAGGTGGTCACCAGCCCCGACGCCGTCCTGAACTGGCCGAAGGATGCCCCGCTGCCCGATCCGGCGGGCGAGTGGACCTTCGCGCCGCGGGACAGCGGCGATGGCGCGCATGCCGTCGAGATGCTGGAGGCATTCCTCGCCTGGACGCGGTCGCGGGGACTGATCGACGGGGCGGCTTCGCGCCGCATCAGTCGCTCCGTCCAGATCGAACTGTCCGGCGAAGCTCATGGTAGGCAAGAGTGAGCGCAGCTTCCCGCCGGGCCATCACCTCACCACGCCGCTCGACGAGGCGCGCCTTCATGCTGGCAGCGACGGCACGGCCGTGCTCCTCCGCCTGCCCGGCGATCGCACGCTCCATGTCCCAGACGTGCCGGATCCTTCCCGCCTCGTCTTCCGCGCCCTCGGCGGCATCGACGTCGACCGGACAGTTGATCCTCATCGCGCGCAATTTCGCCTCGACCTCCCTCCTCCGCTCGGCGAGCCGATCGGGAGGAAGCCGCCGGAGGAGCCACGGCAGACCGGACAGCGTGCCCATCCGGCCCCGACGCGGCGTCTGGGCGGAGATGAGGTCCGCGAACGGCGGCTCCTTCAGGGTGCGCAGCGGTATGCCCACGCCGTCGATGGCGGGCAGAAGCGCGAAGGCGTCCTCGTAGCGCAGCGGCCCCTCCGCCTGATCGAGGACCTGCCTCAGCAGACCGAGCCGATACTCGCGCACGCGGGCGCGGACGCCCGGACCACTACCGAAGTCGGGCGGAGGGACGATCCCGCGCATGTCCTGGGTCACGCACGCACCTCGCGCGCCGGAACCACGCGACCGATCCGCAGGTCCGGCTTCACGACCTCATCGCGCATGGCGCGGTAGCGCTCCACGAGGTCCATTTCACGCAACATCGCGTTATGGCTCTCGATGGTACGCTCCTGCTCCTCGACCGCCTTGACCCGGCCGTTCCGAGCCCAAACATCTCTGAGCGAGGATGCAGCGACTCTCGACGCCACCACCTCCTCGCGCTTGTCGGGATCGGCCGCATTGCACCTGCAGCCGATGCAGGAGAAGCGGATCGGGCACTCGCCAAGCGACACGCAGGTCCCACCGGGCACCGAGGTCAGCGCGCCGACCTTCTCGACTGCGGCCGCCTTCTCGGCGTCCATCAGGAGAGGAGCGGAGCCCTTGAACTCGCGCAGGTCGACGACCGTGTGGAACTGCAGCCACCAGCGATCCCGGACCGTCTTCGGCGCCTTGGCGTAGTAGCGCGTGACATCGAGCGCCTTCTGGTTGAGCCAGGCGGCGATCACCTCGATGGGAACCCCGGTCCCCTCGGCGTAGCTGGCGAAGCCGTGCCGCATGTCATAGGCCTCGAGCTCGTGACGGCCGACGAAGAGCAGCTGCACCAGCGGATTGAAGGCGCTCGGGTCCATGGGCCGCGCGCCGACATTCACGGCGTACCTGCCAGGACCGCACTTATCTCTCAGCGCGGGCGCCGGCGGCGTGACGGGTATCGGCTGCCCGCCATGAAAGCGATCGCTGGCGAATCGGGCCATGGCCCAGACCGCCTTCGCGTCGTCGTTGATGATCACGTACGGCACCGCCTCGTCGAAACCCTTCGGCACAGCGAGGAAGACGAAGCGGGACTCGCCCTCCGCGAGTTCCAGGCGGTAGAACCTGGAGGGATCCTGGACGATCTGGAAGAACTCGTGCGTCCGCGCGCCGGACGTAGTCATCACGCTGGTGCCCGCATGCGCGACCAATATGCCGTGGCAGAGCTCGTTCACCGGAAATGGCCGCAGACCCAGATCCACGACAACGCGCCGCGCACGCTTACCCTGGTCGCCCCCGTACCACGCGAAGCCCGTCCGAAGGCGACTCGCAAGGTTTGAATTCAGCCCGTTGGCCTTCGCGAACGCCATCTGCCGCTTGACGAGCTCGGGCGGAAGGCCGCGTCCGGTGTATAGGACAAGGGAGTCGATGGCCCCCGCGAGCCAGGGGTCGCGCGGCTGGGAGCCGTCGACGCCCTCGCTGCGTTCGTAGAACAGCCACCACTCGGTGTCGTAAGCCTCGCTGTAGGTGTCGCCACCCGGGAGCGAGCGCCTTGCGAAGCGCTCGTCGGTAAGCTCCACCATCATCTCATGGATCCGGTTGGTGTTGCGGAGGGTCCAGTAGCGACGCTGCAGGCCCGGCACCCGGCGTCCGTCCTCGTCGTAGATCGGCGCGTCGTAGGAGAATCCGAGCTCCAGAGGCTGCGAGGTGTTGAGCCTAGCCGCCTCAGCCATCGCAGCCGCACAGCACTTCTGGTCGTGACGGAGTTCGGCTGCGCGAGAGCCGGCGAGGAACCGGGACTCGGGCAGGCTCTGCGCGAACGGCTCCACCCGGTCCTTCCGCACCTTCTGCCCATCAGCGATCTGCTTGCGCCTCGCCTTGGCGATGCGGCTGGCGAACTCGGCAGGCATTCGCGGCAGCGGAAAGAGGTAGCGGGCGAGCACTGCGGCGACCGCCGGCTCCGCTCCCCGGATCTCCCGGTCAATCTGGATGTGAGACTCGAGGAGGAACTGCCCCACATTGTTTCGGCGGCTCTCGGGATCCTTGGGATACCGACTCCTGTCCAAACAGTATTCGGTGGCGAACCGGTCGACCCCGACCAGTGTCGACAGGTCGTCGTCATCCGCGGTGTTGGCGATCTGCTTCACAAGCAGCATCTGGTGGTAGGTGTGCCGCGACGCGGTGGTGCGGAGGAGCTGTTCGAGACGCAGCAGGCCCAGACCGAAGAGCATGTCGTTGCCGCAGGCCAGGAGCTGCGCCGCGCAGTGGGCCGGAACCTCCCTGATCCGTCCGAAGCCACGGTCCTCCAGATAGGCGCGCAGGTCGGCCGGGGCCCTGTCGAGGAGGGTCGCAGCGCTCGCCCCGGCGACGGGCCGGACGTAGCGATGGCTTCCGCCCAGACGGGCCTTGCGCTCTGCTATCAGTATCTGCGCCATGGATCCGCCGCACAGGAGCCTATTATAATCATGAGTGCTGGGGTCGTCCGGCATGAAGCGCTCGGCGGCCGCAATGGCGCAGGCGGGCGGACGCTCCATGCCACTTGGACGTGACAGATGGTGAACGCGGCGTACGCGCAGGACGTCGTCGAGGGTGGAATGCTCCCCTATTCCCGCCGCAGCCGCCCGGTAGATCTCCTCGCGTGCGCCGATTCCGTCGAGGAGCGCGCCCTCGCCCTCGTCGGAGGCGAGCAGCCTCACGGCGCCGAGCTCGAGCAGCTCGGCCATCTGCTGCCCCTTCAAGGTGAGGCGCAGCCAATGGAACTTCAGCAGCCGGGCGCGCTCGTCGTCGTCGAGCACCGCGCCCGGTTCAGCGGCCTTCACGCGCAGAAGGCGAAACTTCGTCCATTTGTATGCCCGCTTGCGGACGGGGGGCCGTGCTGAAGCGCCGGCGTCGCCTTGGATTGCGCCGGTGGGCTGGGCGGCGCCCTGCACGTTCTCGGGCAGATCGAATTCGAGGGGCTTGGTGATCGGGGTCTGAAGGTTCACGAGACGGCTCCCATCCATTTGTCGAATTCGTCGTCGAAGGCATTCGGGGTGCAGACCTGGGGCAGCGCCATGCGGCCGGGCTGCAGCACGGCCACCTCGTCGGCCTGGAGGACGGTGTGGAACGCGGCTGCGAGGAGCCCGTCACGGCGCTGCCGGTGGCGCTTCGAGTAGAGGAACAGCATCGCCTCGCCCGTGGACCACGACATGTACTCGATGAGCTTGTCGCACGCCGACTTGAGCAGATGCTCGTCCTGCGAGTAGAGCTCGTAGATCATGTCGAGGTTGTTCGAGACGAACGCGCGCCGCGTATCGTGCCCCGTGACGCCGAGCGGCGCCATCGTTGGAGCGAACACGTGGTTGTAGAATCCATCCCGGGTATAGTGGCCACCCAGACGCGTCGGGACGATGGGCACCCGTAGTTCGTCGAGACGGCCGTTGGCGTGCAGCTCGCGAAAGTCGTCGAGCCTCAGGGTCCGGCCGTAGCGTTTGATTTCCGCCGGCGAGACGCGGTGGTCGTTGATGAATTCCACACCGTCACCGGCGCAGGGAGGCGACCAACCGATCTCCTTGTGGATCAGCCCGCGCGAACCCTTGTTGATAGCGTTGGAGCGAGTGCCGGCGTCACTGCACTCGAGCCAGTCAAGGATGGTGAGCGCGACAACCTCGCTAAGGCGCGCTCCTGACTCGATTAGGGCACGCAGCATCCACAGGTTGCCGGGCGCCCAGCCCGCCAGCAGTGCCGCCTTGTAAACGGTCCTCATCGGCGTGGTGACGAGGCGCCCCGCCGACGGCCACTTGTCACCGGTGACGACGAAGAACCTCGGCATCTCGTAGAGCAGCTTGCGGAGCTCGTCCTGGGAGCGGTCCGTCCCGAGCATGCCGTGCTCGGCGAAACGCACGGCCGGTGGCAGATGGTCCTGCAGGAACGGGTTCGCGTGCGGGTAGATTTCGAACGCCTGCTGAATCGAGATCCCGACCGCCATCCCGTAGAGGATGCGGCTGACGGCCGTGCGCGACAGCTTGCCGGGGTCGACGTAGAACGCGTGGTGGTTGTCGGCGGGCGAGAGCTTGCAACCCAGGTCCTGCTCGAGCATCGCGGCGATGAGCACCCGCGCCTGGTCCACCGACCCCTCGACGGAGAGGATCCCCTCGCGCTTGAGCCGCTGGACGGTTGGCGAGGAGTAGAAGAGCCGCTGCCCCCGTTCGTAGCCGACGCAGGTGCTCTCGGCCTTGTAGCGCGGCATGTACGAGTGCATCACGCTCAACTCGAGCTCGCCATAGCCTTCGACCTCGCCGAAGCCCTTGCCGCGCACGCATCGCGGCAGCGTAGCGTCACCGGTCTCGAAGACCTCGAACACGTCGTCGAAGGGCACGCCCCCGGGGCGGCCCGCCCCGGGCGACTTCTCCCGAACCTGCGGCGCAAGCGGCGTCGAGAAGTCGATCGCATTTCCGCGATGAGGGTGCGCGCGCTCCAGAAGGCCTGCAGGGCCGTCCGGAGCCGCGAAACCTTTGACGACCTCCAGAACCATGATTACGACATTCCTAATCGATAAGTGGCCACACATTAGATGAGAAATGATACCCGAGTGCTTTGTTTTCAATTAGCGGTACAGCTCGTCATCTAGGCCCCGCCCGTGGGCGGGTCAAGCTGACTTTTCGATTATCGGACCATGGCCGTTGATGCGTCGGGATCCGGCGTCTAACCCCGGAGGAGTGGAAAAAATGAGCAGGGAACTAGAGGAGCGGCTCGCGTCGGTGCCGGAACGTTGGCGCGACGCGACGCGAACGCGCGCGTATGCCGTCATCGACTATATCGCTGCCGGCGAGGATGGCGCGTTGCTCGTCGACGTGCTGTGCCGCCGCACCGGCCTGACGACGTCGGCGTTCTACGCGCTCGTGCGCCGTTACAAGGCGTCGAAGGGGGACGCTGCATCGCTTGCCCCATGGGCACGCCGCCCCGAGTCGAAGCCCCGGATACCGCAGGACGTCACGGCGCACATCGATTCGCTAGTCACGCCGTTGATCGCGGAGAACCCTGCCCGGCCGACGGAGCCGATCGCACAGACCGTCCTAGCAAGCTGGCCGGACCATCTGACGAGGCCCGGCATCAGCTACGTGCGGCGGCGGGTGAACCACGTACGGTCCGAGCACCAAAAAAAAACGCGGCGGACCCGACGAAACGATGGTGACGAGGATGGTCATGCCGCCAGACCTCGAACAAGATGGCCGCTCGACGTGATCATCATCGACCACATCGCGATCGAGACCGTCGTCTGGGACGGGGACGAGCCCGAACTACCGATCGCCACCTTGGCGATCGACGTCGCAACCCATCGTCCGGTCGGCCTTTTCATCGGACTGGATGGCCCAGGACCGGCGGCCGTGGCGTGCGCGCTCGGCGATCTGGCACGGCTCGTATCAGGCCGCCGGGCCCCCGGCCCGCCCACGATCATCATGTCGACGGCCTACGCGCACGGTTGGCCCGAGCTGGTCCAAGCACTCGCCAGCACCGGGGCGACCGTCTTGGCGCGGCGCTCCAGGAAACTAACTTTCGGGGACGACGCCAACAGGCTACTGGATGGAAAGCTCGGCGGCTACAGGCTAGCACCTAGACTGGGACACCGCCCCCGTGGGGAACGTGCGACCCCACGTGCGGTCTCCAGCATGCCGAACCGCGAGATGGGCGTCCTCCAGATGCAGTTGCAGTCGCTGGTCAGCGAGAGCCGCGACGCGGTGGCGGTTGAGCAGAACTGGCCACCGGCCGCCATCGCTGATCCCCGGACTTGGGAAGGGCTGGCCGTTGTCGCGACCTACTATGCCGAATCTTGACCACAGAGGGCCTCAGAACCTGCACTGAGCTCAACGTGCGGAAAGTGTTAGTGCTACGACTTTTGCACTGAAAGAGGCCCAATCGAAGTCAGAAGACGACCCGACTGCGCCAAATAAAATCCAGAACGCCCTTCGACGCGGCGCTCGCCTGACCGCCTACGCGGCTCCTGCGTCGACCATAGAATGCATGATGAGTGACAACTCCGAAAAAGAGGAGCTGAGGCGCGCTACTTCCGGAACGACACCACGTTCGAGGCCTCACCGCCGCGCGACAGGAGGTCGGCCCTGTCACGGAAGCTCGGTTGGCAGAAAGCCGTGCCCAGATCGTCCCCGGGGCACATCACCTCGATCAGCCACATCAGCGTCTCGCCGGAAACGGCACCGTACTGCTCGAATTCCTCTATCACGCTGTGACGTAGTCCAGCCGCATCAGCGACGTCTTCGACGGACAGGTCATACCGCGTCCGCAGCGCTGCCAGGCGCCGCCCCAGCGTCCGTGCGTCCGGTAGCCGGTAAGGCGGGTCGAACCCGTCCCGAGGCCGGTGGCCGAAGGCGGTGTACTCGATATCGTCCATCAGGCGATCAACCCGGATTTGGAGACGGCGCTGTGGCTCGCGGCGCCCCCAAGAAGCGCGCGACAGCCATCGAGTAAGGGATGGTCGGCCAGATACCCGAGGTCGCGGCGGACAGCCGGGTCGGAGCGAATGGTGTCGGCCAACGCCAGCCACGAGGCACCGTAGAACATGGCGTCCGACCGCCTCACGGCCTCTTGCGCCACATAAAGGAGAAAGGTGGCGGCGACATCCGCGGTGCAGCGTCGTCGTATCGAAGCCGGCGTCCGCAGGGACTTGCCTCGGGCGAGCCGCATGTCGATCCCGATGGCGGCGGCCCTGTCGGCGAGGGACGACCATCCCCTGCCCGGCCTGGCGCCGCCACGGCGCATCACGTCGATGTGCTGATCGGCTGTCGCGTCGCCCCACGCGGCAAGCCTTGGCACTGCGAAGCACCACGCTGCCGCGGCCCGCTGGAGGAGAAACGGGATGTCCCAGGATCGGCCGTTGAACGTTATGAGGCGGTTCCCCGCGATGCTGTCCGGCAACACGCGGTCCAGCCGGGATATCAGCTCCTGCTCGCGCAACTGGTCATCAAACCTCTCGAACCGAAGGTTCTGCGGACTGCGGCCGGGAACATGATCAAAGGTCAGGACAACAGCGGCCTTGATCCGATGAAGCGCGGCGAGATCCATCTCGGCGTTTGGACGAGGCTCCGCGCAGAGCATCGCATCAACGTTCGGGCCGGTCTCGATGTCGAGCACGGCGCAGCGCCGCCCGTGCGGGTCCTCACGCATCGGCCCTGCACCTCTGCACTCTACGGCGCGGGCGCGAGGCCGGACACACGGCCTTCTCGGTTACCAACATCACCAGCTCGGTGGGATCCGGCCGGAGAACGAACCGGATCTGCTTGTCCCCGTCCACCTGCTCAACCTCCTCCAAAGGCGACGCTCCCCCGCGGCGAGCCAGTGGCGCACGAAGCCAGCGCGACACGAGGTCATCGTCCTCGACGAGGGCGAGCGCGGTGCCGAGCGCCGCCGTGACGGATATCAACCGAGGCTTGTCCCGCGTCAGGTCGGGGATCACCAAACACGCATCGCCCGGAACGCTGAGAAGGCGACGCAGCTCATTCTGCGTGAGCCGAAGACGGCCGATCAAACCCGCGAAGGTGTCAGCGGATGGCATCGGCGCCATGGCATCAGTGTCATCCATAACACCTCCACTTCATCAAACTCAACCCATAGGTAGAGTAATAAATGCGTCGAGTCAAGTTGCGTACATCGACCGATCTGCAGGCAAGTCCGCGAAGGACCCTTCGGGGCCGTTCACGTCACGCGCCGGATAAGCCAAGCCGCCGGCACCGCGGCCGCCAGCCGACGGACCCGTCCCCCGATGCCGGAAGGCCGGACACGACCGGTCTCGGTCGAACGCGTCGACATCCGACCCGCTCGATCCTACAATACAGTCATGGATGAAAACCGTGGAACACTGTCGGATGAGACGGCACTCAAGCGGGCAATGGGACGGGCGATCGCGCACGCTCGCGTGGATGCCGGGTTCCCCACGCAGGCGGCATTCTCGCGCGCCGTCGAGGTGCGGTTCCAATACATGAGCCGTGTCGAGAAGGGCGAGGAGAACCTGACGCTGGAGACCCTGGCCAAGATGACCGGCGTACTTGGCATGCCGATGCCGGAATTCCTTGCCCGGGTCGCGGAGGAGATGCGCGAGCCCAGCCATCCCCCGGCGGCGCGCCGCGGACGTCAGGCGGCGCAATAGCGTGGCCTGAAGCGCTGATCGAACACCTCTGATCAGCGCTTCAGGTGCGCCAGACACACCCCCCCCCCCCGCAAAGGTCGTTTCTAAGCCCGTTCGCCAGGTCTTGGATCGACGCACGAGGATCGAGAACGCCTTCCTAGTGGCGCTCCACGAAGTCACGGACGCCGCCTGAGAGCCCGACTCATAATTCGAGCTTGGCGATGCGGCGGGTCATTCGCCTGATGGATGCGATGACGAGCCATGCTTCGGATGAGGCGGTGGAAGCCTCCCAATCCTTGGCGAGACGTCGGCATCGGTTGAGCCAGGCGATGGTGCGCTCGACCACCCAGCGGCGGGGTAGAACGACGAAGCCTGGAATGTCGGACCGTTTGATGATCTCGATCGCGAGCCGGTCGAGATGTGCGATGGCAGTCTCCAGCTTTTGTCCGGCATAGCCGCCATCGGCGAAGCAGCGGGCAAGCGAGGGATAGGCGTCGCGGCATCGTTCGATGAGGCCGGGCGCGCCGTCACGATCCTGGATGTCCGCCGGGTGGACCAGCCCGTCGAGCATGTTGCCGGCCGTGTCGGTCACAATGTGGCGCTTGCGGCCCCCTTCGACTGCCTGCCTGCGGCAGTCGCTCAGGACAGGCTTGATCTTCTTGCCGGCATCATAACCGCGCGGCCCACCAGCTTCGGTCGTTTTCACCGACTGGCTGTCGATGATGCCCGCAGTCGGTTCGGCCTTGCGGCCTTCGACAACCCGTGTGCAGGCCACCAGCACCGCGTTGATCGCGTCGAGCAGGCCCCAGTCGCGCATCCGGTAGAAATGGTACTGCACCGTCGTGAACGG